>JAABUP010000427.1_pt1 | contig 93319 bp, 90 predicted proteins | sample 5559201 | NCBI WGS metagenome assembly JAABUP01 (sample SAMN10711887, study PRJNA513373) | rock metagenome | isolation source: Antarctica rocks | place: Antarctica | reverse complement strand
TGGGGGGGTGGGGCAGGGGGATGGGTATACGGTTGGGCCGAGGGGGGGGAGGTTGGTGCTGGGGTTTAGGAGGGTTGGGTGATGGGGGTGTTTGTTGTTGCGGGTTTAGCTTTTCCTTGCTTTTGGGATGGGGGGGAGGGATGTTGCTGGGGGTGCGGGATGAGATGAGAGGTGATGGATGACATTATGACGGTTATGATTTAATGGAAATGATGAATGGATAGATATGTGACGAATTTGGGTATCATGTGCCTCGTGCTCCGCCTGCAATGCGTATGCCCAAATTCAAGAACGCCTCACGCTGATGCACCCTCAAATCTCGCCAACTGCCTTACCTCGTGTCCCGTCATTTTATACCATGACACACAGCCTCATTTTTTCCCCTTGCCCCCACCCTTCTTCTTCCCCTTCCCCTTCGATCCCTCCTCAACCACCTCCGGCAGACTCACAGTCCCCTCCTTCAGCTCATCCTGATCCACGCCCGAAGTCTTCAACTTCTCCACACCACTAATGAAGAAGCCCAGATCCCGGTTCTGCTCCTCCAACTCCGCCTTCTCCCTCTTCGCCACCTCAAGCTGCGTGCCTACATGCGTGATGCGAGTCATCAAGGACTCATTCATCGCTTTCTCATCCCGCCATTCCTTCTCCAATTTGCGCGCCATGGTCTCGAATTTCTCTGCTTTCCTCACAGCGCGGTCTCGGTCTTTTTCAAGAGCTGGGACCGTCTCGTTGGCGAGGGTCTCGTGGGACGCTTGTAGTGTGGCTAGTTGCGCTGCGGTTCTTGCAGAGGACTCTGTAGATTCTTGGGCGGCAGAGGCTGCTTGGGATGCTTTGTCGACTGCTCGTTCGAGAATCTCCTCAAAGTACATGCGTTGGCTGTCTAGTTGACTGGTTAGAAGGTGAGTATACTCAAGGCCTATGTTGTCCAGCTTCTCTCGAGGGACATAATCGTCGAAATCATCATCATGAAATTGAGATTCAGGGGTCGACATTGGTGTAAGCTCAACGAGCTTGCCATCCGTTTTATTTTGAACGATTCGATGAACGTAGCCATCTGATGCGTAGTCCCAGATACGCTGTGTCGTCATGTCCATGGCAAAGCAATGCTGAGATTGCTCGTAATGTAGGAATGCGTGAGCAGCATCGTACCTCCCACATCCGACACTACCACAGATGAGGCAAATCCAAAGATTGGCCTCAGAGCGACATACAGTACATTCGTTGAGGGCTGTGTTCTCGCCATAGCTCGTACTGCTGTACAATTTCTTACCCAGGCCAATATCATCCTGCGTGTATCGGCAAACTGGACAGCCAGATCCTCGCCACTTTTGAAGGCAAGAGCAATGGAAGACGTGTTGACAAAGGATGGTAAGGAGGCCTGTAGATTCGTCCATACGCTCCAAACAAACCGGGCATGTTGGCAATTCGATCAGAGCAGGTGTAGGTGGTGCGTGAGGTCTGGAAGAGCGCGAACTTGAAGAGAGCGGAGCTACTTGATGGGTCGAAACAATGGTGGGGGGTGGATTTGCTATGTTGGTCGATGGCGTGAAAGGGTCATTTGTCATGTCTGGGAACGACGCTTCTTGACCAGGAAGCTCATGCTTGCGAAACTTAATGGACTTGACGAACACGACGTGGCAGTTTTCAGGCTAGAGAGGAATATATTAGCTTCGAGTTGCCACGGCCGAAGCAACAGAGCTCACCTCCATCCCATCGAAGGGCTTGCCGTTCCACACCCTCCTCCATTCTCTTGCCTTCTTCCCGTTACGAAATTTCATGAGCACCATGTACCTGTTCCCTCTCTCTATTCTAATCATCCTAAAGTGGCTAACCTCGTCCCTGGTCTTCTCTCCAACAAAGCCAAGTAAATCCGAGGGCGTAAGGTACGAGGGTACAGCAAGTATACACAGTGTAGTGCAATCTTCGTCTCGGAATGAGACCTCAGCATCTTGCACCCTCTTTAGAGTGTGCCTTCCGTGCTTGGAGATGGTGTGACTTGCAGGTTCATCGTACAAACCAGGCGTCTCTTCAGAGTCTCGATATAGCCTAACTATCCCCCATCCTAATTCTTCCTGCCGTGGATCAAGAGGCTCATATTTGCCCTTCGTTGCTAAACCCCCTGGCCCAACACTGATACCGTTTGTGATATGACCAGAAATATCTCCTCCACCTTTGTCTAAGGGCGTTGGCGCCATTTTGAAATTCTGCACGGAAATTCTGCCGTAACGCCAGTCATCGAGTAGTCTGAACGTTTGCGTGCTCTTTGCTATCGTAGTATGGCCGCTACTCGGAGGTGTCTCCTCAGCATTCGGCGGTCTGGAGTCTTCAAGGAAGCCTCTCCTATCATCGATGCCTCCTTCGTGCGGATTATGTGTGCTGTTCGATGACTGGGCAGTGTCAAGGTCGATGGTGATGTGGAAGAAGAATGATGGCATGGATGGACTGCTTCCGACAGATCATATTTGAGTTGATTCAATGACAAGGATGTGTCAAATAGATGTCACTTAGAAGCTTGCTGGTGGCATTTGGGTTATCCGTAGAAAGATGATTTGTACCCAGCAGCCGCGCAACACTCGGTGCTGGCGCCCGCATATAGAACCCACATCGACAATCGGCTTCACTCTACGTTTTGAGGATAACATTCATATAGGTAGGGAGAAAAGACTTCGCAGCCTGAAAAGTACTTGATGCTGCTGATGAGGGCTACATACTGCATGCCAACCAACCCAACGGCCATGAACATGACCTTTCATAAGATAAACCCAAAAAAGCTCCCGCTAAAACACTATGATGAATGGAGACAACAACACTAACGACCACCGTCTACTGACCCCCCCGCAATCTCAGCACCAAGTGTAGAGTGCTCTCCTTTTGGATGTTGTAGTCAGATAGTGTCCGTCCATCCTCCAACTGCTTCCCAGCGAAAATCAATCGCTGCTGGTCCGGTGGGATGCCTTCTTTGTCTTGGATCTTGGCCTTGACGTTATCGATAGTATCTGATGACTCGACTTCCAAAGTGATTGTCTTTCCTGTCAAAGTCTTGACGAAAATCTGCATTCCACCTCGTAACCGTAGAACCAGGTGCAATGTCGATTCCTTCTGGATGTTATAGTCAGAAAGAGTGCGTCCATCCTCAAGTTGCTTGCCCGCAAAGATAAGTCGCTGTTGGTCCGGCGGTATCCCTTCCTTGTCTTGAATCTTGGCTTTCACATTGTCGATTGTGTCTGAGGATTCAACTTCGAGAGTTATGGTTTTGCCGGTCAGGGTCTTGACGAAGATCTGCATACCGCCACGAAGACGGAGGACGAGATGAAGAGTGGATTCCTTTTGGATGTTGTAGTCGGATAAGGTGCGGCCGTCTTCGAGTTGTTTCCCCGCGAAGATCAAGCGCTGCTGATCGGGTGGAATACCCTCCTTATCCTGAATCTTGGCCTTGACGTTGTCGATAGTGTCCGAGGATTCAACCTCCAAGGTGATAGTCTTACCCGTCAAAGTTTTGACGACTATGGAAATGTCAGACACTGTAAGATATAAAGCGAAGAAACTTACAGATCTGCATCCCTCCACGGAGACGAAGAACAAGGTGAAGGGTTGACTCTTTCTGGATATTGTAATCGGAAAGGGTACGTCCGTCTTCAAGTTGCTTTCCAGCAAAGATAAGACGCTGTTGATCTGGAGGAATGCCTTCCTTATCCTGAATCTTTGCCTTTACATTGTCGATGGTATCGCTAGACTCTACCTCAAGGGTAATAGTCTTGCCGGTGACTAAGGTACTGGATCAGTAGAGGAACAAAGGTAGCGGTGAGCGGCAGTGGAAGCGGGGTCAACTCACGGGTCTTGACGAAGATTTGCATGGTGATAGATGTGTTTGTATGTGGCCTGGACCTGTTGTAGATAAGTAAAGGCTTGAAAGGGAGAGTGGATGAAGTTGTGAGTTGTGGAATTTGATAGATGTAAGAAGGAGGAAATGAAGTCGAAGGCGGAGTTTTGAATAGGCGGATGCCTTGTGATGACTGATGCGTGATGACACAGCCTCGGCGCTAGCGGAAGAAGTGACGAGGCGGGGGCTGGAAGTGGCTAGAAACTTCCACACTCAACACACGCGCTTTCGACACTTCACTCTGGTTACCAGTCATCGCCTACTACTCCTGACTTTGGTATTGGAGCAATCGACGGCATTACTAGAGTACGTTCGACCTATTACCCTAATTCTATTCTCGCGCCATTGAACGAGGTTGCTTCCTCAATGTGAAAATCCAACCGAGTTCCACATTCCTGGAAGGTGCAACGACATCAAAATAGTGCATTGATGACCTAGTTGTACATCGACACTAGGAGAGTTTTTATCTAAAGTATGTTGCCTCACTAAACAGCATCAGCCCCGGATCAGATGCCTGTTAGACGCCGGTTTCTTAAGAAATGCCCGTGAAGTGCTTCTCTGATGAGGCTATCGCCATGGGGCGTAGATGTCGCAATTCAACAGCCACTATCATGCTGGAGAACATGAAGAGATCCAGAGAATATTGAAAATAAATTGTTGAATCTGGCAATTCATGGCCAGAGTCTGTCCAATGCTTGCAACCGTGAAGCATTGGTCATATCGTCGTTATCGTAAATCGTAGACGATCGTGCAAATGCTAGCATGCCGAGGCTCGAATAACGAGCTTCGAGGTAAACTTGCTGGATAGCGAGTCAAAGTCATCACGGTCGAAGGCCGTTTCACATCGTGTTCGTAAATACTTATCTGGGCCCATGATCAGCGTCGAATGGACGTAAAGGACACAGGCATTATTAGCTTACCGTGACGCGTTACATGTTTGCGAACCTCTGTCAGGGCATTGCATACATTCGTGTTGGAGCCCAACAGATTATGGTGTTTGTTGGTTTCCCATTCCTGGAAAGAAGGAAGTTTTTGCGATATCGCGGAGAAGAGACCAACGATGACACCGACAGGTGTGGACTCCATGTCGTGGCAGAATTTGCTGACAACCTCCTTATCCTGTCCACCATTAGCGGTGTTAATGAGAAACACACGGAAAGCTTACAGGAATCCGATAGTGACAGTCAAATTGCATCTCCTCCCATACGGCAAGTAAGATTGAGGCGACCATAAAGATTGTTGGCCAGTGTTTTAGTTTGTCTTTGGTGTAAACACTTGAGTACAAGTGCGAAAGCTCTTCCAGGATATCTTTCTGCGATTCACGCCACATGTCTGCCATGGCACATTTGATCTCGAAATTTATCATAACCGGTGCCACGGTCTTTCCGTAGAATTTGGAACTTGGGTCATTGATCCTTCCCAAGAAACCTTCCTCATCTGGAATACCCTCGACCATGGTCACATGTTGGGTGAGGTTATAAGCTAGTAAAAGCTTGAGGGATTTCCTGATGACTGGGGTCTTCTCGCAAAGCCAGTAGCGGTAGGCGGTCTTGAGCATTTGGGTCAGAAAGGGGGTACCATCAAAATACTCATCAATAAATTCCTCAAAACCTCCATCAATATGGTGGTCAAGATACTCATTCAGAGTGGACCTAGAGATGCCTTCGACGCCAGCGGAGAGCTTGGCAGTGTTCACCGAATGTTCTGAAGGGTGGTTCAGGGAAGGAGTTTCCACCCAATCTAAGCCAAAACATCTTTCATCGCGCACAAAGACCTCGCGAGCTTGGACCGGCAGCATGTGACCATATCCGTGAGTGATGAACAGTGTCCGCTCGGCTTGCGCAAAGCCTCTGATGTTGCCCACAGAGAACCCAAGACTGATGTGACGCTCGTAATCGGCCTTCCAGTCTTTCATGAAATATGCAATCTCTTTGATATCGATTCTTGTGCACGGTACTTGCCAAAGACGCGCGTGGGAAGGCTGGCAACCTTCACAAGGCTCTCCCTTGTCACACTGAGACTGCGTGAGCATGCACTCACTATGTCTATAATTGGAGCACTCACGGTCTTTTTGAGGAATTTGCAACGAATGCAAGCTCCTAGCTTTCTTATTTCAGACGCTTGCTTCCTTTGTTCCGGTCGGAGAGGACCTTTCCGCCTTCCCACTCTCTTCTCTGTCTCGACCTTGACGACTGGTGGCTGCCTTCGTATCGTTGGCTTCGTGGCTTTCCCGTTGGAGATCTTCCTTGACTGCCGTCTGCCGGGTGGCGAAACTCGGCCCGTAGAAGTTGGAGACCGTTGTGGAGAGGATGATGTTTTGATTCTGAGTGGCTTTACCATGGACGGAGTCACGAGGCTAGGTCGTACAGGCTGCTCCTCTTGCTTAATCACTGGCGAGGTTGAATGATTGCTCAAGTATGGAGAGTGGAATTCTAGACCTGAACTGTTACCAGTGTCACTCCCTGGTGAACCGATGGCGTGCTGCGGGATATAAGCACTGCCCCATGAATGACGAGACTGTCTGTCGACATCGGAGTACGAGGAGTCGGAGAGTGTGCGTCCGTGTAGGGTTTCCTCCGGATTAAAGATAGCCCCCATCTGGAGGTCTTGGTAAGATCCGTCGAGCGATTGGTGCTGATATTCAACGGATGTCCAACCATTGTCGCTACTTGAGAGAGACCGGACTTCTAAAGCGGTATCGGTAGGAGAATTGGGTAGGTTCTGCAGCGGCAGGCTCATGTGCGGTAGCGCATTCGAGACGAAAAGGTCATTGGAGAAGTCCTGGTAGTCAAATGGTATGTTGCTGTCCAATTGAGAGGTTAAGGGCAGGTATGAGGCGTCGAGAGGTAGGCCTGAGCCATACTGTTCTGCCATATAGTCTGTGGGTGATGTCTGAAATGGCATTGCGTATGAGTCTGTGAAATGTTGGGAGAAGCCAGCATCACGGTTGAATGACCCATCAAGCGGATAAGTAAAGTGAGCGGTTTGCTGTTGGGAGGTTCCCCAGTCGGGCATATATCCATGTGCCTGCGGCTGATGTTGATGCTGATGTTGATGCTGTGGAAGATGATGTATTGAATGCTGGTATGCTTGACTTTGGAGTGGAGTGGTTGACCGCTTCATGTTGTTGGCGTTGGCGTTGCGGTGATGCGGAGCGGTCCGCGTGGCATGTTGTTCCATGGGGATCGGAATTGGCCAGCTTACCCTCGAGGTGTATGGTGGATAGCGCATCCCATGTAGGTCGTAGTCGAAGGCGGCGAGGTCAGCAGGCAACTCCATATTGGCCATGATGAGCTGACAAAGGGAGGGGAAAGTGTGATCAATTGGAGTTCGGCGACGACGGATATGAGAAAAACATGATGATCAGATAGCGGTGTCAGCTGCTTGCCATGGTCGACTACTACTATTTAGCACAGTAGGTAGCGTATAGGTAGTAGTTGGAATTGCGAGTGGAGAAGGGAAGGATGAGATGGGCGGGTTCAAAGAATCCAGAATCCAGAATCCTGAATCCTGTTGCTCGAGAAGGAAGAAGAAGAAGCGGTGAAGATGGGTCAGCGACGGGGGGGACGGAGGTGGGGTAAAGCGGTGATCGCTGAATCGCCTCGAAGAACCTCGATGATTGGCGCTCCCCATTCGCTTACGTAATGACTCTAACCTTGATGATCGTCCGCCGTGTCCGCTTCTGTTTGCTCGTGGCCGACTGGCCGTAGCCGTCCCGGGCTGAAGACTTAGCTTGTTCGACGGGACTTCGACCCTTTGTAGGTATTGCTCCAAGATGGGACGATGAAGTTATACACAGTATAGTGATATCCTAAAAGGTCCTGACCTATTCGACGAGACAGCATCCTCCTCTCCATGCGGCGCTTAGGATGTATGGAACTTCTTGCGGATGAGACGTGTGAGGGAATTGATCTGATAACGGATGACACGTTTTTAGCGTGCCGCATACCACGTTTCTACCTACCTTTGTTATCGGACGCACCGATACCACGAGCTCTTTGAATGACATTTTGAGCCCTTGCTCATGAGTCGGAGGACCCAAGACAATTGTGTGCAATGTCGGGCCGCCTCACATGGTCCGACTACAGTACAAGCAACGAGCGAGAGAACGACTGTGTACTCCGCACTTGTATCTAACATGATCCTGTAAGACTATGGACAGGGAAAGCCAACTGATGGGTATAATCTACTTCAGTGTGTGCAGCTTTGCAATAAAAGACTGAAGCGAGACCTAAGCGACAGCTCCATACTGGGCTGGCAAGGACAACAAGAACCTTGCCGGCGTGCAGCGATGGAGAAAACAGGAAGGGAGCAACTCCTCTCCAACGGCACGTCAAGCTTGTACCTGATGGCGCTCAGCAAAGACAGTCGTTTCATGCTTCAGATCTCTTCAGGGTGCATTGGACGATATTGGTTGTCAGGGTCGCTTCTTGGCAATTGGAATACACGCTGCCACAAGTTGCGGCCACTTTACAAGATTTGTTGTGAATGGAATAGATCGAGATATCCGGATAGGAGAACTCAGGACAGCGGCCTTTAGTTGGTCCTGTCAGCTTAGTAAGCATCAATTCACCAAAAAGCTTGGCAACGTGCGAACACGAGTGGAAGTAGCAAGCGTAATACTAGGATTTGGATGTTTGAGTCGAGATTTAATCCTAATACTTTGGTGGCCTTAACATTACAGCATATAGTTCAGATTCGTTTTCTATGTTACCGACTTTAATAATTCGACGATCCCTTTGCCAATGAGGATACAGACAAAGCTGCATTCCAGTGAATATTTCATGTTGTCATGAGGGTAAAGCCAAAAGTAACCAAGGCGGTCTATCATTCAAAGAACCATAATACGAAATTGTTGCTACAGCTGCGTGCAGAAGACAGGGATGAGAGTAGCCTAAATTCGATGGATAACGGAAGGCCAAACGATAGCAGGCGAGGAGATGCCACTTTAGGCGAGCAACAAATCTTCTCCCCAGACCCTAGCATTTTCACATCATCTCCACCCATCATCGATGCCCTGATCACGGAGAGCGCTCGTAAGCGGCATGACACAATCGAGCAATGCTTACCCTACCTAAGGGGAGCTCCCAAGGATTCTCCTCGCTCAAACTCCCTAAACGTTCCAAAGCTTGAGCGTGAGAAGCATGTCGCTTTCCTCAAAGCAGCCCTCCTGGACGCAAAGTTCATGGGCTACGATGCTTCCCGTCCTTGGGTTGTGTATTGGTCTCTATGTGGCCTGAGCTTACTGGGAGAGGAAGTGGCAATCTATCAGGAAAAGTAATGAGGGGATCATTCCCATTGCTCCCCGGAGACATCCCGACCATCAACTGAATCCTGTCGCAGAGTTGTGGAAACGTTCGCACCCAACCAGAATATGAACGGAGGCTTTGGTGGCGGCCATGGCCAGCTTTCGCACCTTGCGCCTTCTTATGCCGTTGTCTTGAGCCTCGCAATGGTCGGAGGAAGCGAGAGTCTAGGCATGATCGATCGAAGAGCGATGTGGGTTCCATTCCTTGAGGCAAGTCTCATAGTATCTTCAAAGTGAGAGCTGACAGGGGTTACTACGAAGGTGGCGGTGGCTCAGCCAGTTGAAGCAGGAAGATGGGGGGTTTAGAGTGTGCGTTGGTGGGGAGGAAGACGTTCGGTATGAATTATACATACGTCTCAATGGACCATCACTAAATATGAGCGATCATAGGGGTGCATATTGCGCGATGACCATAATAGCACTTCTCAATATACCGCTTACACTCCACAACACTGCTCCAACCCGAGCCCACGGACTCACCTCCCTTGCACAAGGCCTCCCGGAATACCTATCTCGGTGTAGGTGTGATATGACAATTTTGTGCTTAGGTTGGCTCATGTTTTATATCAGGTCAGACATTTGAAGGTGGTATATCTGATAAGCCGCAAAACGAAGCTCATGGTGCGTACGTCTTCTGCGCGCTCGCTTGCTTATGCATTCTTGGACCTCCACATGAGATGCTGCCCAAGTAAGCGGATCCCTTATCCTAAGTAACCACCTCGGCTAACGGAGTCGAGGTATCTGGATCTGCCGCTTCTCATTTCCTGGCTTTCTGCACGACAGTATGCTCCAGAGGGCGGCTTCTCAGGGCGCACCAATAAGCTTGTCGACGGTTGCTACAGCCACTGGGTAGGAGGCTGTTGGCCATTGATACAAGCCGCCCTCAACGGGCCTCAGTCAAGTAGATCGCCTGAGAAGCCACATGTTGGCTGCCTCTATAGTGAGGAAGGACTGAAAAGATACATATTGTCTTGCTGCCAGGCTAGAGGGGGTGGTCTTCGAGATAAGCCAGACGTGTACGTTGACAATTGCTGTGAAAGTGCGGACTGCTGACCAGTCAGACACTCAGATGGATACCACTCATGTTATGTCCTGGCAGGCCTCAGCTCTACCCAATACCGCAACGACTACTCGGTCACGAAGCAGACAGAAGACGGTAATGAAGTCGACTACGCTATGCATTGGACATCCAATGCAAATGCCGTGCTTGCAGATAGGAGCGAGGCAAGAGACAAGCTGACAGCGGTGCACCCAATCTATGTCATTCCTTGGGCTGCCGCAGTGCGATGTCACGAGACCTTCAAGCAGGCTGGATTTTGAAGTGGACCATGTTTGCTAAGTTTCAATGTACATAGTGGATGACAATAACAATTATTTTTGCCTTCATCGCCGAGTTCCGACCTTCGAAAAAGCTCGAGAATAGCTGCCGTATCAGAGCCTTGATGATGATGCTCCACAAAATGTTCCTGTCCCTGAACTAGAACAAGCAGCCAGATGAGTCCGCTGGCTAGTAGCGGCTCCACGCTTCTCCACGCTCTAGCTCCATATATTTTGCGCTGGTCAGAATAGAGCAAGTCCCCGGTACTGATTGAATACGGTCATACGTCGTATCTTATACTACTAGGGTTGAATGACATACGCTTAGCCGAGTATTTTACAGACACTAGTGCCAAGATGGCTCTATGGCAGAATGCCACACCTGGACCCGAGGTGACCAGCGACGACGAAATTGATATCGCTACTGTTGGATAGGACATGGTTCTTTCTCCGCAGATTACAACCTACTTTCGTTACTGTAGAGCAAAGTTGGGGGTGAGTAGAGCGAGCCTATGTTATGCTTCTGTAATGTAAGCCGCTAGGGTTCTATCCTAAAAAGATGTTGGTAATTTACTGCGTGAAATTTTGATTTCTAGTCTACTTATCACTGCAGTAATTCCTCAATATTCTCACTGACTCGTAACCAACCAACATCTCTCGGCCAGACGGGTATGCCGTCACTCCTTGCCCTCACGGATATCCAAGCGCCCTGACTACTTGGAAGAGAAAGATCTCCTAAAGCTTGTGCGCAAGCTATGACGATGATACAGTTCGTCCGAGTCCGTTGACAACAAGTCTCGATTCTGATTGGAACGGAACATCAATCAGGATGATACGCTGCCAATCCATGTCCTTCAGATATTACGCACGATCGATAGAAGAAGCAGCGAGAGGCTACAGTGCACAAATCTGGTTCGTCCAAGTCCAGTAGCCGTTCCGGCACTTTACACATGCATGTCTGCACTACCAAGCGCCTTGCCAACTCATCAAGCATGCAGAGACCGTCGAAATGATTTTACGCCCGAATTCTCTTCCCTGCCAATGCCATGTACAGTCAGAGCGCGATCTACATCTCCGGTAGCTTCAGACGTTCTTCAAGCAGGAGCCATTGATAGCACAACGGCAGAGTGAGCTCGCTGGGATATTCCAAGCACCTTAGCTCTATTGCTAGTTAAGCGCAACGAGCGCCGCCGACCGTTAGCCTATTGACTTCACGCTCTTTTCGGTCTTTTGGTACGCTTTCCCACCATGATTATGCGTGTGTTGGCCATGTACCCTGGCTGTTACGCTTGCTCATCGTGGGGTCGCTGCCCGTTCCGCTCGCTCGTACTCCAGAGAAAGGTTTGACTTCGACAACGCAGCATACTGGCTCCGTGCCCCGCGCCTTAGCGAGAACGATGGCCACGACCGCAAAACTCTGCGGACGTTACAATGCTTCGTGTATACCGGGATAAGAACTTGTAGGGTTTGGTACCTACCTACTTCTCCGAGGATGTCTGCAGAAAAAGATGTTCACCGTTGAAACCAGGCGTTCTGGTCGCCACTGACGCGCAGTCCTAGTGTGGAGACGGCCAGAAAACATGTGCGGTATCTGCACGTCAGTTCATGAAGCTCCTTGCCTAGACCGACGGAAACGTTGACGTTGATTGGTCAATGTCGCTTCAACCGGCCCCCAAGATCTTCTCTCTGGCAGAGCGTGCGCCAGCGCATCATCGCGTTAACTTAGTCAGTGAGCCGCAGAGATGGAGACATGCTGCAGAAGAACCACGCCTACCTTGGTCCGCCATGGGAATATTTGTCTCCACTTCTTTATCTCTTGCTATATGGACGGATCTGGCAGTGATATAAATCTCCTACGGGCTTGCAATCCCAAGATCCAGATTTCCCCCACACCTCAAAATCTCCGAGTTGCATTCTGCTTTGCTAGGTTTTCAGTGTGCCTGAATCTGCAAGCAAGCGTCTCTAGTTGACCAAAGAAGTGATCATAATCGGTGGTTGCACGCTCCCTTCCTTAGGATTGTTACATAAGGCCACTTTGGGCACCAGTGCTTTGCAACGGCCACCAGCAGCCCACGCCAAGGTAGTGGTTCCTGGTCGATTGCTAGGTACCTCATTTGGAATTGGATCCGGATCTACATACCTTCACCAAGATGTATTACCAGGAGTATTTGTCCAGTTAGTCTCTCGATTTGGTCTTATCTCCCGTGATCTCTCCCTTGCTCTCAGCTTTTCGCCCAGTCTATTGGTCAATCTATGGACACATAACGATCGAAGACATTAGGTGAAGCTTCCATGTGTTACGGGTGGTAGAAACATGTTTTATACTCTGTGCTACCACGGACGCAAGAGTTGCAGGATTTTCTTTCCTATTGCTTGCATTTGTGGCACCAGTGCACGAGCGCCCAAAGGCTAATTCACGGTCAATTACTCGTACTGACAACTCTATCAGACTTGTGCCACCGGCGCCAATGGCCTGAGCCTCTCTACGCCTCATTTCGTACTCGGCCTGGCTTCGTTTGCGTGGCACGTGTCAACAACCGAGAATACCAGACCGACACCACGTTCGAAAGCGAGCGGCTAGCACGGGAGAATGCCGCCATGCGGGCTTACCTCATTTGCCAGAATTTTTCCAAAAGTGATGGCATGTATCCATCTCGTCACAAGGGACGAGGGGGTGCCGATGTTGTTCAAGGCATTCCTGTCGCCATCGGCTCCGAGAGGAGAAGTGTGTACACCGACGATTCGAGGTCCAGTGGGAGCAGGAGCGGCGGGAGTAGCCCGACGAGTTATCAGAGCAGCCACTCTTCTAAGGAGAGTCATAGCCATAGGCTCAGTGGTGGCAGTAATGGCAGCAGAAGCTCTGGGCATCGAAGTGGAAGGCGATACTGAGCTCGACATGCAGCTCCTACCGTGAAAACAGTATTGGGGCTATGAATTTACCACGAAATACCATAACGATCACCAGGTTTACGAATTCACGACGACCATGACCTAGAATCATCCTTTGGAGGCGGCAAAAGTGAGCGACGACTGTGTCAAATCCATTCACGGAGGGGAGGTATTGCATATTCATGCTCGTTTCTGGGAGGATACGACCACCAACATTTTGAGCGTTTAGCACCATGCATTAAGCGAGATTTCTATTCTGTGTCAATGCAGCTATGCATCAGCGCTCGTTTGGGTTCGGCATAGCGATGGTTTCTATGATGAAGGCTTTAGAGATCTACAATTTAATGAGGTAATGAACGCATGAAAATGAAACTTGTATCCATGTAAGGAGCTTGACTGTCCTCACTTCATTCAATAACACAAAGATGTAACCGGCCACCCGGCAAGTTCTGACGGTCCTTTCTCCATGGAGTGAGCCTTAGCGCCTTGGCACCATGGGCGTAGCTACTCCCATATTGAGCGCGCGAACTTGCCATAATTGCCCCTTTACTTGTTTACAGGACATGTCTTGTACATCAGTATCGAGTGATCGCGTTACGCTCAGTTGTCAACCTCAATGCACTCGGCATCACCCCTGGTACGGCTACTGCTGACACCAAGACCCTCGGCTGTCCGCAAACATGCGTATGGTATCGCTTCGTTGAGGATAGTGTTGCAGAAACCTACGAGCTCTACACCAGCTCATCCGTCAGGGAACCGCTCGAGCTGTCTCTTTGCAAAGCCACAGAGCGTTCCTCATCCGGAATGGCAAGTCCGGAACAAGTCGACGCAAGAAAGTGTGACCGCCCAGGAGAAGGAGAAGCAAACCAAAACACCATGGCATCGAGAAGGTTCGGATGTGGCGCCGGCTGGTAGACCACGGTCTGCTGGGACTATGACTAAGGGTTATATAAAAGCCTCGGCTGCTGCTCTGGCCTCCTATAACTGACTTAGCTCGATAGGAAAGCTCCTTACGACGCCCTCACGACTGCTCAAATTGATCATACCTCTTACAGTACTGGACAAGAACTCGGATATGAAGGACATTGAACCACTCGCTCTCCTTGTGCATCCACACCAACCGCTGTCGTATCTCGAGCGTCTCATACAATCCGAGCTACCTACCATCACGAATGACAAAGGAGAGGTTAAGGTACCAGAGGTTCACTTCAGAGCCGAGGACTCTCAGCAGGACGAAATGGATCCTGTGGCTAGAAAAACTGACGACTCGCCAGAAGACATGCACGAAGATTATGAGGGTGACCTGGAGGAGACAAAATTTGACGGCAAGTCTGAGAAGACCGGCAAGCTGGGCAAGAGATCGACCAACAAGGATGCCAGTCTAGGCGAAGGAGGCATGGAAAGCTACAGCGGCATGGGCCACGAAGGGCTTTCCGCAGAGGAAGGCCCTAGAAAGTTCGTTCGCTGGTCTTCATCTACGGAAATTGGAGATTTCATTCGCGATGCTGCTCGAGGCAAGGAATTTGCTGTGGACATCGAAGGTGCTCCTGAGGAGATCCGAGTAGGAGTCCCTTCGTTCAACGACAGGACCCACTATCTCCGTCTCAGATTGCGAAAAACAGCCACCCAAATCATTGACTTAGCGGGCATCAAGAAGGAGTGTGACTTGGCTGCCCATAAGACCGCTCAGCGATGGGCCATTGGTGGCGCCTTCACTCTTGTCGGCTATTGGTACACCGTCTACCGACTGACGTTCGAGACTGACCTTGGTTGGGATACAATGGAGCCTGTTACGGTATGTTTTCTAAGTAGCATATCAACCTTATGGCTGATTGTCTAGTATCTCGTCGGGCTTTCCACTTTAATCTGCGGTTACCTCTGGTTTCTGTACCATAATCGAGAGGTCTCTTACCGATCAGCACTGAATCTTACGATAACTCGGAAGCAGGCAAAGCTATACCAGCAAAGAGGCTTTGATGTGCAGAAGTGGGATTCTTTGTTGGAGGAAGCAAATTCATACAGGAGAGAGATCAAACAGATTGCGAATGAATACGACGTGGACTGGGATGAAAAGACAGACGAAAAAGATGAACAGGTTACAGAGGCTATGAGAAAGGTTCGAAGTGACAAGGAATCAGAGCGAGATTCAAAGAAGGAGAAAGAAGAAGACGATTAGGTGCTCTTCCTAACAGATGGAGCCCGCGACTGGCGGCAGAGAATCCTCAAGCGACTGTACATATCGAGCATCGTACTGGCCTTTTCGCACTCCAACTCAGAGATGGCGTCGAGGGTCTGCAGAGCTCTAGATACCCCAATGTGGCTGTTCAGACATTTGAATAAGATGGGTACGGGGACCTCGTACTAATTGATTCTCTTTCAGCAATCTTCATATTGACCTAAATCATCTACATTCGATGGAAATTGAATTCCTTATGTGAGGCGAGCAGGTCACCATGACAGTATACAGGAACCCAAAATTTGGGCTAAGGAGACCAGGGAACGCGAAAAGGTTACCATGATATCAATTCTTCGCACAGCGACGTATGCTCAGCAATATTACAGCGTCTACGATCACCAACATGCACAACGGACCAAGTCCTACAATTCATCTCGACTTTCCAACTTGACGAACCTCATTCCTGGCAGTGTCGTAGAATTTGCCAGAACTACCGGCTCCACCAGCGCCACCAGCGGATGGACCTATGGCATGTCAGGAAAGCAATACTCAGTGCGCGACCTGGGTACCCATCGCTTACCAGGTCCCCCTTTGTCGAGATCATCATCGTCGTGGAATTTCCTTGACTGAGCCTTGGCCTTATTGCGGCCATCACGGTATCTGCACACATGGTACAGAAACCACCGGATGACCCAATTGCTGCCATTCGGGAGTGGTCCAAGGGCGTAGACAGCCCTCGTTTGAGGGCTTGCCTGCACTTCGATGGTACGGATAGCGGCCAAGAATGCGGCATCTGTGAATTGGCTGGCCGCGAAAGGACTTGGTGCTCTTGCAAAATCCGGTCGAAGGGCCGCACGATTCCCATTCAACTGTTCGTTATAGATCCGGATAGCCTCACTCTAGCATACGTCAGCGTCTATTCTTGCGGTCAGATCACGGATAGCTCGCCTTCATCAGCCAATATAATGCTTGGTGGCTCTGGTTTTGAGGATCTAGCCCTAAGATATGGAGGAAATGCCACTTCGAAGCGCTCTTGATAACCTCCGTCATGACAAGGGTGTGGCTTCTGTCATGTGAGGTTCACAAAAGCAAGATAGCCAATATATATGTTACTCTTAAACCTTGATGTGCTGACGTTGGACTATAGTTCTCTGAGCTTGTAGGAAGACGAGAGGTTGCTTTGGTATACCCGCCACTTGGGACGAAAGCACTGGCTATAAGTATAACACAGCCTCTTGACCATGGATCAACCTGGACATAACGCCGTTCCTAACTTCACGGGTCGCAAACGCAAATCATACCCGCTTTCTGCATGAAGCGTATGAGCACCATACCACATATCCTCGAGGACGACACAAGTAGGTAATCTCGGCAGATTGGTATTCTCGAAACTTCCCACCATAATGGTTCTACCGAAAAGGTTAACGTGAATAGAAATCTTTAGCGAAAAGACACCCCCAAAGCAGTGTCAAGAGCGGCGACAGTAACGCAAGAACGACCGCTGCTGCTTATTGCCTATCCAGGAATGGCGTCGGTTTGTAGCATACTGTTCTAAATCGGCAGATTGTCACATCGAGTCCAAGTCGTCCTGTGCTACTGTATAAGACATCGATAACCGCCACCAAGAACCCCGACTAAATCCGACAGCCTAGAGGCTAGTATTAGGCATACCCTCTATCTGTCAGGAACAAGTCACGGCGGACAGCCGTCCGGCTTACCAAGGAGGTTAGAACACCACTCGGTCTCTTGCATGTTCCATATCTCAGCAGCAACCAGGGTCTCACCTGCTCCTTCTTGATGGCTGCAATCGGGTCGATCCTTGGCTAGGCATTGTCAAAATCGTCACTTCATGTGGGTGTTGTGTTCTGCACCGTCTTGCGCGGTCATCCTCCCTATCCCCCATCCCTACCCCAGCCGAGCACGCCAGGTGATGGGCGAAGTACCAAATATCGTCGACAAGTACACGAACCATTTCACACAATGACAGCATCCTGCGTGAGTTCCAGGCGCTAGCCTATGTACAAAGCCACGTTTTAGGGTCTACGAAAGCTGTCAAAAGGTATTTTGCGGCTACTTGCATGTCTCTTGCCTATTTTGTTTGCTACTCTGACACATTACAGTTCCAGGCTGCCGCTCCGACAATTTTCACCGCTCCTTCGGAAAGCTCAACATTTCTTGGTAAAGCTGATGCAAGTCTGACGTATTCCGAAAAGCTGCTCAAGACAACACGCTGCAGCCTTTCTTTCTTCCACCAACCCGCCGGCGCAAACATGTATTTGAGTTTACTCCCCTTGGGTCGCTTCAGCCTCCGTGGCTCGGACCTCAGCAGCTTGACGACCGGATAACAACCTCCTTTTGACTTCTCGGCTTTGCTCGGTAGCTACCGCAGTACAGCATTTCCTCCGAGGCTGAGCAAACTTCGTCACCGCCTCTAGGAAGAACTATATGCACATAATACGAAAGTAGGTTACTAAAGTAAGACTGTTTCCTTTTTCATCAAATTGCGGGCTAATACATTTCGATTCATTCCCTGGCTGTGGTCGGCAAGAAGGAGGAGGTCTCGGTCAAACCGCGTTCTACGTACTTGCCTATCGTTTCGGGCTCCTTCGATGCCATTGGCCGTAGAGGACAAGGCTTGATACCGCAAGACTGATGTCTCTGCTTCAGAGGAAGGTAGGGGTATTTTTTCCCCTTGCCTCCATTGAACTCATCTCCTTTCCTACTACTCATGCCTATCTTGGCTGTTGTCAAGCACACTTCTTTCCACCTTCGCCTCAAATCTCTGTAATTATTCCCGAGCTATATTGGGCCAATGAGGATAGCGTTCTCAGTATTGCAAAACGTTAGTGAAGACTAAGAATGAGGAAAAGCTCAACGAACCTCTATTGGTGCGTCATGCTGGCCGAATCAAGGTTTGCTTCTTTTATACAATTCGACTTCATGCTAGCTACTGTATGAGACTTTCCGAATCAAAGTTTGCTTCTTTAGGTGCATTTTGGGTTCATGCGAGCTACTATATGAGACTTCACACGCGGTTTGAATCATGGCCTAGAAGTAGTGGCGCGAGAGTGATGAAGTGCAGCGATCTACAATTCCGTTTGTAAGAGGACAACGGAAGAAGAGATGCACAAGTGCGTTCGGCGCTCCGCCTACGTTTCACCGGATACTCGTAAGAGGTAGACTGTGATCACTTCTCATTTCTCAATACGGTGATTAGCAAACAATCACAAGGCTCATCCGCTGTATGGTACACGGTGACTTGTCGCCATGTTTGCATAGTGTGTTTGGCAAGCCATCAGCTCCAGAGTCAAAGCTGAACAATACTGTAAAGCGTTGGTATGATGCCCAGATGATAGGACAATATTGCTCAGGCACCCTACCTTCAGATGAATCCCACGCAGGGACTAGTCTGGGGGTGGACCAACAGGAGCTTCTTTGGTGATACTTCTCAGGTACCAGGTTCTCTATAGCAGTCATCATCCAGTACGCTTTGCGTTTCAAACCCTCGATAACAGTCCTCACTGTAATGGAGAGGCGTCGGCAAGAGCAAGATAATAACTCCAAGCCAGGCCTAGTAGGTCATGTTCATTGCAGCAGATCAAGTTCGTACGACATATTCGAGGCTCTTCAATATGGAGATGGGTCATTCTAGTCAATGTCTATGAAGGAGGTGTACAGTTTTGTTACTCAAATCATCCCAAACTTGACCGTCCTTCCGCGGACCTTACTATCGCCGCGAGATACCGATTCCATTTGCTCTCCTCCTTACCCTCCTTTATCTGATCGTCAGCACCGCCAAGCATCTGTCATCCATCTCTGCTTAATTGCTCTCTCAACTTTCCACTTACATCTCCTTGTTCGACGAACCTCGTTGAGGGTCAGCTCACTGCAATACAAAGGTTTCATGTAGAGCTTTCCCTGAGTATAGGCTCGTTCTTTCAGGGAATTGATGCACAATCTACATCAAAGAAACTTAGCGAAGCTAAGAAGGAAGGTGAGATCAAACTTTGTGTGATTTTTTTCCATCTGTCATTCCTCCATTATCGTTTTCATCTTCAGTAACTGCGTTACTTTTCTCGATATCTGGCAGGATCCACTCCTGAATCATTGGCGTCCAACAAAATGCTTGTTTGAGAATTTGGCGCAGCCACAATGTGGCAAAGTCAAAGTGAATGGGTCCCACTCTGTACGAAATGGTGAATTATTAGCCGAGACCCACCAAAAACGTCCTTATATAAGGTAGTGCCGGAATCTCTTCTATCCCTTACCATCGTCGCCTCGTCCCGTGAAAGTCGTAATGAAGGGTTTTCTAGGTCATCGTCCGAGGGTTCCCCAAGATCGCGAGATTTGACAACGAGGGTCGAATTATCGATTTCAGACTATGATGATCGTTGTCGGCACGATCCCTTGCCTGGTTGCTGCAGCCTTCGTGCTCCTCGAGGCTCGGGTGATGGTCGTCGCCGGATCTGAGTCAAACACACTGCGGTGGTCAGCCCACCGCAGTCCCACAGCGCGAAGCCAATAGGAAAGATCTCCAGGAGTGCAATCATCGCCTCATTCAGTAAAAGTCGTTGACGTTGTCAATTTGGGTCTTCGCCTGAAGGCTACTAACTCGGAACTTTGTAATCATTGGCATATGCAGTCAAGACGGAACAGGGACGACCCGTTCCTCGCGGAAGCGGAGTTCGACTGTTGATAGAGAAACAAGGGATTGACCATGATGATGCTGGACTTCCACCCCTTTGATGTATGATTTGTTGTAGGCGTCAGCCTGGATGAATCGAACCGTTGTTGGGGAAGCTGAGGCTGTATGGAAGCTTTCTGAGTCGATAGCTTGGGATGGTCGATGGCTTAAGCTGCAACGATGTCTGCTGAGGAGCATTACTGATGTTCATGACAGAATTGAAGATGATTATGGGAGGCAATCTAAGAAGTGGTGCTGATAGTCTTGATAGGATCAGAGTCAACTCTAAGGGTAGACGAGTATAGGGAAGGAACTCTCTCCGTTACGTCCAGGTGAGACCCTACAGCCACATTCCTTAGCTTGGATGGTGTATAGAGGTGCCTGTGCTGACATGTCTGGTAGAAACAATGATGGGAAGGCGTTGTTGCCATCTGGTTCGAATACAGCTGTGTAGCACTTTTGCCTTTCTTGGTACGTTGTGAATCACTATTCAATCTACTCATTTTATATAAGGGAGCCGCGTTCTTGACTTTCCAAAAATCAACATTATCTCATCGAACGAAATACCAGAAGAAATAATGTTTTACTACCTGCCATGTGAGCGAAGCACACATGTCCTGATCCCGATCCGGTCGCAACACCACCTTCTCTAGATGGAAGAAACACTCTGGAGGAATCAACTAATTCTAATCGTAATGGTATCCTCATCCATTCTAGACCACTATCTCTGCTCAAGTATTTACGAACCGGGCATATCTTATCTTGAACAAGCCATAAAGTCAACATAAGTCCCAAGCAGATCAACAATGCGTAGGTGCGATGAAGAGGAAACGACCTCCTTGTCATCATCGAAGCATTCCTCAAGCATATGCATAGCATTTCTGAAAAACATATTACGGCTCACAAGTCATCAAGCAATCTTCGACCCATATCAGTAAATCTATAACAGGTATACTCACCATGATGGAACATCCATCACCAAATACAAGCCCCCCCAATAACCCTCCCCAGCTAACAACCTACCAACCAAGGCGCCACTTCCAAACCCCCACCCCCCTCCATACAGCATGAACCCTCACCCTCACCACCAATCCCAACGCCCTTACAGCCTGAACCCTACACCCCCTATTCAAGCTACACCGCACCTAGCACCACTCGTCCATTCTTGAATGACAGGTCCTAAACACCACAGCCTTCCACAAATAAGTCACGTACTGTCTCGCATCATATTCCAGGTCTGCAAGCTGATGAGCAATACAACAGTACTCTGCCGTTCAGCAATCCAGCCATTTCTAAGTCGCGAAATGGAAATCTGATATTAATTAAAACCATTCAACCCTCGATACTCAATCCTATTGAGGTTTACCCAATCGAACATCCCATTACCGCAGACCAACCCCAGATCAATCCCCTTTACTAACGCAGACTTCCATATCATACTACTTAACCTCCCGCCAAACCTCCTAAACCCCAGCCCCTATTGCACCCTCTTATCCACCAACCCCAAATAGAACAATCCCTTCCCCACCCCCCTCTCCCACCCGCCCTATAAGAAACACCCCCCATTTCCCCATATAATACCCCCAAACATCTCAAAACCACCCTAACAAAAACGATCCCATCAACCTCATCACTACAAGGAATGCAAACCATCTATCATCCTCAAGCTTCTCGATAACGGCTTTGAATACGGTTAGATGTATACACTAGCCCGCGAAAAGGCGGTGGAGAGATGGCGCGATAGACATGGAGGAATAGATCTTGATATTGATATTGATATTGGAGATGGAGATGGAGATGGAGATGGAGATGGATAAGGAGGAAGAGGAAGAGGAAGAGAAAGAGGACGTGATGGTGTATCATAGAGGACTGTAAGTATGTATAGGGGTTATATAAGTATATTTAATAAATAACATTTACTTGAGAAGAACACGCTGCACGGTATGCGCAGTAGGAAGACATAGTACGTACTATCCTTTAATACCTTCAATATAATTTCACTCGAACAAATTCAACACACTAGTTTCTCATACATATCACTAGAAATTCACGGTAGCTGATACAGATTATATAACTGGATCTGGATAGGGAGATAGAGCTGCTGTACGACAGATCGCCTTAGGATGATCCTACAAAACATTGCTAGTGGGGAAAGCCTTATCGTTGTTGTTTCTACCCTGAGAACTGGAGCAAGTGGCCTAGAGCTTTGAAGGGCGTGCTTACTTACTTGAGATCGAGACGAAGCTATAGCATGGGGATATATCGATCAGTCTGTGAAGCCCGATGGCTACTATAATTGATGACTTGCAATGCATCTAGCCGACTTGGCAGGAATGAGTATGCACAGCGATAGCCATGTGCGAAACAGACCGTGGGGAAAAGCTGTCGATGCTGGCTGCCAGGAGGAGGCGGCTCGATTGGTTAAGAAGAATCGCCTGCCAAGTGAATGTTATCGTCCATATTTTCCACCAGGCCTTCCACGTCGCTCATGCGAAGGAACCCTTCCTCATCTTTATCTTCCCAACCCTCGCTATCATCTGACGCTAATTCTCCACCCGAATTGATATACCTCTTCGAGTACGGCGATTCCGAGGGCAAGTCTTCGTTGTCATCTCCATTATCATCTTCGCCCTTGTTCTTGGCTTTCCGAGCCAAGACACGAGCTTTCGCCCGCTTGTACTTCGCTATCGCCTGCGATGCTTTGCCTTGGAGATTGGTAAGGCTTACGCGCAAGTTCCGCAATTGCTGCCTATACCTATCCGCTTCCGCTTTGGATCGGGCTTCTTTCTGATGATTTGTCGCATTCCCGCTCTCTGTAGCGGCCTTTGCTGCTTTGGCTGCATACTTTCTAGCTTGCCTGTCCGCAAATATGGCGCGTACTCTCAATTCATCTATCGATACTCTCCTGGTATGCACCAGGGACCTAGCAATGGTGACGTGAATCTTCGCGTTATTCATGACTCCAATTTCATTGGCTGTGTTCTCGATCTCGGCATCCTTGCTGACAAGCTCTGCGCCATTGGGGGCCAAGAGCCGGTCACGAAAGTCTCCTACATATTGATTCTTCGTGGTCCTATCCCATCTGCACAGCGGACTGTCGTCTTCTCCAAATCTTCCTGTGGTATCAGAGAGAACAACTGTAATGTTCTTTGCGTCAAGAGCACGGAGACGGAGGAATGGCTTGATCTGTTCGTCAAGGTTGAGCTTGGATTGCTCGTATGACTCCACAAATGTATGCCGTGCACTAACACTGTCATAGCAATGTTCGAAGCGAAGGTGGAGGTTCTGAACACCGCGTAGCATGTTAATGTAAGACAATTTCAAAGCTACGGACCAAGCTTGGTCACCTCGGCTTCGTCCCCAATGGTCTAACATTGCGCTGATATGCATGCTGCTCATATTTCGTTTCTGTGCCGGATTAAGGCTCGCAAGGAATTTATTAAGAGAGGTGGCATCATGGAAGGAGAACGTATTGGTAGTCCATAGCAAATGGTTGGCCTCCTCGTACAACTGACGACAAACCCCAAGCACTTTCAAATCCAGCGTCAGAACTCCATACTCCTCTGGACGAAGGGTCTTTGTGCCTATTTGGCTCATCTTGCAGCCTTGATGAAGCTTCGTACAAGAAGTAACGAAGTAGTCTGGGTTTAGGCCTTCGGGCACCGTAGCAGTGCCTAGTACCGTTCCATCATATACACTCTGCTCAGATTGGGCAGCGACACAGATGGCGTGACGAAACGCGCCTTCTTTTGTGAGTTTTGGGTCAAGTTCGTCCAGATCGACCCACTTAGCGTCAGCGAGGTCGTGGTATTGGAGGTGCTTGATGTGGATGAGGTTATTCCCAATCAGGTCCACGAGAATCTTTTCGCGGACCTCGGGGGGAAGCGACAATAATCGTGAATTAGTCACGTTCTGTCGAATCCTATTACCGTCAGTGTTGCATGTGGTATGTTGGCGGAAGCGAGTTTACAGGGATATGGTCTTTCGACTATGTGTCTTGGTGACTGCTTGTTTCTTACGCGGACGTGATGCTGCGTGAGCTGTCCCACCTGAGGCTTTACGCTTCGCCATATTTGGCTCAGATGCGGACGTTACCCTTGAGCATCCGTGATCTGAGGCTGAATATTGGTCGGTTGCAAAGAGCGTAAAGTGACTGATCACGTACGACGGGTGTGTATAACGATGGTAGAAGAGAGGAAGGTGTTGGGTGTGGCCGAGATTGAAAGGGATGTTATTATGGGAGAAAGATTTATGAGGTGACAAAGTACACGAGGATGAAATGTCTCATATGAAGAAAGTGTGATGTCGACGAATAAGCTTTCTATAGCTGCATCATCCGCTACAACATACGCTATCTTTCATTGAACCCTTCCCTGAGCGGCAACGGTCATAATTGCAAGATGATCTTGGTTTGATTGAACACTTGAACAGCTCTACAAAGCATATCGCCCTCAACTTGATCCTTATGTGGAATCAAATGGTATCGCTGACGATGTATGCTTTGTCCCAGAGTCTCTGCTCACAGCACTGTACGAACAGTAGATCTGGGGGCTGCCCCTTGAGAGGAGTACAACCCTGAGCTTCGGGTGATATCCTTTCAGATCAGTGTGCAAAGTCTTACAGGGCTACCAATCGTCCAACAGCTCGGCTTGGAAGGAGAGCTGCACGGGCCAAGTGGATCAGCTAATATCATGTCCGGTACAGATCTTGGACTGGTCTGCGTACATATATGCCTTGCAAATTCAAGCAAGGAGAAGACGCGATTGTAAATCCCTGCTCATAATTAGCCCAAAGACGTATGGAAGAGTGAAGGTTGTCTGTTGGTGTAAATATTCGTCGTCTGGTGGTCGGACGTAGAAAAGGTAGGATATGTCTTGTCGTCTTCTGATATTGTTGCTACTATGGGGGTTGCTAAGGAGTAGGAATAATAGGGGCATCTGGCTCCCGAAATACATGATTCCAACGCTAGTCCAATTACCCCTCATCAGACGTGCCTTGATGATTGCCAAGCCTACTCAGCGCTAGTTCTAGGCTTAATCGGAATATATGGACGATCTAGGCTAAGGTACATTTCCATAATTCACCTGCAATCTATCTTCTAAAATGTGTACATAGTCTGCTGTTGACTCCATACACTCGAAACCGTCGCCGGAAAGATCTGCTCTTGGAGAGTGCCCAAATCACCTGATTTCCCACTGCGCTCGTATACTGTTGGATGCTATAGTGGGATATGCAAAGTACTATTGGAGTAATACATTCAATATCTCGACACAATGCCCCTCACCGTCCTCTCTGACTCTGACATCCATGCTCTCCTACTCTCGCTGAATCGAGATGACATCGCCCACCTCCAGCACAATCTCGCAGAAGCTCTGCATGACTATTCAACAGGAACCCAGGAGACGACCGTGGGTTGCAGTGCCAACCAGCCACAGAGGATAGCAGTCCCAGCTGCAAACAAGCAAACGACGCTGTTCATGCCCGCAAGTACAAGTACAAGCAGAGGCATCAAGATCCTGACCTTGGCTTTAGCCGGCAATCCGTCCCATGCACCCAGCCTGAGCAAGCTGAGCATCGACTCTCCACGAAGCTCGTCAAGAAGTTCATCTCCAGCCCCAAAATCACCCTCTACCGCCAGCCCAAAAACTAGCCTACCCTCTCTGTCCCAAATCCCATCCAGCGCCAGCTCCAAATCCACAGACCCTTCCCTCGCCTCCTCCCAATCTACCACCCCCCGCGGATCCCTCACCCTCCTCACCTCCAACGGCAGCCCCTACGCCTTCCTAGCCGCCGAAGAACTCACAGCATTCCGCACCGCCTTAGCCTCCACCATAATCTTCAACCGCCGCTCAAACGTCCACTCCATAGCCGTCTTCGGCGCCGGAAAGCAGGCAGCATGGCACATCCGCCTAGCACTCATGTTCCGCGGCAGCGAAATCCACCACGTCGACATCGTCAACCGCTCCTTCGCCCGCGCGCAGGCTCTGATGCAAGAAATCTACACCTCCCCCGAATGGCAAGATCTGCGGAACGCGAATCCGAAGCTCGCCTTCAGCAGCGTGAGTTCCGAGTATGGCGAATACCAACGCCTGGTCAAAGAGAACGTCCGCAAAGCCGATGTCATCTTCCTCTGTACACCCAGCACCTCTCCACTTTTCCCACACGAGTATCTCACCAGCTCCGAAGGCAGGAAGAAAGGAAGATACATCAGCGCAATCGGTAGCTACAGGCCACACATGGTCGAAGTCCACCCCGAAATCTTCCGTCAAGCCGTGGCGCCAGATCACAAACACCATCACCACAAACACGCCGATAAGGGCGGCGTCATCGTGGTAGACAGTCTGGAAGCTTGCCTCAAGGAGGCGGGCGAGGTCATCCAAGCGGGCATTTCGGCCGAGCAGCTTGTCGAGGTGGGCGAGCTGCTGATGGTGAAGAAGGCGAGTATGAAGGAAATCGAGATGGGGACTGGACCGGGGGAAAAGGGGTTGAGGGATTGGTTGATGAAGGGGAATGTTATCTATAAGAGTGTGGGGATTGGGTTGATGGATATTTGTGTTGGAGAGGATTTGGTTGCGTTGGCTATGGAGAAGGGGGTGGGGACTAGTGTGGATGGGTGGTAGATATGCTGGCATCGCTATATGAGAGGGTATCTCATAGCGATAGCGTTGGCGTTGTAGGGTCTTTGGGTATTCCGTGCGCGTGGATCAAAATGCCTTTTGTATTGTGTCCATGTTCAAGAGATCATGAGGTATGCATAACGAATGCACGTGGAAAATGATAATGATCCTCCAAGGGAAGAGGCTTCGAAAGAAAAAGCATTGCAATATAGTGGTATCTATGATTCTGGCTCGAATGATACATGTACACATACATCAACTAGGGTATTAGCATCCACATCGAAAGAAAGGTGATACCTTGAATAACAAACAGAAACATCCATTCATCACATCTACCTCACACCTCCCTCAAACCCCCCTCCCCCCCTTCTGCCGCTGCATCTCATCCCGAAACGCATTACCACCTCCCCCACCCACCGTCGGACTCCCAACCGGACTGCCCCAATCCCAATTATCCTCTCCCGTCAACCCCCTGCCTCGATCCTGCAACTCCATCCCGCGCGTCGGCTCGTCGTGGAATGACGCGTCCCGTCGATGATGACCGCCGCCGGCGGCTCCTGGTGTGGAGACGGCAGCTTCCATTCTCTGATTGCGTGCTGCTTTTTTGCCGGCACCGTAGCCAAGCCCGGCGCGTCGCTTGCGCATGCAGATGTAGGCTGCGATGAGGGCGACGGCGATGATGAGGAAGACGAGACCCATGGGGATGCCGACGGCTTCGCCTAGTTTTTTGGCTTTGCTGGTGGGGGAGGAGTGGGTTGTGTTGTTTGTGGTGCTGTTGTTGGTGCCTTGGAGGGTGATGGTTGGACCGGGGAGGGGTTCATTGTCGGCTTTGTCGTTGCGGAGGGAGAGGGTTAGGTTTGTGGTTGAGGCTTTTTTGTTCAGCCATAAGGGACTCATCTTGAGGAAGACGGCGCCTTGGGAGTTTGGGGCTTTGGTTTCTTGGAGCATGGTCATGTTGTCTGTTGAGTCGTGGCCGAGGTCTTCGAGGGAGAGGAGGGCGATGGTGTTGGTTGAGTTGGGGGGCAAGAGGGATTGGTCCCATGTCACTGTGTAGGGCATCAGCGAAGGTGCTAGAGGGTTAATGAAAAACGACGGAGCTGTACCTTCGTATTCCTTGCCAACTAGGACAATCTGCCCGGTAGAGGGTTTGCAGAACGGATTATTCATAGCACCAACTTCATGTGTGATATGGCATTCGTTCGGATCGTTCGTCGCGTTCAATGGGTTGCTGAACTCACTGGTCGCGGCAGCCACAGCCGGGACGGTGGAGTTGGAGATATGGGTTCCATTCGAAGCTGGCGTCGCTGTGGTAGCTGTAGGTGCTGGGGCATTTTTGGCGGTATCTGGGGCAGTCGCAGCAGTCGCTGCAGGTGCCGTGGCAGCAGAAATTGCCGATACAGCTGACGGTGCTTCGCGTGTTACGCCAGAGGCGGCGGCGATAGCTGCAGAGGCTGCTATTGCGCCTGTATATTTCCCGTTAGCTGTGAAGGACGATTCCCAGAAAAGGTCCGCTTTCTGTGGGTAAATACGAACCATCATCTTGTCTCCAGTTGAGCAGGCCTGCAGAAGCAAAATGTACAGATAGAGAAGCACACAGAAGGACTGTGATCCAATGTCGTCTGCTGCTTTTAATATTTATACCTCCCATCTTTTGTTAAACGAATGTACAACTCCAAAGTCCAATTCTTGCTCTGGAGTACGGAGTAATGAGGAGAACAACCCCAGCCTCCCTGTCGTATCTGGTGCCTGTCACCTCCGTAGGATCCGAAGGAAGAACCGAGAGATGCCAAGGCGGAGCAGCCGATTAGCGCGCTTGGCCCCCTGCCACTCTGATTCGTCCGATTACTGGCGATAGCTCCAACCGTCGCGTGTACTTTTCAACTTCTCTCAGAACATCAGCCTCCCTATTCGGATTGATTCGTAGCAACTATCATACCTCATCCTCCCCACCATCGCACGATCAAACCGCCATCATGCATCTCACAACCAGCCTCGCGCTCGCCCTCCCAGCCCTCGCAGCAGCCCAAGCTCAAGCTCCCCTCGGCGACCAAGCCCGCGCCTGGTACGAAAAAGCAAAATCCTACCTCCCCCAAGGCACCGTCCCCAGCGCCATCAAAGACCCCGTCGGCGCCAGCGCCTCAAAACTCGCCGCCAAAAACGTCACCCCCCTCACCATGGCCAACTACGAAGCCTTCCTGACCCCCGACCACTCCTCCGCGCACAGCCCGCAGGAATGGATGGTTTTCGTCTCCGGCGGCAACAAGACGTGCGGCGGGCACTGCGTCAAGCTCGAACAGGAGTGGAATGAGACGGCGTCGTTGTTTGCGGCCGATCCTACGGCTCCGACGCTCGGCTACGTCAATTGCGATACGCAGGCTGTGCTGTGCGCGACGTGGCAGGCTCGACCTCCGACGATCTGGCATATTCAGCGTCCTATTGCGCAGGCTGATCAGTCCACGCCGGCTAGTACGGTGCATATCAATTATTTGAACATTACGACAACGACTGTTGGTGACATGGTGGCGCTGCATTCGGGAAAGCAGTATGAGCAGGGCGTGTTGTATGAGGGCTTGTTCCAACCTTTCGATGGACGGTTGGCGCAGTTCGGGGTGAACAAGATTGTCGGATATGTGATGTTTGCCTTCGGATTGATTCCGAGCTGGGCATACATGCTGGTTATCAGCATGGTTAGCAGGACCATCATGTGAGTTTTGTTCCTTATTCGTTCAACATCTCTACTCTTGGAAGATTGGAAAACTGACACCTCGATCAGCTCCAGGAGAAACGGACCGAATCCTGACACTCAGAGGGCTGCGCAGGAGCAAAGCAGGAACGCTGGTCGTGGCAGTGCTCCGGTGGGTGGTGCACCAGCTGCAAACCAGTAAGCGTATGGAGAAGGGTTGGGAGGCTGTTTATTTCTTGAATGTGTTCTCTTTATACATTCTTGTGATTGAAAGCTGTGAGGAACTTGGCTCGATAATAGTACTGGCAGGTTCTAGTTAGGGTTGGATTTACTGCTTCTTCTGTACTCTTTTCCACATAGCCTCGTTATCATATGTCTACATAATGAATTGATTATACCCATTCCTTCCCTCGTCAGTTCATGTTTTCCCAGTGACAGAGCGTAGCGATAGCCACAATGCTGTAGCCACTATGCTATTCCAGAAAATTTGTCATTGTGAAAGAGCATTGTCTCAATCCATCATGTTCCATTGAATCGTCAGTCGACCTAGAGTGCAATATATGCTGACTGCCAAAAGACTGTCTAAGCTGCAGAAGATGCATTGCCAAACGGTAGACACACCCAATCTATGATTCCATCACAGCAAGCCAAAGGGGGAAAAGATCAACCACAACCACTATCGTAACTCCACTGCGGCAGCAATTACAGGATTTGCGCTACTGCGAGAAGTGTTGACGGCTGTGGTATTGATGATTGAGCCCGAGCTACTTTACATACATATTCTAGCTCCAGCCTGAACATTCCTCCGTGCTTTCTTGGAGGAAAAAACACCAAATCCAGATGGAGGGTTGCAACAAAGAAAATAAAGCGATGTCCTAGATCAATATCGTCGGAAAACTTTCATGTGGCGGTCTTAGCACTACCCGAGAAAATTAGAAAATCCTTATATAATTAGTACTATAGCTATTAATATATCTCTAGAGTCTCTAATAAGTACTTAGTAGATATCTAAGCTATTTAAATATATTATAATTAAGGTTATATATAATTATATAATTATACTTATTACTTAATACCTTTATTACTATTACCGCCTCTACTACCTCCTTCTACCTATAATATACCCTAGGCTAATAGCTCTTATTCATAATAAGAGGTTACTAGCTATCTACTCCTTAGATATAATAATAAGGATATACTATTAACTACCCTAATAAAGAGGAGGATACTTAAGTAATAAAGAAGTATTTAGGTAAAGTATAAATTAATTTAATAGCTAGGAGATATACTTAGATAAGGTAGTTACTATCTTATACTATTAATATATTATATAAAGGAGCTTTTTAACTTTTTAATATATTAATTAATAACTTATTAAGATAAAATATAGGATTTTCTTTAAGATAAGTTTAATATTATTATAATATAATAAGCTATTAATATAATAATTAAGTAACTTAGCTAGAGTAGGAAGTAGGTAAAAAAGATTATATAGTAATATAATTAATTCTTTAAGACTAATTAGATCCTCTATTTTATAAGTTAGTAAGTAGACTAGTTAATATTTCTAAATAAAAGTACTATAAATAAGTAGTTTAGATTTAAGAAATATAGATATATACTAAGTAGGATAAGGGTAATATAAAAAGAATATCTAATATATAATAAGAGGTAGAGTATTTTACTTATAATTACTATTAATAGATATATTACCTAGGATATTTATTATAATATAATTATATTAGATATTTTAATAACTTTATTTAAATAAAAATCCTCCTTTAAATAAATCCTTTCCCTAGCTTATAATCTATTTTTATTATAAATAATATATTAATTTATAATATTAAAGAGCTTAAATATATATATTATATTATAAGAGTTATTTTAACTAAACTCCCTCTCTATTTATTAGATTTAAATCTTATTAAGATACTATTTATAAAGCTTAAGATATAGATTAAGTAGAATAATTAGAAGATAAAGGTATATATAAAAAATAATAACTTTAAAGGCTTTATATAGTTCTTATAAAATACTATCTATTATTTAGGAGTAATAGGGGTAGAAAATAGGGGGGTAAGAGGTCTATTTAAGGTATTAAGTATCTAATATTAAATTACTTATTTATATCTAGAGTATCTAGAAAATATATCTAAGAAATAGGAAAATAACTAGTAAATTAATAATTTTTAAGAGGTCTTCTCTACTAAAGTTATACTTTTTATCTTAAAAGGCTACTATTAAATTAATAGTAAATTATCTACTTAGACTTAAGCTAGAAATACTTATAAAGCTAGTATTAAACCTATTAAAAGATAAGTATTTCTAGCTTAAAGTAGAGCTCTTCTTTTAAGTAACTTATATATCTAAATCCTAAGTATTAATATTATTCTTATTATTCTTATCTTTATCTATCCTATTAATAATAATAATATCTTTATTTATACTTATAACCTTATAAATCTTATAATTATAAAGACTACCTTTATTATACTTTTATTTAGTATACATACTTATATCTCTTATTAAGGCCTCGCTAATATTAATAGTAATATTATACTTATAATATAAATACTCTAGATCTATCTTCTTTAACTAAAGGCTTTTAAGGTTATATTACTTCTTTTATATTAAGTTTAATATATACTCCTATTACAGCCTATTAATATCTAGATAGCTTATTAGATACTACTTAATATATCCTCTTAAATTATTACCTTCTACTACTTTACTTTAAGAATATAAGGTAATAGGAGGGATAATATTAATATTTTTATATCTTAATAATAGGAGGATTAGCTTTAATACCCTTACTCTTCTAACCTTAATAGTATCCTCTTTATCTATTTACCTTTACTCCTATTATATAATTTATAATAAGAAGATATTAGTAACTAATATATTAATTAGTATAAATATAAGTATAATTAAAGGTAGTTATAAAGTAGGTATCTAAGGTATAAAAGAACTAGTTAATAAGATTATTAAGGGGGTAGCTAGTAGGACTATTATATAATTCCTCCCCTTCTTCTAGATATAGTTCTTATTTAAGTCCTAGATTATATAATTTAATAGCTTTAATAGACTAGTTAAATTATTCTTAAGATTTATAACTACTTACTATTATATAAAATTCTTATAATCTAGAGGGTAATACTTACTTATTTCAATATAAACTTAATAATAATATAAGTAGTTAAAATAAGAATTAACCTCCTTATATTTATAGTTTATTATAAGTAGGGCTATTTAATACTTAGTAAGTATTTATAAAGCTTATTACTTAGTTACCTTATAAATAAGTCTTACTATTATAATAGTAGCTTTCTAACTAGCTTAAGTAAGAGGAGGAGTATTATTTAATAGTACTTAAGTAAATACTATTAGTAAGATAAACCCTTCTATAATATATATATATACTAGAAATTAATATATAACTTAATATCCTTAAACCTTATAATCTATTTATATAGTATTACCTACTTAATATTATACTAGCTAATATTAATATTAATAATATATTTCTTATCCTTCTTCTAACCCTTTTATATAAGAGTTACTTTAATATTAATAAAAAAGTAGGTTAATCCTTATTTACTATTACCTTCTTTTTAATATTAAATTTAAGATTATATATATTAATATTTCTAGCTATCTTAGATCTATTAATAGTATAAATATAATTATATAAGTTATATTCCTCCCTTTTAAAGAATATCCTCTTAAATTATATATATTTTATTATTAATTCTACCTCCTCTTCTTTACTAGATATAAAGGGAGTTTATACTTAGGTACCTTATAATATAAATAGTATTAGTAAAGATAACTATATAAGTAAAGGTATAAGAGACTTATACTCTTACTACTACTACTACTACTACTACTACTACTACTACTACTATAATAGCTCCTAGATATCTAGGTTAATAGCCCTTAGTAGTAATAAAGTAAGAATAACTATTTAAAGAGGATGTTTAGCCTCTACTACCTTAATAGTATATTAACTAGGTATATAAGGTTATTAATTAGGAAGCTCTACTACTATAAATATATTATTAGAGGTAGGCTACTTAAGCGCCTTTTTATATGTAACTATTATATAATAGTTACATATTATTAGGAAGTCTAAAATACTAAAAAATAAATATATCTAGGCTTTAGAATTACTTAATTAAGACTAATATAGTTAGAATATAAGGGTAGGGATTTATAGGATATTTTAGTGTAGGGACTAGGCTAATTATACGATTTTCTCTAGGAATGCCAAGACCGCCATATGAAAATTGTACGACGGTACACGCCTAGACGCCCCTAGAATTAAACGGCTTCAGGACTCTCTCACATAGCGCCTATCAAGCCTTCGGCCGAGGCAATCTTGCTGCTTAGATACTGGCCCCCTTTCAATATTTGTCTCCACGATATTAGTATCATGCGAGGATGATACTCTACTTCCTCGATAATTTGACAACTATCAACGATTCAAAGCCTGGCTACAAGCACGGTTTCACCGTGGGAGAGATACATAAGGAGGCTTACGTTGGAAAATTTTGTGTTAATTACACTTGTTTATTAAATCTCATTGTTTAAAGCTATAGGAATAGACAGGTTTTACAGTAAGATTATTTAATATTTATTTAATGATTTATACGGGTCTAGCCGTATACTAAGCCTAATCTAAATTTACCTAAATATAAACTATTACTACTTAGCCCTACCTATCTAGGATTTACCTATAAAATCCCTTTTAGTAATTATCTATTTATCTATATTATTAATAATAATATATTATAGATATTAATTCTAATAAAGAACTTATATATATAGCTACTCTAGCCCTCCTTATTCTTAGTTTATATTATATTAGCTAAGTCTTATACTATACTTATATCTTACTAGTTAAGTATTAAAGTAAGGAGTAGAGTCTTAATAATTTCCTACTTAAGTAAATAAGGCGGATATTTAGATTTATTAAAAATAAAATATATTAATTAATTACTTATTTTAACCTTAAAAGTATTAACTAGTAATATAATTATTAGCCTAGCTTAAAGCTCGCTTTATATCTTATTCTAGTAAAATTCTCATACCTACGTCCTTTATATAAGTTATTAATAATATTTAACTAGTCTCCCTCCTTTATTTCTATTATAATTAATAATATCTTTAAGTACCTATATAATTACTATAATCCTATCCTATACTAGTATCCTATTCTTAAATATAATAGGATCTAGAGGTATATAAGGGCGATTAAATATATAAGTAAAATATATAGGAGGTCTATAATTTAGGGGTTTATTAATAGAATATTTTAGCGCTTCTATTAATTAAAGGAAGACTAGAGGTTCTTCTACTTTATATATAAAAAGGTATATAGTATAATATAGTTAGGGGTAATATATCTAGATAGTCTAATTAATATATTATATAACCTATTTAAGGGAAAGGTAAATAACCTAATAATATTATAAACTTCTAGTATATAAGACTAGCTATATTAAGTATTCTAGGGGTAGTAAGTTCTAGATCTATTTAGTAATAAAGCTTATAAATATATAGAATTTATTATATTATTATATATAAGCTACCTAAATATATAAAAGAGAAAGTTTAATAGAAGAATAGCTAGTATATAGATTACTATTAAGTATAGTTTTAAGATAATATAAATACTTTAAGTAATAAATACCTTTAAGTATAGAATAAAATTAGGTCTAATACCTATTAGTAATATCTATTAGGTAGTAGTACTATTAATAAATTATTTTACCTATTTATAAGGCTAAAATATAGTATCTAATTAATTTAGAATAAGGCCTTTAATAATCTATTAATATTTATTAGTAATTAACTCCGCCTAATAATTACTTAGGTATATTTCTTTATATAAAGCCTTATAATATAATTAAAGGGATTATAAGCCTATAATCTTCTTACTATAATAGAATATCTAGTAATTAGGACCCTAAGCTTATTACTACTTATTAGTTAGTTAATAAGTCCCCTAGATTCCTTTCTCGGACTAGCGCGAATATTAAAAGTCTAATATCTCTTCATATACTACCTACCTACCTACTAATCCTTTATAATATTTTCTACTTAAATAAAGTTATATAGCTTACTTTTAGCTATCTAACGCTTTAAAAATAACGAAAATTAATATAATATTTTAAAAGATATATTAGAATAAATAGATTTACCTACTAATATTAGTCTAACTATCTAATATCTTAGCGTATCCTTATAGCCTAACTAATTTTTTCTTCCTACCTTATTTTTATTATTTAACACCTTATTATAGATATTATTCCTCCCTCCTATAATCTACGCCTTATAAGCTATGCTAATTATCTTTAAAGTATATATTATTACCCTTCCTATACTAAATATAGCTCCTCTAGCTCCCTACTAATCCCTTCTAAGCGCCTAGCTCTTTCTAAGCTACACCCTAATACTATTAATAAGAGGGTTAAATTTTATAAGACTAATAGTATAGGGTTTATTAGACGCCTAAAGAAGATTAATTTAAGACCTAAGGTTACGTCTAAGACCCTACTAGTAAACCCTAGATATATTATATTAATAGAACCTCGCTCTAAAGAAATACTATTAGGTACTCGCCCTAATAGCTACCTTAATAATAGTATTAGTCCCTACTAGCGTATAGCCCTTACTAATATAACTATTTAAGTAGTTATTCCACCTAGGGACCCCTAGTAACCTACTCCCCTAGCTTTTAAAGAAGTACCTTAATAATTTACTCCCTAGCCTCCCTCTAAATATAACTAATATACCCGTTACTTATATACTAGACGTATAGCTAATATAGAGGATAATACTAAGTACTAACCTCCCCTCTAATAAGGCCCGTACCGACGGCGGAATTATATATATTAGGGTTAGATACTAGGTCGGGGATATTAAGTATATAGGGACCCTAAGATAGTAATAAATAGGGGTTTATTCTAGGTTAATAGATTATTTAATATCGCTAGTAATAAATATTTATATTATAACGTAGTATTATAGGAAAATAAATATAGTAGCTTAGGCGATAGTTAATAGCTATATTATAATAGTAGGAAGAATAACTAGCTAGCCCCTAACTAGTTATATAAGCCCGCCGATATTAACTTATTACCTAAAGGGCTAGGAAAGGAGGCGGAGCTTAGGGTATAATTTATTAATAGCTTACTTAGTAATATTAATAATATTATTATTAATAGATAGTTTATATAAAGGAGGACTATACGTAGTAAAGAATTTTTAGATAATATTATTAGTTATAATAATTATCTATCCTTTACTAGTAAGGGTATAACTAATATTAATACCTATATTAGTTAAACTACCTTCTAGATCTAGGGGTCTATTTATTATCTAATAGGTCCTCTTATTACTAATAATAGCCTTAGGCTAAAATTCGCCTAGATCTATATACTAGATAGTATATAGGAGTAACCAGACGTTTACTATTAATATTTTAATAATTTAAATTAAGATACCCTTACTTCTACTTAGTATACTCTCTAGTCTATTAACCTATATATCTAGGAGTTTAAATCCTACTATAACCGCCTTAAGGAGGATTAATTATAATATCCTATTAATACTATAAGCATCTATATTTAATAGCTAAATCTTAAATAATAGGATAAGGGTACTTATAATTACCCTACCTTTATAGAAGTTACCCGTATTATAATAACTCCTAATAATGCTATAAGAGGCCGGATTAAGCGGGATATCTATATTAAAATTATTAAGGGGGGCCTTATATTAATCCCTAATTAGTATCCTTCCTATATAGCCCTCTAATATCTACTCCTATTTCTATTTAGTAAATAGTTATAATATAACCGCCTCCTATTAGCTAGCTATTAGCTTCTAGGCGACTATCTACTATATATATTATAATAGAACCGTGTTACTAGTACGCTCGCCTAGTATACCTTAATTAGTAGCGATAATAAGCTAGAGTAAGAAGAGGGTAGTAACCCTAAGTAGGAACTAGACTAGTATATTACCAGCGAGTATATACCTCAGGGTTATAATAAGTCTTAGTAAGTAATAAGATATTAATTTTATATAAAATAAATATAGGTAAGACTATTTAATATATTTTCCTAGTTATTTTCTAGACCTAAATCTACTTAGTTATAAATAGTTCTAAATTATTTAGATAATAGTTAGGAGATAGTTAATATAATTTAAATAATTAGCTAATTAATATCTAGATCCGGCCTGATTTCTTTAATTATACTATTAATAGCGGATATCTATTTAGCTACTAGGCTACTAATATCTAGATATTAATAGAGCTTAATAACTTAAATTAGTATTATTAGAATTAATAGACTATTTAAGCGGACTACTACTCCAGCCTAATAGATAGGCTTAGTATTAATCTAGATATCTCGCTTAAAGATATTAGTAGTAAGGTAACTATCCTCCTATTAATAATACTAGGAAGCCTACGTACTATAAAAGCGAGAATATAAGATACTATAATAATAGTCTAAAAAAGGGGTAAACCTAAATTTTCTATTACCTTTATATATAATCCTAAGTAGCCTAATATTTAAAGCTTACTAGAACCTAGTTAGATATTAGAGTACTATTATAATCTAATTACCCGTATCTTTAATTAGAAGCTCCGGGAGTTAATAAGGGACCTCCTTAAGTAATATATCCTTAGTATTTATATAGGCTACTATTATATTATTAAGTTTTAGAAGCGAGGTCTCCTATATACTTATATTCTCCTTATTATATAGGAAGAGGATTAGATCTAGATAGTTAGTAATATTAATAGTATTATTTAAGTATTTATCCCCCCTTATTAGGATAATAATACGTTATATAAGTTAGTTTTATAGTATATAGTTTATAATTACTATACTAGGGTCCCTAGTAATAGATATTTTAATTAGGAGAAGAATTATCATAATAAGGCTTTTTTAAAGGATTTTTACTAAGAGATATCTTTTATACTTAATAGGAGTTATCCTTTCTATAAATATTTAGTTAGCCCCCCTAAACCTAATTCCTCTATTAATAATAGATAGGTTATCCCCTATAACCCGTACCTATTAAAGAAATATAGTACCTATATTAATATTAAGATTTATAGCTTTATTAAGTCTATTTTCTATCTATATAAATATATTTATAAGGGACTTAATTAGGCTAATATCTCCCTTACTAGGAATTATACGCGTAATAATAATAACCCTACTCCTAATAGCTAGCCGTAATAGTAAGGGGAGTTAGTAGATAAGATTATAAAGTATTAGTCTACTTACTAGATTAGGTCTACTAAGGCTATTTAGAAGATACTCTTATTTAGTATAAGTATTATAAAGCCTTATATAGAGCGTTTATAGATCTACCTCCTAGACTAATATGTTACGAGTAGGACTTAGTCCATATACTATGTACTAGCTAGTGTAGTTCTCGTCACAGTTAGGTGGATCACTAGGTGACCCAGGTGAACCATATTTAGGTGGATTACTAGGTGAACTAGGTAAACCACGTCTTAGGTAGATCGCGGGGTAATCTATATAAACTATACCTCTTAGTAGGTTTCCCTATATCTATATAGAGAGCGTAGATTTCCCTCTAGATAGGAGCTTCGTGCTTAACTTATATTATTAACTTAGTAATCTCCTAGATACTAAATATAATATAATATCTATATTAGACTAGTTTAATACGAAGCCTACTTATCTAGTCCTTAACACTCTACTCTACGAGATCCACCCAGGCCTATTAACCCTCGGGATGAACGGGTCGTAATATAATAGTATACCCTTTTTAAGCCGGCTAATAATTAGGCTACTAATAAGGCCGTTAAATAAAAGCTAATAGATAGTAATAAGCTTTATAAGACTATATTAATAGAGTTTTTTAATATAAACTATCTCGTTAAAGAAGCTTATAATAATAGTTAGCTATTACCTTTTATAAAATAGAACGGGAAACGTCTAGCTATTATAAGGGATCTACTCGACTATTTATATACTAATTTTCCTAAGGTCTTTATATAGAATAAAAGAAATAAACGTTAGAAAATATATAAAAGGGGGGAGACTCTTAGGCGTATTAATTTTATTAGTCCTAAAACTAAGGATCTCTACTATTACTAACTACTCCTCTATTATATATAGGGGGCTATATTATTTAATAACCTCCGGATAGTAGATAGCTAGCTAATAGGATAGAAGAAGGCTTATATAGAGCTCGGGTTAACTAAAAATAATAGATATACTAATAAGATCCTTAATAAGGGAAAGGATTTTTAGGGAGGCTATAAGCTACGCAGTCTTTTTATATTAATATTAGTTAAACTCTAACCTACTAATACCCTTATATTATAGAATAAGTATAAGGAGTATATCTTAAATAACTATTTATACCTCCTATAACGAGATTTTTTAATACTTTAAATACTAGATAATTATTATAAGTAATAGTTATTTATAGAATAGTACGCCCTTTACTTAATTAACGGCTAATTAGAATATTAATTAACCCCTAAATATACTAAGGATCTAACCCGATATAACCTACCTATTCTAACTATCCTATTTAATAATTTTAATAATATTTTAAATAGACTTTTACGGGAAGAAATATCTTACTAAATTACCCCTACTAAGGCTGAGGTCTTATAGAATAGGCTAAATATTAACTAACGCTACGCTACTAATTAGATTATCGCCGCTATTAACACTAATACTAATAATAAATTTAATACTCTAAGTATACTATTCTTCCTTAATAGTACTAGGGGGACTAGTAAGATAATAGTTTAAAATACTATTATAGAAAGGCTACGTTCCTAGTAAAAGGTTACTCTAGTAGTAGCGTCTTCTAGTATTATATTAATACTATTATAGGGAGGTTAGACTACTTACTTATAGTTTAAGATACCCCTAGACTCTAATACTACCTCCTTATATAAGATTAAGAAGGGGACTAATCTCGTTAAGCTAATTAAGCGAGCTTATATTATCTTTTAAGATAAGTCTCCTATATAGAGTTAATATAATATAGAAGCTATTAGTTATAGCCTTTAGGATATTTATAGTAATAACTAGGCTTATTTTAGGAGTAAGGTAGTCTACTTTTATAGGGACTTCTAATAAATACTCCTAGTTATTCTAGGAGGATCTAGTAGCTAGGTTATTAAGGCGTATCTTTAAAAGGCCTATTTCTAGAATAAGGTTATATATTTAAATCTTATTATTAATAAATAACTTAATAATCCTAACCTAAAAGACGCTACCTATTATAAAAGAGGACTATTTATAAGTAATCTCCTTACTATTAATAATAGTATTAATATCTAGAAAAGCCCTACTACTAATAAAGACATATTATATTAGAAATATAGTTATACCCTAGGAAATACTATTAATAATTTAGTTAAGAATATCTATACTAATATTAGGATAAATATCTCTTAGAGGGTTTATCTATTAGAACGGGCTATTCTCGCTATTACTAATAAAGATATTACTAGTATTAATATTAAGATAATATCGTGTATCCCTAGTAATATAATAATATATTAGAGCATTAGTTATATTATATTAGAAGAAGATAATAAACTCTTCCCCCCTAAGTACTTTTATAGGTTCTATAAACCCTCCCTATTATCTTATAAGCTATATATTAAGCTAGGCGTACTAGTTATACTACTAAGGAACCTTAATCCGCTATATCTATATAATAAGACCCGATTATAAGTAATAAGATATAGTAAGTATATCTTTAAGGGGGAGATTATAGGTAGTACCTACGACGGTAAGAAGGTAATACTATTTAAGACGCCATTATAATTTAAAGAAAATAATAGGCGGATTCCTACCCCCTTTATTTATAAGTAGTACCCTATCTAACTAGTATTTACTATAACTATTAATAAATTATAAGGCTAATTAATAAAGTATATAGGTATTAACTTATAGACTAGGCCTACTTTTAGTTATAGTTAGCTATATATAGCTCTATTACGGGTAATAAGATAGGGAAACCTCTATATTATTAGGCCTAAAACTCCTAAATATATATCTAGTTAAATAATAAGAAATATTATATATAAGTAGGTACTATTAGATAATAGGTAGACTACCCCTAATATATTAGTTGTAACTTACTATTGACGCCTAGATCCTATTAATAGCTACTTAGTAGCTTATAAGAATACTAATTATAATATTAGAAGTATAAAAACGGCCTAATATTATACTTAAATATATAGTTATATCTTTATATTAGACCGTAATATTAGACTTTCTAATAATAAAAATAAGCTATTCTACTATTTAGTTTATTAAATACTACTAGTTAAACTTTAGAGGGCCGGATAAATACTAGGCTGTATAAACTCCTATATCTAATAGATTCCTTTATATTAACGCGATAAATCTAGTATAACTATTAATAATTATTATAAGAGTATAAAAGATATATTATAATATAAGGGGTATAATAATTTAAGAATTACGTTAAATAGTCTAGTAGCGTAGAAGTTATTAGTAGAATAGAATATTACTATACTAGATATCCTATAATTAGTCGAGTACTTAGTAGATAGTATTAGTCTTTTAATACTTCTATCTTAATAATAATAATATCTTTTCCTAATAATAACTAATATAATAAGTCGTCTAATAATAGTATACTTAGTTATACCCTATTAGTCCTACATAGTAATATTATAATAGAGTTATAATATAGATAGGCCTAATAATTATTTATTAATACTCTAGTACTAGGTAACTATTATAAATAATCCCTTATATCTAAAATTAACATTTTTAGTAATATTTACACTATATCTCCTATAATACTTAAGGGGGGTCTTAGTATCTATAAAAGTTCGTACGAATATCTATTATATTTAGACTTAAATTTACCTTATAACTATTATTACTTACTAATATATAAAAGAATTATACTTTTAAGTATACTTTTCCTAAGTAAAAATCTTGAATTTTTACAGGCATTTTCTAGTCTATATATAATTACCTAACTCTAATATTATAATATTATTAGTTTATAGACTATATTACTAATTAAGAGCTCGTTATTAAATTTAAGTTATAAATTAGCCTAAATTTATAATATATATAAGAAATATAAGAAACCCGCCCTTATTAAGTAATATAACCTATTTATATAATTACTATAAAATAGTAAGTATTTTATAAGGCCTTATTTCTTTATTCTCACCCAAAGTTTCTACTTCTATATTCTATTTAGTTTTTCTACTTCTTATTCTAAAATATCCTAATTCTAAGTCGCTTAAATATTAGGGGTTTATATTAATAGTTATTCTATTATTTTATATTATTTTATATATTAGAGTTATAAAATATATCTAAGTATTATATCTACTAGTCTTATAATATTCCTATTATATATTATTAACCCCGTCTTTACTAAGCTTCTTATTAACTTCTATATAAAAATCCTTAGTAGTATTTCTCCTTTACTTACTATTATTATTATTACTTTTAAAGTCTCTATTATTACTTACTTAATTTATATCCTTAATATTATTAAGCCTATTAATATATAATTATACTATATTTATAACCTCTTTATTAGATATCTAGGGATAGCTTAATATATTATTATTTATAGGGATAGTAAGACTAATCTTATTAGTAATATTCTCTAGTATTTTTTATATTTATTCTATCTCTTTACTTAGGTACTATTAATATAAGACTTAATTTATATAAAGTATTTAAATAAGGTCCTCTTAAGCCCTTATTTAATTTTATAATAGAGTTATAAAGGCTTATAACTCCTTATAAAGTATATTTAATATATTATAAGTCTATTATATTCCTTTAATTAAATATTTAAGTTCCGCGTTAGTATTAAGTTACTACTTATAAATAAGTTCTAGCTTCTTAATTAAAGCTAGGTCTTAAGTACTAGTTATTATAAATATATCAATATTAGTAAGTAGAGGGGCCTAAGTACTACTTATTAATATAGGCCTATTAATACTTATAAGTATTATTACTAAAGTTATTATATTATAAGATTTAAAGAATTTTAAACTTTACTTTATAAAATTAACTAAAATAGTAGCTATATCCTAAGTTAGATAAGACCTTTATACTTATTTAAGTCTTTACTTATCCTTTTATAACTTTATCCCCTTATTCTTTTTTTTATTCTACTATTATAATTATTATAGCTAATAGATAGTATTATTAATAAAGTTAGCTTTATCCTTAAGATTACTCTTAATATTAATACTACTCTAATAGCTAATATTACTTTAATATTAAGGACTTAGGCTTTATTACTAGTAGGAGAAACCTTTTAATATAATATTTATATTAGAGGGTAATAATAATATTATTATAAATAAGAGTAAGATATATAAGCCTTTTAAGGAGGAGTCTTATTTATTATTTTCTTTATAAGAAGGAATTTTATTAAAACTAGTATTCTCTATTTCCTTTATAACTTTTTTACCCTAATAAGTAGAGAGTATATTTTATTTAATATTATAATCTTATATTTTCTCCTTTTTATCTTTTATATCTTACTTCTTTTTATATTTTCTAGCCTAAACTTTATTAGCTATTAATTACTATTAATCTAGTACTTATATAAAGTTATTATTAGTTATTATATACCTAGATCTCCTACTATATTCCTTCTTATACTTATACTATTTAAGTAGTACTACTACCTTTTATTAATAATTATTCTAAGAGTAGGAATAGTAGGTATATATCTTAAAGTCCTATTATATATCCTTCTATTATAAATTTATACTAGAAAGTCTATATATACCTACTTTAATAAGTATATAATCAATAAATATTATTATCTCTTTAATATTAAGAAGTATTCCTTTATATATACTTTATCCCTTTTACTTACCTCTCTTATACTTCTTATTATAACTATCTAATTATAAGATATCTAAGCTCTTAGTCCCCCTTCTCTTATACCTCCCTAAATATTATAATAGTTCTATATTATATAGCCTAGCTTTCTTATAGCCTTTCTCTTTATAAGGGGACTTTTATAGGGTAGGTTAGGAGGAATATAAGAGAAGGATATTATTATTATTAAGAGGTTCTTAAGGTATAAGAGGTATATTTATATAGAGGCTAGTAATAATATCTTCCTATTAATTATATAAATATATAGTAATTATATATTTATCGCGCTATATTAAGATCTTTAGTTATAAGGATATAGAAGGAGGATCCGACGTACTAATAATAATAATAATAATAAAGGTACTAGTACCTAGGATATCCTTAGAAGACTTTAGAGTATATTTAAGAGGTATATAATAACTATTAATAATAGTAGAGGAAGGTTATAAGAGGGATAGAATAAATATAAATATAGGTAAGTAATAGATTAATTATAAAGGATATTAAAATAATAGCCTAATTAGGCTATTATTTATATTAAATTAATAAATTAATAATTAAATTACTAACTTAATAATCTATATAATTAATAAATACTATAGCCTAATACAGCTATTAACTATTAAATAATATTAAATAATCGCTTAAAATCGGGACTACAAAACCTGTCTAATGAACCCGTATTAATCGCATCCTCGACATAGAAACTCGGCACCACACTCCACTACACTGCCGCAACCCCAGCTTGCTTTCTCATCGTTTTCCACTCCATGAAAAAGGACGCCACGAACGCGAGGCAAGACAATGCCAGTGCGCAGTAGAACACATTGTCCATGGCGTCATTATAGGCCGCAAGCAGCACCGGCAGCAAGTCTCTGGTCACCAACTTCGACAGATCTGTAACGCCAGTCCCTGATAGTTTGGCAGCGTCGAAGCCAGGGATCTTGGTGCTTAGCTGAGTACTCAGCGTACTCGATAAAATGGCTTGGCTCACACTGACGAAAACAGACCCGCCGGCTAATTGGGCAAAGTTGATGATGGTGATGCCGATGGGTATGTCTTCTCGAGACAGAACAGTCTGAGCTGCATTGATCACTGGAGTCAAGCTGAGTCCGAGGCCTGCGCCGATGAGGAGCTATCTCTTCGTAAGTCTCCCTTCTCATGTCGTTCACGACCGTCAAAAACTTAGACTTACTTCAAACCCAATATATTCTCCAGTGCTCGTATCCACTCGAAAGGTTGTCAGAAGACCGCCGCCGACGACCATTAAAGCAGTACCCAAAATCAACGGAGGATTGTAATATCCCGTCTTGGATATAACAAAGCCAGACCCAATCACAAATACCACTGTCCCCAAAAAGTACGGCAATAACCGAATACCCGCCCCAAAAGCCGACAGCCCCTTGATCGCCTGAAACCAGATAGGCAGGTAAAACGTCAAGATAGTTAAAGCGGACCCAAACCCCAGATTTACAACAGATCCAGCCGCAATACTTTGCTGCGTCAAAATCCGCGAAGGCACAGTGCCATTATCTCCAACCCACCACTGAACAAACCCAAACCCCACAAGCAGCACCAACCCCACCACAAGCGACACCACAACCCTCGTACTCCCCCATGCATACCCATTCCCACCCCACTGCAACCCCAACAAGACCAACACCAACCCCGGCAACAGAAGCGCCGTCCCCACGGGATCAAACCTCCTCACACGCCGCCAGAACGGCTCTCCGCGATGCTCCCTTGGCGGCACCATCCTCGGCAACACAAGAAATAACACCAAAACCGCCACCCCCCCAATCGGCAAATTAATCCAAAAACACCACCGCCAATTCACCTTTGACGTGAATAGCCCCCCAAGCAGCGGCCCCGCAATAGACGCCAGCCCAAACGTCGCCCCGACTAGACCCTGATATTTCGGTCGTTTTTGCAACGGGAGCAAATCGACGAAAATCACGTTGAAGCCGGTCGAGGTGCCTGCGCTGCCGAGGCCGGCGATGGCGCGACCGACTATGAAGGCTGTGGAGGTGGGCGCGGCGGCGCAGATGATAGAGCCGATTTCGAAGATAACGACTGTGGCTATGAAGGCGTCTTTGGAGGAAAAGAATGTCTGTTGCGGTATACTTTAGCGAAAGGTCTGGTGACAGGAGGTGAAGCGACCAACATATATCTTTCCCATTGGCAACTGGAATGCACTAAAGGTGAGGAGATAACTGGACTCATACCAGGAAATTTGGTCGAAGGAGTGGAATTGGTTTGAGATTGCGGGAATGGCGACGCCGATGATGGTTCGGTCCTGGGTAGTGGGTGATTAATTAAATGTGTGGTTCTGGGAAGCGGTTCAATTGGTGAACTTACGAGCGCTACTAGGAAGACCACTAGGCATATTGATAGGGTGGTTAGTAGAATGACTTTGAAACCTGGGTACTGGCTGTCATCTGTGTCATTGCTATTGATGTTTGGCGAGGGTTGATCTTTGGGTTCTAATTGGACTGTTTTCTCTGGTAGAACCATTTCGAAGCCGGGTGAGTGTGCTTCATCGCTCTCGCCGTGATTTCTGGTTTCATGCGAGGACTCATCTCCGTGTTCGGATTTCTTTTCTCCTGCGCTTGACGCTGCTCTGGAACACTTCATGTTGGGGATTTAGTATAGGAAATGTAGAAGAGAATGTTTGGGGTGAGCAGTGCTGCTGCTGGGAAGGAGAGGAATTAGCCATCGTATTGTATTTGTATCCAACAAGCAGCTTAGATTTAATTGTAATGACGATAGTTTGGGGTATATATTTGTGGGATTCGTATTCGCTGTTCTACTCGTATCTCTGTTTCTTCTCGGTTTTCGCAGCGTTTACCCCTTTTGGAACAGATGTGAAACAGGGGGTCGCTTATGGCGCTTATGGCGTTACTTTCCGGATGGTCCCGTGAGGCTCGTAGGTAATTAGAACCTTCGCAACCTCTGATTCGCATCGAGGAATCGGGAGTACAAGTTGAAATGGTTCACCAGGTACCACTGCAGATACGGCAGCGATTCGCTGAGGTCCTTCCTAATTAGAAGAGTGCTGTCGGGCAACAAGCAGCACAAGACTACTTAATCCATATTATATTCTAGCGTCTGGTCAATGCCTTCGCAAAATGCTGTAAGCCTCAAGTGATGAGCTTCCGCCTTCTCACCAGGTTAGTAGTACTTTAGGTGATTCACCTGTTCCTAGCAAGTCTCTCCATCTACCAATCGGCCACTGCCACTGGTGCAGGGCCTCGATATTCATCGTTCCCACCATCATCCTTCTCGTCATGACATCTCGGTGGGTGGAAAGATATTCATCCACGCATTTGCGTCCGCAAACAGCATGCACATCTACCTGGAATCATTGGGAGCAATCCTTGGTCATGATTCGAAACCTCTATATTCAGTCACAAGAGGGACTTATCTATTCGGCTTTCTTGTGCCATAACCTTGCCATTTAATCTATGCGAAATTTAATTGTCACTAAAAGCAGTATCTTCGAATGGGAGAGTCCATCGGGATCTGTCTTCATCACTGCGGCCGTTATCCTGGGTTTGGGGTATTTAAGCCATCTGTTATGGAAAGAGATCCGTGAATACCAGGTGAGTTGGGCTAAAGGTAAACATGAGAGATTGCACTCGTTGACGGAAGCCAGAGGGACACTGCATATGGTGCTCGGCATGGTTGCCTCCCTCCCCCACAGCTTCCGAACAGTTGGCCCCTTGGCCTTGACTGGGTGAAGGCACTCTGGAAATCAGATTCTGAGCAACGACTGCTTTCCTTCCTATGTTCCGTTGCCGATGGCTACGAGCCTCGCAACAACCTATCTCAATATCTGCTCTTCGGACCTCGTGCATACCATGTGCTAGACCCTCGGAATGTAGAGACAATCTTGTCTACAAACTTCTCTGACTATGGCTTTGGGGTGCGGAATGAGGTGTTCGCGCCATTGCTTGGCCACGGAATTTTCACCCAAGAAGGACACGCTTGGAAGCATTCAAGAGAGCTATTGAGGCAGCAATTCGTGCGAGCCCAGTATCAGAACCTGGCCAATTTCTCTGAGCATGTCGACAACCTCATCGTCTCTCTCCACAATGTTGGTGGAGAGGTCGATTTGCAACCTCTATTTCAGAAATTGACGCTTGATACTACAACGGCGTTGCTATTTGGGAAATCTGTCTACAGCTTGAAAGCCAAAGCAGCTAACGACGAATTCATTGCATTCGCTAACAATTTTGATATCGCACAAGGAGGGTTGGCAAAACGCTTTCGGTTGGCTCCGTGGCATTTTCTCTACAGCCCTCCTCATTTTCGACGCGCTTGTTCTGCCGTTCATGGCTTTGTGGATAATTATATCCAAGAGCGGGAGGAGGAGAGCTCGAGAAAGAAGGATCATCACGCAGAAACGACCGAGAGCTTCGTTGACCAGCTGGCAAAAGAATCCAATAGCCAGAATATGCTTCGTGACCAACTTCTCAATATCCTACTTGCAGGACGAGATACCACCGCTTGTTGTCTCTCTTGGACGTTGTGAGTAGATCTTCCACGATATTTCACTAGGGTTTGTCGCCTGCAATGTTGGTCTGACAACAGACTACAGTCGGCTCCTTGTTCGCCATCCTCTCGTAATGGAGCGTCTGAGACAGGAAATACATTCAAATCTTGGAGATTCGGGTGAACACCCAAGTCGAGAGCAAATACGTAAGATGCCGTATCTTGATTTCATAATCCGAGAAAGTTAGTGTGTCTCCGGCCCATTGGATGTGAGACCTTTGTTGATGGGAGGGAATCTTTAGGTCTCCGCCTTTTCCCTCCGGTACCGCTGAACAATCGAACAGCTACCAGGACAACAATTCTCCCTAGAGGCGGTGGACCACATGGCGATTCCCCCATTCTTGTAAGACGGGGTGAGCTTGTAGTTTTTTCGCAGTATGTCAATGCGAGGCGGAAAAACATCTATGGACCAGATGCAGATGATTTCCGGCCCGAGCGTTGGGAAGAAGAGCATAGCGAATTTGGCTGGGCCTACTTCCCATTTAATGGTGGCCCTAGAGCATGCCTGGGTCAAGACTTTGCGCTAATGGAGGTATCCTATACCATTGTGAGATTGCTGCAGGCGTTTCCAATCATAGCCTTGCCTGCTAATGACATAAACGAACCGCCTGGGACCGAACGACAACGGCTCACTCTGGTGCTTTCAAGCGCCGATGGCTGTAGAGTATCCTTGGGATGCTAGCAGTCGCAACCTAGCAATTTGCTTCTGCAAAAATCCATTATATTAACCTATATCCACCAACGTGGACCTTGACCATGAATCTGGATACAACCAACGTTCACAACCGACTATAACAGAGTCGAGAACATTTTGCTGCACTCTCGGAACTCTCGGAAAGCTGAAACTGATAATGGATGTTACCGCTTCTCGTTCAAATCCATATCTAGCACTTATTTCACAGCCTCAAATATTCATGGGCGCTTAGCCACAATAGGTCCAGTACTGGACCTTTCTCTTCGACTGCTCCACTTGGAGTAAGCTATACAGGTGCAAGCTCAGCCATGAAAACTTCAATCACGCAGCAGTCATTCGGGAACAAGAGACTATCCTGCCTTGGTCCGAACGCTGAGATCGAGTAAGTGATCCAGATTGGACAGAGAGTAAATGATCACTTGGTCTACATTGGCGATTGGAAAGCATGCTTACCATCATTGATAGCATAGCCGCTGTTCATGGCCCAAAGGGCGACACCACTACAACATGGACCTCGAAAAAAGGGAACATTTGCTCATTGAATGACAAGAATATTGTGCCGAAATGCCTCTCGAATGCTCGCATCCTCACCTCGGGTTACAATGCCCATGTCCTATTCATGAAGGGGAGGCGCACCTCAGCAGACAGGATATTGCAACATGCTGAAACACTGATTGCTCAACTCGTCGCCGACAGAGAGGTAGATTCCTTACCTCATCCTTAACCTGTTCATGGATAAAGGCTGATGAATGTACAGCTCGGAGGTGTTTATTAGAGACCGATCATCTTCCTCTGCCACTCGCTGGGAGGTATAGTCATCAAAAGAGTACGCCAACCTCATGAATATCCTCCATCGAGAACTCAACTGATATCATGGGCAGGCACTCGCATACTCCACGAGTCGAACGGCAGCCCACATCGCTCAACTCCACCCCATCCACATCTACACCTATGACATAATCTTCTTCGGAACACCCCACACCGGTTCCAGCCGTGCCCACCTCCTCTCCAGCCTCCAAAAACTAACCGCCCTCACCGTCCCCAAAAAGCTACTAGAGACCGACTCCAACCTCATCCGAGCCCTGGAAGAAGACTCGGAAATCCTTCAGAACATCACAGACCAATTCGCACCACTGCTGCCGCACTGCCACATCTACTTCTTCTGGGAGCAGGAACGGACCGATCTGAAATATACCAAGGATTACATCGTCGACGAAGCAAGCGCGGCTCCTATCCTAGACGATACCGAGAGGTCGGGGATCGCGGCTGATCGTAGGGGTATGGTCAAGTTCGACGGTAGAGAGTCGCTGGGGTTTCGGACCGTGGTTGCGGCACTGAAGCGGTGGGCTGAGGATGCGCGGAGGTTAATCGAACAGAGGAATGCGGATGGGGGTGCTGTGCTGAGGTCTCAGAGGTGGCGGAAGGCGACTGAGTTGGTGTCTGGGATCGGAGATCCAGGTTCGGCACGGGCTGTTGCTGGGTCTGGTAGACGTCTTGCTGATGTTGGTTTGAGAGCAAGTTGCGATGTGCGCGATCGGGCTTTGGAGGTAGAGATGTCGTGATGTGGTACTGTTGATATACCCCATCTCCTGGCAAGCCACTCGTTTTAGGGGGTTTTACCGAGGTATAGTCGAGACGAGTGCCCAAGCTGGCAGGAAATGGGATAGTTCATTGTTCATTTACACGAGCTCTGAAGGAACGCAACATTTTCGGATGCCAGTTGGGACGTTTAAGTGGAATCTCTGGGCTATCACAGGAAGCGGGTTTTTGAAAATCATCATTTCTGCCATGAAGCGTTCAAATCTAGCAGAACGTTACTCCATTACTTTGAGTTTGCTCGATCAGGAAACTTCGTGTGATATGACAGGTGATTCAATATTATAGGGAAAGAAGCATTAAGATATGTCCCTCAAACTTAGCGATGTGTTATAGCTGAGGTAAGAGGCAAGATGTAGCAGAGATTACGTCTGAAGAAAAATTCATGTCAGAGCACAAGGCACCCAGCGTTTCGCTTGAAATATGATGTTGACTGAATATATAAATCCCAAAGCCTCAGCATCTCCCCACTCCTCACACAGCTATCCCATCCCCCCCTTTCTCACTTCACTCACAATCAATCACTCATCAAACTTAACCCCCTTTCCCCCACCAATATCGATCGCACCACCCTTATAGCTCCCCCGCTTCTTCTTATTCTTCTCCTTCGTAAACCCCTTTCCCTTCGTCACGCTCAGATCTTGATGCGCGCGCTCCGCGAACTCGTAGCTCCGATACGCGTTCGATGCCATGTTGGGTGCGACGGGGGTGTCTTTTGGGACGCGCTGGAAGGGGGCGTTTTGTTGTTTCCTTTGGTGGGGGTTTTGGGAGGTGGGAGAGGGGGAGCGTTTGCGTTTTGTGGGTTTGGAAGGGGGGGTGGGGGCTGGGAGGGAGGAGGAGGAGGATGTGGTGGAGGTTGTGGATAGAGATGTGTGTGCTGTTGAGGGGTTTTGGGCGGAGGGGGCTTGGAGGGTTTCGCTGGAGTCGCTGGCTGGTTGGGTTGGGTTTTGGGTAGGGGGTGGGGTTTTGGTGGTGGTTGGTTTTGTGGGTTTTGGTGATTTGGAGAAATCGATCTCGTCGGATTCTCTACTTTCTGACGAGCTGGTGTTGGAGGATGAGGGGTCGGCCTTTGCTGCCTTTGGCGGTGCTGGCTTTTTGGTAGTTTCTTTGATGGAGTCGCTGTCTGATGACGAGGTATCAGAGAGGGTGGAGGCTGCTTTGGCCGTCGCGACTGCTGGCTTGGAAGCTTTGGGCTCGGATACGCTGTCCGAAGAAGAATTGTTTGGTGATGTAGCAGATTTCGGAGAATCGGAAGTGGATGAGGCGGAAGACCTTACCTTCCGCTTCATGTTTCTCGCCGTTCCGTTCACGACTGGCTTCTGGTATGATTTGTGGGTTGGTATTTTGGCACCAGTGGATTCTTTTTCGTCATCGGCGTCACTATCTGAACTCGAGGTCGATGTTGTTGACGAAGGTGATTTCGTCTTGGATGTCTTGGAAGGCTTGGAAGCCTTGCTGAGAGGCTTGGGCGCTGTGCTTTCATCCTTCATTTCGACATCTGAGTCACTATCATCACCACTATCCCCACTACTACTCGTTTCATTCTTGGCGGCTTCAGCGGCTGCCTTCTCATCAGCCTTTGCCTGCTTTCTTGATTTCTTAGATGTCTTGGCCGCTTTGGTGTCTGAATCATCATCACTGTTACTGCTGCTGGCGCTGCTTGTCTCATCCATCTGTGTCCTTTCTTTATACAGTTTGTGCCACTCCTTATAGACCTTGACAAGGTCTGGAAAACCCTTGGGTAATTTTACATCGAGCTGCGCTTTCCATTCGTCCAGCTTTTTCCGTGATTTCAATTGGGTTGAGTAGAGACGCGATGTACTATCGAAGCCATAAGATGTCAAAAAAGCCCCCACCAGGGTAAGAAGTAAATCTGGGGGAGGGGCTTTAAGTGGAGCGGAGACCGATTTGTATTTTAGGAACTTGATCGCCTGGTCTCTTTCTTTCTCATCCTTTTTCCTTTGCGCTTCTGACTTGGGCTTTGGGTTCAACACAGGGTTATCCTCGTCTGCCGGGAACATCCATTCTGGTTGTGGTCTGTCTGGTGCATTCTTCTTTTTTTTCTTGTGTGGAGGCACTTGGGCTTTTCCTTCGCCTAGGATGAATTCTGGTTTGATCTCAACCGGCGCCTTCTTCACTTTGCCCTTTTTGGCCATATTTGCGGTATCACGTAGTGGTCTAGGGTCAACATTGAGAATTTACAGAAAAGTTACCCCCAAAATTATATGGTGTGCGGGAAGAGCCGTTGACTAGCGCCGCAGCGGGAGCTCTTTCATGCCTGGCTGAGACATCCCTCCCCAGAGCCCAGAGCGAGTCCTCGGCCGGGCTCAAGTCCCTCTGCATTGCTCCTCTCCTAGCAATACTCGATACACGAAATGTGTGAAAGCTTAACGTCCTTTTGCGAGCCTGATGTGGAGAATCACTACCAGCCATGAATGCTAGCAACACGACACAGCCTGCGCGCGACTCTCCAAATGGAGCTCCTATGGGACCGGGTTCACACCCGGTACTAGATCAGCGCAACGGCAGTAGTATGACTTCAGGCAGTGTACACTCCTCAAACAATGTTCGTAACAACTCCGGGCCGCTTGGGACGCAGATGAGCCGGGCCGAGAAGTTCGAGGACGAGAAAAGGCGGATCATTGAGACCTGCTTTGGCAAGAAAGAGGATGATGGATCAAGTGAGGTGCTCAGATTACCGATTGAATCTCTAGAAGCTGATAGCCACAGTATCCGAATCCTACATCACGCACATCCGCATAGAAGAAGATGGTCAATTTCCTTCGACTCCTCCTCCTCGAGAGTCTGCTCCCTCCAACAAAAAACCACGAGTCATCATTGTCGCAGTACGCAAGTCTGGGCGAGTGCGGATGCACAAAGCCAAAGAAAATGCCAACAGTACCTTTTCGATTGGGAAAACCTGGGTGCTTGATGATTTGACCGCGATCGATTCCTTCACCAATGCGGTGCCTCAAACGGCGGAGGAGCAGCAGAACAAGCAGCGAGCAGGCCCAACCGGATTCATTGTTACTGTTCAGAAACCGTACTATTGGAATGCACACACAGCAAAAGAGAAAGATTTCTTCATATTCAGCCTGATCAAGATCTTCAAGAAGTATACTGGCGGAAAGCTGCCAATGCTACACGGCTTCAGTCCTGCAGAACTAGACCAGCTTGGAGCAGTCCCCGGAGCACAACATGCATCCCAGCCCACATCGCAATCTAGCCTTGCTACCGGCCCGGATGGTAGGAGGCCGAGCCAAGAAGCTCCTACTTCGCGAGAGCCTCGAACACCTAATTCACCACCCGAGTCAAGTCGCGAGAGACGGTCTCGGCCTTCGCATGAACGATCCTCTCAAGAGAGACCTCAGCGGCGGCCTTCTCAGGAGCGGCCTTCTCAGGAACGACGGCTTCACAGTGCCATTTCGCATCCTTTACGGACCACGAACAGCAGCGACCGTATTCACTTGCCGGGATCTTTCCCCTCGACAGAGTCAGTCAACGACCCTAATCAACAACCTCAATTTCGAACGCACAGATCAGAGTCACCCGCTCTATCACAGCAGCCCAATTCCCGGAGACCTGGCCCCAGTCAGAGCACCGAGTCCTTTAGGACTGGTCAGGAATCTTACGGGAGCGCTCGGTCGAGCAATGAAAGACTGAGGGCGAATGGATCCTACTCTTCCAGTAGTCTTGCGGTAAATGGTGCAGAGGATAGATCATTCACTGCTGTCAGAGAAACCCATGGACCGTCTCCACTCTCACAAGACCATAGCCTGTCCGAGCAACCTCCCGCACTCAATTTCAACCCCCAAGCTGATGAAAGACCTATTGACCAAGAGAGTCTTCGAGGTGGCCAAGAAGGGCCGACTGGGCACCTGCGTGATCGCTCAGTATCAAGCATAGGGTCGAAATATGGCGCTCGGGGACCGCCATCCCTACATCGATCTGAACCCAGTGACCATGTACCCGAAGAGAGACGACCATCCACAGCTTCAAGTCTTGATATCCGTGCCCATCGAGTAGCTCCTCCAGAAGTCACAGCGTCCAGTGTCCCGCCAAACGACGAAAGGGCCACTACGACGTATCCCCCCACTCCTCCGCCAGAAACGCCTTCTGAAGAAACGCACCGACCAGGCCTCGGCCCAATGATAAGGTCGAAGAAATCTACCACAGATGTAGCGAATAAGTTTCGAAAAGCTGCGACAGCATACAATGCTTTCAAGCCTAGGGCTGGCGGTGTTGGAGAGAAGGTGCCAGACGACAAGACAACAGGTGGGGACGGAATCACAGGAGTTTTCCAAGCACCTTCTCTACTCAGAGCTGCCAGCCAGAATGATACCCGGCCTCCCACGCCGAAAGAGAGCGAAGAAGTTCGTCCATCAACGCCCGAGATTAAGGAAGCACCTTCGGTAACGATTACCGCTTCCCCTCTCAAAGCAGTCACAACAGTTCCAGTATCAAGTCCTGTCTCGGTTTCAACGGGGACTTTTATCCAAAAGAGCCCGGAGCCTGAAAAGAGGCCTCGGATCCCTGAGAAGGCTCACGAAGAACGGCGCAAAAAGCGACAGTCTGATCATTCGGCAAAGTATGCCAAAGTCTTGGGAATAAACCCAAGTCTCTTAGAAGGTCGAACAACTGAGATTGAGACGACACTGAATGATTTCGGCTGGGGAGAAGAGAGGAACCAAAGGAATGCCTTTGAGGAGCTGGAAAGTGGTATTCGTAAGGAGCTTGCGCGGGTGGAAGCAGGCAGTTGGCTTGGTGCTGTTGAACACAACGATGATCGTACAGTAGCAGTGAGCGACATGATGGACAGGGTCATAGCAGAGTGCGAAGAACTGGATTGTTTGCTGACACTGTACAATGTCGAGCTAGGTGTACGCAAATAACAATATATTTTGTTGTGATCACTGCTAACCAGATACAGACCTTAAGCGAAGACGTCGCATACATCGAGGCTCAGTCACAAGGCCTCCAAGTTCAAACAGCAAACCAAAAGCTTCTGCAAACGGAATTGAAGAGTTTACTTGATACAATATCAATATCCGCATCGCAGCTCAAAGTACTCAAGGATGCTTCGTTGACGAAGAGTCGCGGCATTCATGACGTTGAGAATACCCTCGTACAACTCTATACGGCGATGTTGACAATAGACCCAAAGCTCCGTCAAAAAGATACAAGACCCGTGACTGCTGATCAGGCGAGCCTCCATCGGGCCAGCAGCATTGGACAAAGTGCGAGCGAGCTTAGCTCAATGCATGCGGTGCGGGAGAAGAGAGAAGGCTACCGTCGTGAGAGTGTGGAATTCATTTTGCGCTTAAAGCAACACTTATCTGTTAAATTTCGCGAAACCGAGGCAGAGACGCTTGATGCCCTAGAGAGAAATCGCAACCACAAAACTTCGTCAAGCAAGACCAAGCTCGATGATCACCTACGTGATGGACCGAAGAAGGACTTGTGGATGTATTCGCCTTTGATGCTTTTCGCCCGGGAAATCGAGCCGTCAGAATGGGATGAGCTCCTGCGCATGTATGAAGATTGTGCGAAAAGACCCTATCAGGACGAATTCAAAGACAACATCTCCGCCTGGAAACGGATGACCCGAAAACAAGCAGCTGACGAGCAAGATGTGCTTTTTACGACGCAAGAGAAGGAAGTTGAGAACCTGGTGGGCCGCAAGCTTACAGTGAAAAGATCCAAGACGGTGCGCGCAGATGGCTCCAGTCGAATATCCAGCAGCGACAAGCCTAATGATGGTAAAGTCACCCCTTACGAGGCATTCGCCGGTGCTCTAAGCGAGATGGCTAGATTGATATTCGTGGAACAAAATTTCATCGTGGATCTATTCCACGCCTCATCTCTTGAAACTCAAGAATTCATGGATGCAGTGGTTACTGATCCCGAGCAAAGGAGAGGCGGAGACTCTATTGTGAAGAAGCCATTCGACCCTGACAGGGACATGGCAAAAAAGGTCATGGGAGCCATGGAGGAGATCTACGCATTCTGGACATCCGACCTACAAAGTCTTGTTGACTGGGCTATGAAGCAAGACCCTCTGAATAGCGTCGGTATTTTATTCGCTTTGGAGTCTCAGCTCTCCGAAGTCGAAGAGACGAACCAGGAGTTTCTGGCGCAGACTGTCACCAAGATTCATGACCGCATCAACACCCAATTCACCCGCTTTGTCGAAGAGCAGATACGAGGCATCGAAGATACCAAAGTAAAGATCAAGAAACGAAAAGGCGTCATTGCCTTCATGAAAACATTTCCTAATTTTTCCATCGCCCTGGAGAATATGCTCCCTCCTACTCGCTCGCTCGATCACCTCCCGATTCGTGCCACGGTCAATGATGCCTACCAACAAATTAACAAGGCAATGTTCGAGAGCCTAAAGTTCATCGCTAAGGAAAATCCTACAGCGACTCAGGCTCAATCTAGTACAACTGGCGACCATGAAGACAAGGAGGCTCTCAACTACCATATCCTTCTGATCGAGAACATGAATCATTATGTCGAAGAGGTAGTTGTCCGCAAGAATCCCGTGCTACAACACTGGAACCACAGAGCTCTTGCCGAAATGGACGAACATATGGAGCTTTATCTTGCAGCTGTGATGCGACGACCACTCGGCAAACTTCTAGACTTTCTGGACTCCACAGAGTCGCTCATCCGGAATAATTCCGAATCGCCTACTATTATCGCAGCTCGCGCTTCCCACTCGCGCTCTACGTTCAAGAAGATCCTCTCGGGTCACGATTCGAAGGAGACCAGACGGGGTATCGAGACTCTCAAGAAAAGAGTGGAAAAGCATTTTGGCGACGGAGACGATACGCCGGGCTTGAGCCGGGAGCTGGTCACCAAAGTGTACAAAGGGTGCGAAAGCAACTATTTGGATGTTGGAGAGAGAGTCAACAAGATCGTTCGAGACGTGTACGAGGGAAGCTTGGAGGTTGAGTGGAGAAGGGAGGATGTCATTGGGGCCTTTAGGAGGTGAGATGGTTGTTCGGGGGCTCGAGGCTTGTCTTGGAGGGCGCCGGTGCTTTCGTTTCGCTCCCTGGGCAGCGCTCTGTTTAGCATGGAGTGGGAGGCTGCATCTGAGCATGTTCGGTATACGATCTTACCATGTGAGGTGTATTCGCCTGCATCTCGCTTCTTGCGATTTATATGATTGTGTACATATCTAAATGGATTTCGAAATCTTGGTCGATGCGCTGAATCACCTTCCACTATGCTATACGGTGACTGCCTATATATTGCTCAATGCCTGCCATTGTCAGACTCCTATGCACACAACATAGTCACCGCACGTTATCTTTTCAGCATTCCCCTTAATCGGGTGAACATCGACCTCGAATCATTGGCCTGTAAAACGCCAGGGTCCTCTTTTCGGGCCCCAGCTTGCTTCGTCGTATCCTCGTCATCAGACGACGTCCCGCCACTCTCTTTCCTCAAGCCCACAAGAGGATGTGAGACCTCGTGTACGGTGTTGGTATTGCTGCCAGTAGGCTTGCCATGCCCGACTCGATTGCCATGCGTACGTTCGATATTCCTCGCCGTCCGTGCAATACGCTCCTCCATCGTCTCAGCCTCCTCCGGCTCTTCAACAGCAGCTTCACTGCTATCTTCTACTTCAAGATCTTCCTCCTCTGCATCCTCCGATTCCATCTGCTCCACAATATCCCCACTGACCCTCTCAACCTCTTCCTCGACCCTCTCGACCCCACCTGCTCCCTCCCCGTCCCCAACCGGCACAACAGGCGAAACATACCCCCCAACCGGCAACCCCAACCTCACCCTCTCCTCCCCAATCCTCCCCCTCACACTCTCCGTCCTCAAAACCTTCCACCTCAACCTCCACCCCTCAACCCCCAGCTCCTTAATCCTCGCCGCCTTATCCCCCAACAAATAATTATCCAACCCGCCCACCTTGTCGATCGTCCTTAGCACCCGCGCCTGGACCTTGACGCTGACGAATGTCCCCAACGCGTCGCTCCAGAGCCGCTTCTGATGGATGTTGGGACGCCAGGCGCGGCGCGATTTCAGCTCGTTTTTGGAGGACACTTTGTTGCCGTGTTGGATGGTGCTGCCGCCGTAGAGGCCGGTGTTTTGTTGCTTGTATTGGAGGGCGGGGCCGTAGGGGTAGGGGGGCATGCGGGTGCGGGAGAGGGAGGCGACGGATTTGCAGGAGGGGGGGGTGGTGGAGAAGGAGCGGAGGAGGGTTAGTGTTGGGGGTTTTGGGGGTGGCATTGTGGTGGGTGGGATGGATGGATGAGATGATTGTTGTGGTTTCGTAGAGGACGGGGAGCCTGCGGTGTCTTGAACACTACCGGAGAGACGATGGAGTCAGTAGATTCTTGTCACTGAGGTGTTGCTGAAGTACGATAAGACATGGTCGGAGGTCGGATCACGGACCCTCTGTCCATGTAATTGTGTATATGAAGTGTGATATCTCACTTCCACCAAAATCACCATCTCAAATTCAGCCCTATCAAAGTCCTACCTTACAACCACCACCCTCCCACCAACCCCCCAACCCACCCCCCGAAAACCCAATGACATCCCTCCCCTCCCACCCACCCCCCACCCCAACCTTAACATCCTACATCCTCGCAACCGCCATCCTCTGCCTAGCAGGCGGCTACCTCTTCGGCCAAGCCTCCTCCCTCGGCCTCTTCTCCCCCTCCCATAACAGAAAACCGCGCGTGCAGCGTAAGGAAAGCTGGCCGAATAGCTACGATGTCACTATTCACCCGGACAGCTCGGATGAGGAGTTGATGACGCGATTGAAGGGGGGGAAGGAGGTGCGTGATTCGGAAGATGAGGAGGAGGAGGGGGGAGAGTTGAAGGCGTTTGAGGGGAATAGGGAGGAGTGTAAGCTTGTGCTTGTTGTTAGGACGGATTTGGGGATGGGGAAAGGTATGTGTGAGTCTGGGTGCGCATTGCCCAGTCATTTCCGAATCATTTCCTGTGTTCTAGAGTAGATACTAATATTTACTCCAAAAGGCAAAATCGCAGCTCAATGCTCGCACGCAACACTAGCATGCTACAAATACTTCCTCCGCCACGCCCCTTCCTCCCCACTGCTGAAACGCTGGGAGTCGCTCGGTCAGGCGAAGATAGCGCTGCAGGTGCCGTCGGAGGAGCAAATGGAGACGTTGCAGGCGCAGGCTGTGAGTCTGGGGTTGTGTGCGCAGGTCATCCACGATGCGGGGAGGACGCAGATAGCGAGTGGGAGTGCGACGGTGCTTGGGGTTGGGCCGGGGCCGAAAAGTGTGGTCGATGGTGTTACGGGCCATTTGAAGCTGCTGTAGTGTGGGATTGGTACATGTGCATTGCTGGTGTCATGGTGGGGCTAAGGCAAGGAGTGTATGATATGGAGTCTAGGCGCTTGATACCATGGGGGTAAAGGTGTCTGTACTGCTGATTGACTTCGCATCAAAAGAAGTTGTTGATACAAGAATCGATCTACGCCGGGGCCAACACTCTATGCAAGCCGCACACCAGCCTGCCTGGACTTCTTCGCCGTGGCTCCCATAGCATTGTTCATCCCAGTTGCTTGGCTGCTGTCCAGTGTACTCTGCGCTTCTCTCTTCTTATCATCCTCGATTTTCTTCAAATGCTTCTCGGTCTTCTGCTTTCCACTTCCTTTCCCATGGAATTGATGGCTCAGATGTTTAAAGGCCTCCTTCTGGTTCATACTCCGTCCAAATTCGTCAACATATTTGAGCTGCACGTTGGGTTTGTATTCACGGTTGAAGATATCAGTCATCTGGCGAGACTCGAGTTGATCGCGGTTCTTATTCTCCTGGCGAGCATATTCTTCCCGCTCACGGGCGGACATGCGATCGAGTTTACCAGTGTTCCGATCGCGCTCTCTTTGCAGACGGGCTTTGGCTTCTACAGCTGCCTCACGCCTTTGCTTCTCGGTCAGGAAGCGATCACGTTGACGGTCGAGTGCATTGATGTCTTCTTCCTTGTTTTGCTTGACAAGTCCTCGTTCACTGAGCAGCTTCAGCGTAGCACCGAGACCTTGTTTCAACGAAGCTTCCTCCTCTAATCCAGTGCCCGCAATTCCAGGCGTATTGGGTGTCGTCGTCTCACGCTTTATGCGAGCATCAAGATCTTCCCCATCCTCAATGTCGTTGTATGACTGTCCCATGTCGATATCTCCATCGTCCTCTTCAGGGGAGCCTGCCTCCTTCATGGGTGTATCACCTTGAGGCTTCGCCGACTCTGCACGAGCTTTTCCTTCTTCTTTCTTTCGTTCTAGACTGGCCACGAATTCTGTGGTCTCATCAATTACCAATCCACCTTCTTCTCCCTTTGCCGCCTCCTCTGCATCCGGTGTATTATTTACTTCGTCTCGCAACTGCCTAGCAATATCTTCGGGCCTTATGCGTTTCCGTTTCTTCAAGGCTGCTCGTCTCTGTACAGCCAACGAGGCCTGTAAGTCATCGTCATCGACCAGCGAAGCACTCTCTGAGGGCTTGGATTGAAGGACTCGGACTTCTATATTGCCGCCATCGACTTCCATATCGTTACCATCTGCCAGTACACCACCATCTGCCTCCGCAGGAAACATGCCATCCTCATCAACCGCTCGCTGCCGTATAGTCTTGGGTTTCTTTCTTTTTGGCTTCCTGACCTTCGCTTCCGAGATTTCCATGTAATCGAAGATCGGCACGTCCTCTTTCAAGCTGTCTAAACTAATTGGCTTCGCTTTGAGTTTCTCGCCCACAGCCTGTTTCGTTGCCTCACGCTCTTCTAATGATGCTCCCTGCCCATCCAGAGTGAATAGCTTTCGCTTTTTGCCATTTATTGTCTCGTCATAGTGCTTCAATATTGTGGAGCCTCCCTCTTCGGTCTCCGCATGTGGATCGTACACTGGCTTCTTTTTCTTGATAGCTAATCTATCAGTGAGCACTTCACGCTCCTTTAGATCAACATTTTCAAGCTCATCGCCTTCTTCCTCATACTGATCAATTGTAGCATCTTTGAGTGTCAAGACCTGCTCCCCACCACCATCGAAATCGTCGATCTCATGTGCAACTTTGACACCAGCGAGATCTTCGGCGGTGTATTCCACGGCGTTCTCTCTCTCGGCAAGTTCCCTTTCCAGCCTGACCAGCCTCTCTTTCTCGAGCTTCTTTCTTCTCTTCTTCTGCTGAAGCAACCAAGTCTTGGTGTCCAAGTCTTCCACGTCACCGGCCTCTCCCAAACCTTTACCCTCTAATTTTGCATACTTTTTGGCGGCATCTCGAGCCTTTTTGATGGCCTCAGCTTTCGCTTCTCGTCGCGTTTTAGCATCTGCTTCATCTTGCAACGTCTTCCAGTTGTCGTACCCTTGTGCTTGCCTTGACTCTAGTGTACTGCCTTCCTCCTCATCCTCTAGTGAGCTATCCCTCGCAGCTTTGAACTGAGGCCCGCCTCCAGGGACTGGAAGAAGAGGGAGCCCGAGGGACGCCCTGATTCTGTTTGTTTCCTCAATTGAATCCATGACTCAATGGATCGGTATTGGAAAACCCCTCAAAGGATGAATGGCAGATGCTGGAAGTCTAAGTAGCTTCAACCTTGAGACACTGCTGGTCGTCGGTGGAAGCAGTCTGCCGATTCTAGCGCCTAGCGCCCGGAAAGTCTTGGCACACGGTATAGTTTTATTTTCTGCACTACGTTTCTTTCTTTCCTTACATCAACAGATCTGTGTCCTCGATCCCGTTGCCCTCTGCTCTGCAATAGGTGTTTTTCGGTTGATCGTTGACAGCCCGGCGTCAAGGAGCCATCTTTTTCTCTTACGAGAAAATTTGTGATGTCAATTTTCCGGTCGACAGATCTCAGAGTGATTGGTGCCATCGAAGCCTGAGCTCGCTCTAGCTGAACTCGGTGGAGATGGCTACCGAAGACGTCATATTCCAAAGCTTCGCTGAAGTCCGTCGGACTGTGAGGTACGTATATTGAAGCTTCTTTCTATCCAATGCTGGCTACTCAATTCAATATCCGCGATGAGCTTTGCAGTTCACTAACTTCATCTCTAGGTTCAGAGCAAAACCATGACTTGTCTACATTCTCATCCGAGGCTCATAGTGTCTTTCGTCTCCAGTGCATCACTGTTTTAATGTTTGGGTCTCTATGTTGTCCATCATCACTGGATTTTGGCTTCGGTGGTAATACTGTAAATAATATGACATACGAAACTATGTAGTTACATGAGAAAACACTCGATACACGGCATCATTAAGTCTCGGTATTCACTTTACTTTTCTACATAGCGGTTTTGTCAAGCAACGGATATTGACCATGTTCCATGCTTCAGGTTGACCACTGTTGGATTGACATAGTGGTCTATCAACAATGGCATCCGTTACTCATAGAAAACCAAAATATAATACATGTCTGAGATGTGGTCCAAAGATATCTACCGAACTGTGTCTAAATGCTACCCTTGTTTTGCAGTGCCTTCCATTGCTGGTAATACTGATCAAACTCCTTTTCACAGTATCGGTTGGGGTCTAGCTCGCATCCTACAAGCCTAACTGCGAAGTCGCCCTCTTTGTACATCGCGTCCTTGCCACCCCGGCTTGCAATATCAACACCGTACGAATTGAGGAGGTTCTGGGGCACAAGTGCAAGCTTTGTGAGGATCGTGGGATGCCATTGGACGACATGTTCCTTTTCACCTACATTAGTACTTGAAGCTGTAATAAGAGGATATATTTTGTACCAGTGCATGACCCTCGGCCTTCTGAAAGTTGTAGCTCCGGTACAACGGGTCAAACCATGTATCTAGGAAAAATTTCGCCCATTCGCCCCGTCTCAGGATGAAGCTTCCTTGGCAGAGACCCTCGCCATCTTGCGTTAGTACCAGATCTATTTTGTCGCCCTTCAGATGCGAGAAAGTCTTGATGACACTATCTGGTGGCACGACGGGTTTGTCTCGAAGCATTACCGACTCCAGACGCTTAGGTTCCATAACGTGAGTGTTAAGTGACAGTAATGGGTTCATGATCAATCCGTGTGGTGAAAGAAAGTAAAAATAGGTGGATTGGGGATAAGCGGTCATTGCGTGTCGAACCCCGGGTACAATAGCCCAGCTCCTTGGAGAATTACCAATATCGTAGTCGCTAACTTGCGGGAAGAAAGTGCCATATCCTGTAGAGACCACCGTCAGTATTCAGAAAGCTATCGGTGGGTATGATGTCGACCTTGCTTCTTCGCATAATAATTCCTATTTTCCATAATCCTTTGCCTGTATTCATCACTCATGGTCGCATCGTCCATTAATGTTACAATAATTACATCCGGCGTCCCAAGAGGTACACGCTTTGTCGAAGATGAAAATAATCTAGTTGCAAAGTATACGAGCATGAGAGTAGCACATGCTATCACTCCAACAGTTTGGAATTGTTTCCGCCGTATTGGAGATGATCGAGAAGCTCTAGCATAAGGAGGAGGTTGGGAGGTCTTTCGAGGAGGTAGTGCGAAATGCATGATGTGGGAGGGCCAGAGGGTCTGCGGAGATCTGATGTAGCTCGGGGACCGGACGAGAAGCCAGCGGCCTTCAGTGCCTGCGTGAGTAAGAACCAGCCAGCAGGCGAATGGGCACTTTGCGTTCAGAAGGGCGCCAAAGACCTAACGGCCTGAAAAACGTGCTTTCCGTGTCCTGCGATAGTCTCAAGATAGGTATTAGGACATAAGGTAGGTGTCGAGTGCGGTTTGGCAGAGTGATCGAAGTGATTTAAGGGTCTTCAACGAATTAAGTATTTAACCTTTCCGCCTTTGGCGTTCCCGAGAGCTAGACCCCTGCACGTCGAACTGATATTTAGTCAATTTCCGTGGTATAAGACCCCCGATTTCCGCGACAAAGTCGCTCTTTTCTCCATCAAGTCTTTTCGTATTGCTTATCATCTTACCGATCATGTTGGCTTCTTATCGATTGTTTACCCGGCAAGCTGCTACCAAAGCTGCCGTGCCTAGAATCTTGGTAGCAAGGTCGGCGTCGACGTGGGCAAATATTCCCCAAGGTCCTCCAGTACGTTTTTGCATACAAACTTTTCGAATAACAGCTGACGAGACTTTAGGATGTGAGTTCAGGCAGTCACTCACTTGCTACTATTCCACTAAGTCCTGTTCATCACAGGCTATCCTCGGTAAAATTCGTCCTTATTTTGTTACCAACAGCTCCTGACCAGCTGTTGTAGGTATAACAGAGGCTTTCAAAGCAGATAGCTTCCCGGAAAAGATAAACCTTGGAGTGGGTGCATACCGTGAGTTCCAAGCAAGCTCAACATCCATGACATGTATGGCTTACGCTTCTTCCTAGGTGATGACAAGGGAAAGCCATATGTCCTGCCCTCGGTAAAATCTGCCGAGAAAAAGGTTGTGGAGTCCAATCTCGACAAGGAATATGCCGGTATCACAGGTGTACCTGCCTTCACCAAGGCCGCTGCCGTCCTCGCCTATGGCTCATCGTCAGATTCGATAAAGAACGACCGCGTTGCAATCACACAGTCCATTTCCGGCACAGGTGCACTCCGCATAGGTGGCGAGTTTCTTGCACGTTTCTATCCGTCGGGAAGGAAGATATTCATACCTACCCCCAGCTGGGCAAATCACAATGCTGTTTTCAAAGACTCGGGACTGGAGGTCGTAAAGTACAGATACTACAATAAAGACACTATTGGTCTGGACTTTGATGGGATGGTTGCGGATCTTAAGGCAGCCCCTGAAGCCAGCATCGTTCTCCTCCACGCTTGTGCTCACAACCCAACTGGCATCGATCCGTCCGAACAACAATGGCAGCAGATCAGCGAAGTCATCAAAAAGAAGAAGCACTATCCCTTCTTCGATATGGCTTATCAAGGATTTGCGAGCGGTGACACAAATAGAGACGCTTTCCCCATAAGATATTTCCAATCGCAAGGTCACACATTCTGCCTGGCGCAAAGCTTTGCCAAGAATATGGTACGGTCGTCCTAAGACATTCTGGGACATTTTGTTGACAGTAGCTAGGGACTTTACGGCGAACGGGTCGGCGCTTTCTCAATATGCTGTGATTCAGCCGAGGAGAAGAAAAGGGTGGACTCGCAGATCAAGATTTTGGTTCGGCCGCTGTACTCGAACCCTCCGGTTCACGGTGCTCGTATTGCCTCTGAAATTCTGAACAATCCAGATCTTAATCAGCAGTGGCTCGGGGAAGTCAAGGGAATGGCTGAACGCATTATCGAAATGCGGGCGCTCCTGAAGAAAAACCTTGAGGACCTTGGCAGTAAACATGATTGGAGCCACGTCACGTCACAGGTAAATTCGTCTCGGGCATGCGGTCGAGGGCTTGATGTTGACATGAAGCTTCTAGATAGGCATGTTCGCCTACACTGGACTTACGCCGGAGCAGATGGATAAATTGGCAAAGGAGGTGAGCATGGTGTGACAGTATCTTTGCATGACGCTGACCGGGGTCAGCACTCTGTGTATGCAACCAAGGACGGCAGAATCTCAGTCGCTGGTATCACAACCGGAAACGTGAAGCGCCTGGCCCAGGCCATCCACAAGGTCACCAGCTAGAGGTCTTGAGTTGAAAAGCCTCCACCCCATCGTCCTGAAGCCTCCACCGTCATCGAACTTGGATAGAACTCAATCGGTGGATGCCATTGCAGCTAATGCGAGTATTATATTGTGTGTGCGATAGGTAGGAAAAGAAATTCAATTGGGTAGGGTTACACTGTGTCCGTCTTGGTCCCCGCGGAGGAGCTACCTGAGAGTTAAGACCAATATGGCTGCTGTAACAGAACAGGATTCCACGCCTCCAACCAGGCAAGAGCCTCCATCCGTCCGTACAATGGGGGCGTTGTTGCAGTGTGTCGTCGAGAGACAACGAAGTGGATATGAATAGTCTTGACGCGTGGTGCGGCTCTGCTAATTTCCTATTTACGACACACGACACATGCATGTTTTGGACTATGGATGAACCGCGAAGTGATCTGCAAGACCCTGCATCAGACTGGGCGCGAACTACTAACTACTGAGCTAGGTACTATACAGTTACTATTAAAGGGGCCGAGCTTGACCCAACGTCAGTCCGTGAACTGTGCACATGTTGTTCTTCGAATGGCCATCAGCAGTCCACCGCTCATCCTTCCTGCCACAGCATAGGTGACGGATGACATCTAGATGGCGTGGGGACGGTCCAGAGCAGAGTCTAGTAGTACGTAGTAGCACGATCAGTCCATAGGGTTTTGGCTTGAGGTAGATTAAAGGGGTATCAAGATGATGAAGCATGGGCGATTGTCAGGAATCTAGAACAGGCCCATGGAGAGATAAGGCTTACCCGAGGGTCCCTGAGGCGGGGATCCTCGTGTCTACATGCGGCTCTCCGTCATCGGTGACGTCTTATCGTGTCTCCTGCTACTCTAAATCGGCCCCGGACTTCATCTAAGTATGAATGCATTGTAGTATAAGCTAAAGATCAGAGACTCCTGAAGGCATTAGTCATCCTAATGCGGTGTTACGCAGGAGGAGATCTAGTGAGCTCGACTACTCGTGCAGCGCAAATAGCAAATAGTTCTAGGGGAGCGACGATGTCGGAAAGGAATGTCAGGGAAAGTCGAATCGACATGTTGACCTCATTGGAGAAAGCAAAGCGCAGATCTACTTTAGACGTCAGTTTGGGAAGTCCCGTAGCAGACCACTTAAGCAATGAAAGAAATCCCCTGCCGAGCCAATAGAATATGATCTCAGTCGGAAAAGCAGACATGTCGGATTCAGTCTTAGTGTCTCTGACGCCTTGTGGAGGGTAAGGTAGTTCTAGAGGCCAAAGCCAACAACGGCACGTCTCCACCAGAGACGGTGGTCGCGACCCACTCCGGGCTGGCATCACATACATACTACGAGCTGGTAGGCAGCTGTGGGAGCGGTGCTTCTGATAGCCTCCGTTCTCCATCAGGAGCATCTCTGGGTAGGCGACTGCATGTTTGAGGGGTTCTTGTATCTATTTCAACACCCCACTCCAGCGATCACGAGCTATATTACTCCTCCACCGATCCAGTCGTGCCTCACTACCTATCAACACCTTGCTTACCAACCCCAACTCAGCTGCCCTTCTACAAAACCCTCGGTGAGCTTCCTTTGCCCCCTCGGCTGAACATCGATCGCTGACTGTAGCCTGCAGACTCACCTATCATTGCCCGTAACCTTGCACATCTTACAGGAGACTATCTCTTTCCTTCCAGTTGGTTAGCGGTCGCAAAGACCTCGGGAGCCCATCATTGACGAACAACTCTACGCTTTACATATGACCAGAGAGGCACTGTAAAACACATCAACCCAGCAAACCCACAACGTACAGACAAGCAGGAGGATAGGCCCATTGGCAAGATGGTTGAAAAGGCAGAGGTATAAAGTCTCTCCATCGCTCTATCCCCTGGCGTGGTTCACTGTTCGACTCTTTTGCTGACTTCTCGGTCCTAGTCGGAGAATGGCTCCACCGGCCTCCCTGACTGTGGAGACAGCATTGACCCCCTCACCTTCGAACAGATACTAGAGATGGATGACGACGAAGATGAGCGGGAGTTCTCAAAGAGCATTGTCTACGGGTTCTTTGACCAAGCGGATTCTACCTTCCAGAAGATGGATACTGCGCTGTGAGTTCACCCATGTCGTGCAAGAGCGTTTCGCTTGCGCTCCGTTTCAATCGAGCCTAACAAATACCCTATCAAAGCCAAGAAGAGGATCTCGCCAGTCTCTCTTCGCTCGGCCATTTCCTCAAAGGCAGCTCTGCTACCCTCGGCCTTACCAAAGTCAAAGATTCGTGTGAAAAGATCCAGCACTATGGCGACCTCAAGGACGAGCATGGTAACCCGAGTAACATGGACGATACAAGCTTATTGAACCTGATCAGATCCACCCTCGAGGTAGTCAAGGTAGACTACGAGGAGGCGGAGCGCCTATTGAAGCGTTTCTACCGCGATCCTGAACCTTGACGCTGGTTCTTCCTTGACTGGCTTAATTGGGAAGCAGCCTTCCCATAAACATACTGAGACGAAGCATGAAATTGGTTGGTGGATAACCTAATGACCCTGTCTATAAGAGATTCGATCCTCAACCTCAACAAAATCTTTAACATAGCAATTGGATCCTGCCCCGTTTCCATTCCAATGAGTGCTTCAGTCTCGGACTAATTCTCAAACTTGGACCATCTTTACACGCTCATATGCACTCATCCTGAAGCATAGTGAACGCTTTTTCCTCAACTCCATTAGGCCCATTTCTGGAGTGAGGTCGTCTCAGCCTGCCGGTAGTATAATCATAGTTCGCTTTACGTTACCTCAATGATTTCCTCTGTCCCACTCTCAATAACTGCACAAAACCCCTCACTTATCCATCTAATGCGCCTAGATACAAGTCCTGCATTGGTGCAATCAAGATTCTTCGAGGAACCACGGGATTATGTCATGGAAGCCTGGACCGTGAATGCCACGAGTAATGTTTACAGTTTGTCAGACTGAAACTAACGATCTTTTCCGTTTCGCAACAGCGCTTTCACTACAAGCACTCCCTATACTCCACGCTCGCAGGAGCACAAGCCAGCGCTGAAGTCAGTATGTTGACCCAGGTTTCTTGTCTGCTGTGACACTAATCCGACCTAGATTACCCGCAGACGACGGACGAAGCAGCCGGTGGAAAGGCAATTACAACGACTGGATACCCCCGATTGCTAAGCATCGTGAACGTGCTCCACGATTATGGAAAGATTGTCACCTCAAAGGCTGACCACTATCGCCATTTGCTTGGGTTGGATCCAATCGTTGATGCAATCACCATTACTTTCAACTTTGGACCTGACCAGACGAGCCATCGGACCCACAAGAGGGCCAGATCAACGAATTCGAACGGTGGATCCCCACAGGCTGATGACAGTGGCGGCTCCATGGGCGTTGGGGACCCTTACGTCTCGGCCCCAGATTTTGAATCACATCGACCAAAGAGAATAAGGCTGTTTTACGGCTATGGGAAGTTTGCCGATGGTTACAATGCCACTATTGTATCTCGACAGCCAACTCCGCGGGTAATTGAGTATCGTCAGACCACACCTGAAGACGATCGTATGACTTTGAGTAGATACACCTGTGTCCGTGCTCCATGCGATGTACAATCGCTTTCGCCAGTTCCTGAGAACCCAGCCGCCCTTACACCACCTCAGGATATCAAAACGTCACTCATCACCGACACTTGCCTCAGTTGCGACGGTACCACGAGTCTCGAAAATTCGGTCAAGCTTCCCTGCAAGCACCAACTTTGCAAGGGTTGTATCGCAAGCTTCATCAAAATCCGGGCTGAAGTCAGCGCGACTGCTGTTCCCAAATGCTGCGGCATACCTATCCCTCTTATTGATGTTGCCCGCAATCTTCCCATGGACCTTTTCAGCAGGTATCTAGCTCGCGAGAAGCTATACATCAAATTGACTTCTCCATACGAATTCAAACAAGAAGATGACATACCCGCCTTTCTAGCTCGTTCCCAAGGTCCGCACATTGATGAAAAGCCATCAAGCGAAGTACTATCAAGACCGGCTACCACGGACTGCACGCACAAAGTCTTGCACAAAATACCAACGCGAAACGGCGAATGCTCGTATTGCGGGTACAATTGCTGTGGAGAGGATCCAAAACACCATTTCATTATGCAGTGCATGACTTGCATATTCACGGCTTGTAGGAGGTGCTATAAGAAGAGGAGCTGGGAATGAGCCCGCTTTACCAGTGGCATCATGACTATGAGCGGCTTCAATTGTAGGAGGTGAGGAGCTGGTCTGGCTCGTAAACGGAGGCTAATCAGCGTTCACGCAAGTCCTTGCTGCTCGCCTGATATGTATGCAGTCAATCTGAGAATCTGTGCGTTCATTGCACAACACTCAGTGGATAAGAGTGGAAATTTCTGCGCTTTTCGAAAATGCCATGATGCAAGAAAGATAGCTGGCTCTCCAACGTGAAGCAGATGAATAATTTCAAGACTGAGTCTCAGTTGTTTCTCCCCACTGAAAGCTATGGATTGCGTAAGACTAATTGTCACTTCATTGAATGAGGTAGGTCAATTGAGTGAATTTCTCGTAGCCAATCTCACCATTCGTCTTTTCACCTCACCAGAAGCCGACCACCTTTCCTCTGTGACGAACAACACTACGAACAATACCTATCCAACGTGCCATCACACGAGATGCAGACGCGCAGGATTAAGTGTTGAGTGCATTCAAATATCTACTCTTAATCCGCACCAACGTTCCGGTTCGTAATGGTGGCCTTCTCTGATTTGAGCCCTCCACAACGACCAAGGATTCTCACTTTCAGGTCTCTTTTGGGAATGTTATTACAAGTAATTCAACAGAACTAAAACGTGAGAGCGAACGGTATGCACCATATTCGTTCCCATCTACGTGTGACTAACTCATGTGCAGATTCAGTAGTGTTCCGGCTGCGTTTAACAAACACGACAAGTATGGATAACCAGTCGGCACGACTGATAATAGCTATCCAGCTCCGGGATTTGGATCAGCTAGAAGAGGTTGGAGGCCTGGATAAGGCCGTGATCGCGATCCAACGAGAACAGCTGCAAACAGATGCCACAATCGACCATCTGGCACTTGAGTCAAGCCGGAGGCTGGCTTATAGCATGGCGAAGGCCATCAAAGAGGATTCAGCGTTATTATGTCAGACCACGATGTCACCTCAGATTGACGACGCGACTTTCCAGAGGCTTGCAGCTCTGAACCAATTACCTGCACCTTCCGCAGACCTCACTCATTCCATTCCCAATCTCTCGCCGACAACCCCACCACATCTCATCCGTGCGTCCCAGGCCGTTCTATCCAGAGTAAGTTCTCAGCAAGACGCAGTGGCACCGGTACTACCTCGAAAACGATCTCACTCGACGGACATCAGTGTTGAATGCCTCCCTCGAAAGAAGCTACAGCGGCATACCCACAAGGCTGCCAACAATTGTGACATCTGCCCAGGCACGGAGGCAACCAGCCCTCCAAATGACGTTCTGACTCCCACGGAATGCAAACCCTCATCAGCAGCCAAGGACCCACTCCCACAAAAAGCAGAGTGCGCAAGCTGTGCATGTGAGGAAATTGACCAGCTGATCAAAGCCTCATGCGAGCACTACTACTGCCGTGACTGCGTCGAGGGTTTCATAGCTGCCATCCTCGAAACCCGCGATGGCTTCCCTCCCTGCTGTTGCAAGATACCATTCGCATTCAACGTCGTTGCCGACAACGTCTCTAGTACCGTGTTCCACCGATACCAGGCCCGACAGGAGGAGATTCGACACGCTACGGCATTATACTGCGGCGTCCTCAACTGCGGTGTCAGAATCAATGCGGACAAGATCGAAGGGCTCCGAGCAACCTGCATTGCCTGCACGAGAGACACGTGTACGCAATGCAGAGGCGAAATGCCGCTGAAGCTTCAAGAGAAACATATCTGTAAGAAGGATCCGGCAAGGGAAGCACTCATTGCACTTGCGAAGCGCGAAGGATGGCAAGCGTGCTACAAGTGCGGTACCATGGTATCCCTCAACTATGGATGCCATCACATGACGTATGTTACAAACAGCATGATCCCTAAACCTGACTGACGAGAAGGCAGATGCCACTGCAAAGCAGAGTTTTGCTACAAATGCGGTACTCCATGGAAAACATGTGAGTGCGGAGACTACGACGAGCCTCGTATCCTCGTGCGAGCCAATCGAGGTGTGGGAATCCGCGCAGCTCGCCGAGTGGCTCGAGGACTCCCACCGGACCCCCGTCCACGCGAGCAGCAGCTCGCAGAATTGCAACAGAGATTGCAGGTTGACTGCGATCACAATAGCTTCAATTATAGAGCACACACGAAAGAAAATCCCGGCCGGTGCGATATTTGCGAATACGAGGGGTGGAAATTCATACTACCATGCGAAAATTGTCCTTTCACGTCTTGTCGGGATTGCCACAACTACCATGGGTGGACTGGAGGTGAGTATTGGGGCTATGACCACGACTTCGGGGACCTCTGGCGCCAATCTGACGTGGACTCGGACGAGGTATCGAGCGAGGAATAGAGAGTACTTATGCTCCCATGAGCGAACGGCTTGAAACAGTGGACATTCAGAATCAGAAGGGCCATCCCATTGCGTCACTACCAAACGTCAATACGAAACGTTACAAGAATGGACCCCCTCAAAGGCCATATCTTGAACAATCTGAATGACTCTCCAACTTATGAGAATCCAAGTTCACTGCCCAACAGCGGCTGAAGCCGATCAAGGAGAATTTTGCGAGACATTGTAAGGATGCAACACAACACCTAAGCGACTTGAATCGCACGCAATATTTCGTCAACTTCGAAATAGCAATTGAACCACGCTTTACCGGTGTACATCCGCTATCAAAGAGGGACTGAAAATATCGAGAAGATTCATACAAGGGATCGTATGAACGCAACACAGAACTCAGGCGGCTTAAATCGCATACCTCCTTTTCCCTATCCAATCGCACCTCTACATCCATCTTCAATGCAGCAATGAAAACATGCTTCATCCACCAAACCTTCTCTCAGAAACCAAGTAAAATAGAAATCTACCCATCTTTAACACACCCGCAAATGTAAACGCACCCCCAATTCCCCCACCCCAATCTATCCATCCATCCCTGCCGAAAACCACCATACCATAAAAACAAGAATAACACTCCCTCCCTTCCACCCACCCCTCCCTACTCAAAGTATCCCAATCCCAATCCCAACCCCATCCCCGTCCCCATCCCACGCTCACAAACACCAACACCAACACTCTCAACCACCCACATACCACATACCACATACCCCTCCTCCCCAATCCCCTCCTCCCCATACCCCACCTCCCCAATCCCCTCTCCCACACCCAAACCGCAACATTCCAAAAACCCCAATACCTACCAGAGTACCTAACGAAAAAAAAACATCCATCTCCTCTCCCCTCTTCACATCAAGACACTACCTACAACATATACCTCTCAGATATAGAAAGTAAGACAAGAAGAAGAGTGTCCTTCCACTTTACTCTACTTAAACCATCACGTTGTCCAATTTTGAATCCGATCCTCGCCCTTAATCTTATTTTCCAGCTCCCTAATACCTATCATAGCTACTTAAGTAGGATTGTACACATGCTATTTTACTATATCCTTATTCCCTTGCCATCTTCTCCTACGGTACCATCCCCCCTTGTCACCCACCAAATCCCTCCCATCCTCCCCCCTCACCCCTCATCCCCCCCAAACACCCCTCATCACAAAAGAAATTCGTCAAAAAAAAAACCCCCTAACCAACCACAACTACACCCACCCCCCAAACCTCCCTCATCCCCCTCCCTCATCCCCATCTCCTCCCCTCACCCCCATCCTCCACCATAATCCCCCTCCCCACCACAACAAAACCCCCCCCCTTCCCCTCACAAAATGCATACAACCCCCCACTAAACCAAACCAACGCTAAACCAAACACCAATCCAGAACAAGAACGAGGATGAATCCTACCCTTAATATTATAGCAGAAGGGGAATATACTGATGGTACTGGTACTACAACATAGGATATGCTAAATGTATTTGCTTGTACCAGGGGAAGGGAGGGCAAGATGGATAGGGGTTAGGCGGAGGGGGATAGGAGATTGTACATATCGTCAAGGCGAAACGGGAAGAGGAAATGGGAGGGGGGTATGTTGCACAGGTGCCACTAGGGGGTGGGGGTCTCCATGGCAAACGAGGATGAGACTGGTTTGTGGCGGCCTGGATGGCTGAGTGGTTGATGGGCGTCCATTGCATTTTATACAAAGTCATCGGTCGAGACTCTTGAGGCTTCTTGAATATCATTACTAAACCATGCAACGATCCTTTCGATTCACTTTTCAAACGTTGTTGAGTAGACGAATTCTGGTTTCAACACCACACTCAACAATTCATTTCCATACTGAACGAAGGAATATCATTTTTGTTCCCCATTCACACACACAGCGGCTATTCCACCGCCCTACTCCCGCCAGCTCCTCTCCCTCCCTGTGCTATGTCATCAGGAATCGCATAAACTCCATTGACCGCAACAAAGAACGTCTTCCGATGCCCTATCAACGCAAGCCCACCCAAATGCGTCTTGCTTATTCCCGGACATTCGCGGATGATTTCTCGAGCCTTGACGATCACGTCGACCAGCTGGAAAGTATCGGTCTTGCTACTGTCGCCAGAGGTTAGGAGGACCACACATCCGCCCATGCCCCTACCGAGACAATTTTCCACGTCAGTCTTTCATCCTGCTGGCCGACGTCGTGATATATCTGGTATGACAATCTTGGGAACATACCAATGCACAGGCACCCCGTACTCAAACATACGGGGTGTGTGGCTGAATTTCGTCATGCCCATGGCACCAGCAGGATCTCGCAGGATCATCTCGAGGGCGACGTCACAATCTTCGACGATGACGGAGTTGGCTTGAGGCGTACCGGGTGCGAAGCACTCGACGGAGCGACCGGCATTGAACGGGTTTGTGAGCGTCGGAATGAGGAAGGATTCGTTGATGGTGATGGCGGTGGCGATGGTGGTGTTCTGAAGCTGTAGTGACGGCAGCGAGCTGAAAGGCAGCGCATATACTATATTACAGAGCAGGGAAAGAAAAGGCAGAAGAAGGATGGGATGAGATGAACGCATTGCTACCATCATAGCATGCGCCGCTGCCTAGAGCCAGATTGGTGCATCCCCCTGGAGAAATTGGGTGCGAGATTTTGAAACTGATTAACGCAGGTAAATGGTCAACCTTGACAGAGAGTTCTATATCGCAAAGAACGCCATCATCATCTGACAGCGGTTATGCGGGTCGGAAGGAAGTGTAAGCTGTTTTTGATGAAGCGCCCGAAAGTTCTTCGGACATGCTTATCGGCTAAAGCAACGATCAGAGAAGGAGATCGAGTCCGGAATTAACCGACCTGTGTGGCCAATGACCGTTGTAGGAACTCTACCAATCGTCGTGCTGGATGGATAGCTCTTTCGATTGACTTGCACTATGAGGCCAGGCTATATTTCCAACCTGCTCACTTGATGGCAGAAGAGCCAATCTCATTGCATTATATTGGTTTGAACCTCACACAGGAGCTACCATAAGGCGGTATAGGTGACCACAATGAGACGCTCATGGGATAATGATATTGAAAATAATCTAGCCAAGTCCTGTGATCCGATTTCACTGCCTTGATTCAACATGATCGTTGTTAATTCGGTATCGATAATCTGGGAAGATGCTCAATTTCGCCTAAAACTATACACATCTTGCCTGATCGCCGGGGATTGGCCCCTGCTCAAGATCTATCAAGAGCAATCCTGGCCTCCATGGCTTGTGCGACGTCGGCACAGCTGCTTAGGGCATAGCGCTGCTTTGACCGACTTTCGTAAGGGGCCACAGAGAAGCCCGCAGCCATGGCAGTAGAATCGTGCAGTTTTTGATTCAGTCAGGGATCTCAATGTAGTCAATCTGTTTTGCAAAGGACGGGTCGGCCGCCGGCGTTGTGGAACACGATTCCGGGGAGAGCAAAAAGGCAGAGCCAAATCTAGCGTTCACCCTTCCATATTCGAGACGATATAAATTCTTTCGCCGTCGCCTCTTTGAAGAAGGTCGGAGGTCGGAAGATAGCTTATTCTGGGAAGCTTGCAAACCTTTGCGTCCTTTCGGGAGGGTTCCCACGAGGTCTTCTTCGTTCAATTCCGCAAAGCCCTCGAGATCAAGTTCCCGCTCTACCCTTCGCTCGGGGGTCAGTAAGTCCAGTACCTCGACAACATTCTTTGCCTTCTCCATATTGCTGTCCAAGTAGATCGCGCCTAGGATTGCCTCAACTGTGTCTGCGACGGCTTTACCACCGAGAGGGCCAGAGATGAACTTTTCAAGCCCCAAGGCACGAGCCTGACGATCGAGGTTTGCATTGGCGCCTATCTTGGAGATGATCCTACTGGACCAGTGTTCTGAGCCGGGCATGAGCAATGAGGAATCTAGATGGCGCTCCATGAGACTCACCTCTGCTGGTATTGCCTTTGTACCAATCCTCTGCCAGTGCAAGCTGAAGTACTGAATCTCCAATGACCGCTAGCCTTTTATTGCCCTCTAGTGGGACTGGAAGTCCTAGGGTGATGACTGGTCTCGTGTTCAGTGCTTCCCAAAGCAGCGCCGAGTCTTTGAACTTGTACTGTATGAGGGACTCAACTGCCTCAATGGTAGCTGCTTCTTGAGAAGATTGCATTTCCTCGCACTGATGCAACAACCTTACCTGAAGTAGCTCGTGGTGAACTCAGGAGACTGCTGAAACTCGTCTTAAGGCCACTCGAAGACTTTGAGCGTATTCCTGTTCAAAGATGTGTTGGAAATGCGCTTTACCCCCACATACAGCGTTCGATGAGGCTGGTAAGATGACGTGGCACTGGAGAATTTCGTAGAGATTGTTGACCGTCAAAGCTGGCTGAGATACTGACGATGGTCCTATCTCACTTGGCGGAAGTGTAGATGGTGCCAATTGGCAACAACACAACTGCAGTGTGGATCACAAAGCCGCTTTCCGTTCCACGCAGCTCTGACCTTTACTTTCACCACTCGCCGAGCACCGATCTAGATTGCTCTTTCCATAAAACAGTATCTCGGTTTACAGCGCAAGAGTGTACGAGACACAATCACTGGTGATGTCCACTTATCAGTGCGAGACTTAATTGGTATGTCGGTACTCTGCTCCATTGTTCGGACGAGTTCACGAACAACGACCGAAATCGGTCGATATTCCCTAATGGTCTAGCAGTATCAAGGGTCAGGTGCAAAATTTGATATAGTACATGAATTTCCGAACAATCATTGTGTACAACGCAGCAGAGCGGAGTGGCATGTTGAGAGTGCCAACTTATCGATACCAATTGATTGATCTAGCGTATGCAAGACTCTTTGAGCTGGTTTGAGACTGCACGGGAGATTGCACGGCATGTGCCAAGCTTTTCGAAAAGTTCTGCATACGCTAAAGACGACTAGACCCGCTCCAAATAAGGTATCATCCAACCAGGACTAATCGGGGCCCCCTGAGTCGCACGCTCCTAGGGGTAATCAGCTACTAGTCGTCACCAGCTACATGTCGCATGGGCAAAATGAGGTCCCCAACAGCTATAGAACGACCTCTCACCCACCAGGATTCACGAAAGTTAATTATGATGAATCGCAGATACCTTCTTCATATCCTTCAGAAGGGCTATGGCCAAAAATAATAAGGAATATATGCATAACGACATATGGCTGGTGACGACTAGTAGCTGATTACCCCTAGGAGCGTGCGACTCAGGGGGCCCCGATTAATAAGAATGTCTGTGAAGCACAGAATCTCTGTTGAATCCAGAGAAGCTCTGATATCTCAACTCCCTATTATACAGTGTGGATATCATAAAACCTTTCATAGCTCCCGCACGCATCGAATGTCAAGAAAAGTCTTGACCACCAATGCAGCCATGTAGAACATTTATTAGTCTTCCATTGCGTCTTCATCGCTCTCAGCCTCACTTTCTTCAGCGTCTTCTCCATCACCATAATCGGCATCGGCGACAGCCTCATCTTCCATGACTTCATCACCCTCTGCGTCCCTTTCTCCGTCTGGCATCTCGATTGCATTCGCCAAAGTCGCGTCGTCAACGTCGCCCTCTTTCTCGGCGTCCTCATCATGATCGAAATTGTCGTTCTTGGGTGTTTTGGCTCCACTATCGATAACACCACCAAGCCTTGTTCTTCGTGTTGAGGCAGGTGTACTCCCTTTATGTCCCGAGCCCAAGCCGTTAGGTTTACCTTTGCCGATACCCAAGCCGGTGCCACTTCGTCGCATGGAAGGTTTTGCACTCGGTGTGCCTGTACCGTTCGCAGCAGACTTGCGAGGTCCTCCTCTCCAGCCACCCCGCCGGCGAGCGTTTGTACTGGGAATAGGAGGGTAGACTTCATAGCGGATGGGCGGGACAGATAGAGTGGGATGCGGACTTGATGTGCTTGTGATGCCGCTGGGTCTTGGAGAAGAAGCTGGGAATACCTTTGCAGGTGTTGCAAAGGAAACTGGCGGTACGGTGGTACTGCCAAGAAGCTGTGAAAAAGCCGGATCGATGTCATCGACCTCTTGTGATTGAGATCCTTTCGAGTGATCGCTAGTATTACCATTGGCCAAGGGTTGGCTACCCTCGCCCTCAGCTATCAAGCTCTCATTGGTCTCGAGACCATTCTTGGCCACGGCGATAGCGTTGGCCTTGATCGTCTGCTGAACACCCTCTTCTAACACTTGTTGGTCGTCCTCTTCATCCTCCCGGGGTGCGACAGTAGGCAGTGGAGGGGCAGCCTCATAGTGAGCAAGGTTACTCCGACTCATGATATAAGGTGTCCACACCAGGGCTTTCGGGTTGATAGTAATGTATCGCTTTGCCTCCCAATCGTCTATGCATTGCTGAAAGTAGTCGTAATCAAGCCGAAGTGCGTAAGTCTTGGTGACTGGGTCGCGAACAAGGGCTCGTAGTCCCTCCAGGGCAGCCACAATGTCGTCCGCAGTCATACCCGTCCGATCTGACAGCTCTAAGATACTCAACGGCTGCTTCTGATTTAGCAGCTCGTACGAAAGGACCAGACGCCAGTAGTTTCGGTATGACACGAGACCCATATCTGAGAGCGGCTTCTCCGGAGATCCGGTCTTACATTCCACGCGGGTGAGAAGGTAGGAGAAACTGATGAGAAGGTTTCCGTAGCCTTTCCGTTGATGGGTGGGAAGGGTAAGGATACAGGATACGTTGTTCTGGCTGCTAGGACGTTTCTCTTTCGAGAAGTAGCCGACGAAATGACAGCCAAACTCATCGTATTCGGTCATGACATAGAAAAGGAATGGCTCAACGTCGTAGTAAAGGGTCTTGGAGCCGAGGAAGAGTTTGGCGAGGAGACACAGATTTTGGCAGTAGACTGGATTCTTGCGACCATCAACCTCGAAGACGGAGATCGATCCATCTCGATAAATTTCATCTCCAGGAGGATGTTTAGCAGGGCATTTGAGCTTATGCCGCCAGGCCACGAAGTCGGAGTTCATGTATTTAAGACAAAATTCGCAGATGTACAGCACCTTGTTCCGGCTGTACTCCTCCGGGTACGGCGCGGCATACCAGGTTTCTATCTCGAAGCCACCAAAGTTGACACATTTGATCTTGCTGGGAGGTCCCGCAAGCTTCTGCGTTCTGGCTTTCGTTTCGCCTTCAGCCTCAGAGTTTGCAACTTTCAACCTCCACTCCTCTTCGGCCTTTGTCCGGGCGTCGGTAAAGCGCGCCCGATCCGCTTGCAGAGGCAACGTTTTAGATGTGTCTGCTTCCGCCTCGGACAATACCCCGCCATACGGCTTGGATTTCAATTCATCGTTTTCGCGCTCATGGAAGGCATAGAATGGTGTTGCATAATGTGATAATGATGGCATTGGCCGTTCACGCTCTCCTTGAATATCAACGGTGGTTTCCCGGGGTCGTGGCCGCTTCTTCTTTGGTTTGGACTTCGACAAGCTTGCCAACTTGCCTTTGTCGACGGGAAAGGAAACAATGATACTCCCCTTTCTCCTCTCAACAACTGACACAGACCGCCGACTCACTTCATCGGACGCTCGTTTTTTCGAAGACCTGGACGGTCTTGACTTCCGAGTTGAGGCGCTCACATTTTCCTCATCCTCTTCAGGAACGTCCTTAGGATGCTCCTCGCCACTACCTTTGATAATGCCCACAGCCTCAAGTTCACTAGCTAATACACTCTGGTGCCTTGGCCTCTTCTTTGGTTCTTCCTGTGTTTCCGATGATGCTTTACGTTTTCGCAAAGACCGAGAACCATCCAAAGGATCGTCATCGAGGATGAGGTGATTGAACACAGAATGAGAACCTGGTCTCGAGCCTCCACGAGGTGCTGGTAGCAAATCTCTTGTGAACTTGGTGGCCGAAGATCTTCGACGTACTGGTGCTTCTACCGGACTCGATGGCTCAAGTTCATTATCCACGCATGCTGGGCATCTCCACTCCGTTGCTTCTAAAAATGGTCAATGATGTTGATGGACATTGCACGGGGAAGAGCTAAGGTGTTGCACATACTATCATTGGTCCTGAGTGAGTTGGCGTCTCGGGCACATTGCCGATGCGCTGCAAGCTGCGTTAGTCCGAAGTTCTAGGAGCATCGGGAGATCAACAAAAAGCTTGTCCGTCTTCTCCATCTTCATCTTCATCTTTTATCATTCTTCACTTACAATTGTCTCCACACACTGCACATGCCATATACTCCTCAAAGTCTTCACTTGGATCATTTTCTTCATCTTGATCACAAAAGCTGGATTTCGTTAGTCCTAGATTTTTCACATTTCTTTTTCAAGGGCGACTCACACGCAGTTATTTCTTCTCTCGAGTTGGACTGAGGCTACGTCTGCGCCTTCGCTTTCACCATCCCATGGCTCTGCCGCTGCTGACTCTGCGTCGCTCGAATCCTTGTCAGAACCATCTTCGTCTGCATCACTGCTCTCCTCCGCATCTGACGCTTCTTCGTCCGCTTCCGCGTCGCTTTCTGCATTCGCTGGACGCCTCCTTGTTCTGGTCGTAGCCACAATAGCGCCATCAGTTTCTGCGTCGTCGCCATCGTCGTCACCGTCTTCTTCGTCGTTGCTGTCAGCCTCAACGTTGGCATCTGATCCTTCGCCATCTTCCTCCTGCTCTTCTTCCACCTGAATTTGTGCAGCCACCTCAAGGTCATCATCCCCCTCAGCATCTATGTCGCTATGTATCATGCTATATGCTGTACTGTGTGCTCGGGTTCCTAACGATATCGGCGCCGCAGCCATGGTCATAGTCGTTGTTGCCGCCAGCTTGGCCGTAGTTTGACTGTGCTAAGACAGTCCCATGACGTCTTATTGGCACATAGATAGCCTTGTAGCGAGAGTGGAGGATCGTAGAATGGGGCGAGGCTCGCCTGCACTGGGGGTGGCTGGGCGAATGACCCTTCGTCACCAGGACTTACTAGCACTCTCTGGACGCTGCAAGCTGTTTTCGAACCTTTATGTCTTGCTAGCCACCTCTGGGAGAAACTGGGGAACGAGTTGAGAATGCCCGAAACGATGCCAGAAGTCGTTGACCAAAAAACCCGAGCCAAGACCGTAGTTCAAAGGTGTGAGCGTCGCGCAGGTACCGGGTCCTAGGTCAGGTCTTGGGGGTAGATTCGCGAATCAAGTCGTTCAAGTAGCTGTTGCGACGCGTGAAAAGGCCTTTGACCAGGTGTATGGATGTTCGGGGACCTAAGCCAGCTCCTGCACCGACAACCCTGAGGTTCCTGAGGTCGCAGGCCAAGCTCGGACCACTAAGACCGATCTGGCCGATCGCTACTTCACCTCACCAGAAAGCAACCCTACGACTTTGTTCCTTTAAATGGCAGTGTGATGAGCTGATTTTTGTGAACTGACCGGTGTGTGGCTTGTACGAAGCTCTAGAGCGTTCCGACTCCTGGGAACACTCTTTGAATACCGACCACCATCATGGGCGTCCCTTTCGAGGCTCTCCTTCCGTATGCCATCATACTTGGAGTGCGCCCACTCGATCCTCCCCTAATAAGATGCAGACTGACGCTATGGCACAGATGTTCGGCGTGACTGGAGCGGGCCTTTCGAAGATAAGACACATGCAAAATGGAGGGAAGAGGGCGAGGCACTCGATAGACCAATGGGACAGACAAAGTATAGACACCATAACCAGCAAAGTATCAGTGACTGACATGGCGGGTAGTGATGGATCGGGATAGGAGATTGACAGGATACCTGCGGGGGCAGACTGATAAGGTGGAGGCACCACCGGGCTTCGAGTTGAACAACCCTTGGAGGGTAGGATGCACTTTCCTCCAGTGAACGTGCATGTTGACTGACTGGACACAGACAGAGAGGCGCATATACTAGCCATTGTTCGAAGATCAACTCATTCTCTCAACTCAGTGACCATCCCCCTAATACCAGCCTTCTCCTGATCACTAAACCTAATACCGAACCACTCCCCCAAAACCTCCACCCTCTGCTCCTCATTCACACAAATCCTCAAAACCTCGGTCTCCCCCCTAACCCTCCGCTTCAGCTCCCCACCCACCAACACCAGCGTCCCCACCACCTCCCCCTCCTCCATCACCATCCTCACAACCACAACCCGATACGTGAAATAAGTCTTCCGACTCCGACTCGTCCAGAAACTCATCATCTCGTAATCCTCCGGCAAGAACTCCACCTCGGAGAAAGAATACATGGCCAACCATTCCGAGTGGGGATCGCTGCGATGCTCATACACCCACAGTTCCTGGCCCCGGTCGCTGTTCTGGGGTATGTTACGCTTCACCAACCGTGTCGCAGCAGCTCCAATACCCGGCCCCAAGGACCCCTCCGCATCGAGCAAAAGAGGTCTGATGGGCCCATACCGGCCAAAGCCCACATCGAGCATGCACCTCTTGCCATCACTAAGTGTGACAATATTGACCATATGCGACCTATAATCCATACAAACCATCAGCCATCTTCCCCTCCCCTCCCCTCCCCTTCCCCTTCACACAACCAGCGAACAATGCACCAACCACGAATGATACTCCTCCCCCTCTTTCCCCGAAGCACCCAGCTGATTCACCCGCGCACCGGCACTGTATACCGTAAACCCCAACGTGCGCAGCACAGTGCCAAAGAAGCAATTGTTCTCCATGCAATACCCGCCGCGTCCATGCTCCACTATCTTTTCAAATAGCGCTGCGGGGTCTAGAGATATGCTGTGGTGGGGGGAGTAGTGCAGGGAGAGGTTCTCAAACGGGACGGTGGTGATTTGGTGTTTTTGTAGTTGGGTGAGGAAGTTTAGAGCGGTTTGGGGGTCGTGGTGGATGAGGGTAGAGGGGAGAGCGGCGGTTGTGGGGGGGAGGGAGATGTGGGTGTAGTAGGATGTTATCTGGGCGGGGGTGTAGGTTGGGCGGTGGGAGGGGGGGGGCATGGTTGATGGTATCGGTGGGGGGTTTTGGGGAGGGAGAGGGAGGATTGGGTGGTTTTTGTTGCATTGTATACTGAGAGGACTATAGTCCGGACTAGGATGGGGGAGTAGGGAAGAGTAGATACTTGGACTGTTGAAGACTAGTTACGTGATCCTGCGGAGGAGATTATTTGTTGGTGATGGACTCCGTTAGGATGGGAGTTGGATCGGGATGGACTGCCATCCAAGATAAATCTCTGCGACGTAGGAAATGTCGAGGTGGAAGACTCATGGTGAAGCCGGCGAAAGCGTAGGAATAGATCTACCAGAACGCCCATACATGAAAACCTCACCGTCTTAAGTAGGGTGAATCAATTGTTTTTGGAACAATCGAACGCGGTTTACATCTCGACCATATTTACAAGGTTGCTGGGCTACTCCTCATCCTCATCCTCGTCCTCGCCCTCATCATCTTCATCCTCATCTTCCTCGCCCATGTCCTTACGAATGATCCTTTCCCTCTTCTCCCTCTCCTCAGTCTCCATTGCACTTAATTGCAGATCCCGGAGAGCCTTGATCCTGTCAGCCGGGCTAGGGAGCCTGTTGATCTGGTCGGCAATTTGACCTCTGCCGATCAAGCTGAGGACGATACTCGCGCCCACCACGAAAGTCAAGACGAATCTGTATGTCGAGTACCAATGAGGGGCCCATCCTTTGACCACGGCGTTCGCGTCTGCGAAGTACAGGAAGGTGAAGGCGCAGAATTGGGAGATGAGAGCGTATTCTATGGGTAACAGGATGGTTGGCCATGCGACTGCTGGAGCGACGACTCCATAGGCGTATCGTGGGTAACCGTGGACGCCGCCGTATTTGGCCCACTCGAGGCCCCAATGGATAGCACCTAAGAATGACAAGATCTGTACTAATGAGCACGGCAAAGATGATTAGAGTCTGGGAAATATAGCTACTCACCACGGCGCCGTAGCCCACCTGCAATGGCTCGATGATATGAAGGAGAAGCTCGGCTGTATGCGATGAGACTAAGAAGCCGGACCCGGTCTCATTCGCGTGGTTAATGTCGAAGGCTAAATAGAATGTCGATATGGAGGTTGCAAGATAGGGCAAGACTCCTGCCATGCCAATCACAAGGGCTTCTCGGGGGACCTCATTGAGAGCGAAAGTCTCCTTGATAGTTTTCTGTCATCCCAGTCATCAGCATAAATCCCATCGACTTCTATAGCCCCTGGAGAAGCCCACAAGATCCGACTTGACTCCAGCTAACATGTCCTCATCCTTTTCTGGCTCTTCCACACCCTTTTCGTGAAATATGGCGTGAACGCTCGAGTCCATTGAAACTTCTTCCGGGTGCGGCTCTAACTTCTGATTCTGTACGGCTTCCTCATGCTTCTTGTCGATCTTATCGAAAGGGTCTCGTGGGGCAGGTTGTATAGCATATCGTTGAAGGGACGTGCTGAATGGCTTGTGGAGAGTCAATGCTAATGGCGAGGAACTTTGGACGTTGAGGCCACGGGATGCTTGTTGAATCGAACGGTATGTGCGTGCCAGGGTCGACTGGTTCCGCGCAGTGGAAGAGGGCACATGGCGGAGGGACGACCGGGCGAGGGAGGCAGCGTGCCCTGACCGAATCATGATGCCAATCCTTCCAGATAAGCTTCAGAGTCAATATATGCAGCTCGATAGAGCCTGTACGGCCTCTTTATAATTCGCGCACGGAGTGGAGTTTGTGATTGGCAATAAGTGTCAGTTCATGACCATTAAAGCTCCTTTTTGCCAAGACGCCAAGACTTCACGTGAAGCAAGCATACCTACCAACGTCAAATGACTGGGTTTCCAACGGGTCTGTACATATCTCTCGACCACCTCCTACTTGACTATTAATCCTGAACGAAAAGGACAAGCTGTCAAGAAGGCTGCGGACAATACTAATGCCTTGTTACGATTCAAAGTAAGACATTTGGATCTTGGGCTTCGGATTGCACTCGGGTATTCTAAGTAGGTTGCGTTGACCAACTTTTGGCGACGTGATTTCCATCTGCTGTCCCGAGTAGGAGATCAGCGCCTTGAAGCACCTTCCGAAACTCGGCGCATAACACGCGTGGTACCAGGCTTGTCTTACAAAGTGCGCTACAAACATCGTGACGCTGAATTACCTTCCTTCATTGCTTCTACGATGCATACTCAAGGAAGTGCTTCAATGCCTTGTTGTTGACTGCCATCTTCTGTCGCCCAACGGCTACCTATGGACTAACCTACCGATCACACTGTGTTTCCCAGCCCGGGTTACGGCTTTCCCTTGCCATCATGCTCGAAGGTCTTGTTGCGAACCTGCTCAATAGGTTCTTGGGCATGTACGTCAAGAACTTCGATGCCAAACAGCTAAATGTCGGAATATGGAATGGAGATGTCAAGCTCAAGAATCTACAACTTCGCCGAGAGGCTTTGGACCAGCTCCATCTCCCAGTCAATGTCGTGGAAGGCCACCTCGGTCAGCTGACAATGTCTATCCCATGGACGAATCTTCGAGGCAAGCCTGTCAGGGTCAATATCGAGGATGTTTTCCTACTCGCTGCTCCCAAAGAAGACGCGGACTATAACGAAGAAGAGGAGGTGAAGAGGGTCAATGATGTCAAGCTCGAGAAATTGGAGAATGCGGAACTCCTAAAGCAACGGAACTCTGAGGGTATGAGCTCAGAAGAGCAACAGAAAAGTCAGAGCTTCACAGAAAGTGTGACTACAGCCATTGTCGACAATCTGCAGGTTAGCATCAAGAATATTCACATCCGATATGAGGACTCGATCGCTTCCCCGGGCCATCCATTCGCGCTGGGCTTGACCCTTCAGGAGTTCAGTGCAGTCAGTACTGACGGCAACTGGAGACCAAGCTACATACAGTCGAGTTCAAGTACAACGAACAAGCTTGCTGTTCTCAATGCTTTGGCTTTTTATTGGAACACGGAGACGAAGTTGTTTGGCACAGGCAAAGGGCAGCAAGTAGGCGCTGAAGCACAAGGAGACGATCACGATGGTATGATCGAAAAATTCCGAAAAGCCATGACATCCGATCAAAACACCCAGTACATGCTGAAGCCTGTCAGTGGTCGAGCAGCAGTCGAACTAGACAAGACTGGCAAGCTTGACAAGCCAAAGATCAAGGCTCGACTGCTTTTCAATGAGCTTGGATTCGTATTGGACGATGATCAATACCGAGACGCACTGATGATGGTAGATCTCTTTCATTATTTTATCCGTCACCAAGAGTATAAGAAGCTACAGCCGAAGAGCACACCAAAAGAGGATCCCAAGGCATGGCTTAGGTTCGCATTCCTGGCTGTGTATAACAAGATCCAAGCAAGGAATCGGCAATTGTCGTGGGGTTATATCAAAGAAAGGCGAGACGACCGTGTGCGCTACATTGATCTATTCAAGAAGAAAACGAAGGAAGACAAGATGACCCCAGAGGAAATCGGAGAGTTTGACAACCTGCAGAAGAAGCTAAGCTACGAGGATCTTCGCTTTTGGCGGTCTCTTGCCCGGAATCAACTTCGAAAGGAGAATGCAGGCGTGAAGAAAGTTGCTCCTAAGCAGACTTGGACTCAATGGGCTTGGGGCAAGAAGCCGGAAGAGGAACACAAGGAAGACGATACTGCGATGAGCGACGAACAGCGCAAGGAGCTCTACAATGCAATCGACTGGGACGAGAAGAAAGCTATTGCTGACAGCGTTGACTTACCTAGGGAAAGTGTTAAGCTGCAAATCGAGTCGTCTCTACAGTCAGGAAGTTTTACACTGAAACGCGATCCACATGGCAAAGCCACCGAAATTCTGAGCGTAATGTTCGACAACTTTCAAGCCAAAGCTCTACAGCGACCGGACTCTTTCTTGGCTGATCTCAGCCTGGGTGGTATGCAAATTAATGACGGGACTACAGAAGGGAGTCTGTTCCCACAGATAGTCAACTTCAAGGACCCTACAGCAGGGAGTGTAAAAGCATCCATCGAAGACGTGGCGGCAGAGGACGCTAACCCAGCTTCTCAGAAGGAAAAGGCCAAGGCTACCGAGGATGCCTTGTTCCATCTGGTTTTCGAGCAGAACCCTCTAGATGAAAGTGCAGACTCCAAGCTAAACATGAAAATCAAAAGCCTTGAGATCATCTACAATGCACGTTTCATTGTAGAGGTCGCAAACTTCTTCAAACCGCCGGAAAGACATATGGAATCAATTGGAGCTCTCTTGGAAACGGCTGGGGCAACAGTAGAGGGTATCAGACAGCAAACGAGAGCTGGACTGGAGTTCGCACTTGAGGAACACAAGACTCTGAACGCAAACCTCGATATCCAGGCTCCTCTGATTATAATTCCCGAGAGTATTACCAAGGAGAGTGCTTTGTGCTTAATCCTTGATGCAGGCCATGTTAGTCTCAAAAGCGAGCTCGTTGACAAAGTCACCATGCGAGATATCCAGTCTAAACAAAAGAAACAGTATAGCGATCAAGACTTCCAGCATCTCGAGGGTCTGATGTATGACAAATTCCTGCTGAGACTTGACTCCACACAGCTCCTTCTTGGACCGGGCATTACAGCTACCAAAGCCCAGCTGAGTGCCAAAGATGACCCCAAAAGCCTTCACATCATTGACCGTATCAATATGGACTTCACCCTAGAAACATCGATCATTCCGAAAGCCAGCGACTTGACGAAGACGCGCATCTCTGGACACCTACCTGTCTTGCACGCATCAATATCAGATAAGAAGTACAAGAATTTGATGAGGTTGATAGACATTGCTATACCCAAATTTGAGACCGATGAATCACTTGATGGGCGAACAAAAGCACCAACAGGCAAAGCCAAGAAACCAAGTGCGGAGAAGTCGAGAGCTGCAGAAGTCATGAGCCGGGAGCGTTCCAAGTCTGTCTCAACCCCTGAGCACGATCTTGAAGTCGAGGACGAGTCTGATGAGGAGGACAACAAGAAGCCTAAGAATATTACGAAAGCCTCTGATGGCGAAGAGAGAAACCTACATCAGCGAAACTTTGAGTTCAAATTCACAGTGGATAGATTACAAGGCTCCCTTTATCGATCGGATCCCGAAGACCGCAAGCCAGATCACCTCCTTGTAGAATTAGTCGCAGAGCATTTCTACCTCGACTTCTACCTGAGACCATATGACATGGTCGCAGAGGTGCTACTGAAGTCCATTAATGTGGAAGACTATATCGACGATGACCCCGGCCCGGAATTCAAGAGGATAATCTCCAGCCAAGCATTTGGTGTAGAGGAGAGCAAAGACTTGTTCAATCTCAAGTTCGTCAAAGTCAACAATGATTCTCCGGAGTTTGAGAGTACCTATGAGAGCATTGCAACAAATCTTGATGTATCCATATCAACGCTGAACCTAGTGGTAACGAGGAAAACCCTCCTAACACTATTAGACTTTGTTCTGGACACATTTGCTACTCCTGATGATTCTGCAGCCCCTCAGAAAGTCGTTGAGGAAGCAGAGAACCCCCAAAGATCTCAAGGTGTAACGTCAGAGGCACCCGCGAACGCAGACAAGATTCGAATCAAGATAGATCTCGAGAGTATAGCCTTGATCCTTAACAATGACGGGATACGCCTTGCTACTTTGACATTGAACACCGCTAAAGTGGGACTTTTCTTGAGTGGTGGTGCTATGGATGTCGCGGCACGATTAGGTAACCTTTCATTGATTGACGATATCAATGAAGGCGCGTCAGCAGACTCGGCCCTTCGACAATTGGTTGCAATCCAAGGCGATGAACTTGCTGATTTCAAGTATCAGACATACGATGCAAAGGATAAAGACTACCCGGGCTACGACACGAAGGTTTATCTTAGATCTGGATCCATCAAGATCAACTTTCTCGAGGAGCCGTTCCGGAAGATCATTCAATTCCTTGTCAAATTTGGCCAGATGCAAGCAATATACAATGCTGCGAGGCAAGCGGCCGCGAACCAAGCGAGCCAGATGCAGGAAAGTTCTAGCAAGATGCATTTCGATGTTCTTATCAAAACCCCCATACTAGTCTTTCCTCGCGTTATGCAACCCAATAAACCTCGTGACTTGCTTACGGCTTATCTCGGTGAAATCTATGCCAGCAACGAATTCGTACATCTCGACTCTGTTGAATGTAGTAAGATATCTGCTGGTATCCGAAACGTTCGTTTGACCTCGGAGTTCCATTATGATGACGACAGACACGAGGAGCTGGAAATGATTGACAAAGTGGATTTGGATTTCAAGATGACTTCCACTGAGCACCAGAAAGATTCGAGTCGACCGGATATGAAGGTTGAAGGCAAAATGTCTCCCATCAATTTGCGTGTAGCCCAGACTGAACTGAAGTTCCTCCTAGAGCTATCCCAGACTGTTCCAAATGCTTTTGCTGCAGATCCTGATGATCAAACTCAAGAGGAAGTCATGGAGGAGCTTCCAGAGACTACCGTAGAGCCTGCAAAGAGAATTACCAACAAAGCAGTGGGGGCTGCGAAAGAGCCTCATTCTCCAACTCATCAAGGCCCAGAATTGGCGTCCAGCCCGGAGACTTGGACCAAGATTGATTTCGTCTTCGATGCACCAACGATAGCGCTTCAATTGATTCTAGCTAAAGAGGGCGAGCCGGTCGGCAACATCGAAGCAGCGAGTCTCACAAAATTCGCGTTAAATGACACTAAAGTCAAGCTTCGGATGAAGACAGATGATGCCGTGGAATCAGAGTTGTTGATCAACTCTTTCACTATTACGGACAGTAGGAAGCATGAAACCAATAAGTTCAGAAAGATTATGTCTTTGATCAATGACGACGTGAAACAACAGTTCATGGCTAGTGTGACAATGTCTGGTGGAGTGGACAAGCATATGATCGCTATGCTCACAATCGACAGCCCTCGAGTCATCATGGCTATAGATTATCTATTGGCGGTCCAGGCGTTTGCAAACAGTGCATTTCCATCGGAAGCTCCGCCCCAGATTGAAGACGTCTCACAAGAGGCTTTGTTGGGCGATGAGACCGATAGTGGCCTCAGCACCCCTGTTGATCGCGATGGACAAGGTTCATTGGCAAAGCCTAATGCTGAGCCTGCTGAACAGCGCTCTATGAGCATGTCATTTCGGGTCAACATTGTGGATGCCCAAGTCATCCTAATTGCAAACCCTACAATATCAAACTCTGAGGCGATCGTGCTTGGAACGAAACAAGTCCTTGTTTCCCAACAAAATGCATCGACACTCCAGGTCACTAAGGTCGGTATGTTTCTATGCCGCATGGACAAATTCGAAACAAGCCGTCTGCGCATTCTTGACGACTTCTCGGTCACAATGTCGATGGACAGCCGCTCTCAAGGCAAAAAATCATCGCTCACGAGCATTTCTGTGGACATCGAACCCTTAGTTCTGCGCCTGTCTCTTCGCGATATTTTGCTGGCACTGCAAATAGTCAACAAAGCATCCGAGATGGCGAGTACCATTAGTGGTGCTGACAAGATAGTAGAAGACACAGAGCCAGTAAAGATAAAGGAAATTAAAGGCACCGCGGCACCGTCGACGAAGCGGAAGTCCTTAGCTGGAAAGCCGACATCTACCGTGGCAAAGCGGACTACCAGGTCGGGTGCACCAAAACCCCAGGGCGATAAGTCCGCGAAACCTGCCCAGTCATCGATAGTGATGAAGCGGGAAGAGATGACCGCTACTATCGAGGGTATACGGGTCATTCTTATTGGGGACCTCCACGAGTTACCACTACTTGATTGGAGCGTCAAGAAATTCAATGTTGACGTTCGAGATTGGTCGAGTGCTATGACGGGAGACACTAGCTTTGACACCTACATGAATGTATACAACTTCTCGAAATCTGCTTGGGAGCCCTTGATTGAGCCATGGCAACTTGGCTTCCACATAAACAAAGACACAGATCCTGATTGTCTCTCTGTCGAGGTGTACTCTCATAAGATGATGGAACTGACGGTGACTTCTGCAACAATTGCTTTAGCATCTAAGTCTGCTCAATTCCTATCCACGGACGAGGATGTTCTGTCAAAGCCGAGGGGTTCCGATGCGCCTTATAAGATTCGTAATTACACTGGCTTCGATCTGAATGTTTGGGCAGCCGCGCGCGAAGAGGACCAGGGCTCCGCTGCGAAACTCACGGATGGCGAGGAGGCTCCATGGCGGTTCGAAGACCCGACCACCATGCGAGAGAACCTGTCACCAGAAGGGAATGCTGGTGCTGTGGGCATCAAGCTGGAAGGCAGTGGCTTTGATAGTGTGGAGCGCATTGGCATCACTCGCGAAGGCGAGACGCTGTACAATCTCAAGCCTCGTAAAGACAAAGTCCTGCATCGGCTATTAGTCGAGGTGAAATTGGAGAGTGACAATGTCAAATACATCACCTTCAGGTCTCCGCTCTTGGTTGAGAACAAAACGCAGATTCCTGTGGAAATAGGGGTCTTCAGTCCAGAAGAAGGGCATCTGCTCAAGATCGAGAAGATTCCTCCTGGCGAAGCACGGCCAAGCCCTGTTGGGGCTGCTTTCATGCATTCATTAGTGATAAGACCTGATCAAGGCTTTGGTTATGCGTGGTCGAACGAACGGCTCTTTTGGAAAGACCTTCTCAAAAGACCTACGAGAACCATTACGTGCAAAGGCGAAAATAGCGAACAGTCGCCGCCGTTCTATTTCAGAATGAACGCATCTTACGACAAGAATGATCCCATGACCACAGTATATCCTTATATGAAGATCCGATTGCATGCGCCAGTGGAGCTTCAAAATCTGTTACCATACGATTTCAAGTACCGCATCTACGACAAGAATACGAAGAAGGACTGGACCAATTTCCTAAGAAAAGGAGGTGTCAGCCCAGTCCACGTAGTCGAATTATCCCATCTGCTACTGCTCAGCGTTGATATGCAGGATACT
>JAABUP010000426.1_pt1 | contig 93446 bp, 153 predicted proteins | sample 5559201 | NCBI WGS metagenome assembly JAABUP01 (sample SAMN10711887, study PRJNA513373) | rock metagenome | isolation source: Antarctica rocks | place: Antarctica | reverse complement strand
CCTCACTCCTTCTATCTACCTATCCAGCTATCTCCTTGAGCTACTACATATGGCCGACTGGCGGGATCCCTTCTCCCTTCTCCCTTCTCCCTTCTCCCTTCCCCTTCCCCTTCTCCCTTCCCCTTCCCCTTCTCCCTTCCCCTTCCCCGCCCTCCCCCCTTCCACTCCCCCCCAGACACGCCGCCTGATTTCACTTTAGGTCAACTCCCTCATGGGTTCCGCCCAAGAGCTCGTCGGCAGCGCCATCGAGGCAGCCTACCAAGCTGTCGGCGGCTCCACCGAGCCATCGCAGTTCACCACCGCGGGCCAGAAACAGCATGCACAGGGTGAGGCGGAAATCAGCGCTGCCAAGGCTCAAGGCTACGTCGAGGGGTGAGTCCAGAGTCCAGACCGCACCGGTCTCTGGGCATATCCCAACAAGGACGTACTAAGCAGATCATTGATGGTGTGGATCTTAGTGTTGGGGACCGGGTTGAGGGGAAGAAGGACTCGATCGTTGGTGCTGTGATGGGCGATAAGGCTCAACAAATGAGTGGAAACATGCAGCACGACAAGGGCGCTACGCAAATGGATATCAATAAGCGTGAGTGCTATCCCCGACTATCTTCGCTCGTGCTGAAACATGGCTCGTGTTGTAGCGTCCAGCTAAAGGGCCTAATAAAGGGCCTGAGCGAGGAGAATTCAGTCCAGTGGGATTAATGACGAGTGTGACGAGATGAGATGAGGGATGAAAGCTGTTCCGATGTTCGACCGTGCTCAGTCTCAATTTTGAGTCCTGCAAAGTGCATTTCGGGCGACCAGGTCATTGGTGATATTCATTGGTTCAACGAATTCAATATTTGTCCGACCGCAAGTCTACATTCAACGTCCCTTCCAATCAACAACCTTCCGGTAGATCTAAGCCAATCGCCTACCCGTCGGCAGATCGTTCAATGTCGTCGAGCTCTCCTGTCCCGGCGCGACAGGCTGCCCCAACGCGCTAGTGCTCGGATAATTGTGATGTGTCCTGAAGATCTGCTCCTGGACCGAATTGTTCTGGTAGGAAGTGGGACTAGGGTGAGTCGCGGCGACGGGTGGGTCTAGGGCGAAGTAACTGTTTCGCCAGTGGTGATTCAGAGGTACACTCTGCTCTTGAACCGTACTCGCTTGTTGCCTGGCAGGTTGTTGCGTCCCAATAAATCCCTCTTGTCCAACAGGACGCTCCTGTTCGACAAATCGCTCCTGCCTGACACTCCGATCTGGCGAGTAGTCCGGTCGCGTTCGAGTGACGAAGCGCTCGTGGTCGACATCCTGATCTGGCTGATACTCCAGCCGTGTAGCGCTTGGATTCGGTTGATCCAGCCGAGTGACACTGCGATCCGGTTGATAATCCAGATGAGTAACGCTCCGATTTGGCTCGAAATCGAAGCGTTCAAACCGAGTAGCGCTCCTCTTGGTAGTCTGATTGAGCGCAAAGAAGCTGTCTGGCGAGTGCCACCTCGTATTCAAACTCTCCCCCGTCCCGACACCCTGACTCGTCACTGAGTTCCCCTTGACGAGACCTGTCACGCTTCGAGTGACTTCCCTAATGTCTGCACCCGTCCACGTCGCCACGTCCCTCATCCCTTCCCTAGGACTCATCCGACCTTCATCCGGTTCCGCCTTCTCGTAATTGAATTTCCCGTGCAGAGTCTTCAACCGCATCCTCTCTTCGTCATTCAAGTCAATCCCATCCCGGTCCGCCAGTTCCTCATACATCGTCCACTGGTGGTGACGCGGTGACTCCGGATCAGACGGGTGTAGCTTGTCTTCCGATGACTTCTCCTTCTCCTCATCTCCACCATGCGTATCGTCAGAGCCACCTTCCCCCTCGGTGGTCATGTTGTCCTCCTCGTCCGTCTTGGTCTGCTCCGCTCGCGCTGCCATGATGGCGTTCATCTGTTGTTCCGCGTCGGCAGCGTACCTGCATCGAGCCCGGATGGACGCGCCGTACTTGTAAAACATGACGGTGAAGGGGATGCAGGCGAGGGCGATGAAGCCGGGGAGAGCCGCTGCCCAATGGATGCCGAGGTTCTCGTACCTTGATGAACCATACATCAGCCTTGCTCAGATCCAAAAGCATCGGAGACGCACATGTAGGTGGTGAAGAGGGGAAATGCGGCACCGAACAGAGACCGAAGAACCGAGTTGGCGGCCATGACGGAGGCAGCATAGATGGTATACGAATCGATGAGATAGTTGAAAACCGATAGGAAAACGGTGATGGTGCCGAGACCGAAAGGAATACCGAAAATGATCGGAGCGGACCAGTGGATGTCCGGTCCGTCGGTCGCGGCAAAACCTGCAAGGCCGACGACGATCAGCACACCACCCCAAATGGCCGGGGGTAGGCGGTCTTCCGGGGTCGCGCGACCGCCGCGCTTCTTCGCCAACTTGATGTATTTGGGGTTGATGTAGACCTGTAGCGGAAATGAGCGCGAAGATCGGAAATTCCGGGGATTAAGAACATACCACGGCGATTAAAACGGAGATGAGGACGCCGACGAGGATACCAAGGAATGCTAAACCGCCGACACCAGAGTTCCAGCCTCGCAGCTTCTGAAAAATGATAGGATAGGCTGATCGCGTTGGATCAGTTATCTCCATCGCCAAATTGGGAAAGTATCACCCACCTGAAAAATTGAGGTAAAGTACACCATAGATGACAGCGGTGTAGATTGTGAGGATAGCGACGATCGGTTCGATGATGAGGAATTTCCATGGTCGAGATAAAGATGCCCTGAAGAGATTCCCGATGTTGAGAGGTTTCTTTGCGTCTGACCTAAAGCGATAGACCTTGCCAGTCATCGCTGACAACCGGTCCGCTCTTCTCCGTAAGACGCAAGGGGCATAAGTCTCTGCGCCGAACAGAGCCAGGAGAACCAGAATGGCGCCGCAAAAGATGGTGAGGAAGCCTTCGACCCATCGCCATCCTGACGACACGCCGAGGAACCCACCAATGATGGGACCGAGCGCTGGGCCGAGGAATGGAGCAGCGGCGAACAAGGCTAAGCCGAGACCCCGTTGATTGGCACTGAGCACATCGGAGATGGTTCCGCCGGCATTGGCTAGGGGGGATGAGCCGAAGAGACCGGATAGGAATCGGAAGACGAGGATTTGAGCGACATTTTGTGAGGCAGTGGTGGCGCCGGTCCAGATTGTGAGCATGGCAAAGGAGATGATGTAGATGGGGCGCCGGCCATAGACCTCGGAGAGAGGTGCCCAAAGTCTGATCTCCTTAGCGATGGGATCGACACAGACAGCTTGCGACTCACAAAGGGCCAAACGCGAACCCGACGACGAACAGCGAGATACCTAGCCATCATCAGCTTCGCCACAATCCTAATCGACGCCCGGACATACCCGCAGTGAGTAACTCGGGGCGCGCCCCGTATTCCCTCTCCAGACTTTTAATCCCCCCGCTATACGCCGAACTGCTCAAGGCGACCGCGAGGGTGGCAAAGCTGACCAAGAAGATCTGGGACCACTTATACACTCCACCCCACCGCTGCGGGTCCTCCGGATCATCGGGTAACCAATCGACGATATAGGCATCCTCCTCCGTCCCGGAACCAGAGTAATGTCGATCCACGATCCGCTCAAACGATGTGACATAGGGTCGCCATATGTACTTCTTCAGAGTGTAGGAGGATAAGGGTTTGGAGGTTGGTTGGAGGACCTGTTCTTTTGTGCTCGCTCGAGGGGGCGATCCACTGGTCAGCGTCAACTCGGTTGACATCTGAAAGTGGCGGCGGTTAGCACGATGGGGAGCAACGAGTAGCTTACCGGCTCTGGTTCTCTCGACATCGTGATGACCAAAATGCTCTGATACCGCCAAAAGTTCCAGGAAGGTTGATGAGTAAAGCGATCACCGGCCTCACGGCCCTATGAGCGGTTCTTTCATATATCAAAGTCAGTCCGGTCTACGGCCGAGCAACGAGCCACACGTGGCCTCTACAACTAAGTTACTTGCTGATCAATTGATGACGACCTTGGCACTCTCGGGCGCCGATCAATCCTTATGTTTTGGTCCCGACTTTCATCAATTCCCGTGCCCATGCATGGTGGGGATCTCCTAGTGAGATCCCGGTCTTCTACTTCCGAAACGATCGGATTCCGAGACATAGCAACGGCCCGTCATGCTTTAAAATCAAGGGCAAGATCCACACCGAGACACGAGTGAAAATTCCACCGCAAATGTAGACACATGACATCAAGCAGTACAACTCCATCACCAAGCCTCGGCACCGACGTCTCCCGAGTCGGGAAGCGCGAATTGATACCCTGCATTGCTCGTCGTCCCCCTCGGAAGAAACATGCTTGCGAGTCTAAGCACATTCCATCAGCATTCCTTAGCGAGGGATTTGCATCGGGGATGGACATACTCCGGGGGCAAGAAGAGGGAATCTGACCCGTCAGCCGGGAGACCGAGATCTGTAAAGTTCTGCATTGCAGTATGGGTCAAGCGAGATTCAGGTGGAGAAACCGACCACGTACCCCATCCTGCAGCCAGACCGGTAGATCGCTCGGACTGAGCTCAGTCGGCCAAGCGAAACCCCCGACCTCCTCCCCGATAGCATTCCATGACCCGTCTCCCCCAATCTCATAGCCCTCTCCCATCTGAGGCAGACTCAACAGACTCTGCAGTCCTCCGTCAAAATCCCCGACTGCGTGGTTGCCTAAGCCAGGCTGAGTGGGTAATGTATCAGCAGCATGTGACGATATGAGGCGCGGTGTTCCGGGGACTGTGGAGAGTGCGCCGGTCTTGCGCCGGAAGTTGGCGAGCATAAGTCGAAGGGTCAAAGCGTAGCGCTCGGCAAAGCACTCGGCGGAAAGAAGGTGGGCGAGCTCGGAGACCTGAGAGATGAGGGTGGACAGGGGAATCGCGGATGGGTAGAGGATGGCACTGAACGAGGTCAGTATGGGCCGTTGGGTTGGTGAGAAGCTCTTCCCACATCTTCAGAAGGAAAACCGCAGCAAATGTGACCGAGACGAGCTGGTCGTGAGTTGCGTATTTGAGATGCGCCCGGAAATTCGGGGACCTCATGAAAATCTTCAAACACCTCATCGCCGCGTCTTTCGCCTGAAAAGCCAGCTCCCTCTGGTCCGGCGTCAACTACACAGCGACATCAGCGTCATCTCCTGAGAACACAAGTACTTCGCCAACCTTATCCCACTGACATCCCCGCAGAGCCACACAGACAGTCCACATCTGCGCATACACCAACTCCGCCTCGAGCAGCTTGACGAGCACGCTCTCATCGTCGTGTCTCGTCCGGTGGATGCCATACCACTCAAGATACCACTCTTGCAGGTCGGCAAACATGCGTTTGACAAAGGAGATACTTTGCGTATCGACTTTTCCATGCAATGGTGCGAGATGCTCGACCACCCGGACTGTGGGATTTAGACGGGATGACGAGTATATGTACGAGATGCGCACCTCGCAGATTGACAAGCTCGATACCGGCGATGAGATGCATGTCTGTCTCCGAGGACATAGGGTGGGATCTAGCAGTCGTCAGCATCGCGGAGGAATCGCATCGCTAAGCTCACAGTAGGATGCGTGCGTGCTTGACTGAAGAACCGTCTCGCAGTGCGAGCGGTTTACCGGTCCCCAGGCTTACGCTGTCAAGGTGGATCAGTCACAACAATTGCGGAATAATGTCCGGCTCACAGGTGATCGTGCATATAGCAATTAAGCCATATCCTCGCTGAGACAACTATTTCTCTGTCAGCCAGTGGTCCATGAAAGCCTCAATGAGCTTACCCAGATCCCGTTCTTCCGCCTCATTCCTCAGCTCTGCACCATCCGCAAGCTTATCCAGTGCTCGGTGGAGATTCATATCCAGCCCTCCTCTCAGAGCGTGACTATTACATCGCATTAGCTAACGCATTAGCTAAATGCAAGCCGAGGACCACACTGCTCACCCGCAGGGCAACCATCCATTCTGACTCCATACACTGAGGGTGAGCATAGCCATGACCGCTTCCTTGCGGACGATTGGACCGAAGAGGGTGGATCGGGCGATGCCCTGCGCTTCTTCCAGGCATCGGTGGAAAGTTTGTCCAACCGGACCTAGCGTTGAGCTTCAGCAATCGCTTTTGCCAAGGGAATATCCTCACCATTGCCAGCTCGGATCTTTGCGGCCACAGCAAGCAGACCTGGCGGGGATCAACATGCTGTCTCGAGGTTGACAAGCAAGACGTACCGTTAGTCGAGAAAGGCGTCCGCTCTATATACGTCTCATAGGTATCGTAGCTCTTATCCCACAGCGGCACGAAGTAATGGCAGCCCGAGAAAAAGCTACCCGGTCTTCAGCTCGGAACGGCTGCCGAGATATCATTGCTCACATATCCCACAACTCCCTCGCCTCTGTCTCACTGACCAACCCTTTGGTGACTACATCCGGAAACGGATTTCGCGGCGTCGGGTCCGGTTTGGTCTTCCTCCTCACTCTGAGGTGTATGCTCTTCCCATCGATCGTCACCCTCTTTCTCTTCTTATTCCGTTCCCGTTCCTCCCCGTTTTCAGCTTCCCGAGACGCAGCAGCTTGGTCCGCTGCATTGGCGAGTGTTTGCAACGCTTGAATGGGCGCCGTAAGGGAGTCTTGCGGGATGGCAGAGGAAGTAGCGGAACGGGACGAAGAAAGAGAGGAATGACGCGAATGGTTGGGAGACCCTGGAGCGGATGAGAGTGGGATAATTCCGTACGTTCCGAAGGTGTGATTCTACTTCGGAGGTCAATCATGTCGGGGCGTCCTTTCCTTGTATGAGACACACCGGTGGGGCGAAGCCTGGAAGCTTGGGAAAGGATCGTGTGTGTGATCTTCCCCCTTCCCCCTCCTGCCCATCTTGCAGTCGTCCACTAGCGATGGTCTGGGGTGACTTTGAGGTATACATCATTCTTTGTCCCGATGCCAGACTAGGCGAGGCATTGGCGAATATGGACGGAGGCGAGACTGAATGGTGAAAGATATTGGCGGTAGAAACGCCTGTGTACCCATCGGTGTTGGGGTGCGAGATGCTGAAGGGAAGTGAGGTGGGAGTCGGGATTGAGGCGTTTTTCCGAGGTAGCATGGAAAGGACCTGCTGCAGCTGTTACTTCTCAGCTACGGTCCCCTCCGCAGATAGGAATGGGACATACAGCAATCTGAATCTGATCCTGTCCTTGGGCCAGATCCTGCACACTACGCTCCAGATTGGACACACGGCTACAAGGATTCGCCGTGTTAGGTTGCCCATTCGACTTCAAGGACGACCTACCCCTCAGCTTCACCACTGAAACCCTCAGCGCCAACGCTCCCATTTCTCGCCCGTCCGGTCCTCTCCGTCGCCTTCTCGAAGACGCATGGAATACCGTTCATCAGGCATCTCCGGCACGACTGGTTCGAACCGGAAGGGTCGCCTTGACACCGATTCTTTCCTTTTCGACCTAGCCCTTCCCTCAGCATGGCGAAGAAAAAGTCTGCGATTGTACTCACAAGCTACACATGCCTTGCTACCTCGTTTCGCAGTCGGCCCAGACGTGGTGAAATTGGCGCCTCCCGCCTGACCACCATGACCATCACCCCCTCCATGACCACTCGTACTATACCCCTGCTGAATCCCTCCACTCCCGTATTCAGCATCGCCATAACCCCTTGAACTCTCGTCGTTCACGCTACTTCTACCGTATCCATCCTGGTTCGGCAGACTGCTTCGGCCATAGGCGTCATGCGGGCTCTGCAGAATTCGGTCCAAGCCTTGTGAGGTCGAGTAACTCCGGCCGAACGTCGGCATCAAGGGTGAATTTTGGTTCCCGCCTTTCATGGTGGTGTGAGGCGATGCTTGACTGCCGGGTGAGACGGATGAGGGATGATTTAGAGGTGAACGAGTGGGATGTGAATATTGTCGTGAGCGGTAGCTGTCCATAGTAGGCTGTAAACGGTGTGATGTCAGAAAAGATGACTCGAGCGTGCACTATCGATGCGTGAGCAGCGAGCTCCAGCACCTCTCGTAAACTTTAAACAGTGAGAGACGACGGACTCACAAGACGTGTTACGGTCAAGCGGAATTGCCCACTCGATTATCAGAGAAAAGGTCCCGTGAACTCCCCCTGAATTTGGCATCACATGTCCCTATGTAAAGGATACCCCCACATATCGTGCTGCCGCTGACGGGATGTGTCATCATCTGTTGTTCCATCTTGTTCTCTTTCCTGCCAATATATATTCAGCTCAATTGCACATCCAATTCATCACCCCGCCCCTTCACTACCGACGTCCGTTATTTCCTGACCACTGGTTTAGCTCGCTATAGCACAGCGCATCACATCGAGCGTCACACGACCCCTTATCCTCCCCTGACACCTTATCGCAGCGATATCTCATAACCGCGTCGTCGCTCCATCTCGTCATCTCAATCAGTCTCGCTAGATCAGCTTAGATACTAGAGACTAGAGCCCGCTTCGCCTCGAACGTACTCGACCGCCGTCAAGTCTTCCCATTTCGCCACTCAATTGGCCCATCTACGTCACCCCGCTCCACAGTCCCGCTTCCATCATGTGAGTCTCGCTTGTCATCTGCCTTCATCGGTACTCTACGGAAGGTGCGGGTGGGAGTCCAGCTCGGCACTGGGCCAGATGCCGCCTCCTTTGTCCCGCCTCCCCGTGTGCTGTTGACCTCTGGGCATGTTTATCGAGCTGAGCTGACGTTGGTTTCCTCCCGCTTCTGCGACCCGTGTCATCTCGATACTCTACTCCGTCTTTCTCACGCTATCGCCCTGCATGCTCCTGATCGCAACCATCTGCCTTCATCCTGGCCTTTCCCACTGATCTCTCGTCCCGCTCTGCCGATGGATCATCCTCATAGGCCCACCAAGAAGCGCTGCCAATTCCGCGTGGTTTACAACATCCCCGTCACGAAAACACCATCTCCCACCTCCGAGACCGCCCCGGATGTCTCCCAACAACAACCGGAAGCGAAGCCCGAGATGACCGCGAACCCCACTCAATGTCCATCGGCGGCGCTCAGGGTGGCGGGAGAATGTCCGCACTGCTCCAGGGTGTTCTGTGGGACCCACCGGACGCCTGAGGCGCATAATTGGTGAATTCGATGATGCCCGGAGTCCAGGATGAGGCTGATGGAGAGCAGCACCGGGATGCAAGCTTGTAGAGATGCGGCTTTCCAAGCGAACAAGGAGAGATTGGAGAAAGAGAGGACGGTTGCGAGCAAGATCGCTCAGGCATAGCGACAGCGCTCAATAGCATCGCATAGATCGGCACAACGAGAGGGGATTGAGATTGAGAATGACGTGAGAAGGTGAGAAGGCGGAGGATGCGAGGACGCGGAGGACAGTCGTCTAGATTCAACGGAAGAAGAGGGATTTCGAGCTGTAGTCACCCAAGCAAGCAAGTTGTCATACCGGAGAATCATCATGAATGATCATTGCGCACGAGATGTGGTGCTAGGAATTCTCAAGTCACAGAAAGACGATTATGACTTCCTCCGGGACCATGGTGATCTGTGCCAACGATCACTGCCCTCATGGTCAACGTCCCACCGATATGCATGCGCACCACACTGTCATAGTGTCTGTTCCATGCAATCGTCCCAAAGCCTCATATGCATGCGCTATAGGCATTCCCAGCGAGAGGAGAAGCTGTGTCCAACCGTCACGCGTTCCCAACCGGGACTACGTCATGATCCCAAATCTGTCCGGTCTAAAACCACGTTCATCATCTCCCTTGTACATACGATCACCTCTTCAATCTGATCATCTTTCCCAGTTTTTGAGCCGCGATGGCATCCACTGACCCTCCCAATCTACCCTACAAGCCTCGAAGGCAAAAATCCATCCGTCCAGACCGGCCTTTACCTGCTCCTCCACCGGAAGAAGACGTCGAAGCCGTCAATTCCTTCGAGCAGGCCCAAGCGTTCACTTCACCTCCTTCACCCCCTCGTAATGTTTCCAAAGACCTCCCGCCTCCGCCACCGGGAGGACCGAAGACTTCGGCCGCGCATTTACACCCCTACATCAATTCTTTACCTGATTCGAACGATGCTCAACCACCTACGACACTCACTTCCCTCCGAGCGCATTACCTCAAGAAGACGCTCGTTAATCTCCAGCTCTCCCATGAGCTTCGACTGATCGCAGATCCCGTCCTCGGCGCCAACGCTCTGGGTCTACTGGGCGATCCCTTTGTGCTTCCCGATGCAGCGAAGAAAGAGGCTCTGGCCCGAGTATCCGAGGTCGCTCGGGCAGATGGACGAGTAGGCGATCTCCCATTCATGAGATTCGTATTCCATCAATTCATCCTCCCATTCCCCTTCCTAGCCTCCGCACCCTCAACATTCTGGTCCGCCAAAGTCCAACCTTTCCTCTCCTCCTTCCTAGCCAACACAGGTTACTCCCAAAGCACTTCCCTCTCTCCGGAAGAAGAGAAGTTCGCCGAGAGTCTGATGACGAAAGAGGAGAAGAAGGAGGCTGAGGAGAAAAAGAAATTATGGGCGAAAGTTGAGAAACATCTGGCGTTGATGGTGGGTGTAGGGGTGAAGTTGACGAGTGGGGAAGAGGTGGTTCGGATTGGACAGAGTGATTTGAGGAGGTTGGAAGAGGCACAGGATGAGAGGAGGAGGAGATGGGCGGAGAAGCATAAACCACCGGAATCGGGAACGGGAACGGTAGATCCGGCAACGGCGGTGCTGTTTAACGTCAATGTCATCGGGGTTAGGGTGGTGGTGGAGAAGGGGCGGGTGCGGAATCGGAGTCACGACGTGGGTCACCTGTTCGAGTGCCATACATACGGGATGCTGATAGACGACATGTAGGAGTTCATCATCCGGACACAGAGGAATGGGGTTGGAGACACCTTCGTCTCCCGTCGATATGGCGACTTCAAGCGCCTTGCGGATGAGGTGGGCAGCCGTTGCGAATCTTTCTTGCGTTGACAGTCGCAGCTCCGCCTCGCATTCCCGGACTACCCTCTCCCTCCGCCTCCGCCAAAAGATAAGACCGTCACAGCAGCTCCCGTGGCCCCCACTCAGTACAGCTACTACAACCCTCTTCGTGCCATCTATGGATCCTCCTCCCCAACTCCTTCCGGTACTTCGTCTCCCGGCTTCCCACATCAAAATGCGGAGCCTCCTACAGCAGCTGGGGCCACCTCTCACCTGTCGCGAGAGAAGAATCGCCTCACCCTTCGCGCATACCTCTTGAACATCCTCAATCTCCCATTCGTGATCAACTCCCCCATCCTCCGGTCTTTCCTCCTCTCCAATCCCACTACACTCAACCCCTCCGAAGCTGTCGATAGCCAGCGTCGACTCGAGGCGGACGCGGTGCGGGAAGAGGGAAGAAGGAGGTTTAGGGAGGAAGCGGAGAAGCGGATCGAAGCGCTTCGCGAGGGATTGCAGCAATTCAAGGGCGACGTACTGAGTCGGGATGGGGGGTTGAAAAGCGTATTCGACGTGGTCAGGCGGGTTGAGAAGGTGGAGAATCTGCCGAAGGCAGAGGCGAGCGTGCTTGAATGGGGTCGTATCTCGTGAGTTCCCTGGAAGGTCACTGAACGGAAGCTCAAGCTGGTTCTAGCCTCGCCGCGACCGTCTTCCAACTCTTTGTGGCTTCAGACACGGCATCAGACACGCTCACTTCACTGAAGAGATTGCACGGCTTGATGCCGTACTTCGTGCTGAAAGGCATCTTGCGGATGACGAACCCCATGGCGATGATTCGAGGTATGCGATTCCTCGTCGTGACCTACGCAAAACTGATGATCTGCGTAAGGTGTCCTCGACCTATTCTTGGCTCGACCATTCGGAGGACAGTCGCTCCTACAACGGTAAGCCATGATCCGCTTGTTCAGGAGATACTCAGGCTGATGGGGCCTTGTCGCAGAATGTTCTCCTCTTCTTTGACCGAGGACGTCCGCCTGATTGCTGACGACATCGATCACGTAATCGAGAAGATCGATGATCTCGTGTTGTGTCAGAAGATTGAGCATTTCGCAGCTGCCCCATTCGAGATCCAGGAGATCTATCGGAAAGATGCTGGTGAGCCTCCCTTCATATCGACGTGCCCCTCCATATCGCTCCACCTGCGCTAACTCAATGTGCGATAGTTACCGAGGGACTCGATCTCCTTGTCGTGATCCTTCGATCGCCGGACATGCCCTCCCTCTCGCGGCCGCAGGTCCAGCGTGTCTTGAAAGCATCCCGATCGTACAAGGAATACAAAGCTGTTCAAGCGGAGCTGGAGGACTCGGATGATGACCTTGGACCTGAGAATGAGGACGCGTGGTTGTTTGAGGATCTGAGTATGCTGCTCAAACTCTGGGCACGGAAGAAGGAGAAGGAGCAGTTGCTTGCCCTCATCTTCGAGGTGAGTGACCCAAAGTGGAGTGTCTTAATGCTGAATCCTGGACAGGGTGTGACTGCGGAATTGCTTAAGGACATCATCACGATCTTCTACACCCCTCTTGCGCAAGTGTACAAGGCGGCCAGTATCGCCGACTCTCTAGGGGACTTGCAGAACTTTTTGAACGACATGATCCGTACCGTCGAGCAGGTTGAGGAGTGTGAGTGTTTCTTCTCTCTTCATCGGGGTGGTTCTGAAGTAGAGCTGTGTTAAGTGAGCCAAGAAGACCCGCAACGTACGGTACAGACCTTCATTGACCTCGTTCAGCGCCACGAGCAGTCCTTCTACTCCTTCGTGCACAACGTCCACTCGAAAGGTCAAGGGCTATTCGATTCGCTCATGTCGTGGATCGAGCTCTTCCTCTCTTACGCCCGAGATGGTCTCCCTGCTCCCATCGATCTCGAATTCATTCTCCCTCATGCTGGTCCCGAGCGAGTCGCCATTATGGCCGAAGTCGACTCGGTCGCGCAATACCACTACCGCCTGAAGATCGCTCATGAGGAGAAAGTACGACGGCGATTCAACAAAGGTGTGGCAGAAGAGGACGGACAAGCAGTCGAGGAGGCCGCTTTACTGGACAGCGTCATGGCGAGCTTGAGTATCGGTGGGACAGCGGCGAACGATGTTGGCGAGCTAGCGGACGAAGAGAGTGACGAAGAAGGGGAAGATGAGAATGACGAAGACGGGAGCGAAGGGAGTTCCATCCGGTCTTCACAGATGAACGTCTCAGCACCACCGATCCCAGACCGAGCACCAGCAATCCCGGACCGACCATCCACCGTACCGTCCAGGGTACTTCCAGCAACTCCCGACCTCCTCACGGATACGGAATTACCATTCCTCTCGCCCAAGGGGGGGCAGGATACAGATCGACGAGGATCGGGTACGTCGGGACGATCGAGCCTGGAGAAGATCAGGTCGGGTCTACAGCGCAGGTCACCACACCCAGAGGAGAAGGAAAAGGAGAAGAAGGAGGAGAAGCGGGCTCCGCCAGCGAGAACGCAGAAACCACATGGACATCGGAAGAAGGGGAGGAAGGCGAGACAGGCGGCGATGCAGGAGTTGATGACCCCGCCGGAGACGAAGGCTCTGGACGAGCTTCGGCCGTTGTTTGTGGAGATCGTGAGTGGTTTCCTTCGTCACTAGTAGTGATGAGCTGATGAGTAATAGGTGAGACCGTTATTAAGGGTCAAAACGTTACATCAGAACCCGCCTGGTGCGGGACGATGAAACCGGCGGAATCACATGTCATGTCATGCGGGACTTGGGGTAGCACATTCACGGGGCTCATGGGTTGTTTGGTAGCATGCAATACATGGGCCACAGGCATATGTTTCGCTGCTTGCGAGCTCAATCTCGTCTCCGTGCTGGACCAAAGCGAGTCTGCGTCCGAGCTGATTAGCCCACCTTCTCGGCGGCGACAAGGTCTGGGAACATACCAATGTGACCTCGCGAATGGTGTAACGCGCCAGTAAGCTCCGCATATCGTGCTTCATCGGATCCAGAGCGCCATTGCCCAATCTTCCAGACTGCGGGAACGTTTCAAGTGCGGGTATGGTGATGTACACCATAACCACGGTCTATCCCAATCAGCATAGATCTCTACCCAACAAGGGAAAGCTAAACCCAACCTTTTGGACAAGCGAGTTCACCCTCATGACGGTATTGATCCACTTCCAACTCTGTCTCTCCTCGTACCAGTCCTCGTGCCCATACGGCGAGCTCGCCCTATCACCCAGCTCAGAGTACACCGGGACCATCACACATGAGAATCTACCCCTTATCAGCTTACAAGGTGAATGTGAGAGGAGGACGCACGCAGCATGACTGAACACCGGGCCTCGGCGATACAATAGCCAATCGCAGCAGAACTTGATACCAGGCTTGACGACCCAGCCGAGGGAACGGAAGTGGTGATAACACACGTACGAGACGAGAAAGGGGTCGTCGGGGTAGAGCGAGGTGGGGATTGACAGTCCCGCTGAGGGAGAGGTGGAGGGAGGGGTGAGGAAGAGAGGGAGGATGGCGGGGATGGGTGTGTAGATTTGCTGCGTCGACGTCATGATTTACTTCACCTGACACAGGTTGGGACGCGTGGACGTACAGTGGCAGGATCGACTACACGGAGCACACCGAGAGCGGCGGAGAGGAACCAAGCTTCCTCGAGCCCAAGCTGAAGATGCTCCATCTCCTCCACAACGGACTCGTCAACTTCCTCGACGATTCCCGGCACCTCGTCATCCACCTCGTCCAAAGCGGGACCGATGGCTGCACTTTGGCCATTTTGCGTAGTCGCAGCGTTCGCTCCAGGTGTCGCTCCCGCCCGTCCCGGCGGCCTTCGCTCGAAAGCCTTCCTCCCCCGATTCCGATTCGAGTCCGGTCTCGTCGGTCTCACCAAGAACGTCTGCGGGGTGAGATTGCTCACGTCGACCACCGTACTGGCAGATGTCGAGGGCGCAGGTGAGGATCGTCCATCTCCTCCTTCTCCCTGTCCAGTCGAGTCCTGCTCATCCCATGTTTCGGATCCCACAGGTGATTGTCCAGCCATGAGTACCGCCTCCGCCGCCTTTGCAGCGTCCATCATTGCCTGTGCACGCTCAATCTTGAATGCCTTCCTCGCCAATCTCCGCTCTTCCCGGATCTTCTCTGCCGCCGCATCTGCCGAACCCCCATCATTATCACCTAGTGCCTCATCCCCCCCCCCCCCCCCCAAAGAAGAACCCCAAACGCACTGCTCCCGCCACGTACCGCATCCAGTCTTCTATCTCGCCAAGTAGGTTCCGACCGACTCAAAGTCCCCTTGCCGAAAAAACCCCTCCGAAAAAGAATCTCGATATCGTCCTTTCCCGTCACGATCACGGACCGGGTGAGAGGGTGATATATCCCGGTAGAGCGTGGAGATTCGATAGCGTGAGAGGGCGAGAAGATGCTGGGGAGGTAGGAGGAGAGGAAGGATTGGGATTGAGAGGACTTTATGGGTTGGGTTTGGAGGAGGATGGGTAACGGTGAGCCGTATTTGCGGACGTTGGACAGGTGGCGTTGACGGCCGGGGTTCGAGGTGGGCGGCTTGGTGTGGTCGAAAAGATGAATCGGCGGCTGATCTACGGCTGGAGGGGACATGTCGAGTGAAGATAGGCCAAGCTTGACGAGAGTCAGGAGAATCAAGGTTAAGATGGATGGAAGGCGGTTGTAACAGACGAGACTGCTTCTTCGGCTCGGCCATCGTTTTTTCCCGCCCTAATGTTCGACTCATGCTAGACAAGATTCGAACCATGTCAGATGGCGCCCAAAACCCGTGCATCACAGAATGAATGCTCGCCAACAGCCCCTGGCGCTATGTACTGCGCAGACAACAATATGACCCGTACAACCATTTGTCTTCCCAACATACCAGTTCGACCACACCCCCTTCAACCAACAACCCGCTTCATCGCCTGAAGCCATTGATTCCTCAGCTCCACCGTGTCTGCCAAATACGAGTAGCTCGTCGACGCCTAATGCCACCGCTCATCAGCCGGAATCTTTTCACAGCTCCCGAAACACCTACAGTCTGCACCACGAACCCCTTCGCCCCCTTCTCCTGTACGTCCACCACCCGATTCGCCACTGTCCCACCGATCTGTGCGCTCCGGCCACTACCGATCGTCCCGGCGCTCGGCCGGGTAACGAAGACGCACTCGCTCTTCACCTTGAGCTGAGCCAGGTCCTCGTCCTTGAGTCCTACGGAGGAGAGTCGAGGAAAATCGGTGAGGATAAGCTGAAGGCGTTTGGGCGCGGGGAGGAGAAAAGACGGGAGGGGAATGCTGGAAGGGGGTCGGACGGAGATTGAGGAGGTGAAGACGATTCGCTCGTTAGCAAGCAGAAGGGGAGTCCTATAAACTGCATCAGACCCCGTGATCGGATCGATTGCGGGGACTGACCATTTCGAGTAATCCTCAGCCTGCTGTGGCAGCGACGTCTGCGTGAAACGGGTCTCGTCGCTCCGATTGCTGGTCCGACTCGCGCGACCAGATTTACTCTTGGGAATCAAACCCGACGTCGAATTGCCCATCATCCCCACCGTCTCGAGCAGACCAGTAAGGGCCGTCCGATTCCCGCTCGAGCTCGAGCTCGTCCTGCCACTTTTACTCCCGCTCGACCACCCTCGAGCTCTCTGCTTCGGTGTATCGGCGAATGCAGGACGGGGCGGTGCCAGGGTGTGGTTGCGGTCCTGCTCGAATTCCCGGACAGCATTTGCCGCTGCATGACGATCAAATTGTGGTGATCTTCGGTGGTCGGCCTCGATCTCGTTCTGCGCGTCATCATATTCGAACCCTCCGTCAGATACCTCGTCCTCGAAGACTGCCCAGATGTCGGACTCAGGATCAGCAGAGGCGAGCGTGGCGACAGGCTTGATGAGACCTGTAGACATGACGGGAGCTGGCGAGGTCCATAGTGTGGAGAAGTCGATGGAGGCGAAGAAGGGATGCGACTTGATCTCGCTAGCAGTAGGACGTTGAGCCGGATCAAGATGCTACTGGAGTCAATGGACGTCGGGCTCCCGCCAATCATGCTCACGGAAACAAGCTCAACGAGCGCTCTTGCATCCTCATCAAATCCATCGGGAAAGTCCATCTTCTTTTTCAGGATCTTCTGGAATGTGAGATAGTCGGTGGCGCCCCGGAAAGGTGGACGGCCGACGATGAATTGATACAGGATACATCCGAACGCCCAGATGTCCGAGCTGCGAAACATCAGTCCGGGCTATAGATGCCGACTTGGATTTGACTCACGTCAGGACGGCTGGCTCATTCCGCAGGACTTCGGGGCTAACGAAATCGGCAGATCCGACGAAGGACCGCTTCTTCATTTCCGAGGCTGATCAAAATCAGCGCGGTCGCTCATGCATGCAACGGAGACTTACCTGATGATCCACCATCCTTGTCCAGCAGCTTGGCGCTCCCGAAATCAGTGATCTTGATCCGGATCTCGTCGTCAAGCAGGATATTTTCCGGCTTCAGGTCCCGATGTATCACCCCGCGCTCATGCATGAACTCCAGCGTATCGATAAGCTGAGCAGCGTAATACCGTGCGGACACCAAGTCAAGCGAGCCGAATTTCCGAACGAAACCTAGCAATTCCCCGTTTCTTGCGAGATCCAATACGAAGTAGAGACTGGTGGCGTCGTTGAAGGTCGAGTACAGCCTGATGATACCTGGATGGGCAACTGGACTGGCCTTGGTTGACTTGTTGGACCTCTCTGACGGCGCGAGGGAGTGTCTTCGTGGCTTCTTAGAAGACTGGCCCGCTTCCTTCCCGCGAGGTCGTTCCCCGATGGATCCAACGCTGTCCGCAAGAGTTGGCGTTGATGGATCAAGCCTCTCACCGAAAAAATCCTCCTTCACAGGCGAAGGTGCTTTCGACAAGCTCGCCTCAGGAAATGTATCCCCTCCAGCCTCCTCTGATCGCTCCGGTACCATCTCAGGCGGATCAGCTGATCGACTAGGTCTCCGGCCAGCCAAATCTGTCTTCAGAGTAGGCGAGAGAGGAACACTCGATCCCAGAGTAGTAGAGCTAGAGGCACCCCCGGAAGACGAGCTCGACATCCCTCTTGTATGACCCCGAGTAGTGGGCGACGAGACTTTACGGATGTCGTTCAGCCTGACCAGGGCGTCGCGCTCGATCATGGCGTATTTCACCTTCTTCTCCTGCACCAAGTGGGCTTGGTTGATGATCTTGATCGCGTACTGCCGAGGGGGACCTGGGGAGGTTGGCGAAGTGGAGGAGGAGACTGCGGAAGCTTGGACCACCTGCCCACTCTTTTCAGCTTTGCTAGCGAGAGAAAAAGTGCGATGGTAGCTCACCGTGCTGTAACTGCCCCGACCTAGCTCCTCCCCCAGGATAAAATCCTTCAAAGAAGGCTTCTTCTGCCCCGAAGCCGACCCATTCGATTTCGCAGACGTCTGACTCTGTCGCCGTTCCCTCTCCCTCGGTTCTTGGCGGTCAACACTCAATGTGCGCTGTTTGCCGGTAACCCCTGAGATCCTGTTCGCGGTGGGCGAGGTCGGATTCGACCTGGGCACTTCTCTTCCTCGCGTTGTTGAGGTCCCGGCGTCCACTGGATCCATGGAGACCGTCACTCTGAGTGGTCCTGGAGGATCGGATGCGGACGTCGGTGTCGATTCGTCATACTGTGGGGCTCGAGGTGTGTCCGGGCTGGCAGATGGTGGGAGGGGGACAGATGCCGATGTCGATGGCATCGGTGGAACCTCATCTGGTTCTGGTGAAGGGGTAGTGACTATGTTTGGGGGTAGAGGCGATGAACCCGGCCTCGATTTCGGACCATTCCGCTTGAATCCCCTTCCACCAAATCTCCCTCCAGGCGACTCATTACCGCTCTTATCCGCTCGACTGGCTGAACGTGATGGTAGCTGTGACGAGCTAGTCGCAGCTGTCCGAGTCTCGATAGGGGGCGGGCGGATGGGGGTCGCGACGAGGGAGGAAGAGGTGGAGGAGGTGGTACGGGACGAGGAGGTGGAGGCATTTCGTTGGATGGAGGGGGATGTGGGGAGTCGAGGGAAGACCGGGTATGGCGGCGTTGGGGGAGCGGAGGTGGAAGGTGTTGGAATCGGGGAAACGGGGATCGCTGTGGCCATGGTGGATCTGATCGCCAGATGCTAGACTGCCAATGACAGTCTGCCCTTTCGACAAAGAGGACCTCTGAAAATGACAAACAGAGTTTACTCGTCAGTGCCGGCCCGATCGGATTTTGACGTAAAGCCCCGCTTTCTTCAAGTCCGCCTAATCCTCATCATTTGCTGGCGTCCTTCTCTCGGTGCTCTGGTCGATTTGGGTACTCGCCGTCCGTGTGAAGGCGCAGAAGGTGTACGCCTATCTAGGTTCACCGCGATCTCGAGCCTGACCCAGCGGCTACCGTCGAGTCTGGCCAGTTGATGTGCCAGAAGCCAAACAGCTATGGGTTGAATGTAGCGCTCTCCTTCCGCACGCCTATAGGAAATCCGGGTCCAATCCCCAGCTTTGGATAAGGTCTTCCGTTCGAATCCCAACGCTAAGGGCTCCGTTGTTTTCGGTCCACTCCTCACGCGAAGACCCTTAGAGTATGCTTCCTCAACAATGCTCGCTGTCTTTATCGTACTCTGCAGTCTCAACGATCGCGAACTTCCGCCTCGAATCGCCAAGATCCTCTCCAAACCCTCATTCTCTTCAACCCCTCATCATCCCCAAATCTCTCCTTCGCCAACTCACACCCCCTCAAGCGTCTGCGCCTCGCATAAATCTCCTGTGAATGCGGTATCTCAGCGCATTCAACAGCTGCAGATCCGGCGGAGTGGCGATGATATTGGGCAATCGCTGATACTTCTTTCCGCCGCGAACCCCAAGGTCGGGTCCTCCGAGGTCGGTGTACGCCTTGGCGAGAGCAAGCTCACCCGGTGTAGAAGGACTCGACGTCGAAGAGCGCGAAAGGCGCGGCGAAAGCGTCGGCTTGGGTTGTGGTGTGTGCCCTGACACGAATCGTTGGGACGAAGGTCCGGGGTCTGGAGCTCACCATTCCGACTCCAGTCGATGATGGCCGTGATATGCCCATCCTCATCCACCAAGATCTGATCCCCCTTATCGTCCGCATGCTTGATATAGAAGTCTTTCTCCTCCTACCATATCCTTCGTCCCTCTCCACCAGATCCCGCATCTCGAGTTGCGCCAAACACGCCTGCACCGGCTAGGCGACAAACAACTCGCCCGACGCGATGTGCTGGAGAATATCGTCGATGAAGGCGAGGTACTGCTCTCTGATGGACCTGAGGGGCCAAAGAAGAAGGGCGGATCAGGGTGACAGAACTCAGTGTTGACCCAAGGTCCGACCTTCCCACCCGGATGGGGGCTGCCGATAGCGGAGAAGGATCCGTTCGAGAGGGCGATATTGAACTTGGCGAGATCGTGAATAGTGATGGCCTGCTTGGAGGTAACCTCTCCGGTTTAACGGGGCCTCGCACTGTGTCCCACTCATGTTTCGAGAAAGAAGTAGTCGAGCGAGCTACCTGGAGTCGACACGGTTATCAGCGACACAAGCTTTCCGACGCAGGCTTACCAGACCGATCATGAGGCAAATGCGCCACCGAGCGAGCCATTGGACACCATCGTCAAAAGTGATGGGGACGTGGACGTTCATCCTTCCGGGCAGCAGTCCATCACTCGTCTCGGGAATTTTGATGCTGCATGTGTGGTCAGGACAAAGTGCTTCGGCTTGGGCGGCGGTGTTGGAGGATCTGATGAATTTGAGCAGGCGGTCCAGCTGACATCACGTCAGCCATGGCTCAGGCGGAAGGGAGGTAACCTCACAGCCTCGTAGATCATGGCAATCTTGGCGTCATGAAGGTCATCTTCCTAATGCATTATTTGAGCTCTTCGACTCGGGAAGGTCTGAAACGCTTACGTTCAGATCTTTGCAACCATGAAACGGCCGGTCGTTGTGAGTCTTACAGAGATGTCGTCTGCAAGCCTGGGAATCGCCATCAAGCAGTACTGATCGCTTCTCGCAGCACACGTAGTCGCAAGGCCAGGAAAAGATCTCTCGACGAATGTAAGAAATCACGGATTCGATTTGATCAATTCAGGTCGAAAGTCTACTTTACATCCTCTGATAGGCAAGAAATTGAGGTATGCGCACGGGCCATCACTGATCTTGAGGCGCATCAATCATATCATACCATCACATCAGCTACCCGAGCGAAAGCCTCATCACCCTCTTCGATCCCTCGTCGCCTCCGTATCTCTCCATCGCCCTCTCCTTCCATGCGTCAAGCGTCTTCGATGGCTCTCCCGCCTTGTCCCCGAGAAACGCCTCGCTTAGCCCATTCAGCTGAGCCAGGTCCGGCCTTCCACCCAACACCTCATTCATGCGCTGATATTTCCTGCCCCGGCGGACACACTCCGCCAGGTCGGGTCGTCCTAGGCGATCATAGGCTTCGATGAGAAGCTCTACGTCGAGGGTGAGACCGTTAATCCCGTCGCGGAAATTTGGCTTGCCGAAGTAGAGCGCGCTCGGTGTAGTGAATGCCTCGGCTTTCGTGGTGACGTACGCCCTACACAACAGTCAAATGAGCTGCAGAAGTGTAAAGCTGAGACTAACCATTCCCAATCGATATTGACATGATTGGTCGTCCTTGGTGAGAAATTGATCGGCCTTGTCATCCGCGTGCTTGATGTAGAAATCGCCTTCTTCCTTTTCCAATTCCTCACTTCCCTCGACCAGGACCCCTTCGCTTCCAACTGAGCAAGATATGCGGCAACGGGATCGTGCTCCTCGATGAGCTCCATATTTACGCGGATGTTTTCGAGGAATCGCTCGCGGTTAGTCTTGAAAGGACCAAGGAACCACGGTGGCTCCGGACGGCCAAAGCCATTCCAGGTGATCATCGGCCCGACGGTGGCGGCACCTCCCTTCGGATCGGAGTGGAGAATACCGATGGCGGAAAATGAGACCTGGCTGAGAGCGATCTGTTGTTCGGCGAAGTTGTTGACGAAGCGGAAGACGGCGTCGACCGTGGAGGAACCGTGAGAAAGAGGTGCGCACACGTGCCAAGGAACAGCCGAGAAGTTCATGAAAAAGGGATGGTTCGTGACACCTGTCCATTCTGATGGGACTCGCAAGCTGTTTAGGTGCTTAGGTGCTCACTCTTGTCCTTGGAAACGTCACTCGGGCCGGATGGCGGAAGGCGGGCTCCTGGAAGCTTTCACTCCTGCCTCTTTCAACGCCTTCAGTGTCTCCACCTCACAAGCCGATACCAGTGCAAGTAGTGCGGTCGGCGCCCTGCTGTGCCTCGGACGAGGGATCCGGATGAGCCACTTGACTCCGTCATCGAATGTGATCGGGAAATGGACGTTGAACAAGCTGTGAAGCCTCAACTTCCGAGCGTCTCGCCACTTGTTGACTGTCGGGAATGTCGCAGTACATGTGTGTCCAGGCCGAAGTGATGTAGCTTGATTGAGGACTGCATCACGATCGATCGCACCCAGCAGGAATTGCGACTATCGTGAAAGTTTCAGCCATGGCGGCAGTGACAAGAATGCTGACATCCTTCTTATCGGTCGGCGCAATGATGTCACCCACTCCATCACTTCCTCGCTGTTCGACACTGTGAGACAGCATGATACGGATGAGCTGACTAATTACTCACGGGGAATGCCGCGCAGGGATGATATGGAGCCTTCCTGTAAATCTTGCATTGTACTTCGAAACAGTTCGTGCACTGGCTATCCCTTCCCATGACGTTCTCACCACACCTATCGGTATCACACTGTCTCGAAATAGAGTAGGCCAAAAGTAGGCCATTTCGACGGTTTGTGATTTCAATTCAAGGTCGAAAGCGGAAGAGGTAAAGAAGTGATGGGGATTTGATCGACATTTCCCACTTTTGGGGGGTCCTTTGGCGGTCGTCGAGCTCGATGAAGAGGTTCATTGCGGATGCAGAAGCGTCGAATCTTTCCGCGAGGAGCTTGCACTGCACCGAATTGTGATGTCGCCGTGTCGATGCTAACCGAATCTTATGATTAGTGCCCGTCTGTTTAGCAGGACCGCAAGTTTGATCTGAGCATGGGCAAGGTATACATACTGTCGCAGGGTATTGTATGTGCAGGGTATCGTCTATAAACAAATCCTTCTCGCCTTCCTAGAGCAATCCGCTCGAAGACCTCTAGCCCGATCGAATTTCTCATATGTTTTGCTGCTTGCGGTCCTCAGGAAGCTCGGACCCACCGGCCTGGCGGTCTATGCGCTCGTATTCGTGTGGCAGTAGGATAGCACTAAGAATGTCAGCAAGGAATGAGGTCCGTAGTACAGGACCTTACCGGTCAATTGCAACGGGCAAGCCACGATGTCGGCCTGATGATGGATGGCATGCGAGTCAGCTCGTTCACTATCGCAAGTTGCATAGGGGTATCCCTCACCCCGCAGCATGACCAGTATCACCTGATAGCATGATCAGTTTCGTCTCCAACGTTACGCCGAGCCCGCTCACAATCAATTTCGAGACCGTCCCAAACTCTCCGGAAAACGAGTAATTATTGTTCGGCGATCCCAGGCTAAGGCCAATGGTCGAGTACGCGCTCGTGCACTCGAAGATGATCCTGAAGACGGTGAACCAGTTCGACTTGTTCGGATCCATGAGTTTTCCGCGTTCCGCACACGCGATGAGGAAGACGGCAAGGGCAAGTGGCCAAATGTCGAAATTCAGTTGCTGGCGGAGGTGCCAGAACAAGTATTTGCTGCGTAAAGTGAGATCACAAACCAGATTATAAGAGGACGGACTCGCCTGAATACCTCGGGGCGGCGGCCGGTGAAAGTCGGCTCATCGTCGGAGCCAGACTCGGCATCCTGTTGGTGGTATACACCGAGGGCTGCGTACAGTCAGCCATGGAGAAGCATGGCATAAACTCACCTCGCTCCTCATATACGTTCGTCGACCGCACGGACATGGCGATAGCTGCGCGGCAGGAGTCAATGCATCGAGAAACACGACCAGCGTAAGACTCACGATAGATTGCCACGTACATCAAGATCTGATCTCCGTCAGCAATGACCATTTTTCAAGGTCGAATACGCACGACATACAGGAACCTGTCATTCAACGTGTTAGCGAAATCTCAATCAATTAGGAAACGCTCACAAAACGCTCGGAGCCATATCTCCGATCGGCACGATCACGAACCCTGCAGCTCGCACGCTCAAGCTCTGCAATAGACCGTCCGAGAACATCTCCCAGCCTGCCAGGTCAGTGATGACGGGCAAACCGATGTTGAGCACAAGGAAGCCAAATAGCTCGATGGCCCTATAATTTGTCCAATCAGGCGGATCCGGGTGTACAGGTTTCACATACGTGAACGCGACAAAGACGAAGACAAGGTACCACGTTTGATGACTCGGGAAGAGGTAAACGAAGCATCTGAGCAGTCTGTCAGGTACCCGTACCGAGGGAGAACAAATGCATACCGTCGCGGATGGTCGAGCAGGAAATGCATAGTCTCGTTGACCTCGCCGCGCCGCCAGACCTTCGTACCAAGCCAGATCACGAGCCGCAATGTCATCGGCAGCGCATGATTTCCGACCACCGTGACGATGTCCAGGACGTAAATGAAAAGATAGCATTTGGCGAATGGCGCCACGCTTTGATCAACCAAGCTGCAGCGATGCTTCAGCTTCTAGCAGTATAGAACAGGAGGCGGATCACCTCATTCCTGCACCAGTGTATGCCGCCACTACCGCGAATAGGGATGCCCAAGATTTGTTCGAATCGCTCGCTTGAACGCCGATCTTCGACTGGAACGAGGTATCCCAGTCGTGGATCCGAGAGAAGTAAATGGCGATCACCACGAATGGGATGAGCTGGAAGAGGATGATATACTACATACTTAGCTGAAGGTCGGTGGTCTCTACTTACGCCGCCGACGATATTGCTGAGCAGCCTCAAAGCGCGATATTCGACTCCGCCGAGCTGTTGAAGCTCGTCATCGTCAAGCTCCTCAGTGAAGAACCTGCTATTTCGCCCGACGATCAGCCCATTGAGCCGCTCAGGCATCCATCTCGTCGCATGTTTGTTTGAGGCGCTCCAATTCTCCTCATGACCGACGTCTCCGCCTCGGTGATTGATATCTGCTTCGGCGGCACTGTTTTTGGTGAGAACCGTCATCTGGGTCTCGACGCGAGAAAGGCGACGCCGAAGAAACGCTTTGGCGTTCGGAGACACGATCCCACTGTATGCAAGCTGCAAAGGATTCGGGAATCCCCCGAAGCCGGAGTGTTGCGGATCCAAGGGCTTGGGGATAGAATCCTGGGTTGGGACGGGCCTTGTGGAAGTGTGGAGAAGGTCGTATCGCGTGGTGGAGCTACGGGGATCCTGGATGCTCATGGTTCGTGTACGTGCGCGCAGGAGCTGACGTTGATGATATTCTGCTGGTTCTTGAGGAGGTTCGGCAATCTGTATGGTCCGCTCGCGGTCTAGCATCCTATGAGGCAGTCCGTGAGGCCGAGATCGAGGCGATTCAAGAGACTGCAGGGCGTAACCAGACGAGAGTACTGCAGACGATTTGCCATCCGACTTCTCGCTGCTGCCTTCTGCAGGCGGTCCGAGGCTCCCATTTGTCTCATCCGGCGGGTCTGCCTCATTTTGTAGCACTCGTTGATCATCCCACAACCGCCGGTGCGTTGTGGGCGATTCCGCAACCGGTCTATCCTCGGCGAAATTATCAACCTTGCGCGCATCCTTCGGTGAGGAGATCAGCTTCTCTCTCACCGGCTTCAACGGCCCATCCCCCTTCGGTGTGAGTGTGAATGTCGTTGGGTCGAAGCCGGTGCGCTGAGGCGTGAGGGTGTCGGTGCGCCGGAAGTGATCGTTATTGAGTAGCTGGGTACAGCGCTTGCGAAAGAAGCGCTTGCGGACGAGGACCATGACGAGTGAGATGAAGGAGTAGTCACCGAGGAGGAAGAGGAGGAAGAGGATGAACTGCTGGAAGGGGTGTGTTGCGGAGACGCTGGGAGATATCAGCTCGTTACAGTTAGGTGTTTGAGGGCAAGCCCTACTTGATCGGTACCAGCCCAGTGACACTGTCTCTATCAGCACAAGAAGCGATAGGCTGGCGGAGAGGTCTCACGTCATAGCGGAGAAACATAAGAACAAGCTGTCGACGTAGGAGACCTTCTGCAATCCAGCCCCGTATTCACTATTCGCATTCCCGGTAGCCGACCCATTCGCCACATAGAATATACCAGAGAAGAAGAGAGGAGTGATGGTGAAGAAGAGAAGATGGATGCGGAAGAAGTTGAAGTGCTGGGTGACGGAAGTCGGGAGGGAAACATGAATGTTAAGCGCCATGGTCGATGCGGCTTTACCAGTCGTTTCTGTCCTATGTGATATCTGAAAACGGTAATGGAGTGAATGAGGAAGTCATGGTGATCAGATTGCCTAACGGGAGTTCCGAACCCGTGCCTGAGGCAGCGGTGAGATCCAACAATTTGGTGGTTCATTACGAAACAGGCATTGCCGTTCAGCATCTATACATGTATATCCTTATAAGCTTCTCAAACGACAGCCCTCGATCATATCCGGCCGTCATGCTTCCCCTTCTTTCCTCGCCCATGTACCGCATACACAGGTGTAATCTGCTGAGCCTGTCCCGGGGCGATTGGCTTGGACACGGGAGGACCTCGCTTGTTGACGGTCGTGGTCTCGTACCAGCCTGGACTGTCACGAAAGACCGATCCAGCACTGTACGACAGTCTGGGAGGTCATACCACAATCAGGGAGGAGAAGGCGAAAGTACTCACGGTGTGGCGTAGTCAAAGCGTACTGATTTGGTGATAGGCGGAGGGGGAAGGGGTTTGTCCAAATCGACTTTCTTCTTTCTCTACGAGGTTCGTAAGCCGGTGTTTAGTCGGCGATACTTGACAAAGGAGTCAGATTGGCCCTGCTGTACTTACCTTGATAGCGAAACCGCCAGGCAGCAGTACCGAGAAGAGGGAGATGCAGGATCTGCGGGTCTGCCCGGTGTGAGCGTGCCCCAGATTCCACCATCCCATTCTCCTGGTCGAGGTGGTCGTTCTCGAATGATCTGTGTTTGGTGTTTGCCCCGAGGAGAAGCAGGACATCGATCCTGGTTCGGCCACCATGTGTCTGTCGCCTTGGCGACCGATCGATGACTCCCTATTTTGAACCTATTCTGCAGGTTCGAGGCGATGCAATATGGTATGTCATGTCATGTCGATCTGATGTCTATCGAAGCCAGTCTCTCTGTGAGAAGCAGGAAGCAGAAGTGAAAGGAGCGCACAAAGGCTCACAAGCAAAGGACGGCATCACCTGCCTTCGCAGCAGAAACCTTGAGTGAAAGGCGCCCTTGAGGTGTTAAGATGTAGATCCCCATGTCGTCAACCTGGCCTTTCTAGACCACGCATATTGAGCAGAGGACAGCGAGAGATTTTCGCTTGGAGGACCAAGCCACATCCCCCCTTCACGTCATATGACAGATGAATTAATCTCCCGGAATCGTTCCGGCGGAGTTCAGGTGATCATAATGAACACATCTCATTCGTGATGCACTACGCCTCCAGCCTCCCTTGAAAGGGCTAGATAGTCACTCAAAATGGCTCAGAAGCTAGCACCGCCTCCAGTCCCTGATCCTCTGGCTCCGGGTACCTTCCGCTCCCTCCTACCCACTCTCGACGACCTCCTCACCATCATCCGTTCTCAATCCACTTCCGCAAACCCCCCTTCCCCAGTCGAGGCGTCTGAAGCCGTCGCGGCGAAGGTCAGCCCATCTTCAACATTGCTTAGGACTCGACGAGCCTGTACGAACGCTGATAATATCGTCCAGGCTCGCGAGCTTGACACTTCTCTCGAATCAATGCGGACAGCAGCTCTGAATCTCCCCGGCGGTCACCTCAGTACGGCACGGTTACAAGAGCTCAGTGAGATGCTAGAAGACGAGGCGGAAAATCGGCGGTAGGCCATTCTGACCTGTTGTATGCGGGAAGAACAGCTGATCTAGGGAGCCAGGACGGTGCTGCGGTCGTTTGCGAGGAGCGAGATGAACGTTGTGGATGGGCTGTTGGCTGGGAGGGGCGGAGCTGGGCTGGGAGAGGAGAGTGGGGTGCCGACGCCTGCTCAGGGGCTCGCTGGGCTAGCGGACACAGAAGGGGTTTGACGGGATGGGAGGCAAGCTCGCAACGCCAATACCCGTCAAGAAGTTATCCAGCATGTATATACCTGGCTTCGCGGCACCGATATTGGAACGAGTGGAATTGCCAAGGATCCCAAGAGTAGTGCTATCATCTCTCTCCTATCCCCCATATACACCAAAACACCCCTTACACCTACTCATCAGCCTCCGGGGCTTCCGTAGGGTCGCCCACCCCGGCCTCTTTCTTCTGAATCGTGCGGAACAACACTAAAGCCACCCATCAGTCCCTCTAGCATGGTGTCACATAGTCTCAAATCACGGTACTCACAATGTCTGAGCACGACTCGGGGCGGGACGAACTGGTCGCCGATGGGTTCGGAGTTGCGCATGTCGAGCTCAGCCTCGACGTAAAGCGTCGACCTGTTTCGTCCACCTTGTCAGACATGTCATATCAAGTGGTGGAAGTGCGGACGCACCCCTTGCCGATACGCTTGATTGATTCGTGGCTATTGGGATTGAATGCAAAGATCGTGTGCCAAAACGTATCGGGAAAGATTGTCTCTGACCGCGTATGGCATATGAGCATGAAGTCCGGACGAAGGTTATGCAACGGGCTCACTGCCATCAACACCTTGTCGAAGAGGGCCGATCGAGACGCCGAGGGGATACCTGGGCTCGTGTCAGCTGTATGGCGAGGCAGAGCGAGGAGGGACGGACGTGTAGTAAGGCTTTCCGTCTTTGGTCTAGCATTCCCTGTCATTGGGTGTAATCTCATCAAGGTAGATGGCCCACCTCTCGGAAAGTCGGGTCAGCTCCAACACGTCCGATGAAGGTGGCTTTCGCCATATCGGCGAGGGCCGGACGGGTGGTCGAGAATGCCTGGGGGGATGATAAATGGGAAGTTAGGTGAAGAAGGGGAGCCAAGGAGTGGAGATAAGGGCGAGTTGGGTGGCGAAGCGAGGTCAAACGCGTAGAACTCACTCTAGCAGACCGAAGAGCAGGAACGAAGCGGGTGCCGAACATGCTGTTTAGGGTGCTGATGATGACAAAATAGCTGTTCCAAGGGCTTTCGATTACGGCTTTGGATGAATGGCTTCGACTAGGATCAGGAAGTATTGATATGAGCTCGAACGGGGGCCGAGTACGAGCGGAAACTCAGGCACAAAGTTGGACAAGAGACGGGAGCAGAAATTGCCACTCGTGGTTCCCAACCAGGGATTGCCGGATTTTGCCACTCATATTTCAGCGTTAAACGCTATATCGAAACACTCACTGAACTTCCTGTTCCTGCTTGTCCGTTCAGATATCGGTGTACCCACTTATGCGTCCGGTCTCCGCAGCATCATATAGCTCAGCGTCGAGACCACAGGTCCTCTCCCTGAGCTTGCACGATGTCCCTCCCGCCCTTCATCTCGACAATGGCGCCCCCTCCTCTCACCGCTCCCACGATAGCCGGCCCGTCCCGATCGGCAGCACAATTCGAAATCAAGCAGCTGGACTGCTGCAAAGTATGCCTCGGTGGACTCGGACATAGGTACAGTCTCGAGTATACCGAAGACAACCTCCTCGCTTGTCCTCGATGCGGTCTCGTCGACGAAGCGGCTACTCAAGCTCGCAATGCTGTCAGCGTGTCCGACACAATGGGTGCTCAGCTGGATCAGCATGATTATATGCGCACGTTCGACAGGGACTGGGGGGAGTTTGAGACCCGTATGGAGAAGAAATTCAAGGTAGGTCTGTCCTGACTCCGACCACAATTTGGGCTGATGATAATACAGGATCAAATCGACGATCTATTCCATACCTACCTCATCGATCCGAAAACCTCGCTGTTCGGTTACTCAGTCCCGTCTTTAGTGAAAGGCGCCAAGATGTGGTACCTTAGGATCAGGCAGGTGGAGAAAGGCGCATTGCATCGGACAGAGCTCGCGCATAATGCCAGTGCGAGGCGAATCACCTATCAGATCGGAGCGGCTATCAAGTTCGCGACCCAGGAGAACGGCCTCAGAGTGGTCAATAACCGTCTGGGGAAGTCCCACACCCCTGTCTTCGGATTCACCAAGGCGGATGAACGTGTGAAGGTGCTGTCTGCGTCGGAGATCTTCGTGAGTCCCTTTCACGCCTCCCAGTCTTATTGCTGACACTGCCGTAGGAGCGAGCGCACTCCCTCGGACCCGGTCAAATCGGCTACATGGACAGTCTGACCTACTTCACCAAGACGTACCGCCGCTACAGCATGCTCCTCGACAATGCCGTGTCATCCCTCGATGTCTGCCTCATCCTCCTGATGCAGTGCGTTCGTCGACTCCGTCAGCTCGCCGAGATGCCGCACAAAGAGCGACTCAAGCACCTGCTCACCGAGCCGAAACAGTCGAAGAAGAATCGATCGTGGGTGGACGAGGATTGGACGTGGTTCAAGCGGCTCAACTGGGACGAGCTGCTTCTCGTTGGCTATAACCTTTACCAGGCGCAGCAGTGCGTTAGCCTGTGGGGTAGCAGGTGCTCTGCACAGGTTGCTGTTGCGCTCACGATCTGGGCCTGCATGGCGATCGTCGGAGATCCCATGCCGCAGTACATCAATATCACCAATGAGCTAGCGGCGAGCTTCAAGCAGACTCACTGGGTTTCGACGGAGCGCGCGGTGGAGATGAAGAATTTCCTGATCTCGTGGTCGACGAGTATCCCGGCTGCGGGTCTGCCGTTCCCCAAGATGAAGTTGCCAATCCGAGGTGGCCTTGGGGACGGCTTATCGGGATACGGCAGTGATCGAAGGAGGAGAATACCCGAGGCGGAAATGGCGGCGACGGCGGGACGAACGATTGCGGACAATTGGAGAAAGATACTTCAAGCCCGCTTGCGAACACGATACGATGTCCTGCCGCTTGACGAGGAACACGACATGGCACGGCGGCTCTTCGCCTCGCATGGGCCGAAGCAAGACGACAAGCGTTGCGTGAACAGACTCACACTGATCGGAAACGGGGTCGGAAGTGTGCTTCTTCCTCTACATATACCTGTGCAAATAGTGTCCGACAGCCCCCCCCAACCAAATAGATTCTGGTCGGCTAGCGCATCACCACCGGCATATGTCGAATCAGCCACGATGGACACACCGCCGCCGGAGAAGACGATCGAGGATATGCTGGCGACCCGGGACGATTCGTCGGATGACGGGTACGCCACTAGCAGCGATGTCGAAGCGAGGACTTCCAGAGTTGCCGGGCTGGGTCTCACAAACCTTGAGGAGAAGGACGAACCGTTCGCCTTCAGCATCGGACTAGATGGCTTCAACGTGGACAAGCCCGCGTCAAAGGCGATCATTCACGAGCTCAGCCGCGACTCATCCTCTACCATTTCGCCGTCGCCCATCCTGACGCCTCGTCATCGCTCCAGGTCACCTTCTATATCCGCAATCGGCTTACACTCGACTTCCGAAAATGAGCGGAACAACACTGAGCTGCATCCTCACGCACAGTACATCAAGCCGCTGAAGCGCGCCGCCGAACGACGGTCTGCTTCCCGTTCGGCTACTCCTGTCGCTTCTCCGATGTCTACGCATGCTTCTCTTCCAATGTCACCGAGTCCTTCCGTGGATATTCCACTTCGCCCGATGCCTGATCGCGTCGACATCGATGGCGACCACGTCGGCCAGCTTATCCGAGAGCGCGAGCAGTATCAGACCTACCGCCAGGGCAACGAGCGAGTTCATGGTCGACTAGTCAGCGAGGAGGTCGAGATAGCCATGAAGAAGTGGGTCGAGGGGGAGAAGCGGAAAGGAACGATCCCGCATGTCATCTCGCAAGACTACCTCGTCAGCCTTGGGATACATGGCGATCCTCACCAGATGGATCTGAGACCTTGGATCGAGTCTATGCGGGAGACGATGCCGCCTATCGAGGCTCTTCTTCGTGCGGGCATCCGACCGACCGAGCTGCCACCTCACTGTATCATCCACTCGCTCGTACACCTCGACCAGCAACTCACGTGCTACCATACCGATGACGGATTTGCACCCATCGGCGAGGACATCGACAACGCACAAGCAGACAAGGAGCTTGAAATCCTCTTCCGAACTGGGGACGAGAAGCTCGAGGATGTCCTGCTTCCCGAAGCTGAGCGGAAGATTCGGAAGGAGCAGATCGATGACGCTGGAATATGGGACGACGACGATACGCCTCGAAGGCCTAGCAAATCGAAGAAGACCGAGGATGAGTTGGGGCAAATCGTAAACGCTTTCGAGGGGGAGGACGATGACGGAGAAGGGATACAGGAGGCGATGTTGAGGAGCTACTGCGCGGCGAGGGACGGTGGATCGAGAGGAGATGGATGGTCCGATGCCGATCCGTCACCGGGACCCGAGGCGGCGAAGGTGGCGAAGAAGAGTCGTCCGGGTAGGAAGGATGGTGGGGTGAATAGGAGGACGAGTACAAAGCGAAAGAAGGCGGTCGAGGAGGAGGAGGTAGGGTCGGATGGGACGGTCAAGGCGAGGTCGAAGAAGGCGAGGAGGCAGAAGGGGGCGGATAGTCCAGCTCCGGCGAACCTGGTGGTCGGGACAGAGGAGACCATTGAGATCGCTGCAGCCGATGCCTGAGATGGGGTCGGAGGGATAGAGGGAGCATTTTTGGGATTTTCATTGGTTGGTTTCGTCATCGCATTCAACACATTCGCATCACGCTCGGCATCATGGACACTTCATAGCATCATTCACTTCGGCACCGCATTTAGTAGTTCTGCATATTCTGCTCTCCATCATGTGCTGAATTCTGTAGTCGCAATCGACTCTGAGTAATCTCACTTTTACTCACTCATATCCTGATTAAATGGACCGAAGGAAGTATTTGGGAGGGAACAAGAACAACGATGACATGCCGATTATAGCGATTATACTTCTGAACCCTCTCCCCGCACCTCCTCTTCGTCCCCCACAAGCTCGTTATCCACCTCCTCAGCATCCCCCGAGCCCTCACCCTCACCCTCCACCTCATCCGCCAATCTCCTCTTCGTCAACACCCCCACCTCCTCCACGACCTGCACCCGTCCATTCCCACCCACCTCCCCCCTCTCCCTCTCCCCTTGCCTATACCGCTCCATCACCTCCAACTGCCCCTTATACCCCTCCAACAACCTGCACATCCAACCACCAGGCAGGAAAACCTTCCTCCACTGATTGTGCAGATGTACCGTCCAGACATACCCCACTTTCTCCTCCAACAACTCCCTCCCACTCCTCCCCACTTCCCCTCGACCATCCCATCGGCGACCAGCCCAATTATCCGGGTCAGAGGCGAATGGATCGGGGAAACGGATGTCCGATCGACAGTTGCGTGGGTCGGAGAAACACCAGGGGAGGACGGCGAATGGTCTTTGACGGCCAGCGAGGAGACGCCGGTGAAGTTTTGAGTAGAGGTGGGCGCCCCATGTGAATGTGTTCGGTCGGGGCAGGGGGGAGGAGGCCATGATGTGGAAGGCTTCGCACAGGTAGGGGGAGTGTTTGCGGAAGTGCATGAGGGCGCCGTTCAGTGTGAAGTAGGCTTTGTCTGGGTAAAATATCAGCAGAGGCAAAACAAAAGCATTGATTGGGCAGAAGACCAAGGGCAAAGACTGATGAGCGAAGAGGGGAGATCGTAAAGGCAAGCAGGAGGGCGGAGAGGAAGAGTGTCATGGGAGATGGGGTGCGAGTGCGAGTGCAAGGAGAGGAGAGAACAACATTGGGAAGGAGAGAAGAGAGTGGAAATGGGCGCTCGGTGAGCGAGCACGCCCGACCAGGAGAGGAAAACATGCGGCGGATGGAGGAGATAGATTGAACCCAGACGGAGAGCTAGACTCACCATAGCAGTCCCATTGGGTCACAAACTCGCTCTCGGTCAACGGATGGAGATCCCTCGTAAGGACTTGATCCATATCCAACCAGACCCCTCCGAAATGCCACAGCACCAGTAACCTCACCGCATCCCCATCCACCCATGCCCTTTCGTCAAACAGACCTCCTCCGTCGATACCGGAAAGCAATCCGTCCAACTCGGTCCCGCGGGTCAGGGCGTTCATATCCACCTGCCGGACCTCGATGTTGTCGCCCCATTTCTCGAGAAATGGGCGGACGAAATAGTTGTTCGCGACGAGATCCGCGCCGTTGGACCATAAGACGAGCTTGGACTCGGAGAGTGGTTGGGTCGCGAGGAAGGATAAGAGGGTGGCGGTGTGTCGCTCGCCGAATGGTATGAGGTCGGATCGCCAGTACGTGTGGTACGTTAATGGCTCGAGAGGCACGTCGTGAAAGGATTGGACAGTAGACGCGAAGTCATAGCATGACATTCCTCGGCGGATAGCGACACCGGGCGTGAGCAGTTGTCGTTTCGGACCGGTGTGGAGTGAGATATTGTATTCTGGCGAGACGTTATGCGGATCAAAACATCCTCTCAGGGGCTGAATCAAGTCCACCTCCCGGCGTATCCACTTATGGGAGAACACCGAGAACTCTATTTGAAGCTCGTATTTCCGCCGCCAGAGGAGAATCCCGTAGATGAGGGCGAGGGGGATGAGGAGGACGAGGAACCACTGTTTGACCGGTCGTGGGACTTTCCGACTCCACCAGCGCCAGTATGACGCGTTAGACAATCTCCGCCGTCGGTGGGTCGGGAGGGAGAACGAGGCGGCGCGAAAACGCTTCTTCTTGCCTTTGCCATGGGGTGAGCCGTTCAGCAGGGGTTCGTCGTCTAGCTTGGTAAGAAGTGCGGTGGCGGTGGAATGGGAGAGTGATTTTCGACGGGCGCGAGGGTAGGATTGGTGCTGCTCTATCCCGTTGCTGAGCGGGCTGGGTCCAAGGCTGACGGGGCTGTCGGTGTCAACGTCAAGTACGGCACTCGGTCTGTCAGTCGAGATGGTAGGGCGCTCGACGGAGATGCTAGGGGCAGCACTGTGGAGGCCCGGTCGAGAAATGGTTTGACGTCGTTGGGGTACGGTGGTGAGTTGGGAAAGGGACGACGAAGGGAATGGGAATGAACCGTCTCGTAGGGTGCCATTCTGGGTCGGCTCGATTGAGAGATTCGAGCGCTGCTCATCGCTCGAAGAGAGAGAGGCGCGGGGTCGCGTCGAGGCCGGAGAGGTTCGCCTGAATGAAAGACAGTCAGTCTTGTCGTGCGGACAAGCGGCACAGGACAAGCGGCGGAGGAAGCACTCACCAGCCGTTGTCAGACCACTCCTGATAGCTGCTCTCCGCCTCCGACTCGGTGCCCGCTCCATCATCCACCTGGAGGTACTGCTTTGCTGCGCGCCAACTAAATCCACCATTGCCATTTCGATGACCATCGGCTTGGCCATTCCCCAGGCCGTTCGGTTGGTCCATCATGCTATCGACGATCGAGGTTGACGGAGCCGAGAAGCATTCTAAGTCGAGGAATGTGAAGAAAGGGGGCAGGAGGGCTCGGGGTACGAGGTAATTAAATTGCGCAGCATCAATAGTCAGGAACAGACCACGTGGAACAAAACAGGACCAAAATGTGCCACATCGGGATTGACCGCTGAATCGGGTTAATCCCTCCCGTCACTGCCGGGGTGGACTCGTCCGTTGCAATCGTCAGGCTCCTTGGTGACTACTTTGACCTCGCCACCTACGCGACCTCCTACACTTATCATCTCCTTACTTCAGTAGTAGGTCTCTCATAAGTTCAAGGTGTTCACGCTGACACGCGAAGATATCATGTCCCAACCCGTTCCCCCGTCTTGGAAGGTCCGTCGCGTCGGCCCCATCTACCCCTCATCCATATACTAATCCACCCTAGGACCTCGGCAAGTCCTCCTCCGACATCCTCACCAAAGATTACCCGACCTCCGGTGCCTCCCTCGAGGTCAAGACCCTCACTCCTTCCAACGTCACCTTCAAGGCCGCTGGTCTTCGTGACAACAAGTCTGGTGATATCGCAGGGGATATCGAGGGCAAGTATGTGGATTACAAGAACGGCTTGATCTTCACCCAGGTGCGGGCTCCCCCCCATTCTTCCGTTCGAGGGCTGTGAGGCGCGTGGTTCTCGCTGACGATCCGCAGGCCTGGACAACGAGCAATATCCTCCGCACCCAAGTCGAGCTTGAGAACCAGATCGCCAAAGGCCTCAAATTTGACCTGGCTGCTTCGCTCAACCCCAGCAAGTCACAGAAGTCAGCGATCCTCACATCCATTTACAAGCAGCCCAGCTTGCACACCAGGGCCACCGTCGACCTCTTCAAGGTGTGTTCTCTTATGTCTCCAATGCCCCCTTGACGTGATCCTCCTCTTCCCTCTTCCCATCTACACACCCGCCCCGCTCGCTTGCGTCGCAGGGCCCCACCTTCACCGCCGACACCGTCATCGGGCGCGACGGCTTCCTCGTGGGTGGTGAGGCCTCCTACGACGTCACCTCCGGCGCGATCACCCGTTACGCCGGAGCCGTCGGCTTCTCTGCCCCAGAGTATGCCATCACCCTCCACGGGCTCGGCAACCTCCAGACGTTCGCCGCGAGCTACTACCACAAGGTGTCCAAGGACGTCGAGGTCGGTGCCAGGGCTGTGCATGACACCAAGTCGACCACTGGCGCGGTCAGCCTCGAGGTGGGACTCAAGACGTATCTGGTCAGTCATGTTGAGTGCCAACAGTGCAAGCATTGAGAAACGTATAGGACAACGCGGCATTCGTCAAGGCGAAGATCAACAACGCGGGAGTGCTATGCCTCGGTTACACTCAGGGATTCCGACCTGGAATCAAGGCGAGTCAAGCTGCTACCTTTAGATCTCGCTGACGGTCCATACGCAGGGCTCATTCGGCGCTGCCATCGACACGTGGGTACATTGAGTATGGCGTTTGCAAGCTGACGAGCCTATCAAATCAGTGGCCGAATCAACGACAGTGAGTTTCACCTGCGAGGTCAATGGCGTCCACTGACTATTTTATCCAAGTGACTGCCGGCCAATCCCCCCACAAGGTTGTGAGTAGTCGCTTCCACAGGAGTCCGCAATCCTCGCTCATTTCCATTGAAGGGTATGTCGTTCACTTTCAACTCGTAAGTTGTGTAGGAGACGTGGGAGGGTATGAGTTTTGTGAGGCTAGTAGCGTGTTTCGGGAATAGATTGATGCAAGGTGTGCCCAACCACTGGCTCTGCTCCGGACAGAAAAGGTTCCGCGCCACCGGGCTGCTTTACTATATAACGCCGTAATGGCCGACCCGAACTCAACGATACTTCCTTTTCCGCCGGTTCCTTTCTTCATTTGCCCATATCAAACCCGGCAACTCGACTCTCAGCAAAAGGCCACGATGTCCGACCGAGGCCGATCCCGCTCTCCCAAACCCGTCCTACCCTCACCCCGCCGCACTCGCTCCGCCTCGCGCGACGTATCAATGTCAATCTCCCGTTCCCGCTCCCGTTCACCCTCTCCGACCGCTCCCCAAACGAATGGCTCCGTCGCTCCCGTCGAATCAGGCTTCAAAGTCGTCGTAGTCGGTGGGTTGACCAAAAACGTCCATCGCGGGCACCTTGAGGAGATCTTTGGCGAGTATGGACGGGTTACTGGATGTGATTTACCAGTCTTCAAAGTCTGTGAGTTAACGGCTCACTTGGAACAGGTGAAAGAAGTAAGGAGAGGTGACTGATGAAGTGCTTTCATCGTAGCTGGACTGAATAGGGGGAAAGCTGCGCTGGAGTTTGAGAGGAGTGACTTGGCGGAGAAGGCTGTGCAATGTATGGATGGGGGACAGTTGGATGGGTCGTTCCTCACGGTCCAGGTCGGTGTCTCCTTTGTATAGCCAGCTCGTACTCGCCCTTCTTCAGATCTTTTTCCTTTCCCTCTTTCCCCTGCTTCGGTCCCTTCACTCTGAGCCCTCTCTCTTCCCCTTCTGCTTGGCGTATCCGTGAGCTGATTATGTTCTACCCTTCCCCAGATCTCCGAGCACCCCCTCCCTGCACCCCGCCCCGCGTCCCCCCCAGCTCCTGTGATCCGACGTCGCCGCACTCCTTCCCGCTCCCGATCCCGCTCCCCACCTCGTCGTCGTCTCCGTTCCCCCTCCTACTCCCGCTCTCCCTCACCACGTCGAGGTGGCCCATACCGTCGTCGATCCCCCTCGCCCCGAGGCTATCGCGGCGGGCGGGACACCTACATCCCTCGTGGCGGTCGGGCCAGTGGCGGGTATCGAGGTCGAGGAGGGTACAACGATCGACGAGGTGGATATGGTGGACCACCTGGGCGATTCAGGTCGCGTAGTCCCCCACTGCGGAGGAGGTCACCGGACTATGGGAGGAAGCGGTCTCCGAGTTATTCGAGGTCGCCCCCGCCACGGAGGAAGAGAAGCTATACGAGGAGTCTGAGTAGGAGTCGGAGTATGAGTATTGATAGTAGGAGTTGGAGTAGGAGTCGGAGTAGGACTTTGAGTCCGAGGAGGAAGAGGAGTCTGAGTCCGAGGAGGAAGAGGAGTCTGAGTCCGGTTAGGAAGAGGAGTTTGACGAGGAGTCAGAGTCGGAGTAGGAGTAGGAGTCCGGTGAGGAAGTAGGCGTTGCCCCGGGGGAGGTCGGGAAGATATCTGTAGATATGAAAATCATGCAGGCCCCCTCATCGCGTTCACCGTGTCTAGAGATGGCGAGTGCAGGTCAAGCGGGAGCGGCATATGGACTGAGTCCATGACTCTACGCGACGATGTCTATTCATGAGATCCCATCTATGGTCATACCAGATCTACTCGAAGTGTCCGTCCCCCCTATTCTCCTGCCGATTTCCCACCTCCATCATCCGCCCTTCTCCCCCTCTTCCTCCCCCTCCCCTTCCCCGCCGAGCAGGAACGGATCCGAAGCGTACCCCGCGTACCCACCCCTCACCAGACTATTCAGCGCGACCCTCACATCCGTCCGAATATCCTCGACTAGTGCTTCTGTTCGATACCACGCAATCAGCTCCGAACTCACAGACTCTTTGCTCGATGCTGGGATGGAGGAGGTCGGACGCACCTTTCGAGACGTAATCGAGTTCGGGACGGATATAGCCTAGGACGAGCACACTCATGTGGTGTCTGTAAAAATCATGTTTGAAGGGGTGTATTATGTGGACTTCCTACTCATACCACATAAGACCACGACTATTACAAGACAGACGAGGATGAAGTGGTGGGTGGGGAGGTAAGGAAGGGGAGAGAAGAAGGAAGAAGGGAGAGGAAACGCACCGCGGTGATCTTCTCATTCTTGAAATACGGATTCCACCCCACACTCATCACCATAGGCCACACCTTCCCGTCCGCAATATCCAGCTTCGAGCGCGCGGTATGGTTCTCCCCCGGGACGGAGTCGGATGGGTACGGAGCGGTCTCGACGGGCAGGGCGGAGATGCTGTGGGAGTTGAGGGGGTGGGCTGGGCAGTCGGAGGGGATGGCATCGCTGGGTTGAGGTATGGATGTGGATGCGGTGGAAGGGGGAGCGGGTGTGGATGAGGAGGAGGGGAGGGACGAGTGGACACGAGCAAAACCGTAGTAGATGCCAGTGAGGTGAAGGTCGTTCAGCGGTCCGAGGCTCAAGTCGGGCAGGTTGGCTAGGCGCCATCAATACTAACCCAAAACCATCAAGGGGAAGAAGAAATAGAGAAAGAGAAGAGAGAATACAACAGGGAATGACGAGGAAAACAGGACGTACCCGTTGGGATGCCCAAGAAGCGAGCACCTCGCCCGAAGCCGGGAGTGACGATACCTTCCAGCTTGAGTGGGTATGGTGGGGATGGGGTCGAAGGACCGACGACGAGGGGTCGGTTCTCGCCCGAGGTCGGGGCCATGGGGTACTGCGCTGGGCCGGTCATAGCGTCAGGCATGCCGGAGGGAACGAGCTCTTTTTTTTGCGGATTTGGAAAGATCACTATGAATCTAGAAACCAGATCTTATCGCCGGCGGTAACCGAATCTCATCTCATCTTCCTCCAAATCACCTTTCAAATCTACGAATCAGGGGTCTGGAACCGCATGAAGCTTGTTTCTCCTCCTCGCTGTCGTACCTCCATACGGCCGCACTCCTTTCCATGCTTCACATCCACCTCATCCCTCATCCGTCCACTCTCCCCCTCATCCTCCTCCATAAGCAGTCAAAGTCTGACCAACAACCCAAACTTCACCCTTCACCCCAACTTCTACACCCCCTCAGAATGTCGACAACTCCTCTCCGCAGCTCTGTGGAAACTCGACCGCGTCGACAGCTCACGACGTCGTTCTCGCTCTCCCCAGTCCAGTCCTCTTGCTTCAGAATCCGATGACAGCTTACAAGACCTCTTCCAAGGTCCCTACGGCTTCGAAGAGGTGCCCCTGCCCTTCTCCTATTGGCTATACCATGTGCTGATCGACGCCAGGGCCACTTCGATTCGGTGATCCACCACTTCCGCGAATCGCTCGTGTCTGCCCTCCCCCCATCTTCACCCCTATGGCCAGACCTCATCCCCCTCCTGAACCGCGCCTACGCCCTCCTCCCTTCCAACCCTCAAATAACGGGCGACTCCCCGCCGAACGACGCGCTGACTCACCTCCTCCACCTGGCTCCTGAAGGCGAGATACTCCCGCACGTAGATAACCTCGATGCGAGCGGGGGTGTCATCCTGGGTATCTGTCTTGGGGCGGAGAGGGTACTCGGGATGACGAGGAAGGCAGGGGAGGAAGGATGGGAGGTGGTATTGCCGAATGGATGTGTTTATCTCCAGAGGTGAGTGCCCTGACCATATTTGCTTCGAAGGGGAGGATGAGCTGATGTGAGCAGCGACGAGGTGAGGTATGTGTACGAGCATTCCATCTTGCCTTACTCTGCGGATGGGTCGAGGGGTTTGAGGTCGGGGCATCGGGTGAGTATCATGATACGTGTGAGTCATACTTCAGGTGTAGTGGGTGACGCTGAGGAGAGTAGGACGCGCCGAAGGGACCTGCGATGCCCGCTTGATACCGAGGTGATTCTCAAAAGATACCCGGCATGCATCAGGCTATGCATACAGCCATATCCTTATCCGTGATCGCTTGTATTCAGTTTCGGATCTCGCTACGTCACTGGCAAAGCCGACGTCTTTCCAGTCTCAACGATCCTAGCGAGACACTCAGCATGATTCAACATATGCATACAACCATATCTTCGTCCATACCTTTACTTTCCGTGAAATGCATCGGTCCATACTTGTACTTTCCGTGAAATGCATCGCCTTATTCTCAAAGCTTAACCCGCTGTCAGGGATGTCGGTCCAGATACTCTTTGATATAATACCCCGTACTAGCCGTAGCGAGAGCTGCAATCGTCATCGGCAGCGGAGCCCTTGTTATCACCGCTCTCCTACCCGCAACCAGATCAGCCAAACCCCTCAGACGATGAAAGAGACATACCGGAGAGTGGGAACCATCAAGGCCATCGAACTCGCTAGTCAACCCATTCAGCTAGAGGATGATCGTCCAAAGGGGCAGACGGACCAGTGGCACCTTCGAGGCCATATTCCATCCCATCCCGGATACGCATACTGCTTATCCCCATAAGACCGCCGATACCGAAAGATGCGAGGAGGGAGGGGACGGAGTTGTAGCGGGTGTAGGCGGAGATGCCGCCCAGGAGGGAGATACCGGACATCTGGGGAGTGTCAGTTGGCACATTGGAGATGGAGGGAAAGGAAAGTGGGGAAGGGGTAAAGAAAAGGGGGGGGGGGGGGGGGGAGTCCAAAGATGGCAAATCGCGAGTAGAGAGAGGGGATGAGAAGGATGAGAGCGGTGAGACATACCGCTGCTATGGGTTTGTGCGACTGGACGACATCAGTGAATTCCAGAGAAGAGATGCCTCTGACAATGATCATAGATCACTCACCATGACGATGAGTTTACCACAGCAAGAACAGCCAAATGGAGGAGGTGTGAGCTGAAGATGGATGAGGTGGTCGTTTCCGTATCTCGTCATTGTTTTAGGCGCATAGTTCCCGCTTAGTTCCGTCCCAAAGTCGTCCCGCTTCTTCTATAACCCATTCTCTGTCCTTCACAACACCCAGTCATAACCGTCGACATCATGGCTTACCAGCCTAAGCTACTCAAGATGTGCGGTTTCCTCTCAATGTGACCAATAGATCGCTGACGAGCTCGCCCTCCCTTTCCCCCCGCCCCAACGTACTCACTTCCCCTCCCGTCCTTCTTAGCCTCGCAATAGGCTCACCCCTGTCCGCTCTTCCTCTTCTCGTCTCAAAGATCACAGCCATCAACGGGAAGCATGGACCGTTCGATGCTTCTGTCATCGTCGGGGACTTGTTCAAGGAGGGGAGTGACGGGAATGAAGTGAAGGGACTGAAATGTGAGTGGTGGTTTGCCGAACCTTCCGGAAATGCTATAAACGATTTTGAGCTGACTTTGTGAATTGTAGTCCCGGTGCCAACATACTTCACCCTCGGGAAGTATGCGCTGCCGGAGAGCGTGCAGGAGAAGATCGTCATGAGCGGTGGGGAGGTGATAGATAATCTCGTCTTCCTCGGTGAGTCAAGCTTCCCAACTCAGGGTGACCCTCCCCTGGATACGGCACTGACGTCGATTCCTTGGCATGATAGGGAAATCCGCTGTTCTCACGACTGCCCAAGGGCTGAAGATTGCTTGTGTCGGTGGGACTTTTGATCAGGAGTCGTACGATGCTGGGGAAGACACTGTGAGTCGGAGTTTGATTTCGTAGCTGGTTCCTGCTAGGCTATCGAAAGGTGAAATCCCAACTCACGTTGCCATGTGCAGGGCCCATTCGCTTCTCACATCTCCCAGTCTTCTCTGGACGCCCTTCTCACCAACCACCTGTTCAATCCTCCCACCGACGCGACCATATCCCTCGCCTCAGCTCGCGAGTCCTCAGCAGCACTTCCCTCTGCTTTCTCAGGTGTTGACCTGCTTCTCCTATCCGCCCCACCTCCCTCACTCAGCCTCTTGTCCCCGTCATTCCCGTCTCTTGGTTTCCCGCTGGCCACTCCTGCCGCGCCCCTTGCCCAGGTGGTCAAGAAGTGTCGTCCTCGGTACGTTTTCTGGGGAGACGGTGAGGGGTTTTGGGAGAGGGAACCATGGGGCTGGACAAGCAAAGCTGGGAAGGAAGAGAGGTGGACACGGGCGGTGAAGCTAGGCGCCTTAGGGGGAGAGGGCGAGGGAGTAAATAAGGCTAGGGTGAGTTGGTTCGGTGTCCATTCCAGCTTCGGAGTTCAGATCCCGATGACGGACGATGACTTTCAACTCCACTCAGTGGTTTTACGCGTTCACTCTACCTCCTAACACGCCAACAACGGCAATCCCTGCTCGGCCAGCCAATACTACCCCAAATCCGTTCGTCATAGCACCTGCAGTACCGGTGATTGCGGACGGAATCTCCAATGGGAAGAAGCGGCCTGCACTGGACGATCAGAATTCGATCTTCAACGGTGGAACACCCAAGAAAGGCCGGAGTGGTCGGTGACTCATTGTGAAAGTCTGGTCCTCGCTGACAATCTCTCAGAACCTGGCCCACCTCCTGAAACCTACGTTTGCAACATCTGCAAGGTGGCCGGAGTAGGTCGCGATAACTCGCACGGTTCAAGCTGACTGGTTTCAGCACTGGATTCAAGACTGCCCGCAAAGAGTGCAGACGGATCATACCAAACCTCCACCGGGCTATACCTGTAACATCTGCCAATCGGTGCGTTCAGTCTGCTTGCTGCACTGCCATGCTGATGTCTCGTCTAGCCAGACCACTTCATCCGCGAATGCCCAAACAAGGAATACGTCGATCGAGCTCGACATGCGGGAGGTCCGAAACCGCCTCCGCATGGCTATGTCTGCCGAGCATGCGGGATGCAAGATGCGCACTTCATCAAGGATTGTCCCGTCGTGGCCGAGAGGGATCATGAAAGGGCGAAGAAAAAGGAGTTGGGACCTGCGGAATGTGCGATCATTGGGAACACCTCACGCTAGGCTGATGATAACGCAGGCTGGTTCTGCTTGAGCAATCCGAAGGTTACCAAACACCTTATCGTGGCGATCGGTTCCGAGACATACGTAACCCTTCCGAAAGGGCAGTTGTTACCCACTACGCCAGCGCATATCGCTCAAGGAGAGGCAAAACCCCTCGTTCCGGGTGGAGGCCATGTCCTGGTGTGTCTGCTGTGCTACTCGGTGTCTCTGCTGATTCTCGCCAGATCATACCCATTGCCCACCATCCCACGCTCCTATCAATTCCCGCCGACGATGCGATGGGCATCATCTCCGAGCTAGAGTCATACAAATCTTCCCTCCGTGCCTGCTACGCTTCATATGGAGCCGTTCCCGTCACTTTCGAAGTCGGCCGTCTTTCCGGTCGAGGAGGTCACGCACACGTCCAGATCGTACCGGTTGCCAAGGCGCTCATAGACAAGGTGGCCGAGTCCTTCCGCATTGCTGGGGAGAAGCAGGGCATGGACTGGGAGGCCGAGCCAGAGAGGGCGTTAGCGCGAGTGGGCGCAGCTGGGAACTACTTCAAAGTGGAGTGCCCGGATGGCACGAAGTTGGTGCACCTGCTCAAAGGGAATTTCGACCTTCAGTTCGGAAGGTGAGCTGACCGGTCCTCTTCCAGCGAAAGCCTGCAGTCGGGAGGTGTCGCTTTGTTTGGATTCAGCTCATATGATATAGGATGGTGCTCGGCAGCCTGATGGACTTGCATCACCGGATTGACTGGAAGGAATGCGGGCAGAGCGAGGCTGAGGAGAAAAAGGATGCTCAGGACTTCAAGAAGGCCTTCGCAGCGTTCCACTCGTAGCGGTGAATAACTTGTAACTTCGGGGATCCTGACGATGACGACAGTCATGCGGTGCCTCAGTGATTGTCGTTCTTGCTTCTTCGCGTCTCGGATAGTTACCCTTATCAAAATTTCCGCTCCTGATGTCGCCTCTTTTCAATTTTGATCGTTTACATTCCTTCTCACCCTGATCACTCATTTCCTAAAGCACCTTCTTGTCTCTAGCTTTAGTATCCCTCCGCACAGCTCAAAATTTCGATCTCGTGTCAGCGACCCTACTGCGGATAGTGAGTCTGCTTCTGTGTCTCTGCGTCACACCACTTAAGTATCTCAGCGCGCCAGTCATCAGCAGAGTCAATCTGTCGGTGTCTGGCCTTTCGCTAGATCTAGGCATTTTTCGTAGGATGCTTCGGTGCCACATGCTGGATGCGCTGCCGGTACGGGAAGGACTGGCAATCCTTTATTGTAAGTGACTTCCGACGGGTTCAGAGCTTTAGGGTATTGGTGCGCCGGAAGTGATCGTTGTTGAGTAGCTGGGTGCAGTGCTCGCGGAAGAAGCGCTTGCGGACAGGATCATGACGAGGGAGACGACGGAATAGTCGCGGAGGATGAAGAGGAGGAAGAGGACGTGCAGAGCTGCAGCTGAGCTGACGCTTCAATACAGACCACTTTCTCCGAGCCCGACCCTCAGTCTGGGAATTCGGGTGCTGGCTGCGGTCACACGGTCTAGGACCGCTCAATGACGAGGATGCGATTAGGCGGAACGGTACTTTGAATAGTCTTGGTAGTCAAAATGACGAGTGCAGGCGGTACGGCCAATCGAAGGGCAAAGTACACGTCGAGGCCGAAGAGGCAAGGTACACGCTCCCTGCGAAGTGGAGTCTGTTGCATAAAGCCGTCCTCCTCATCGATCAGGTAAGCAAGGCCTACACGTCACTTTCCGCATTTGCGAGGATGGCCGGCTTCTGCGAGTTGGACGGGTTGAGCGAAGCCGTGAGGTCGAACTTGAGTCCCTCTGCGATCTGGTTCTCAAGCTCGACCTGGGTGCGGAGGATCCTGCTCGTTGTCCAAGCCTGGCCGAGCGTCCGCGACGCGCTGACTGAGCCTCTACTTCTTTGGACCGGGTCTCACAGACGACATAGTCTACGCCCTTCTCACCTTTGGCGATCGATTCATCCCGCCCGATCTAATTCTCGGTTCGGTGCCGCTGGTTCGAGCTGTCCCGGAAGTTGCGCAGGATGGATGCGGAGAATGGCCGAATTCGTATTCCGTGAGTACACGACTGAGAGCGAGATTCCGCTGAATGGGCAAAGATGGCTGTGTGGGAGGGCTCAATCCACTGAGCATGGTCCGCAAAAACCAACCTCCGGCTCGATTCAACGAATTGCACATGCGCTATCTGGTGCTGCAGTTTGATCGAGCAGAACTTGCACAGGGGGTGGGATGCCACCCTTTCGACCCTCACCACGGCCCCAATCTGTTGCAAGCCGTAGACGATGGGAAATTTGCCGATAGACTGATCTCACAGTTGTGCTCGGTGAGCGAGAATGCCTTGTCCAGCGTGAGATTGGATCTGAGTCAATCAGGAATGGAGGATACCGGTCGACGCGGCAATGAGGGCGGTAGCGGCAGCTCCTTGGCCGGAAGTTAAAGATCAGAACGGAGATGACCTGCCTGACGGCGGTGTCATCCTGAAAGAACTCGGTGAGAGGCATCATTGCAGCCTCAGAATCAAGCTGACTGCAGTCAAGCTTGTCGTGTTCGTCTTGCTGACGCTCGGGCAAATTACTCGCCCAATTTGTTGTACGTCGCCCTGCATGGGTACCTGGACGGTTCTGAGAGCGCGGGATCATGCGCAGAGCTGGTCCAGGTCCGAGCTCGCGGTCTTGTCCAAGTCAGTCCCTCATGAGAGGAAATTTGCTGATTATCGGTACAGGCTCAAACAGCTGTAACATACCTGTTTGAACGTTCCCGTACTCTTGGCTCGCCAGTTTTGCCAGGCAGATCCCATGCCTGTTTTGTGAATTGTTGGAAGGACGTCGACTGTAAGGATAGAAAAGTCGATAAGAGGCGGATCAAGACCGAGACAGACAATCTCATACGCGCTCCATCACTCAAATGCGATCCTGAAGATGGTGAACCAGATCCGTCTGCTCGGGTTCATGAGCCGCCGAATTCCCATCACTGCCGGCTGAAGAGGTGTCACGCCCGGCCAAGAAGGTGAGCAAATGATTCCAGACACGATAGCTACCCTACTTTGCAGGCCAGAAACTCAAATCTCGCAAATGGCCGCCTTGTATTAGCGGAAATACCGAGAAACCAGGCCCCAGGGTTTGGCCTGCGCTCGCAGCGAACAGGCGCCGGCAAGGGAGATGCCTCAGCAGATTTTGGAAGCGGCACCAGGATCGTAAGGCATTCGGAACGTATTCGAGACGTTGTATCTGATCGGCATAACTTCATTTGAACGATCAGCAGCCATCCATGGAGCTGGAAGAGCACGAGCTGAATGAGGATGGGAGAGAGGTAGTCGCGGAGCCGCCAGTCTCGCCAAAAGATATCCTGCCGTCCCGCCAAGTCGAGACCCAATTCCGTCATCCCGCTCTCCTTTCAGTTTTCGGACGCCCTACTTCTTTTTCCCTTCGAGATCGTCAAACCCGGGAGAGACCTCGAAAACCGGCTGTCCGGAGCGAGAGTGAACGCAATCCACTTGGTCGAGCACCGCGCAGCAAGTTTACAAATCATATGGACCAGAGTAGACTAGCATACAGTTCACATGCATATCATGTTTCTATCATCGTGCAAAAGTCGTCCGCAGGAAACCATGATCTGACTTCGTCAGTCTGTTTCAGGGGCTTACCGCTTCCCGGACTTACAGTCAAAGGCCTTCGTCATGCCATTCGCCGACCCATTCTTATCAGGCTCATCTTCTGCCAAAGCCGGCATGACCTCCTCCAAGAACCGAATCGTCTCAGGCGGGAGACTGGCATATTGAAAGTCCAACTCGGTCACATATGGCTACTCGTGAGTTTGGTCACATTTACAAACTCACCTTGTCCCTAGCCATGCCACGGAAAGCCTCGCGTAGCTGCTCGGGCGAGGATGAATCGTCTTTCGTGATGTCGACCTGAGTTGTCGTTACAACCTATGACTAGAGGGCCAAGACAAGCCTCACAAGCAAGGCGAGCCAAGCTTCAAATGTTACCGCACCATACTCCGACTCAAGCTGACAGTATATAGTCTCAATCTCGTCGTCCTGATCCTGATCAGTAAAGAGTCATGCTCGTGTCGATCCACAAGCCGCATATACAATCCCCAGACCCGCCAAAGCCGAATGCATTTCCCACAGTCCCAGCGTCTTCCGTCAGCCCAAGGCCGGGAGATTCACGTACATTCGTATCGTCCTTATCAAAGTGCTTGAAAGTCGCTTCAAATTCTTCTAGCTTGGCTGGGGTGATGTTCGTATGTGAAGCGGACACCATCTAAAGTCATTCGTCAACCATTCTCGTCGAGTCCATCAGCTCCAGCAGGTTTCACCTGATTCTCTACGAAAGCGATCTTTTTCCGGATCGACACTTCAGCCAGCTCAAGCTCGTACTCCAGATCATCGAGCGTCAAGACGGTGTAATCGTTCTCCTCGACTTTCGCCTCGAGACAGCTCTGGTTGACCGTGGCGACAGCTGAAAGGGATACTCTCAGGGAGGGCATTTCTACGGATAAGTGCTGGAGAGTCTGTTTTTGCTCCTACAGTCAGCCCAGCTTCGGAAAATGAGACCCACAGGTAGTGAACCCCGAAGCGCCCCGATGACTTGTTCGATGCGCTGCAATCTTTTGATAAAGTCCTCTGCCTTCCGCGCGAACTCCTTTCGCAAGGCTTCCTTGATCCTGCTTGTAAGCTGCGGATGCGAAAGCTAGCACGAACTCTCTGATCCGCGCGTTGATTGCTCGACTCCTCACCTCCTCGGCTCGTAACACTGCGACCCAGTGCTGATCGAGGTCCTATCCGTCAGCCTGTCCAGAGACAGCCAACTCACCGCCAGCCGCAGACCCTCCTTCGGTTCCCAGGCTCGCAAAGAGTACGTGCGGAGTTTGGTCTGTATATTGCTATACAATGCACCTAGCTCCCTCCTTTCCTTGACGAAACTCCTCTTGCTGGTCCTCTTGTAGTCAGCGAACCCGCCTAATGATGCCATCGCCTCTGGATAGGTCTTCGGCTGCGGTGCGCTGGACCAAGATGTACGGGTCGTCTCAAGACTACCGAGGAGTACCGCCATGCGTCTTTCGAAGTCGTTCCTGTTGGTCCTGATCCGTCAGCACCGTTTCAACAACTGAAGCTCACCAGATTCCTTGCATGAGCTCCGCGAATTTTTCAACTCGCCGCGCACCGGTCTCCATCTTGTCTGCCGTATCAACCCAAGCCTGTCTCATGAGACATACCTTCGGACGAGAACTTATGGAAGAATTCGGCGACATATGTCATCACCGATCGCTCATCGGGCACATCGACATCACAGAGGTCCTTCACCTCTAGCAGTCGCTGCAGGTAAGCTCAAATGCCGGTTCGGAACTCACAGGAATGCCCAAAGACTGTTCAGCGACGGTGAAAGCCAACTGCGTATTGGTTCTCCGATCCGTCTTGTCCAATCGATTCCAATCGAGCAGCTCGGGACGGTGGCGGTGGATCAGTGCGCATCTCCTCGTCAGAATCTCTTCACAGAAACGAGACTCACAGAGCGAGACCATCAGCGAATGAGCCTTTAAAGTCCGTGACGTTGACTTCGGGATATTGTGCCGTTTTGCGCTGACACCACAGTAACAACCCGTCTTTCGCGGATAAACCCTCTTCGCTACCCAATCAACAACGGTTACGAAAGGACTCACGTGATGCTAGCAAAGGTGAATCGTAGGATCAAGGTCCAGATCTGCTCCGTCAGCTCGACAACAGAAACTTCTCACCATCCCAAGGATAAGCTTCATGTTTCCATCTACGATGTCCTCGGGTCCTGGCTGTCAGCGATGTCACTTGAACAGTGAGACTCACCGATGTTGGTGAGCTTGACCCCTCGTTCCCGGATAAAATTCAGTGCCTTCGAAGCGTTCTGTGTTCCGTCAAGCAGGGCACCGGAAGCGAATCACAACGGACCTCGGCTTTTTGTACCCGCATGATTGGCTTCTTATTGTATCGTCCCAAACTCGTCTCGGACATGATCTCCTATAATCCGTTTCTTTCATTAGCCAGCGGAATCAAAGACAGTTCTAGATGGCTCCTGTGTGATACAGTTTAGAGAGAAGAGACTTACGAGCAGCTGCAACCTATGATCAGCCGAAGACAGCCCTTGAGTTATGGAGCATACTCACCTGTATCAACTTCACTCCGCTCGAGAAATCCCGTACCAGATCCGTCATGGGCTCCAGCCCCTGGCTCTCAAGCTTTGTATTCAGCCTAAATCGCCAACGCCGTATCTCAGTACTCTGCGAATCGACGGACAACCTAGACTAACCATTTACAGAACGTCCTAATTCCACTCTCTCATCAGCTCATCCCACCCTCAGCTGGAGACCGGAACGACGTACCTGGCCTGAATATCCGCCCACTCCACCTCCGCACCCACCACCGGTGATCCACTTCCGCCTGGAGACATAGGCACGCCACCCATGCCCATGCCCATACCCATGCCTTGGCCGACGGATTTCGTCCGTCCATGTCCGGGTGGATGGGAGGATGGGGCGGGTTGGGAACCACGTCGCTCCATGGTCAGCATGTCGAGGCTGACGTTGACTGGAATAAAGAATCGACGTGGCTCGGAAGAGAAAAGAGAAGAGACAATAGTTGAAAGTGGAAAACCGAAAGTCAAAGCGTCGTGGATTCTGATTCTGAAACGGCTGGTGCAGGGACGCGTCGAGCCGTAATACCTCCACTTTTCCATTGACGTTTCTTTGGGAGAAATAGAAATTGATGCAAGACATTTGTTTTGATGCAATATCATGACAGAAAGCATTGGAGCCCAAGTGCGTCACTGGAAATCTCCAGGTATACTAAAAGACAATCAGAAGGATCAAAGGTGACAATCTCAGGATAGCAGTTATCTAGGATAAGATTGCTGGATCAATTCAAAACAATTCATCCTATGTCTCCCTCACTTGTCCCACTGTCACGGATCCAGTCACGGATGACGGATCGGCTCGAGCGGTGTCACAGACTAAGACTGGAACACGGAGTGTCTCTGACGTTTCGCTGGAGATATTGGGGCTGTGACCCAATGAGGTGGAGTTTAGACTAGGACTAGAGGTGTGGTATCAAAACCCACGATTGACGTATGATCCAGAGCTGGAGTGTCATGGGATACAGGGGAAGGGTGGTCTAACAGGGCTGGCAAGGTTGCATACGAGTCAAGGCGAGACTATATAATAGCGGTTAAGGCGTCTACGAGTTACCTTAAGTACCCAGAGCGAGTCGGCGGCATTTCGACGAATCTCGTTGATTTCGTCGAGTGGCGATTTGTGGTGTGGCGTGGTCCATGACGGTGTCATGGAGGCTCCATTTTGTATGGACTTATATACCTTGCAGACGGCAAAGGTGATAGCACCTCAATCCACATCGAGGCCGGACCCGCGGTGAAAACGACGGTGACGAGATTGGATTTTGCCAGTTTTGATCAAATTTTAGAGGGTTATAATTGACCAGAGGAATGGCGTGCAGCAGGGGCAGGTGGTGGAGTGGTCAATCACGCCAGCTTCAGGGCCGATACGCAAGCCTTCTACTTATGCAAGCCTTTCGCTGGTCCAGAAATGGGCGCGAGTTCGAATCTCGTCCTGCTCAACATTTTTGCTTGTTCTCAGTATTCCCATCATCAAAGATCGGTATGGAGTCAAATTGACCGCTGAACACGCTTGTCGCTGGCGGATGCACTGAAGCGCCAATGCAGGTAGCGTCACAATGGCTACAATGTTGAACCCGTTGAACCCGTTACAAGGATCCAGCCGACTTTGCAGGCCGAGTGCGAACAAACCTGAGACGCCAAATAGGCGCGAAATAGCGCGTACCTCTTTGTGCCCATTGGCTAGCTTATAGATTAACAGAGCTGGCTGATACTTTGGAATGGCTTGTTTCCTCTTGAATCGAGCTTGGAAGATGATATCGTAGTCGAAGGACTTCCCGCATTTGCCTGGGTGTTCATACATTACTACGAAATATTACAACTCAATTACTCCCTCAAGAATGAATAAACGTTAGTGCCACACTTCCGCGATGACGCCGAAGCACTGCTTGGACCGTTTTCGCTGGAATAGAAATCAGGCCGTGTTCTTTGTTTCCTCGACCTCAGACATCATATTTAAGCTTGACCTGCCTTTCGAGTAACGTGTCGTGCTCATCATGGTGAGCTAAGGAACCCCTGTTTGTGACAGTCAGCTGACATGTTACGCTTTAGTCGTCCGGTGTTCAGCCTGTCAGTTTATCGATGGATCTTCTTGGCCGTCTGATGAGATGCTTTGCTGACGTCCCTCATCTCCCTGCTTCACCTTGCTTCCTGCTTGATATGTGTCATCATCTACACCTCTATGATCCCCTCTTGCCACTACTGTCAACGTCCCTTCCACGGACCCAGATCCCCGACTGCCTCGAGAAATTCCAAGAGCTCAAACAGGGCAAGAAGCTATCCTACGTCATCTACGGCCTGTCCGACGATAAGAAGCAGATTGTCGTGCTCAAGGCGTCCGACGACAAGGATTTCGACAAGTTTATCGCGGAGCTACCGGAGAAGGAGTGTCGATGGGCGGTGTACGATTTCGAGTATACCTTGGAGGGCGGTGAGGGGATCAGGAACAAGTTGACCTTTGTGCAGTGGTACGTGGACCATGCTGGGAGTGACGGTCGGGAGTGGTTGGGAGTGATCTGTACTGATGGGCTGTACGCAGGTCGCCGGACGACGCGAACGTGCGGAACAAGATGATCTTCGCTTCTTCCAAAGACGCGCTCCGCCGCAGGCTTGAGGGTGAGTCACCACCTGTTATCCAACCTGTTCACCCCTGACCTATCCATAGGCATTCACATCGAGATCCAGGCTACCGACTATTCGGAGATCACCAAGGAAGCCGGTGCGTGCATCAGGCGGATGGAGATAGCTGGCAACTGACGGAATCGCCCTCTTCCCCTTCTCTTTATATCCCGTCACCTATCACTGCACTTCATCGCTATCACTTCATTTAAATGTGTGATTGGTCCCAACAGTCATGGAGAGAGCACAGCGACGGTGATCGGATCTGGTCGTTGTTAATGGTGAGTTGATCATCCGATGTGATTGCCCGCTGACAGCGGATACCTTCACAGTCCCACGTCTATACCTATTGCCTCATCTTCTTCGTCATTTCCTTACCTACAGCCGAGTCATGCTATTGCTCAGAAGAAACGACCGTCCCGCTCTCTCTGCTTATGGGCATATGCGATGAAGATGAATGTCCGGGATGAATTGGGCAGATCATGACTCCATCTGACTACTCCACGAACTACTTCTTGCTCTTAAGCCCCTGCTTCTCGTAATCTGCTCGAATCTCCCCCGCCACTCGCTCCAGCTCGCCGTCGGGGTTGAGCGGGTTGAACCTCGACACGAGCCCTCCCGGAGCGTGAACGCGTGAACGGTACTCTCAAGAGACAGGACGAGGTCGTGTCGACGTATGCGCCTCCTCGATCCGTGCACCCCGACTGCCCGAACGATCCGCTTCGAGTGAGTCGAGATAGCGAATCAGGTGGCTGGGAGGCGGTGTGATGGAATTGAAGATCTCCGGCCTACTGACTCCTTTGACTATACGAGCTCTCCCACGATGAATCGCCAACTTTCGCCATCCGCTTGAAGGGGCAGACGAGCTCCTTTTACGACCACTGCGTCCAGGACGCAGATGATATCTCTAACAACGGTCGCGCTGATGAGGCTGTCCTTCGATGCCCGGTCAATGGAGTTCAGCTGGAGACCGCCTCGACGTTCGTTGTTCGTCGCGAAGGCGACGATGAAGACGTGTTTGAGCCAATGTCGGGCTGCTGACGGTAACGGGATTTTGCTCACGTGCTAGCGTCGGGAGAGTCTTGCAGTAGCAAGAGGCGGAACTGTGGGACATCCATGTCTCGTCGTATTTTTAGTGTGACGTCAGTCAGAGGGGTACTGTATCTTCCACGACCATACCCAAGGGCAAGGAAGGCGCTACGAAGCGATCGAGACCGGCAAGCGGAAAGTCAAGGACGCTGTCAACGTCGCTGAGCCAACCGCCAAGAAGGCCAAAGGTGTAGCTAAGGACGCGGCAGACGATGTCGAGCCCGCTGCGTAAGAAGGGCAAGGAAGCGGCTGACTCGCAGTTCAAACATCCGCTTCAGCGACAAACGTATCCTCATTGCCCCGGCCAATACGATTGTCCAGTTCGCCACACCAGGATGAAGGGCATGATCGGTATACAGATCGCCCAATAGTGCCGATTGCCAGGTGAATCGCTTCGCGAGGCGGCCTTTGAAGAGTCTACCAGTCTTCAGCGGCGAAAGCAATTGATCACTCACTTGTACAGGCCCTTGCCCTGATGCTGCGCTTGTCCGACGAGCAGTTGACTGATCGGCTTGGCATAGAGACGGTGGAACTGACGGGATGATGTCAGCTCTCGTCATCGGAAGGCAGCTACGAGACGACGAGTATCAAAAGTGGCATGAAACGACCCTCTGGGCCTCGTCACTCAGGGTCCGATGTTTCATCGCGGAAGCCAATCGTATGCCGCGGTTATAAACTTTCCCATTCACGGGTTTCAGCGAAGTTCCAGTTGCAGCCACGCCATCGGCCTCGTATCCACTTTCACGCTGCGTGACTATAGAGAGATTCCTACCAGAGTCTGGACCGAAGAGTTTCGCTTGACTGAAATCCACCGCCGGTTGAGACCATCAGGAGTGTCATCCAGGACCGAGCCATGCATGATGCGATTCAACTGATCTCGGTAATCTCTCCCTCCTCTATGTCACGCTCTTCTTCGGTTGACCGGGTCGGTTCCCCTTTGACTTCGATATCCTTCTACCAATCAGCTATCGTTCTCGGTCTACACTCACCATGCGTGACGTCGTCCCCTCATCAGGCGATACCGACCTCTTATCTCTCGAGGCAGACGGGGATCTGGGTCCGTGCAAGGGACGTCGACAGTAGTGGCAAGAGGGGATCATAGAGGTGTAGATGATGACACATATCAAGCAGGAAGCAAGGTGAAGCAGGGAGATGAGGGACGTCAGCAAAGCATCTCATCAGACGGCCAAGAAGATCCATCGATAAACTGACAGGCTGAACACCGGACGACTAAAGCGTAACATGTCAGCTGACTGTCACAAACAGGGGTTCCTTAGCTCACCATGATGAGCATGACACGTTACTCGAAAGGCAGGTCAAGCTTAAATATGATGTCTGAGGTCGAGGAAACAAAGAACACGGCCTGATTTCTATTCCAGCGAAAACGGTCCAATAATATTTCGTAGTAATGTATGAACACCCAGGCAAATGCGGGAATTCCTTCGACTACGATATCATCTTCCAAGCTCAATGAGAGGCGGTCGCTTGTGGGCATTTCGCTCGGTCTTCGGCATGGCCAAAGCCTTCCGCGCGTCCGTCTCGGATCGAGTCTTCTCGTCTAGTCCGATAAACCTCCCACCGTCGACCGAAGATATCGCGTAGCCACTACAAGACCGGCTCGATGTCGCCAGACCCGGTCAGCACAGCGCCGACATAGGTTGCGAAGAGGTCCGCCATCGTAGCTTGAAGTGTGAAGTCTTTGTAGCGTAGCCCTCCAGGTTCAAGCTCTCTGGGATCCACGAAACCGCCGTATGACCAGCCGATGTAGGAGAGCATGTCGTTGGACATCAGGGGTACCATCACTTTCTGGAGATCAGTCAGGGATATCGCACAGAGAAGCTGTACTATCACTGGCCTGGAGGACATTCACCGTTATGTCCACACATCGCAACAAATGCCCGGATTTGGGGAATCTCCTACGAATTCGAGAGTCCGATACGAGCAGACCTCAAGGCTGAAGCCCATGACATGATATTCATCGACGAGTCGCTTGCCACGCATCACCCCGTTGAACGAGCTTCTCGGATCCGATCCGAGGGGGCAAGATGTAGGCGGTCGGACGGAATGTGAAAGGTGGACGTCGCCAGTCGAGAGGGACGGGTCGGTCGTACCAAACCTTGGAGCTCTTGCACGGAGCGGCTTGTCTACCCATCCGACTTCCCAGCTTCGTCCTCCAGGGTGTCCTCGTAGAACTTGAGCTGGACTAGTTTGGAGTCTTACTGCCTCAATGGGTAGAGGGGCATACGGTCGCGGATTGGGGGCAGACGAGCGGTATCTCTGAATCGCACCTCATCAGACCGAACGCAAGTCAGGAAGGACTCAGCGGAACCTCATAGTCTGACGGCACGAATCTCTGCATCTCCCCCGAAAACAAAGTTACATCATTGGGTGATTCTGACGTCCCTACTGAGTTAGTCCATCTCAATATGACATACAAGGGACTCGCAGGTGGTCCACATCCCTTTCCTCTGCTTTGAGACATCGAGATCGATGACCGCACTACTCCTCACCTTCTCAGGAAGATTGATGAGATCGATCCACACGCAGACACGGAAGTGAAACGACGTCAGGGTCTTTTAAGATTTTGATCGCCCGTTTCATCAATCATGCCGTCGTACTCCAGCAAGCATCTCTCTTTGTCCCCTCAAGGTCAATCCGAGCATCGAATGTTCGCCAAGAATAATCAACGGTACTGGACGATTCAATGAGCTAGGAGAGCTCGACAGATTAGAGTGATCCATATCGAGCCGATCATCAGCGATCTAAATCGAGCCGATGCCATATACTCTTCTGATGAAGCTAGACTTCTAACGGCTCATCGTTCCCGCTATATCCCGAACCGGACCTCCGTTCCCGCTCGGCCCGCTGCGCCATCTTCTCCTCCTCATGCGAATCCACCGCCTCTGCGAGGAACAGCTCCCCGCACAGTACCAAGGGTAACGTATAGACGACGAGGTACAACCAGTAGAGTACCGAAACGACCAATATGATGGATGTAACCACGCGGAAGGTGGGAGAATCGAAATCGATCGCGAGCTGCGAACAGGTGACCCCGTATGCCCCGAGGGGATACCCGGCGGACCACATGTTGAGGTTGAAATTGGTTTTGGGGAGATCGCGGACAAAGGCGAAGAGGCAGAGGAGGAGCCAGAAACTGTGGGCTTGAGCATGATTTCCGATATGGCGGGGATATCTTACGTAGCGAACCCCCAGATCGTCAGACCGAACACGAAGCCCGCTGCGTAGAAGCCCTGACCTGGTCACAATCCCCGTCAGCGTCTCCCTCGGTAGCTGGAACCACTTCGCGCACCGACTGCAGGATCTGCCAGCGGTCCTCGCCCGTAGTACTCCAAGATATGCTTCTTCGGCCCAGCGAGGTATCCGAGCGTATCGTACGAGTACGCCGCGTTGGCGAGAGCGGCGACGGGGATGAGCTGTGCGGCGACCTTCTTCGCCGGTGGGGTCTGGTTGGATAGGAGGCGAGTAAAGTAGGCGGTGATGGTGAGCAGGGCGAGGAAGAAGCCTGAGGTCAAGATTAGCCACGCCCATACTTGAGATCGCCACTGACCTGCCCCGAGGAGGATGTACGAGACCACGAGAACAGGCATGGACAGGCCGACGCTGAGCGGAGTATAGTTGATGAGCACACTGCCGGACGATGCAGTGGCGACGAGGCCGGTGGTCGGGTACATGAGAGTCGGGCTCAGATTACTCAGGTGCACCTCCTCGTCACGGATCAGGAGCCAGTACGTCGTTGTCGCCGAGACGAGCGTGAGGGCCACCGTCGCCCAATAGACTGCGAAGCTGACATACTGCCAGCTATGCCAAGTCGATCCGCACACGAGGGACACCAGCTCGGTCAAGGTCGCAGCTGCGATCGTTGTCGTGGACAGGTATGTCGTCTGCTCGACGTCCGACTCGAACATAAGCGCGGTCGAACGGGTGAAGCAGATCCATCTGGTGAGGAAAGTAGCGGAGATCACGGTGAAGAGGACGAGGTCAAGGATGAACATGATCACCGATATGGTCCCTATGATCGTCAGCGTGAAAGGCCGACAGGACTCACCTAGACCACGGAATTGGTATGGGTTGTTGTGTAGGAGTACCGCGAGGATGCCGGTCCCCATGCAGATCGTGAACATCTGAGGTGTGAATGACTCGATGGCCGTTCGACCTGGTCGGGGGACAGCCTTCCAGAAGTTGCGCTTTGGCCGCTGGAAGGAGAAGCCGTGCATCGTGAATACGATACAATGAGGAGATGGGTGCGGGGCGAGGCGATCGTGATAATAACTGGATGAATCTCATCATGCCATCGTGGGCTGAGTTGTCCGGGGCTTTCGGGGAGCTGAAGATGATGCGAGAGCTGCATGTGCGCGAGGATACTCCTTTGTCCATCGCTCGACGAGTTTGAGGTATGATGACGACATGATTCTGACGAGCCCGTGGCTTGGCGATCGGCGGCATTCGGCCTTCAGGCACAGGCGGTGGCAATTGTGATCTACTGTATAACGGAGGCAATTGGCCATGATTCTAATCGAAGCTTGTGGAGGCATTCTGGGCGAACATGGGGGTCAAATCGAAAGGGCAAATCATCCGAGTGAATGGTAAGGATTCCGGCGGAGTTTGGTTATCCTAAGGTCACTATACCACTTCACTGTCTTCATCCACAGTCAGGCGACAACTTGGAGGGTGTTTCTCGGTAAAACTCTACTCATCTAATTGCATTACTTCGCCATTCTATGTGCATCATCATCCCGTAGTCGTCCCCTCGAGCTTGATATCCCTCATCTTCCCCTTGGACCCCTCCCCAATCTTCGCAAGAGGCGCCGGGAACGCCATCCTCGCCAGACGAACCCCATCCCCGATCTTGGTGGTAAACTCCATCGCATCCGTACCGTCCACCGCAAGGAACGTCTGGTTCCCTTGACCCAATAGCGAGACCTGTGACCACGTATTGATGGGGAGGGAGTGATTTAGGGAGAAGCCTTTTCCGTCGCAGACGAAGGTGACGTTCGTGATTGAGCCGTTACCGGGCATCAACGTCGAGTCGGAATTCGAGAAGAAGGAGCCCGGCGAGGAGGTCGGGTAGACGGAGAAGGAGAGGTTGTACGATCTGCCTTTGTTCTCGAGTGGAGTGGAGAGGGAGCATTTCCCGTTGAAGGTGATGGTGGAGTTAATGATCGCGCAGCCGTGGTTCACACCGTCGTACCCATCGCCAGATTCTATGGGTACACAAGATCCGGTCTTTCCGAGGGTGTATTGGAGGATCGTGCACGATCTCGAAGCGATGCTCATGTCGAGGTTCTAATCTGGTATCGACGCGTGAAGCGTCTCGAACACCGCGTCATACTCGTCCTCAGTGAGATTTCCACCCCACTGCTTATCCGCCAGAGCCGGGAGGTTATCCCTCCAAGCGTAACACGCCTCGGAGTGGACCGTCGCATTCGGTCCAAAATCGTTCCACAGCGCCGCGACGCTTGGGTTGTCTCGAGCCGGGTTAACCGTCGGCGTTCATGGTACTGAAGATATTCGGTGCATAAGCTCTCCCTGCTGGATCGCCGTGGAAGATGCGTGTCTTATTGAAGGATTGGGGGTAAGACCCGCTGTACTTGTCGGCGATGTAGAACGCGTCATCCGAGTTGAGAACTTGGTATCTGTTCATGATATAGTCGTAATACGGGTTATCCTCGAACACCTCCTAGTGCCGGATGGATACGTTCGTCGCGATGTTGGTGTAATTCACGTTCGGCGGGAAGGTCCCCCAATTTCTAACGGATTTGCCCGATTCAATCCCTATAAAGTCGTTCATCTGGTTGACAAAGTTCGGACTATATCTTCATCTTTCGACCATTACGGGTGCGCCCACAAACGTCGCGTTGTACTCGTCCGCACCAATGCCGACGACTTTGCTGTGCATCCACGGGAGGACGGCTCGCCAAATCGACTGGACCGTCGGGATCGTCTCATGTACACTGATGTTGAGCAGCGTGTAATCGGTGGTCAAGGCGAGTTCCGGCTTCCCCTGGGTGATCACCAGCGCATGTCCCTGAGACTCGATTCGTAGGTCGATGGTGACTCCCCGACTAGCGCATTTCTGCTGGACATTCTCAAACACGTCGTAGGTGTGCGACTCATTCGCCCTACGATCTGACCCGTCGAGCTCAGAATCATTCGAATTCAGTCGAAACGCCGAGTAGAGCGTCTCAGCAGACCCGTAATCCTGGTCATATACCGTGACGACGTTATCGCTGAGATGCAAGTGGAATGTATTCTGCTTGAAATAGCTGAGATGCGAGCATAACTCGACGAGGAAGTCGGGCGGGTAATAATGACCCGCATCCAGCATGACCCCCCTCGTCACTCATCCTGTAGTATCCACCGCCGTACCGGTGGGTATCGTATCGTTGCTCGTAGCTAGAATCTGGAGCATCGACCGCGTACCCCACCACACGCCAAGCGAGCTCGACCCGGAGATCATAGCGCCTTTCTCGGTGAACATCACCGTGTGCCCCTCCGAGCTCTCCCGTCCAGCCGCATCGAGGTAGACCCCTTGCGATTGATCGATAGTCAAGAAGATTGAGCCTTTCTTCGATGCTGAGCCCTCCGATAATGACAGATTACGCCCCAGCACCTCGCCGAGATCGCCCGAGAACGTCTGAGCGAATTGGTAGAGCGTCGGCGGGATAAGGGTCTCTCCTTCATTTTTGACCCATTCGGACTACTTCGGATCCACGACGATCAAGTGAACAGCGAAGACCGTCGAACGAGCTGCTGCCAGCTTCGAACGGGATAGTGGGGACGGTGACGAGGCTCGAATCAACTGGACTGGATGAGCTCCCCCTACCCAGCTCTGATCGGTACGTACCAAATGTACTCGCAAAAGAGCGGAAGTATGGTACTGAGGAGGAACAACTTGCCGGCAAACACGAACTGGGAGATGGGTGTCGCTTCATTTCGAAGGGGATCTTGGGCTCACAGTAACCTGTATATCAGGTTGAGATACGGGCAAAGACCGAACCGAATATTTCGTTATGTGCCCGTTAGTTCCTCATGTGGACTGACGATCTCAGGCTGGGAAGGGGCAAAAAGTCCCGTTCTGATCCTCGTTGAGATTGCAGGGTGCTGGTAATTACCTGTGGTTGTGTCTTCATGCTTGCTGTTGATCGTGTGGCTTTTGACTTGTGAAAAGACGTCACGGCAAGAGATCACGAACAAAATATGGATGTGTGTGAACTGGCCTTGATGTCCGTTTGTTGCCATAGCGGTTCCTAACTCAGCTTGGACCGCGGACGAAATGTCCTGGGGCGGAGGTCGCTCATGAGACTTGATGTTCCGCTTCGGTATCTCCATGTTCCGCTTATCTCCTCGGCCTTGTACATTATTCGCTCGACTCACTTTCAAGCGCACCATGAGCCGTCATTCCCCCTTCCACGGTCTGTTCCCCTTACTCGGTGATGAGTCGGGCTAAGGAGTGGTAGAGGTCGAGGCGTCTCGTGAGGATTTCGATGCGAGCTACGAACCCCGGACCACCAAGGTTCCGCAGCCAGATTGGAAGCCCGGCGCGGGGCGAAACAACCTCGTACGGGCTCTCCAGAGAGCCTTAGCTAAGCTGAAAGGCGGACGATAGCCGTATGCGAAGGAATGCGATCCGGGAGTAGGGAAGTGGGTGTCGTTCGCGCCTGAGGAGAAGGCGAAGTCAGATATCTACAAGGTGGGTCGTGACAAATCACTCGCATCTGTGGCCCGGCTGATGAGGAAACTCAGCTCTTGATATCTGCGATAGTGCGTATCGTCGATGCAAGTAAAGGTACACACCTTATACCTCTGGCAGACACCTCGACCCATCTCGTTCACCTCCACGATTGGCCCCACCGGGAATTACAATGTCTACGAATCCTCTTTTCTTCTCGACCTGTGCTCAATCCCCGCGTAGCTCGCTCCAATGTCCTACTTCAATGCCGTAGCGAATGACCCGCCGACCGTGATGATCTCAGTCGGAGCGAACAAGAAACACCGAGACGGAATGAAAGGTCTTCCTCCCCTCGTCTTCACTCGCGCAAATCTCGCTGATGGACAATCAGATACGAGCCACAATATCAAAGAGACGAAAGAGTTTTGTGTCTCGATCATCTCGGAAACTTTCGTCGAGGCGTCAAATTACACGGCTATTGATGCGCCTGACGATGTTGACGAGTGGAAGCTTTCGGGCTTGACACAGCGGAAATCAGAGTGCGTCTTGCCACTAACTTGAAGAAGTGAGAAATGAGCTGATTTGGGCCGGACGCGCAGGACGGTCAAATCCCCTCATGTGGCCGAATCACCGTTTTCGATGGAGTGCGAGCTCATGCACTGGTACGATATCATCGGGAGTAACAGGGAGCCGTCGAATACGGTCATCCTCGGTCGGGTAAAGCGGTTCCACATTGTGAGCAGTGATTCCCGCTCTTCTCTCCGAAATTCACTTCAGGTCGATCGGCCATCAACGGGCACATTGAACCCCCATCCCCTGCTCCACGCGTTCCCTCCAAGATTGACCTGATGATGGTCATTAGAAAGAATTCGTGATCGACCCCAAGGATCCTATGAAAGTTCTGAGCGAGAAATTACGGCCCATCTCGAGATTGGGCGGGATCAGGCAAGTCCACCCATTCGGGTCCAGAAAAGCGCAAGCTGAACAAATGGTTCAGTTATGGCCGAACAACACAGTCCGTCCCGCCTCGAATGAACGTGTGATGAGCTGATTTGGGACAGATTAATGGAGATCCCTCGACCGGCTTGGGAGAAGCTGAAGGGTTCGCCTGAGGTGAAGGCTGCACTGGCGAAGGACGTCAAGACTGTATGATAATCTCCTAGCCAGGTTTCATATGAGCCGATGACATCGCAGACTCGGAAGCTCGCATCGCTATGACATCTGCGCCTTAGTGATCTCTCCCGCGGACCTGCTCGTATCACTGCCTCGATCCGATTCAGTATGCGCTCTACTACGGATGATTGCGGTTGTCATGATCTTGCAGAGAGGTGATTCGGATCGTGAGTATCGGTACAAAAAGGCGAATGATGCGAATGCACGGTCGCGTCGGTGGACAATGAAATCTGCACCAATCTCATGCGTGAACCAAGTGAATACGGGAGAAACTATTCCTCGTCCTCCTCTTCCTCCTCAGGCGCACCCTCCTCCTCTTCCTCCTCGTCCTCGTCCTCCTCGACCTCAGCTCGCTCCGCCTCGAGCACGGCCGTGGCAATACGGTCTAGATCACGCCTATTCACCATCAGCAAGACCACCCCATCCAAAGTGCAGCTCTACAGGTGACGGAATAGTGGGAACTCGTACTCACATACCATCCTGACTAATCCTCCTCCCGCCATCCGGAGCCGACTCCAGCACCCCAATCTTCTCCAACGCCTGCACCACGTTCCTCTGTACCCCGGTAGACGAGTCGCGGTGATGGGTCGGACGGTTCCCGCGTCTGTTCTTGGATCCGTGGAGTTTGGCGAGGGCACCGACACCGACGTGTTTGCGGAGGTAGATGTGACGGGCAACGGAGGCTGGACGAGCGTCAGCGAGGCCACCGAGAGAGGGGGGGAAAGGTGGGGGATGGGCAAAGGAGAAACTCATTCGACAGCGCAGGGTAACGCGTTCAGACAGAGACGGCCGTGGGAGCGTGAAAAGTCGACGTACCGGCCCTCACATAGTACCAATCCGGATCATACGGCGCGAGCTCCTTTTGCGCACCCGTCTTGACGGTGTCGACCCAGGTAGGGATCTCGAGCTTCCCGGATCGTTTGAGGTGGGACGAGTAGGCGGTGATGAATGCTTCGGCGCTGTTGAAGAAGGGATGATCAGCGCTGTTTCTCAATCCCGGACGAGGACTGTTAGTAGCGACGCAGGATGTCCCACCAGCTCGAGTAGCGACAGGAACAAGGGCATTAGACTGGACATGCAGCAAGCACCGTCCTGCTTGTTCATATCTCTCCATCCCGTGCTTCCATACAGCTCTCGCCAGGTCCAGTCCTCATGTCTCCGTTTCGAAAGACCACGTAGCATGAAAAGTCACTTGAGTGCTCACCTGATATCACGAACACCTGGCATGTTGGGCGAAGAAGATTAAGACACACGAGATTTGAGCTTGTAAAAGCGAAAGCTATGGAGCTGATGACCTGTGGGAAGCGGGCTCGTGGCGGTGATCACAAGCAGTAAGGGGTCGGATTTAGCAGTGTCAAAACTTTATCACCGAGCAAAGCGGTCCTTTCAGGTCTCATACCTCGGAAAGCCGTGGGAGATTAGACATATATCATTCAGCGTACTTGCGATCTCAGCCGCGAGGCATTTTTTGTGCTCACCAAAGCGTCTTGTATCTTTCCACCATGTAAGCTAGTCTGCAACTTGAGTGGAAACAGCTCATCCCCCCAGGTCCCGCCTCATCTTCCTCAACCTCCCCCCAACCCTCACAACTCCCACATTTCAATCCCAACTCACCTCCCCACCCAAGCTCCAGGGTAGCACAACCATAACCGACCTGAAGCTCGTCACGAGGCGACGATTCGCGTTTGTGGGGTATAAGACTGAAGATGAGGCGAGGCGGGTGAAGGAGTATTTCGATGGGAGTTTTGGGTTTGGCGCGGGGAAGGTTAGGGTGGATTTCGTGAAAGACGAGGTGAGTCTATGTGAGCCTTTCTGCTCACTGAAGTCTGCTTGCTGCAGATGAACGTCTTATTCCGCAGCTCGCGGAGTTATCTTGGCCCCAGTACTGACTTAGTCGTAGCCGCTAACACCGAAGACCTCCAAGATCGCCAAGCCGAAATCGTCTGTCGTCTCGCCCACACTCGAGACCGACTCTCAGCCAGTCGCTGGACCGTCAAGGGAACCGTCAAAGCGATTGAAAGAGTTCATGGACGTGATGACCGGTGCGGAAGCTGTCCCAGTCGCCTCGACGTCTGCTCCGGTGGCTGTTCCCGGCGACGAGGGATGGCTTGCGGACGGCGAGCAGAAGAAGAAAGGAGACAAGCGGAACACAGCCAAGGAGAACGAGCCTGACGAGTCGAAGGACGCTAGATCGCCTGAAGCTGAAGAGACTGTAGAGGATGGCGATGATGCGGCTTGGCTGAGACGGCGGCAGGCTGCAACTAATGGGGCCAGCGGGGAGGAAGCAGACGACCGACCATCTGTTTGCCTCACATCCATGACCTGAACGCGGCTAATATTCCCAGGCCGATGAACAACTCATCCTGTCCACCGGCCGGCTATTCATCCGTAACCTCGCATTTATCACCACCTCCTCCGACCTCTCCACCCACTTCTCCACCTTCGGCCCCATCGACGAAGTCCACCTCCCGCTCTCCCAATCTTCCTCTCAACCCCTCGGCACGGCTTTCATCCAGTTCCGGCATCCTCCACATGCCCTCGCAGCCTACAAGGCGCTGGATAAATCCACGTTCCAGGGGCGATTGCTGCATGTCTTACCTGGACGGGCTAAGCCGGTTCAGGAGAGGAGCGGGGTGGACGGGATCGTCGATGGGCAGGTTCTGGGGAAGGTGAAGGAGGGACGAGGGGAGGTGAAGAAGGGTGTTGAGACGAGGCGGAGGGAGGAGAGTTCCAAGGGTGTGAATTGGGCGTCGATGTATATGAATGTAAGTTTCCCTTGTGTATGCTTATAGCAGCTGAATTCGGCCTAGAGCGACGCGGTGGCTGCTTCCGTCGCTGACCGGATGGGGATAACCAAATCTGATCTCCTCTCCGCGGACAGTTCCAACGCAGCCGTCTCCCTCGCCCTCGCCGAGACGCATGTCATAGCCGAGACGAAGAAGTATTTCGAAGACGCGGGGATCGTGCTCGAGTCCCTCTCCCCGAAAGTCCCTCGATCACAAACGACCATCCTCGTCAAGAATATACCTTACGGAACGACGGTACATACCCTTACAGATCTATTCGGGCCGCATGGGAAGCTGGTGAGGGTCCTCCTCCCACCAGCTGGTACGCTGGGAGTGGTGGAGTTCGAGAATAGCATGGACGCGGGACGAGCATTCAAGGCGCTGGCGTATAAGCGGATGGGCAACGCCGTGCTTTACCTCGAGAAAGGCCCCGTTGGGATGTTCAAGGCGGCCCCCACTCACCCAAGCGAGCGGGAAAATGAGGCGAAGCTCCTCGCGGAGAAGGTCGCCAACGCGACGAGGGACGCTCCTGATGCGTCGGACGAAGCTGGGTCTACGCTATTTCTCAAGAACCTCTCATTCACCACGACCACCAAAAGACTCACGATCATTCTCTCCACCCTCCCTAGCTTCTCATTCGCGCGGGTACAGACCAAGCCCGATCCAAAACGACCCGGAGAAAGACTGTCAATGGGTTACGGCTTCGTGGGGTTCACCAGCCGTGAAGCAGCGAGTAAGGCGATTGGTGGAATACACGGCTGCGAAGTGGACGGAAAGGCTTTGGAAGCGAAGTTTGCGCAACGAGGGGCAGAGGGGACAGAGGAGAAGGGCGGGGGGGAATTGAAGGGGAAGACGAAGAGCACGAAGGTTTTGGTGAAGAACCTGCCGTTCGAGGCGAGTAAGAAGGACGTGAGGGAACTCTTCAGGTCGGTCCACCTCAACCTCACTCTCATCCACAACCTCGATCTCAACCTCGATTCGGTCGAAACCAGCTGATGATTTCAGTGCATACGGGACGCTCAAATCCCTGCGTCTCCCAAAGAGGTCGACTTTGGCTTCGACAGGCGCACAGTCAACCCGCGGCTTCGCCTTTCTCGAATTCACGACCCACACCGAAGCGCTTCGGGCAATGGAGGCGCTCAAGCACACGCATCTCCTAGGTAGACATCTGGTATTGGAATGGGCGAAGGAGGGGGAGGGGGTGGATGTTGGGAATTTGAGAGAGAGGGTGGGGAGGGATTGGAGGGGAAATCGAGCTGAGGGAGAGGGGGAGAGGGTGGGGAAGAGGAGGAAGTTGGATCTGGGAGGGGGAGCGGGGCAAGAGATGGATGGGTTGGTGGGGTAGGGCTAAGTTGGCTCGATTGTGCATCTGCATCTGCATCATTATCGTTGGGCTCGCAATCGCACTAGCGCTTCGACAGCTCATGGTCCCTCTGAGGTCGGTGAAACATTTTATGTTTATATTGAGATAAAGATAGCTGAGCGATGAGTGATAGGATATAAGTCTTGCGCAGCCGAGCCAAGCTTCCATGCGATTGACTATTGACCAAATGTACCAGGGGCCTGATGCAACGATTATACCACTAAATCCTCCTCAAACCGGACCTTCGAACCCGACCCAATGCTGTATATCCGATGCTGGTATCACACCCGATCCCGCTTCCCCGCCTCCTTCCGACTCGTCCTCATCGGCGCATCACCATCCGTCTCCCCCTGTTCTCCGGGCGGATGACTCTCTGCGGGGTTCGCGGGACTCCGAACGGTGAAGTCTTTCCCTGTCTAAGACACCACCGAAATCAGCGTCCTCCACGAAAAGGGAACAAAGGAACGAGGAATGAGGGTTGGGGAGGGATAGGGGATCGACGTACCTCTTCTTCCACGCCCTTTGCAGCGGATGAGGGGTTGGGGTCGTTGTTGAATGCGGCGTCGGTGTGGGCTACGTCGTCGGTCTAAGCACGCTCGTGTTAGTACTGGTCGGACACTGAGTGGGGCTCCAAAGAGAGAATGGAGAGGGAAAGGCGGAAGACCAAGTGGTAAGGAGGAGAGAGGAAGAATGGAAGAATGGAATGGTGGAAGGGAGACGTACCCCAGCCCCACTCGAACCCGCCTCATCGCTATACAACTCCTTCTTACCGAAATCGCTCGCATACGTCCGAAGCTGATACCCGTTTCCGAGCGAGAGAGGAGAGATAGTCCGGCTCGATGCGCGGGGTCGCGATGGACCTGCAGCATGGGGTTTGGAGAAGGGCATGAGCTCGAATGCGGGTGGGGCGGGCGGAGGGGGGACGATGGGTGTGCGGAGGAGGAGGAGGAAGGTGCGTTTGGCGGTTGAAAACATTCTGAGCCGAGCGAGCGGAGCGAGCGAGGATGTACTGCGAGCGAGGACGGAGATTGGCTTGATGTGAAGGGAAGTAGCGATGGAGGTAGAGAAGTGCTGCTACTTTGGTATCGGGGGTCTGAAAACGTGAAGGAGGTCTGGGAATGATGTAGCGGACTGAGATCGAATTCTCGTTCCGGACGTCTTGGGTGGCGGGGGCACGTCATGCGTCATCAGGCTCACTTAATTTCCCATGCTATGAAATCTCTGAGCAGCTCGTTCGACCTGTACGCTTTGAGGGTTTGCGGGGATGTGCGGCCGGTCGGGATTGAGATACGCTATGGTATGGGAGATCTTGCACCGGCGACATGGAAGCAGTGACAATAATCATTCAGTGGGAAGTGGGAAACGTGGGAGCGAGATACAAAATCTGGAGACTACAAGTTGATGAAGCGAAGAGCAGCACCAGCAGAGCTGAGCAATCTCGTCGTACCACCCGTGCAGCTGAAAAGAATCCTGCGAGCTCGTTGATGGCAGGAGTTCTCGCCGAAGCAGAAATGTTCGCTTTTGGCTCAACCGATCAGCGAAGCAGTCGCTGAAACGCTCGAGTTTATTTCCATCTACTTTGACGATTCCATCATCCCTTAGCTACTGGCTACAAGATCCGAGTGGCCGTACGAAACGAGAGTGACGAAATGGCCTGGCAACGATGTCTTGTGGGCGTCAGCGTGCTGCTGGTAGCAGGCATTGCTTTGGCCAAGGTGGATCAGGTGAGCTCTGACTGTTCTGCATGTGATGAGAACATGGCTTCCATGGTCTGTCTGGACGAGCAGGGCTGTCATCTCCCCTCTAGATTATCTCTACAAGCGCCTCAATGCTGATGCCCTGATGCGATTAGGCGAAGCTGCAATCCTTCTTCTCCGCCCCGTCACATGTTGGAGCGCATGAACACGGCACGACGATGAAGCAGGTCTTCGCTACCCTCTTCCCCTTCAAAAGTCCCGCATGGAATTCGGGTGAGCGCTCCATATCCCATTTCTCTTGATGCTGACTGAGGATGCTCTGACAGTGCTCGCGACACTCTACATCTCCTCGTAAGTCCCCCTTCCTCCTATCAACCTATCGACCACGAACCCTCCTTTCCCCCATCTGCCCGCAAATCCACTCAGAGGCTCACTAACGCTCGCCTCGCAGCGTACCCAACGTCATCCTCCTCCTGGTCCCCTCCACCCTCGAGCCATCCTCACTTAATACGATGATAGCGTTCGCGACCGGCGGTTTACTGGGCGATGTGTTCCTCCATCTCGTCCCCCACGCTTTCTTTGGCGAGGAGAATGGCGCGCACGGGCGTAGTGTGGTGATTGAGGAGAGGCGGAATATCGTCATTGGGTGAGTGCGGTCCGACTGCGCGAACGGGGCTCAAGCTGAGTGTTTTTGTGAGGGGCGCAATCTTCGTGGGGTTCGCAGCGTTTTTCGTGCTGGATAAGACTATGCGGGTGCTCAGCGCTTCTGCCGATCCGGATTCGGGTCACGGTCATTCGTACGGACATTCCCACACCCACACCGCTCCGTCCGAGGGCGAGTCGACGGCCGTATCCTCGTCGAATGGAAAGACGGAACTCCGATCCCGCAAGTCCCCAGAGGACGTGAGCGGCACCACCCCCGCCGCACCCGAAGAGACGGCCCAGCCGAACCCCTCGCTCCGCCTGTCTGCATACCTCAACCTATTCGGTGACTTCACACATAACATCACCGACGGTCTGGCGATGGCGGCGAGTTTCTATTCCAGTCCCGTTCTAGGCGCCGTCACCACGATAGCCACTTTCTGCCACGAGATACCCCACGAAGTGAGTCCCCACTCCACTCCATACCAAGATTGAGAATAGCGAGGATGTGCTGATTCGGATAGATTGCGGACTACTCGATCCTCATCAAATCAGGTTTCACCAAACCCCAAGCCATGGCCTCGCAATTCCTGACCGCCGTCGGAGCCTTCGTAGGCACCTTCCTAGGGATCTGGATCGCCGAGACGTCAGGCACGGGGAATACCGACGTGTCGATCAAAGTTGGGGAAGGGATTCTTGGGACGAGTGTTGGGGCTGGGGAGATGGTTATTCCTATGACGGCGGGAGGTGCGTTGAGCCGGTCTCATCGGACGGAGCTGATGACTCGAAGGGTTTTTGTATATCGCGAGCGTCAGTGTCATTCCGGAACTGTTGGCGGAGTCGAGGAGTGGGAAACAGGCTCTCAAGGAGGTGAGTGCATCGGTCTTGGGAGTTGGTCTGTGCTGATGGAGAGCCGGCAGTACGCGGCGATGGCGTTCGGGGTGTTTTGCATGGTAAGTCTCAGCGCTGCAGAATCCAGCAGCGGATTGCTGAGGATTTACAGGCTGTCATTGCATGGAACGAGTAAGCGTTTGACCTGGGAGGATGTGGGGGGGTCCTACAAATCATACAAACTGCATGAATAACTAAGTCGACCAAACGACTGACTTTCTCGGCTTTGCGTCATCGCCTTCGCCGCGCGCACAGACGTTCAGCGCGGAACCAAAATAACAATATTTCTGCCACACGAAAAGCCCCCATCACGTTGGACGGCACACCCCCAGATTCATAAGTTACTTTGTCTGCGGCTACGACCATCCCTCGCTTGTATTGACTATCCAATCTACCTTGCACGTGTCTTTCTGGATACTGTGACTTCGTCTAGCTTCGACTCCATCACTTTCTCGTTTCTCGTTTATTCTCGTGATAGGTGGATCGTACCGTCTCTCACCCCGATATCGACCGTCCACCGCCGAGATGAGTTCAAACCACCACGCCACGTTCACCTGGGGCGCCGGTCCTCAATCTGTGAGTGGCCCTCATGGCCTCTTGCCCTCACAGCGAGCTCGCTGACCATTTCTCGTTCATTCCCTGATCACTCGACCTTCCACCGCTTCGCATATACTGTCAATCTCCTCCCGGCCGTGATGGCAATCCGGTTGGATATCCCAGGTCTTCATCGCCGGCAATTTCAACAACTGGTCCGGCGATGCCTCACCGTTGGAGAAACAGCCTGACGGGGCGTTCTCTGCTGCGATCCCGATGCCTTGCGGGGAGAAGCAGGCTTTCAAATACGTTGTGGATGGAGGTGGGTTCACTTATCTCTCTCCCTTCCCTCCTTCTCCCTTCCCTCCTTCTCCCTTCCCTCCTTCTCCCTTCCCTCTCCTTCTTAATCCTCCCTCCCAGGGCAACGATTCTCGACATGGGGAACTTGCGTTGACTTGTGGTATGGACGCAATGGCTAACGATGTCTCGCAGAATGGAAGGTCCGAGAAGACGAGGCGAAGGAGTGGGGTGAGTGAAGCTGCTCTTCTTCCGTTGCTCGTTCACAGCTTGAAGCTGTGCATGAGAGCGAATGGAAGCTGACACGACGTGCAGATGCCGCTGGCAACATGAACAACGTACTCCCTTTCAATGGTCGATGGTAAAGAGCGCTCGCTAATGCTCGCTCGCGTAGGTCTACAGCGCCCCCCACGCCCCCGCTTCCAACGGTACCGGTCCCGCCGCAGCAGCTGTCCCCGCCCCAACGGGCGGAGCCACCTCCGGCCCCTCCTCAACAGCACCAGACACCGCCGCTCCCAGCACGACCACGAAAAGCACCGAGCCCGAAACACTCATGGCTGCGTCTGCACCTCGTGCTGCGTCGGGAGGGAGCTCTGCGGCTCTGGGCGGTTATATGCTCGGAGCGGTTTCTGGCAGGACATCTGCCCCGAGCAAGGGATTGACACCGGTGCCGGATACCTCTTCCAGGACTACTACTGGCGCTCCTACCACTGCGGCTTCGACTACGACTACGTATGCTACGACTGAACCAACACCTGTAAGGACCGAGAGCGCTGCTACCATCAGCACTGCAGGAGCATCGACCACCGAGGCTCCCCAGACGTATATGGGCTCGGCGATGGCGGCGCTCGGTGCGATCGTTGGCGGTGCTGCTACCGCTGTGGAGAACGCCACAGGTGTCAATCTCGGTCAATCCCATCAACCGGTCAGTAGTCACGTTCGACAGAAAGCGGATTGTCGAGCTGATTTATTTCAGATGACTGTCGACGAGGCGGAATCCAAGGGGATCAACGTCGACAGCCTGGAAAAGAAGGATGCACCTACAGACACCGTCTCGCCAGCCGGCACTGCGCCTTCCAATTCATATGTAGCGGCACTTGAGGAGAAGATGGACGGGCTGAAAACCACTGATACGACGGGAGCAGGCTCGTCGCTGCCAAACGGCGGGGCTTCTTCCAGTACGGAGCATCTCCTTCGCCAATATCCAGCTGACTTGCCCGACCTTTCAGCATCATACGACAACGCGCCGACCCCTCTCCCAGCAGACGACAAGCCCGAGTATGACATTCCCGCGCAGGTTGACACAGGCGATAACCACAACCACGTCCCGATGCCAGTCATCACCGACATGTCCGAGCGGGACCCGAAGAAGGACCGGACGCTTGACTCGACTACCAACTCAGACTCGGTCGGCACCAAGCCCATCACCTCGGACCCTTCCGTCAGCGCTGAAGCCGCGAAGAAAGATGCTGAGGCCAACCCCGGTACGACAGGATCGACTGGCGCGGCTGCCGCTGGCCTCATCCCAGAGGGTACCACCGTCGCCAAGCCCGATGCGAAGAGCGCAAATCTCGACGCTCCCGCTCCGGCCACCACGTCCGCCGCCGCTACTCCCGCTGATGACACTGCGACGAAGATCAGTGCCGCTGCCGCTACGACGAGCCCCGGCATGGCCGGCACCACCCCAGCGACCACTGGAAAAGCCGCTGTAACCCCGGCTACACCCGCCAAGGGCGCTGCTCTGATCGCGACACCGGCCAGCCCACAATCCAATACGTCCACTCCCGCCAAGCCTGCTCACAAGAAGGAGACTACCGACGCGGATATGCGGAAGAGGAAGTCGAGCTTCTTCGGCAAGGTGCGTCCCCTTTTCAATCTATGATATCCGGCTGACGAGATCTAGATTAAGAACGCGTTCAAGGACAAGAAGTAGACTGTTGATTGGACGTTGCTTTCCTCGATACCCTACCCATCTGTCGGGTTTACCCGTATTCACCCTTTTAATGCCGCAAGGTACCGTCTTGGTGTTCTAGTTTAGTGTTGTGCGAGGAGAGGCGGCGTGAGGGGATCTCTTAGATTTTATGGATGCAAATGATGCTTTCGGGATCGGCCCTGGCTTCAATTCCCTAATCAAGGGGAAAGTGAAGGATTCAAGCGGGCATATTTTGCATAAACAGTGATACTGGAAAGCCCCACCCAATCCCAAATATCGCTATCCCCCCCCAAAGCCCGGATCATTCCAATCCCAATCCCTCTATGCCTAAGCGACTTATCAGCCATGATGCAAGAGCGCGAGGCTTAAGGGAAACCCACATGGCCCTCAAACTCATAATCGATCCCCTTCTCCTTGATCTTCCTCTTCCTCTCCTCCTGCCTCCCCAAAACCCCCTGATCCGCCTTCTCCCTCTCCTCCTTCGTCCGCGGCTGCCCCATCCCCTGTCAGCTCTAAACCCACTCAGCCTGATGTCTAGTTGAAGCCCGGACTCACACGCTCATTCTTCATCTTCTCTACTCTGGCACGGGGGACTTTCCGGAATTTCTTGTTCGCGCCGACCCATAATTGAGGGTGGACGTCTTCCGCGGGAATCACCTACCATCCACCTCTCAGCTCATAAACTAGGACTGGAGGGAGGGGAAGGGGGATGAGGACGCGAAAGGGGGACTGACCTGGCATTTGAGGAGATGACCCATGAGGAGGTAGTTGTCCATCGTATCCGCCACGATCTCCGCCACACTCTTCGACATCTCGATGTACGCGTGATGTTTCGATGCCCCGGTCTATGGTGGCCCCTCGTCAGATGCTCGCACAAGTCAAGCTTGGGCGGTAGACGCTGACTGACCTTACGGTTCCGAGCGAGACGGAGTCGGCTGACATCCCCGAATTGACTGAAGTACTCTTTCATCTCGTCCTCGTAGAAACCATGTGGGATCCGACCGAGATACAAAGTCCCCTTCTCCGATTCCTGCCTCTTCATTAGTACTACTAGACTACGTGAAGGAGTGGTGAACCCACCTTCTTCTTCTGAGCCTTCTTGAGACGCGCCTGAACGGTCTTATCGTCCTTCGCGACCATAGGCAGACTCCCCATATCGACCTTCCGCCCCGCCTCTCGAACAGCCAGGTCCTCCGCGTCGCTCTCATCGTCAGAAGAGTCCGCCCCGACCTCCCCATCAGAAGAAGCGAAACCGTCGATGACGTCCTCGGTCATATCCTCGACAGCAGCTTTACCCTTCTTCGCAGTCTCGCTCGCCGCCTTCTTGCCCTTCTCCACCATAGGCTTCGCCTTCGCCGCCACGTCCTTCGCTGCTCCCTTGGCTTTCTCGGCGGTGGGCGCAGTGGTGTCCGCGACGTCCTTTGCTTTCCGCTTGCCGGTCTCGACGGTGTCGGTAGCTGCTTTCTTGCCTTCGGCAACAGTCGCTTTGGCGGGCTCCTTGTTCTCCTCGATCGCTGCGGTGGCAGCATCGACAGCCTTCTTGCCCTTCTTCTTCGCCTCGCCAGTTATTTCCTTCCCCTTGGTCGCGGCGACCTCGATGAGATCGCCCGCCACGCCCTCGCCATCGGCAGCCGCTTTCTTGCCTTTCCTCGTCACGGCGTCGACCATCTCGCCGCCGTTCGCCTGGACGTCCGCGGCAGCGTTCTTGCCTCGCTTACTTGCCACTTCCACCACCGCCTCGCCCTGAGCTTGCACATCCGCAGCCGCCTTCTTCCCCTTCTTCGTCGCGACCTCGATGACATCGCCGGCCGTATCTTGTGCATCGTATGCGGCTTTCTTGCCCATTTTCACAGCGGTATCAGCGAGCTCGCCACCCTTCTCCTGAGCATCTTTCGCTGCTCTCTTTCCCGTCCTTGTCGCGGTCTCGGCCAGGTCGGTAGCAGCCTTCTTGCCCTTCTTAGTCGCCGCGTCCACCACCTCCGCGCCCTTCTCTTGCGCGTCCGCCGCTGCTTCTTTCCCCTTCTTACTAGCCACTTCGATCGCGTCACCGGGAGCTTCCTTAGCATCGCCAACTGCCTTCTTCCTCTTCTTCGTCACTGTATGCACCACGCCTTCCCCATTCTGCTGGACGTCCGCGACCGCCTTCTTGCCCCTCTTCTTCCCCTGCTCTACGACCTCCTGACCATTCACAACCGCCTTCTTCGCCTTCTTCTTCGCCGGTTCCTCCCCGCTCATATCCGCCGCCAACCCACTCGCCTCCCCAAACACCTCCACAACACCCTGCATCGCGTTCCCCATAGCACCCGCCACGCCCCCCAGAGCTTTCATCACCGTCTCCTCGGCACTGCTCATGAAATCCTCGGCCTTCTTTCGGTTCTTCGGGTCGTTCGCTGCTGCTTGTACCTCCCCGGCAGCTTCGGTCGCATTCGATTGAGCAGCTGCTGCAGCTTTCGCAGCCTTCCCCTTGCGAGGTTTGGTAGCCTCGATTGCGTTCTCCACTTGAGGTTGGACAGCCGACACGGCACCCTGGACTTTTTCTTGAGCGGCCTTGCCAGCTTTCCCAGCCTTCCCTTTCGCAGCCTTCATGTCCATACCCGTATTCTCCTCGACGACAGTCTCGACCTTCCCCTGTGCCTCCTTCGCTGCCTTGGTCGCCTTGTCTTTCAAAGGTTTGGCAGCCTCCATCGCGTCACCAGCTTTATCCTGTACAGCTGCAGAAGCGTCCGCCGCGATGTTCTTCCCCTTCTTTTTCAGTCCCGGTACATCCACTACCTCCCCAACCCCGGCCGGCGCCTCACCATCGTCCAGCGTCAGATCTCCCGCAACATCGACAACGTGGCTGACGGACTTGACGACGCTCTGGATGGTAGATGTTACAGCTTCGAGCGCGGTCGAGGAGGTCGCAGCTGGAGGAGGTGGTTTCGCCTGTTTGGCTTTCGAAGAAGGAGGTTTGGACGTGGATTTGGGTTTCTTGATAGAGGGTCCAGACGTGGAATCGGGTGCAGTACGTTTTGCCATCGTGAGGATTTCGTGAGGTTGTATTGATGGGGAAGAGTGCGTTAAGAGACGCGTGGAATGGGGAGCCAAATATCATCTTTTGGGTGGCGGGTCACACGTCATCCCTTAAGGCGCAAATGGCTGATAGTGGCATTGGAGCGTAGTCCTCCGATCGAACTCTGCTTGCATGCTCGCAGCTCCTCTCCCTCCCCGTCGCTAGTCAGAGTCGAGATGCATTGCTTCAGTAATGACCTCCCCACCGGCGTCCTAATATTTTAAGCTATCTATCGGGATGTTGTCAAAAAGTGGAGACCCGCATGGAGAATGGGGCTTCTCCGGGAATCGAACCCGGGTCAGGTGCAGAATCGAGTTAACCCGAAGCGCCTAGTCTCCCACTAGCCCAAGAAGCCGTGCTATGGTGCTTAGACGCTTTGGCGGAATATTGGCTTAGGACATTTATAAAGGGTCCTTGCGCTCCGCTATCATCTTTCCTCTTCTATTCCTAGCCCGGTCCCCACGGCCTTTCTCGCCGTATTTATCCCCGTCCTGGTGGTCTTTCCTCTCCTTTTTCCTAGCCCGGTCCGCACCACGGCCTTTCTCACCTTTTCCTATCCCCGTCCTGGTCCTCAGTACTCTTCTCCGTCCTCTCCTTGTCTTCTCGTGACTCCCTCGCTCTCTGCTCGTGTATCCTGGCCAACTATGCGGCCGGCAATTGTGATGGCGACGTTGTGCGCGGCCTTGCCGTCGCCAGGTTGTAGTAACGGAGGTGGGATGATGCCGTAGCAGAACCTAGTGGGGCAGTCAGCGGTGCCCTCGATGAGTGCCGAGATGTAGTTTGTCCATTCCTCCTTTAAAACCTCTTGATCAAGCTCGATTGCCTTCGGCGTCCGTTTTGAGTGCCTTCTTCTTCTCCTGCGCACGGATGTCGTCGAAGTGCGGGCAGTGCAGGAAGAGATGCTCCTCGTCTTGCCACGGGTTGTCGCAGTAATCACAAGCCGGTGATGTGATGACACCCGTCTTGACTCGCTTGTGGTTCGTCCAGAAAGCTCCGATCCTCAGCAGGAACTGGTATTTCGTGATGAGGGCTGCTGGAGATCGAACGTAATAGTATGGCGAGATTGGCGTACGATCCGGGCAGATACCGAGGCGGAGGATCTGCTTAGAGCCCTGCGTTTGCCGAGATCGCTCGATGAGATTGTCGTGAAGGTTTGTTGCCCATGTGTCGGGGAGATATTGGCCGAGTACCCTCGAATAGGGTACGTAGTTCTTCATGTAGGCCGTCGGTGCCGGTACGTACGCAGCTGCTCGGTGCGCTTCCTTCGCCGCAACGTCGGCTGCCGCGGTGAGTGAGGAATCGTCGTCTGTCGCATCAGTGTGTGCTTTAACGTGTTCGATAAGGGCTGGCGTCGTTTGCACGATGTCGGCCAACCAGAGGTGGAATTCACTTGCTGGTCGGTGTCGCCATTGACCTATCTGAAAGTCGGCTGTCCGAGCTGCTGAGCTTGCGCGGACCGAGTTGAGGTGATCGGTGATCACGCGCTGCTGACCCGGTTGACCTGCAGAGATTGCTAGCGCCCCAATCAAACCAATGAGCTTACCGTGCAAGGACGAAGTGGACATCCCTGAGAGGCGGATGACGGAAGACTGCGGTCCGACGATGGCTGCTGTAGTCGAATTTCCACCCCCTTCAAGGCGTTTGGAGCTGCCGTCGGACGCCCACAGTCCCCTGTCGTGCCATGGGTGTGCAAAAAGGTGTTGCGGACAGTCAAGGTAAGATCGCGTTGACGGTCCTTGGGCGCTCGGAACGGAGACAAATCATTGAAAGCCAACACGGAGGGCAATTCGAGCTCGGGAATCCATTGCTTGACACTCGCGACGTCATTCCTAAACTGTGGCCTACGAGTGATCAGTGGTTCAAGGTTCTTAATCCAGCTTTGCCAGGATACTTCGAGGTTCGTGACTCTGATGATCTCGTCCAGACTACGTTTCTCTTGGACTCGCCGAGGGGCCTTGTGAGCGAGACGATTCAACACATGTTCGGCGCAGCAACGAGACCAGTCAGATTGATCTGTGTCTGTGATCGTCAACCGTGCCAGCCCAAGGTACTGGGTCGCAGCCCCCCAGGTTGTCGGAGTCGACTTCGCATTGTTGTCCGGCACACGTTCCAGCGGTGGACGGCATTTATTATCGATGCACTACCAGTTAGCGAGAGTGATCCGGGCGAGGCATCGAAGGGGGGTGAGGTGGTGGTTCAGGCTCCGCAGGACCATTGTGATGGCGATTTGGCCATTGATACGGTGGATTGAGGGAAAGTCGAAGCCGTGGTGTGATATCGGTAGGGACAAGATGGCGGAGGCGGTGAATCGAGTTTCAAGAGCGTCTGTAACCTTTCGGGTGATGGCTGCGTCCAGTCTGGGAGCTGCGATTGGCGAGAGCGGTTGTAAAGCTAGCCGTGGACGAATCTGGGGCAGTAGGAGAGACCAGACCGCTTTCCGGAGGATTGAGATTGGGTACCGCTTGTTCTTTGGCAATGGAAAGCGTTCGATGATGGTGAGAAGGGCTTGCAGAGTGTCATTTTAATCCAAGAAGGCCGTACGGAGCATTCGAGGCTTGTTGGTAACCGGTACCCGTCGTCTAACCCCGTTGATCGTCAAGTCGACGACGCCCGGCAGGTCGTCCTTGTTGCCGAGAGCAAACGGTTGTGGATTCCCTCGTCTCAGAGTGATTCGAAGATGCTCGAGGGTGAAGTCTTGCGGCCAGATGAAAGCTCCGACGCCACGTAGCTTGGCTTTGTAGTCTGCAGCTGCTGCACAGTTCAGCCATGGCTTCTGCTCGACCGCAGGTGGGGTGTCGCGGTGGCGCAGCGTTTCGAAGTAGAACGTCCAAGTTTCGAGTCTGCGTGCTGGCGTACTAGCGACCAAAGTAGCTGGGTCATCCCTCGCAACTGAGATCCAACGTTGGATGGCTGGGGAATTCTGCCGCCATCCGCTGTCGCATGGGTCCGGACGAGGGTTCTCTGGTGGTCCTGCAAGTACGCCTTGACTCGAAGATATGTCCCTGAAGCATTTGCTGCGATACATTGCAGTAAAGGCGGGTTCGTCACGGAGTAAGGGTAGAACATGTGTTTGATCGGCTCAGCTCGCAAGATCCGCTTGAAGTCCTCCGTCTGTGCATTATTAGCCAACCGCGCGAGATTCTTCTTTGTCTCTTTCTGGAGCTCCTTGCGAAGCGTGTTCTTATACTTTCGCAGGCGTTCGGCCGTGATTAAGTCTCGGCGGATTTCCTTGATAATCCGATCCCATTCAAATTGAGCATCCCTCCAATTGGAAGAAAGGCCTCCATCCGGTTCTCTGCTGCACCTCGTATTAGGCGTCCAATCGTCTTCAAGCGGCGCACGATAGCATCGCATATAGGACTCGATCCTGGCCCTGGTTCTCGGTTTGCCTTGCCTTTTTGCCTTGTACGAAAACGAGGAATTCGAAGCGGTTATGAATTTGGCATCACAGTAACCGAGCAGCCTGTCATAACCCGCATTGGTCGAGAGCTCATCTATCGGTGGCAGGTCGTTCGCGAGGCTTTCTGAGAGTCGATCGCGAAATTGATCGAATATCTCGGGAGCTGTTTCGCGACGGGGCATACGCAGCCGAGCTGGAGCCGGGTTTTTTAGACTGCGCGTGCTCGGTATCATGGTGCCGATCGGAATATGAGCTAGTGCCGGGCGATGTACCCGGGAATAACGTCAACCGCCTCCATCAGTCTGCAGGTCATTCTGGGGTGGAAAACAAACCTGTCGAGAATGGTTTTATGTAGCAGATCCGCATAGTTGAACGCCGTCCAATCTTTGTGCCCGTGTACTCGCAGCTGTGATTCCCACGAATCGACCGCGGCGACAGCTGTCATGAAGTTCCAATACGTTCGGCGGAGGAAATCCGCAACCTGTTTGCCTTTCGGTGAGTATGGCTGCGTCAGCTCCCATCGATGAAGTGTTGCGTTGACATCATTACCCATTACCCATTCGGTATTACCACTCACCAAGGTGGTCATCTCTGACCAGAATATTCCGTGAATGCCTTCTCCCATCGAAGTCACCAATGGTTGGAGCGTAAACTGCAATCAGGTTCAGCGATCTGGTACGACCAACAATGTCGGGGAGTCGTGATTTACCGCGACAACACGACCATCGGTCTCGGGACACGGGCGAACTTGAATCTCGTGCGCTACCGTCAAAGTCTTGTGGACAAGTAATGCTACACCACGCGTGACTCGCGCGGGTTTAGCGGTGAAGATCTGATAGTGTTGATGTATCGAGAATCTGAAGCCGGGAAATGATGCCCAGTCGATAGGAAGTTTTAGCTCGTCCTTCGCTGTCTGCCATGTCTCGGTGAGTATCAATACGTGTGGCATAACGGTCTTGATGAGGTTCAGCAGTCCTAAAGCTTTTTCGCTATACTTCTGCAAACCGTTGCAGTTATACGTCAGCATTTGTAGAGGGTCACTGTATGCCTGTACGGCGGGAGCCAAAGCAAGGATAGCGAGGATCATGAGGCCAGCATGATTGGTGATTGTTGATCGGCACGTGTACCTGCCCCGGTACACCACGAACAATCCCAAACTAACGATCCCGAAGCAATCAAGGAGGGGAAACTTGAATGGAACCTGCGTGATTGGGCTTCCTGTGGGCTTCCTGTGGGGTGTAAGCGTATGCTGAAGCCGACATCAGTTGAGCTCGGACATACCTCCCCCATCTCTGCGTCTTCTGCCTCAACCTCGCCTTCTTGTCCGTCTTCCGCGTTCACATCATCCTCAGCAGCTTGGTCTCCGGCGAGACTGCCCTCAGCCACCTGGTGTCCGGTCTTCGGCCTTTTGCCAGACTTCCCGGAAGTACTCGACTCTGGAGCGTCACCGGAGTTGTCGACGTTCTGGAATCGGAAGCGAGAGGGATCAGAGAGAGCCCGAAGCTGAGCGCTGGAAATCAGGCGGGGGAGTTGAACATTGTGTGATCTCTGGTACAGGGACAGCGGAATCGTCGATTGTCTTGACCGCCGCTTGCGCCATCTCAGCTTGACTCGTCCAAAGCCTCATGTCTTCCTCCGCTTGAGCCGCCGATCCTTGAGCGTCGGCTAGGAGGGCGCGTCCAATGTCCGAATCCATCGAGCCCCAAATAGCGATATCACGCCTTGCCTTTTCACGGCTGGTTGATGCGTCGAACTTGTTTCTGTAGTACATTAAGCCCATCCGAGCATCAGAGCGGGCGTCTCGTTGACTGTTTGTCTCGGTGTTCCAGGTCACAAGGCGGTGGAGGTTGGCCTGTGCCTCCCGTTTCCTCTGATAGATCAATACAGTGGCTTGAATTTCTTCGAGCCGTGCATGCGGGTGATCACCTCGGCTCCCACCTGCTCCTGACGAGTGTCCCTTCTCTCGGCCTGTTGCTCCCGTCTGTCCCGCCTACGATTCTCTGCAACCAAAGCTTGATCGACCGTCTTTGCTTCGGCGTTGAGGTCGTACACGAGTTCCCAGGGTGCGAAATGCTCTGGCATCTGTTTACAGATGTAGACTGCGAAGCGGAAGTCCGTCGGAGTAACCATGAACCATTTCTCGTGGACATGATGGCCGTCGTTGAGAAGTGTCTCCTCGGGCCCTTCTTGAGCATTGAAATCCTCAACCCAGTCGAAAGCTCTTCCTCGATGTCATCTTTAGACCAACCGCCTGCGCCGTGGATCGCGATACTGCATGGGTTGGTCGGGATCAGAACATCTTGAGTGGGAACGAAGTGGACGTCGTAGCCTTCGAACACCCAAGTTTGATGCTTTTCGTCGATAAACTGTTCCGAGGCCGGGTGAAGGAATCTGACGTGTCGTTCGTGAACGTACGAGTTCTCCTTCGTGTAATCGAAGCGTCCCCAATCTCGAAGTACCAGATGGCCCATATCCTGACACATTCTTCTCACCCACGCGCTGGCTTTGGTCTCCTTGAGATCGTCCCGCTCCACTCCTGCTGGTTTCGAGAAGACGAAATCGCCCTGAGCACGCCTGTCCAAATCCTTACCGCAGCTCCTGAAACCCTCCGCTTTCAGCTCGATAAGGGCCATTCTCACTGCATCCATCGCTTCGAGTTTCTTCGTAACATGAAGCTTGCCTAGCGGCGAGAAATTTATTTTGGCGGTAGACTGGAACTTGTTGGTGTTGCTAGTTTGCAAGTCCGGCTCGCCCTCATGGATGTCGAAGTGGCCGATCTCGATATAGCCCTCGTCTCCATTATCGAACTTCTTCCCTCGTTTGTTGATATTGTCAAAGATCCGCTTCAGCTTGGCTCGGGCAGCATCGGATCGATTGTGAGGGAGGCCAAAAACGCGAACTTCAATGGGCGACCGATTGAAAGCAGCGCCGGGTACCTTAATAGTACTGTCCGTCTCGACAGGAGCGAAATCATCGTCAATAGACGACTTCTCATGCAAGGAGACCTTGGCACGCTCGATCGGCTTCATGACGGCCGCCTCGACCCAGTTGAACTTTGGCGGGGATATGACGACCTCGGGATCGCTGTCGACCGCTAGTAGAGCCGCCGTCTTGGTCGCAGGCGTGGTTTGGATGCTTCCCCTGAGAGGCTAGCGAAGCGGATGCGGCGTTCCGAGCTTTTTTCGGGTTGGTCACTTTGAACTTCATCTTCGTTTGTGCGGTCGGTAAGGAGTCGACATGCATCGGCTAATTGGTTGCCATGCTTCTGCAGAGGTTCGTACTGTTTATCAGTGAGTATTTCGTCGCAGGCCGATTGATGCTCACTATGTCTTCGCCTGGTGGAAGCGATGGAGGCGAGATTATGATGAGGTAGGTAGCTTCTAACGGCGATTGACGTTCGAACTGTGAGAAGTATAGTAGTGAGATGTCAACGATCACTGGGAAATCGCGGATAGAAGGCGACGAAGCCAGGTTCCGCTCTGATCGGGGTTTCGGGGAGGGCATGTGCTTGTGGAGCATGCGATGATAGGCTGCGCAGTCGTCCTCAATCAGCTTGACGAGGTGGTGAAGGGGAATGTGATGACGTAATACATTTCTATCAAGGAGGCAGCCGAGAGAGGATTTCGCCGACATTTTTATGCGGAAAGGGGTGACACACAATCCGTTGATGGTACTTGGTTCCTTCCGGGGTTTGGACCGGAGTGGAGCGCACGCAAAGGAGAAGAGCTGGGGCATAAGCGAGCAAGGGGAATTTTCCCAAGTCCAGGCTGATCGGCCACGTGGCATCGGGTTGTGATCAGTAAAGCGGTGATGCTCACTCAGCAGATGGGACGAGGGTGCGATGAGGGGACGTGAAGCAGGGAGAGCGCCGATGGCATGAGAGGAGGGAGGCCATGAAGTCATCCTCGGCGATGGCAGTCGGAGCGGGACCGTAGGTCGAGGTGAAATTAGTAGCTGGGCGAGCGTAGTCTGAGAAGCTGGATTTCGGCTTGCTTTTGGTGTCTGCTTTAGCTTTCACCGTAGCTTTCGCCCGTTTCAGCTTTCCCGCTGCCATCATACTTCAGCTTGAAGACTCCCAAAAAATAGGCAAGGGCGACTCACTTTTCCGCAACTCCTCATCCTCCCCATCAAAGTCATCCTCATCATCGCTCTCGTCCTCACCGTCTTCCGCCCCGTCCCAATCCTCCACACCATTATCGAAATATCCTCTCCCGTCGTCGTCGATGATGAAGTCGTCTCGCTCAATGCCGGGTGCCGACAATCGAGCGGTATTGGTCGTCTGTAAACTCGTCATAGAGCTCGGCTTCGTTTGGGCTGCAACATCCTATCAGCACTCCCCAGCTGGGACTCGGAACACCACTAGGGATGGCAAGATGGACACTCGAATCTGAAGCTGAGAAGCTCAAGGTACGGTGCCAGATTTCGCCCTTCCCTTCACTACGTGAGATGAACACCTTCCACTGCCCCAGCTGCCCACCCTTCGCTCGAGCTTCTCTCGGCGCTGCGAATCGATCACTCCTGCCCTCAGGCTTCCGTGTCCCGATCATGATGATTCCACAAGATGCAGGAGCGTCGTTCTGGTAAGATAAGGAAATAATTTGGAAGGCAAAGAAATCAGGAAATGTCGCGTCGCAAACACGCGTGGAAATTGGTCACGTGATCCGCCGAATCATTCCGTAATTCCTGGAGAGTTGCATCTTTGCTTTACTATGCCATCGCCGCTTGATCAGCCTGAGCTACCTACGCCGATTTAGACACCACAGTCAGACCTGGTACCTACTCAACCACTCGCGACAGAGAGTTCCGATACCGGGGCTATCACGGCGGCGGAGGAGGCAAGAGGTGCTCCAGACGGACAAGGGGAAGAGGTGCATACTCTGGATATTGGGGAAGGGAACATCGTGAAGCTTGATAAGCTGGGGCCGATGATCATCAACTCTGATGGGGTGAGTCCCATGTATTCGAACGCCTAGGTCGAAGGTAGGGTTGGTGTTGGGCGAATGAGATTATGAAAAGACCCTAGAGAGGTTGTAAAGGACAGTCATGAAGGAGAGGGTAACGAGGCTAGAAGTCGTCCTTGCACTTTCTTTCCCGCCTCTCGCATCCCCGAAGCAATCACGCCATATCACCGGCACTTCTCGTCATCGGGGAAGTGTCGCAGGAGATATGGCAGGGACTTTTAAGCCGGATCAGCGTTCCTCAGATTAAAGCATTCAGGTGTGCGGCAGGTGGCCGTAGCGATGGAAACGCCAGCGGATGGTCGGTCTCGCTGATGCACCCTCAGACCCTCTCCCGGATCCACAATTGGCAAGACCTCCACCCGATCGAACAAGAACGAACCGTCCGTCTCCTCGTCAAGAAGCGGAATCTGGTGCGACTCCGACAGCTCGACGCGGAGAATCCTGCCTCGTCCGGCGAGGAGGAGCGGTTGACAGCGCTACAAGGCGGTTCGTGAGGTCGGGAGGAAGTTTGTACTGTACTATACTGCATGACATCACGACAATACCCTATCATCGCTTCCCGAGTATCCCGCTCGGTCCATGTTCCTGCCACCCACAGCTTTCGCCCGCATCACAAGGAGTGCAGGCGTCATGTCACGATTGCTCACCTTGGCATAACAATTCCGACAATACACCATCCCGTCCCTGTCCGACACTTCGAAGGATCAAGCGTCGTCTTGCAGCTCGTACATCTCAAGCACCCTCTATGCCACTATCAAAACCAGCCCATCAGTCACTACCCTCCATTCCAACTCGAGTAAAGGGACCAGTCGGGGAGGGGGACCTACTTGTGGTTGACCGCAAACACCTGTTCCGCAGCATAAACCCGTTTCTCACACCCACAACACATTTCCTCCCCCACCATCGGTCTCTCCCCAACTTTACTCCATGAACTATCTCCTCTCCGTGAGAGGCCCCGATCGTCCAGCGCCTCGGCGCGACCGGCGTAGGGGATAGTGATGGGTCTGTCGGCGCGGAAGTTCGGGCGGGTGGTCGAAGTGCTCGGATCGGGACTGCCTGTACCCCTATACACCGGCATCTCGGGAGTCGAAGGCGGTTTGGACAGGTTGGGTGGGGTATAGTATTCGGTTGGTGGGGGAGGGGACGGGGGGAGGCGAGCGGTTTGGGGGGGAGAGGCGGGAGGGGGCGAGAGGGGGTTTTCGCGGGGGAGGAGGCGGTGGATGAGGGATGGACATTGGCGTGGCGCAGATCGTGGGTGCCGAATAGTTGGGTGTAGCATCGGGAGCAGTACGTAAGTGGACCAAAAACTGGATTTGAGCTTAAAATGTGTAATTGGGTGGAAGACGGTACGAGGGAGTCATGCTCGACGAGCCCACCGGGATCATGGCGTGTACCGCAGTTCTCGCATTTCAGACACGGTTTATGGTAGATCTGCTCAAGTCAGCGTGGTTTGCAAGTATGTCTTGGAAGGATGGAAGGATGGGCTTAATCGGAGAGCACGACGGACCTTTCGAGCGGGACCCATGACTTGCTCGGCGTTATAGACTGCTCCGCCGCAGCTCGCTTTCGACTTCAAGCTTTGCGCCCTGCATCATGAATCAGCTGTGATTGCCATCTCTGGATGATTCACCCACCTTCCAGAGCGTCCGCATACCCTGCTCCGCAGCTTGCTCTTCAAGCTTCCGCATAGCCTCGGGACTCAGTCCAGCACCTTCCGCGGCTTGTAATCTGACGAAGACCGCTTTGAGCTTGAGAGCGGATCGCAGTGTCGACACACTGGAGGAGACATCAGCAGCAGGTCTGCGAGAAGGCGAGGGAAAATATACGTGTCGGTCACCACGTTGAAGCTGTTCTTAGCGCCATGGAACCAGCCGAGCGGAGCAAATTGCGATGAGGCCTGACATCGCTCTCAGTCTTACTCGTTGTCGACTGTCTGATAACTTACAGCATGTTGTACAGACTTCGCTTGGAAAGCCCGACCAATAGCGTTCAATAGCTCGACTCCATAGCTTTCGTCCTTCAAGTCCCTGTGCAACGGTCAGCATTGCGTCCATCAGACCCACACCGCTTACTCTGCCTCGAGCCTGAGCTTCTCCCGGAACGACGTAGCCACAGCTTTATCCTCCGGCCCCTTGGCTGCTTCTGTAAAGATCGACAGCTTGTTCTTGAGGTTCTCAGCCAGCTTCTCCACTCTCGCCCTCCTGATTCTCGCTTTCTGCACCGAGCTTCAGCGTCGTGCTACCTGGGAGGATTGGCGATCTCACCTCCTCCTGCTTGGCCCGATCCCGCATCATCTTCCGCTGCATAGCGTCGGGGGTCAGCATCGGTCGACCCGTCGGACCAATAATCATCTCCCCTTCCTCTTCGTGTTGCTGCTGGAACGCTTCCTTCATGTCCTTCCCTGTGATCCCTCGTCAGCATATACAGTATGTGGGTTAAGAGCGACATGCCGATGGAGATTTGTCCAATGAAGTCGTCGAACCGGTCCCCGCCGAACATCTTCCCAAACACCTCCTCAGGATCCTGGAACCCGCCGGCCGGCTCGGCGACACCTCCACCGTTCTTCTCGCCAAACTCGTTGTACTTGTGTCGTAACTGGGGAGCGGAGAGGACCTGATAGGCTATGGAGATTTGCTTGAATTACATCGGATAATCAGTATGACATGCTTGTCTCTTAATCTCTTCGGCGTCTGGATCATCTTGGTTCTTGTCGGGATGCAACTATACAAGTGGTCAGTGTAGACAACTATCTCGCATCTCGGCTGAGATATAGGCGGTAAGCTTCAACCGACCTTGATCGCCAATCGCCAATCGCCTATAGGCCTTCCTGACATCCTCAAGGGTACACTGACTTTCCAAACCCAATACGTCATAATACGCTATATCAAGCGGGTTCTTATCTCTCCCGATGCCACGACCCCCTCCCCCTCGAAAAGTGCTTGTGCCTGCGCTGGTGCCGGTGCCGGTTGGACGGGAGCTGGAGGATGATCCTGCTGAGGGCTTGGGTTGGGGGGTGGGAGAATAGGGTTTTGCATCTGAACTCCCAGTCAGACTTAGGGATAGCAGCGAGTTTTTTGCGTACGAAGAGCAGCGGACGCGTAGAGAACCGATGAATGATGGAGGGATGATGTATTCCTGTTGAACTCGACATCTACGGTAGGCGACGGAATTCAGCTCAGCTCATGTGTGGTCCATCGGAGACGGCGATGTAGAGAAGGCGAAGAAGGTTCTAGGCGGTCTCAGGTATATTTTTCATGTGGACCATCAGAATCATGAAGTAAGGGAATCAGTGTTTGGACTTGACATGTATGGGTTGATTGCTCAATTTGACCAGCTCTGCGATGGAACAATATTCCTAAGCGGGTCACCCAGTAGGCTCCTTCGACACGGAGTCTCGCTGAGTGCACAATCAGACCCCGTGCGCTGCCATGCAGCGACAGATTGGCCATCCTTGTCAATCAAGACGTCTCTCGTTAATCATTTCATGCGATATTGGGCTCCCGAAATGGCAAAGAATTCACCTTATCCCATCCTCTGCATACTCGTACTCCACGTATTCCGGCTGCCACCTTTTCGCCTCCGCCCACTCGCGTCTTCCCTCGTTCGGTATGTCCGCTCGGGCAACTCCTTCTGCAACCGCTTGGTCGATGACAGCCAAGGCGACCTCGAAGTTGACCTCGGCGGCATCTGTCTGCCATCAGATATTGTGATATACCAGCAGAATAGCACTCACTCCCGAAAGGAGGCAAGAGAGACTGATCAGGGTCTTTGAGAGCAGGTGCAAGTTCCGAGAGTCGCTTCGCGCCGGCAACAATCATCTTGTCCGTCATCTTTTTGCTTTGAGACAGGATAGTACCGAGCCCGAGCCCGGGATAGATCAGGGCCTGATCCGGTTGTCAGCAAATGATCCGTCGTCTAAATGTCATGAAATCCGAGAGAACACTCACGTTATTACACTCAGCGATCATATATTTCTTGTCGGTACCAGGCGTATCAACTGGCGGGAAAGGCGAACCGGTCGCCATGAGCGCTTTGCCATTACTCCATTGGTTGGCGTCCTTCGGACTGGCCGTCGATCAATACGGCGAGATACCAGCCATAGTTGAATCTCACTCTACCTCGCAGAGCCGTGTTGGATTGCTCAGCTGCGCTACCAGTCAGCATCGATGCGTGCAATTGCGCAAGATACGCACTGGGAAGATGATCGGCCTATCCACATGTTTTGACATTTCCTTGACCACCTCTTCTGTGAAAGCACCACCATGCGTACTCGTTCCGATGAGCACCGTCGGCTTGACTCTCTTCACCACCTCGAGCAGTCCAATCTGCCCATCGTTCCAATCATCTTCCTGACGAATGAAGTTCTGCTCAATCTCGCCTCTGATCTGATTGGCAAGCGACTTTTGGATGAGGCCGTTCTTGTCTATCAGCCAAAATCGTTTCGCAGCTTTGTCCTCAGAAAGCGAAGACGAGGACAGTCGCATGGCATCGCGGAGTTGACGGGCGATGCCGAGACCGGCGGAACCGGATCCGTAGATGATGATTCGCTGGTCCTCGATCTAGCCCATGTTAGCAATCAACCGAATTAAAGGATGTAAGCTGACCTTGCTTTTCGTCACGGTGATTGCTGCCTGGAGCGCTGCGAGCTGATCGCAATCGCTTCAGAACGCTCAGGGAAGGGCAAAGAGACAGCTTACAGCTACGGCACCTGTGCCTTGTATGTCATCGTTGAACTGTATGCACTCCTCGTCAGCACTCCTTCCGGCGTCCTGGTGATGCGAGGCGGACAATGGAGTGCTGATCCCTTCGGTATTCGTTCTCGATCAGCGCTTATTGCTCAGAAGCTCAAGGCTCTTCGCTTATCATGCCTCACCGATACCGTTCCAAAATCTTTTGAGCGTTGCTAACTCCCTATAAATCATGTTCAGCGCCGATGCAAGACTCCGTCCAATGCTAGCGCTCACAAAGTCCTCAAAATGCAGCAAGCACTTCGGCTGGTGTTTCTTCACTAATCCGACGAACTTCTCCAAGAAGTCGTCGTAGCGCTTGCCACGGATACGATCTTTCCGGTAACCCTGATTGTCTCGCCGTCAGCAATAGGACGTACTCGGGACTGATGCTTGCGATGTAGAGCTCGTCCTTCAGAAGCGCCTCATTGTCCGTCCCGACGTCCAGTACCACAGCGAGTTCTTTTGATGGGCTACGAACGCTGTTTAGCTGCAACACTTGAGGCGATCGTTGTCATCTCATAATAATGAGACTCACTCGACGCCCGCTGCGAGAGTGTAAATCACCGCCTTGGCAGCTGAAATGCCAATCCCGCCGGATCCCTGTTCCATGTTTAGCAGTTCCCCCAATCTGCCTGTGTAGTTATTCACCTGATCACCAATTCCTAGGATCGCCTCGGCATCCGAAACAACTATCTTATCGGACCGTCATTGACTTTCGACATTGGTAATAGACACGGCTTACGAGGTCCAGTTGCCTCCCCTCACACGCATCCAAGAAATCCACCTCCATCTTGTCCATATCCGGCGGGGAGAGGTACAGCCCCTCGCTCCTCCTGAACAGGTGCGAGTACTCGCTGATGGCATCTGCTTCGGTAGGTGTGTAAATGACTGGAAACATGGCCTCGAGGTTCTTGGAGAGAAGTGCGTAGAAGAGGGTCCAGTTTTGGGCTGTGAGGGACACGAAGGGATGAAGGTGTCAGCAAGAGCATTATTGGAGAAATCCAAAGGAGTTCATAACGAAATACGACAAGGTCAATAAAATAGTGCAGCGAGGTAAGGCTAATGTCACTGAAGGAACGCATCGAGGTGAGGCGGGTACGAGTCAACGAGCCAATGGCAGTAGGACGATGCGAGTGGTATGACCCACATTTCATGCTCTGCAGAAACGAATTCTTCCGGATATCGGTCTCTCGATCATTATACTGCTGAAGAGCCCTCTCGACCTGCTGTTCCAGCGTGTCGACCCTACATCTCGCCATCAGGTTTCCAAACCTCCTCGCATGACTGCGACCTCACGTGTATGGCAGCCGTCCTCGAACACCGAACTCATCCCGTTCGTTCCTGGAAAAGGCGGTTCCTTTGTTGAAACGAGGGTTGTTGAGAATAGCTCCGCCGCGGAGAGCGACTTTCACCGGTTTCGGTGCAGTAGACATACTTCTTAGGCTTGAGCGGAGCTGGCATCGACGACACGCATATGAAGAGGAATGCCTGAGAGATTTGACCAGGTTTCATCTGAAACTCTGTGGGAGTACGACACGTCAGACAAAGCACGTGGGAAATGTCTTCATCCAGCGGCATTGGTAAGTTAAGCCGCTGCTGTACTATAGTGCGCAAAGAAGAGGACATTTGAGAGATACGACCGAGAGACATACATTCCTGCGGATCAAGATTTTGTATCATCTCCTTTTCTTCGCCGAACATGCCCGAGTTTCAGCGAATGCAGGATATACTGCCTCACTCACCTTTTGCGCCCTTCGTCTGGAACCTTCATCTTTCCCCCTTTGAGCGGTGTTTCCTCCTTGCCCCCTTTACCTGCTTTCTGCCCACTGGACTCGGCCGGTCCCGCTGCAGCCTCGTCCTCGCATTTCGGGCAGAACCATTCTCCGCCAGGGATGTTCTCAAGCGGCGGATCCAGGCAACCGAGATGGTATGCCTCGTCACACTGGCTATCTCAGCTTGACCGGTTGACGGTCAGCTCACCTTTTCGCATTCGAGAGGAGCATCTTCTCGGTCGTCTTCGCACACGAGGCACTTGGACGAGGACGCGATGTGGACTGGATGTCGGGGAATATCGGATAGTTTGGCATTGGGTCGAGCTAGGAACAGGTGAAGAAGGAGCCGCCAGCGACGCTAATAGAGCCAGTCAAATGTGACCTTAGAAGCTGGGACTCACTCGATGACATCGACGTCCGCAAGATGCATTATCTGTTGAGCTTTTGTGGCACTCTTCATATCTGGGCCCAGACCCAGTTCTGCACGCGGAGATGAGTCGGCCGCGTGCCGTGGGTATGAAGGTTCACGTACCGCCATACAGCTAAAAACGCTCAATGTGAGTCAATGGGAAAGGCTTGAGATCATGCAATACTTACTACACCTCGACCGAAACCGACCGTCATCACTCCTCCAGCCGAGTCTGGCTTTGTGATGACGTGTGTACACCCGCCGCATGAAGCTTTTAGTACAGGACAACTGATGAATGCAATTGAGCTCCGTCAGTGTGAGCGGTCCTCCGGGGATCGGCGAGGCCTACTGTCTTGATTAGTTCTGGATGACCGAGAAGCATTAGCGTACAACGCAATACCTTGGGAGACTCACTTGAACGAGGTGTATGGTTGTCCGGTTGATCCTACGTCGTCGCATCAGCCACCGTCTTCATGACGGATGAATGCTCTGGCGGACTCACCATCACTCGTAAGCTTCCACTTCCCGGCCATATAGTACATATTTTGGCGGTCGATCTCAACCGAGTCTGCCGCGCCAGGCCCCATGAGCGATCCTCACACATCTTTGATTGGGTTGCGCTACTGACCTACTCGTTGGTCCACAAAGTATACTCTTCCCTCGCGTGAGCTCGTTCTTGCCCGAAAACTGAGAACAGCGGTACGATCAGCACGCGCAAGGGTGCGATCTCCCGAGACTGACCGAGGGTACGATTGTTGCGACCAAGCTACACTTCCTTAGTCTCGGATATCCGACGCCCGTGAACACGCTTACCGATCCTTCTGATCCTGCAATCCCAACCTCGAATAACCCGCAAAACCAAAAGCATAAACATGTCCCTCGTCATCCAAAGCCAGCGAATGTTGATTGCCTGAAGCGATCTGTGTGATCTTCTTGTTTGTCAATCCTTGGACCAAGCCTATGATGCCTCAGGGTTTGCCTTCGATGTGAAATCATTTCCACTTACGAGCTGGGACTTCAAGGTCAAAACCTGTCTTTCCGCCCTTGAGGAGTCGCTCGCCAGTCTTCCCGTTGCCTAATTGGCCTGATTCACTGGATCCGGCAGCATATATTTGGCCGGTGTCGGTGAGGAAGAGCGAGAAGGTATGCCCCGCTGTGACCCAGGCCAGGCACTGTGGTCAGCGGCAAATCTAGGCTGAGGACGACAACATGCCTGAACGATTTTCGTTCCCGACTCTTTCGACCAAGGTCCGGTGATCTTCGTCAAGTTCCCCACTTCCTGACCGGGGTTCTGAGTGACTCGTCAGCTCTACCCTTCCTAGTCCGAATGTTTCGCAGCCCACCAAGCCAAGCTGTCCAACCACGTTGTTACCACAACCTTACACTCCTCCCTGATCATCGACCAATAACACGTGAGATCTTCCTGCGGCTCCTCCAACCCATTTGCTGCCCTTGTCAGGATGAAAGATTTTGTACGGGTCGAGCTCGGAGATGACGCCAGTTGCTGCTTTGGCGAGCGACGAAGAAGGGGATTTGCCGAATATCCCGTGCGAGACCGTGGACTGCGCGGAATCAGCAGGATGCAGGTTTGCCTCGGCGAGTTTTGACAGACCATCGATGACGATGGCGTAATTCGCCTATGGTCCCGTTATGAGCTTTGTGATCTTGACGTTGCAAAGGGATCGAAGGATGTGAGGTGAGTTCAGATCGGAAGTCGAAGGTGGCGGCCGGTCTTTGCGGCCGTTCGTCGCCCTGTGAGATGGATTTACGCATCAGCACATGTATCTGACAAGGTAGAAGCCTCATTCACTCACCAGCCGGTCCCGCCTGCGATGAGAACTGCATAGAGGAAAGGTCATAGTGCCAGCAAGTTCAATGATGATATCCTGCGGCGGATCTCCCGGTCAAAGCCGACCACCCAAAATCACTCGCGACCTTCCGGTCGAATGTCCCGCGATAGCGGCATCGAGATCCACATCTCCAAGCCGGAGGATGGCCGAGGACAGTACCTCATATCCCGTTGTACAGCTAAATCAAGAAACATGAAACATCTGACACGTACCTCTACCCCATGGCTCTTCTGCGCCGTCCTCGTCCGCCATTGCGGTAGCTGTTTTGTTGTAGTTTATGATGAATGCATAAAAAAGGACGAGCGAAGTGAAAACTTTCACACTATGAACGAACGCGTCGCGCGCGAGCTTATCCGAGCCTTCCAACACTCCCACTCGAGGTAGCGAGCGT
>JAABUP010000425.1_pt1 | contig 93571 bp, 85 predicted proteins | sample 5559201 | NCBI WGS metagenome assembly JAABUP01 (sample SAMN10711887, study PRJNA513373) | rock metagenome | isolation source: Antarctica rocks | place: Antarctica | reverse complement strand
GCAACGCGTCCCGGTCGGAGCAGGCGGCGAACCCGTTGGACAGTGCGGTGAACCCGATGCCGGCCTTGACGCACTGGCGTTTGGCCCACTCATGGCCGTTGACCCACACCTTCACCGGATACGGGAAGTAGGCGCAGACCTTGATGAACGCCGCCCCGAACTCGACGTCCCACAGGTAGAAGTAGAAGCACGTCACCCGCCGGTCGGCCTTGGTGAAGGAGAACCACGGCACGCCGCCCGAGCCGTGCCGTTGGTTGGCGGCGAACACGTTCTGGTACTCCTGCGCGACGCCGATCGCCGCGACACCGGACCGTCCTGTCGCTTCCTGCCTGGTGAGATGGCGGCGCATCACGTCGATCTTGCGGTCGTTCTTGCCGAACCGGATAACCGGGATGCACTCGCCTTCGGCGAAACGCGACACCGACCTGCGAAACGCCGTACCGATCTTCTCCATGATCGCCGGCGACGGGATGGGGTAGCCCAGATGCGCCGTCATGAACGACACCACCTGCCCACCCACCTGCAGGTTCGGCACATAACCGTTCAGGTAGATCCGATCCAGGCACTCCACGTCGAGCACCACATGCCCGTCGAGAACGTCGTTCACCGTCGTCGTCGCAGCCATGACCACCAGCCTGACCGCACCCGACAACCCAGACCAGCCCCCACCTGGGCGGTCAGAGGCGCAGCCTCACTGGTAGTAACAGCGCGGCGGCCAGGCGTGGCCGGCCGGAAGCCGAGGCGGCGACTGCAGCGACAAGGGCGGCGACATACAGGGGAGTCTCAAGCCCGGCCACAGCCCACAGCGCGACCCAGGACGAGCTCGTGACGATGAGCAGCGCAACGGCGGCCGCGAGCCGGTCGGTCCAGCCTGGGCCCTCGACACCGCTCACGCCGGCGTCCGAGCCAGTCCTGCGGCTCAGAAGTCGCCACAGCAACACGAGCGTCAGCACATGCAGGGCGATGCCGAACAACTTCGCCATCGCGAGCGCAGGCAAGTGCACCGCGATGACGAGGGCGAGCAGCAGCGTCCATGACGGGTTGCTGAAGCCCTCGACCCGTTCGCCGGGATTGAACACCAGCCCGTGCCCGGAGGCCAGGTTGGCGGCGTAGCGAAAGCTGATCCACGGGTCGTCGAGCCAGAGGCGGCGCAACGACAGGTCGAGCAGTACGGCAGCCGGCAGTGCCAGGAGCAACGGCCACCCCCCTGTGGCCCACGCACGGCCGCGCTGGCGTCGACCAGTCGGGCTGTGATCGCTCAGGCCCTTGCTCGGCGCCCGGAGGACGGCTGTCGTCATCCTGGGCTGCTGCAGCGCAAGACCCGGATGCGGACGTGGCGGCTGCGATTCCCGGCGGGCATCCCCCGATTCTTGCAGTCGCGACCGGCTGGGATGCCTACCTGGGTTCAAGCTGCCAGCACCCGACGATCGCTGCGGCGGCGGCACGGCCCCCGACCTGACTCGCGGGCTAAACCGTCCGGCGGTCAAGGCCTTCGGCGGGAACACCGACAACCAACGCGTGACGCGGTCGCCGTTCCTCCCCCGACCCGCGCTGGCCGCGGTGTCCAACGCGGACGACCCCTACGACTGCGCGGTCCTCGGCGCCACGCGTCCAGCCATCGCCCTCCTCCCGCTTCGGCTGCAGGGCCAGTCAGGCTGAGGTACGTCTGGAGATCCCGTCCGCAACCTCCCGGGCCATCCGAGCGCCGGCATCCGCATGCTCTTCAGCAGTGGGACTCGGTCCGCCGTCGACACCTATGTCGCGACCGGTCGGCAGGTACTGGCGGTGCCGGAGCCGGGTCCGCTACCGGACGACCCGGCCATCAGGTCGCTGCAAGCGCAGGCAACCGGCCCGCTCCTGCCGGCGCTCGACGCCGTGGTGCAGGCCTACCAGCGAGAGTCGGAGCGACGCGTCTCCACGATCCTCCTTGAGGAACGGGGCATCCTTGCCCTCACACTGCTCGCCCTCGTCGTCGAGGCTCTCCGGGTCTTCCGGCCGATGAGCCGCCGGATCGAGCACGAGACGCAGCGCCTGGAGCAGGCGTCGGCGCGGCACCGAGCCGAGGCGGCACGCCACGCGTTCAGCCTGCAGCTGCGTGACGCCGTCGACCTGACCGACACCGAGCCCGACCTCGTCGCCACAGTCCTGCAGGCAGTCACGACCGGTGGCGTGCCAGGCACGCCTGAGCTGTTACTGACCCAGGAGGGCACAGGCCTGCTGCCGATCCTCGGCCCGGCACGCGGCTGCTCCGTCGGCACCGCAGACGGCTGCCCCGCACTGCGACGCGGCCGCACCATGTCCTTCCCGGACTCGCATGGGCTCGGCGCCTGCGCCCACCTGCGCCGGGACGCCGCTGCGGCGGGCGACGAGCACGTCGCCAGCGTCTGCGTCCCGGTCACCTTCCTCGGCACCGGCCTCGGCGTCCTGCGAACGGTGACCCCGGCGGGTGAGACACCCGATGAGCGGGCGCGGGACGCACTGGAAACTATTGCCAGCACCGCCGGCACTCACGTCGGAACGCTGCGGGCGTTCGCGAGGTCGCGCTCGGATGCCGAGCGTGATCTGATGACCGGTCTGCTCAACCGCCGGGGCCTGCAGCAGGCTGTGAACCGCTTGGAGGCTCAGCGCTGCCCGTTCGTCGTCGTCGCCATCGATCTGGACCACTTCAAGGAGGTCAATGACGCTCACGGGCACGACGTGGGCGACGGGGTGCTGGTCGAGACGGTCCGGACGATGAACTCGGTCCTGCGCCCGGGTGACATCCTGGCCCGGCACGGCGGGAGGAGTTCGTCGTGGTCGTGCCCCTGTCTGGCGAGGGCCCGCCGCAGGAAGATGGGCTAGCCGCCGGGTTCGCAGTCGCCGAGCGCATCCGTGTTGCGGTCGCGGCTGCCCACGAAGGCGGCAACGGGCCGTCGTGCACGGCCAGCCTCGGAGTGGCCGGTCCGGTGGGCTCTGACTTGGACGATGCGTTGCGCCGAGCAGACACGGCGCTGTACCGGGCCAAGTCGCCAGGCCGCAACCGCGTCGAGGTGGCCGGCGAGCTGATGGTTGAGAGCCCGCGGGACCCGTCGGCGGTCAGGACCTAGCCGGCGGTGCCGCCGTGCCGGTGCCGCCGTGCCGGTGCCGCCGTGGCGCCCGGGCGCCGGGAGGCGAGGATGGCAGCAGCCGAACAGGACTAGTCGGCTCAGCCCGCCCGAGACCCAGGAGGCTCCGTGACCAACCCAGTTGCCGACGCCGCGCCGGCGAACCGCAGCGCCGACGCGGACAAGGGTCGAGAGACGCCGTGCGACAAGCGGCGGCATGTCAGGACCGGCCGCTGATGGCCGTCGACATGGTTGCCCTGGTCGGCGACCTCGCTGGTGAGTCCTGCGACATCGAGCGCATCCTGGCCGCCCTGCCGGAAGCGGCGTGGGACACCCCCACGCCCTCGTCGGGCTGGCTGGTCCGCGACCAGGTCAGCCATCTCGCGTACTTCGACGAGACTGCGGCCCTCTCGGCGACGGAGCCCGAGCGCTTCAAGCAGGAGTCAGCGCAGCTGCTGGGTGTGGGGGCGGGCTTCGCCGACGAGGTGGCGATCCAGCACCGCAGCGAGTCGCCGGCGCAGCTGCTCGACTGGCTGCACCGGGCCCGCGAGACCTACCTGGACACCTTCCGCGGCCTCGACCCCAGCCTGCCCCTGCCCTGGTACGGACCGCCGATGAGCGCGGCCTCCTCGGTCACTGCCCGGCTCATGGAGACGTGGGCACATGGGCAGGACATCGTCGACGCTGTCGGTACCTCGCGGGCGCCGACCGCCCGGCTGCGCCACATCGCCCACCTGGGAGTGGCTACCCGAGGCTGGAGCTTCCGGGTGCGCGGCCTGCCGGTGCCCGAGGCCTCCATCCGGGTCGAGCTGACGGGCCCGGACGGCAAGGTCTGGACCTGGGGCCCGCCCCATGCGACCGACCGGGTGACCGGGTCGGCACTGGACTCCTGCCTGCTCGTGACCCAGCGGCGACACCGGTCCGATACGGCCCTCCGAGCGACCGGCCCGGTAGCCGAGGCCTGGCTCGGGATCGCCCAGGCGTTCGCTGGGCCGCCCGGGCCGGGGCGGGATCCGCTTGGCAGCTCGCCGCCGCAGCCTGACGGTGTTTCGTGATGGCGACTGCACGCGGCGCCTTCAGGGACTTCGGCCCCTTCGCCGCTCGCGCGTGACGCCCGATGTCCTCGCGGGCCTGACCCTCGCCGCGCTGGGCATGCCAGAGGTTCTCGGCTACGCGCGGCATCGCGCGCATGCCGGTCGTCACCGGGCTCGCCCGGTGGAGCCGATTAGCGCGCTCATCCGCGGGGAGGGGGCGACGGTGAGCACACCGGACGCCGCACCTGCGCTGCCCGCCGATTGGCTCGCGGCCGCCGAGCACCGGCTGGCCGAGGCGAGGGTCGGCTCGGCCAGCCGTGACGTCGAGGTGCTCGCCGAGCACGTCAGCAGCCTGCCGGGCGAGCAGCGCGAGCAGGAGTTCACCGCCCTCGTCGAGCGTCGCGCAGAGCGGGTGCCGCTCGAGCACCTCATCGGACGGGTCACCTTCCGCCGCATCGAGCTGCTGGTCGGCCCCGGTGTGTTCGTCCCGCAGCCCGAGACCAGCCCGGTGGTGCAGTGGGCAGTCGACGCCTTGCAGTGGCGTGACTCGTCGGGGGCACTGAGAGCGCCGGGGGCGTCGAAGAGGTCAGTGGCGCCGGTGTGCGTCGACCTGTGCACGGGTTCCGGAACCATCGCACTGTCGCTGGCCGCCGAGGTGCCGGGCGCTGTCGTGCACGCCGTCGAGGCCGACCCGGGTGCGTTCGAGTGGGCGGCCCGCAACATCACCCACAACGACGTCACGGTGAGGCTGCATGCGGGGGACGCGGCGAGAGCTCTGCCTGAGCTCGACGGCCAGGTCGACCTGGTGGCGAGCAACCCGCCCTACGTCGCGACCGGGGAGCTGACCGGCGTCGCTCCCGAGGTGCGCGACTTCGACCCCACCGTGGCCCTGCACGCGGGTCCGGACGGACTCGACGTCATCCGGGCTGTTGAAGCCACGGCCCGGCGACTGCTGCGCCCCGGCGGCCTCGTCGTCGTGGAGCACTCCGACCGCCAGGGCCGCTCGGCTCCGGCCGTGTTCGCCGAGGCGGATGACTGGGACGACGTGCAGGACCACCCGGACCACGACGGGCTCGACCGGTTCGTCACCGCGGTGCGGCGCTAGCCGGACGACGCTGACCCACCGGCCGATCGGAGTCGGGCCTGCGGTCCGGCCTCAGGCCGCCTGAGCCTGCGGCCTCGCCGTGAACTGCTGCAGCAACAGGTCGAACAGGGCGCGGTTGGTGTGCGAACGCCACCACGCCCCGCGCACGATGCGGGGCGCCCACTCCGGCTGCTGCTCGCACAAGGGCACTACCGCCTTGTCAAGCCAGTCCTTGCCGTGACGAGGGTCGACCTCCGCATGCTCGGCGTAGAAGGGATACGCGCCGCTCGGTGCGCCCAGCCGGTCGAAGGCCTGCAGCACCAGCCGACAGCGGGGACCGGCCTGCAGCTCGAGCAGGCCGAGCGCTCCGACCATCTCGGGCTGCAGCCAGTGGTTGGTCGCGAACAGGCCGCCGAGCGCGACCCGCTCGAGCGCCTCGACGGGCTGCTCGGCACGCGGGATGCGGGGCATGTTGATCGCCCGTGCCATCGCCTCGTGCATCGTGGTGTGCACGGCCTCGAGCCGACCGTTGCCCATCTCGTCCCAGTAGTTCTGAGCCAGCTCCAGCTTCGCCGAGCCCGACAGCCCGATCTGGCACGCGGCCACGAGGTCGTCGAAGCCGCCGTCGGGCCCGCCCTCGATGGCAAGGAAGCGCACCAGCTCCTCCCAGCTCGACTCGCGGGCCAGCCACCGGTACGCCTGCGGCAACCGGTCACGGGCGGCGAGGCGGCGCATGCCCTCGGCGGCGTTGTCCGACCGCGCGGACTCGGACAGCCCGGCCGGCAGCGGCGCCGTCTCGAGCTCGGCCAGCCAGACCGTCTCCAGCCCGGCCTTGAGGGCAGCAACGGCTGGGTGGCCCGCGTGGCGTGCGGTCACGCCGAGCGACCGCAGCGGAGCCGTCGTCAGGTCGTAGATCGCCAGCAAGGTCATGAACCTGTCGTGGCGGTCGAAGGGGGTGGCACTGGCGAGTGCGTCGAGGCCCGCACCCTCGTCGGCGGAGGCGACGGACAGGGCGGCGGCGAGACGCGCGGCGAGCGGTTGCAGCTTGGTCGCGGGCATGGCGGGTGGCCTCGCAACAGACCGAAGCGGCGTCGACGGGCTGGCGACGGGAGCTGATGTCGTCTCGGCTGACGTGACTGCAGTCATATGCGAGAAGTTCCCGCGGTGTTGCACCGTAAGCGGCGCGCGGAAGCGCAACTACCTGGCGGATGCCACTAGACGTGATCTGCGTCACCGCGCGCGGACGCCGCATAGGAGTCCGGGCGCAGCCGCTGCAGCCAGCCGACGGGGTTCAGCCCGGCACCGGTGTTGGCCGGGCTCAGGTGCAGTGCGTCGGCCGCATCGCGGGGCAGGCGCTCGGTCAGTGTGAGCGTCGCCCAGGCCTGCCAGGGACCAGATGACCGGGCCAGGAGCAGCTGCATGCTCGACGGACCGGTGGCTCGAGCCCCGAACATCACCTTCCCGCTGCCGGCCTGCCACGTCAGGAGGCTGCTGTAGTGCTGCTCATGGCCGGCGAGGTGCAGGGTAGGCACGCGTCGGCCGATGACCGAGCGTCCGCCTGTGTCGAGCAGCAGGTCCTGGTGGAGCCCCGTGCCGCCGGCATCCAGCACCCGGATGGCGACTCCGGTGACGTCTGGGAGCCAGCTGGGCAGCCCCAGCGCGCGCGAGCGGCGCACCAGGACGGCGTGCGTGCCCGGCTCGTCGAGCAGCGGCGCGCCCCAACGCTCCGTGCCTCCCACGTCACTGCTACGGCTCGCGGCGGGCACGCGGAGCTCGCCGTGCCAGGCCTCGCCCCGGCCGTGCACCGCGCGCCCTCGGCGCAGCCTGCCGAGCAGGGCGAAGGCGCGGGCCAGAGCTCGGTCGAGGGCAGCCGGGGGCGCCGGCTCTGCGCGGGTGGCCACGGTTTCGGTGGTCACGGTTCCGGTGGTCACGGTTTCGGTGGTCACGGTTCCGGTGGTCATGGTTGACCTGTAGCCGATGTCTGCCGCCCCACACCCGCGGGCGGGTTGCTGTTGATGACGCCGGGCAGCGGTGGTCACATGGGAAACAGCAGCATGGCAGGACGAGTGGTGGTCGTGACCGGTGCGAGCGCCGGCAACGGGCGGGCGAGCGCCGAGCAGTTGCACGCCCGCGGGGCGACGGTGGTGGGGTGCGGCCGCGATGCCGACCGGCTGCAGGCCGCCGCTGCCGAGGGCGGCGGGTGGCAGCCGGTGGTGTGTGACGTCACCGACCCGCGGCAGCGCGAGCAGCTGGTGTCTGGCGTGCTCGCCGGGCACGGCCGCATCGATGCGCTGGTGAATAACGCGGGGGTCGCCACGGTCGGCATGCTGGTCGACCTCACGGCCGCCGACCTCGAGCGGCTCTACGCCACCAACGTCACGGCTGTCGCCGACCTCACCCGGCTCGTCCTGCCGGGAATGCTCGAGCGCGGCGACGGCGACGTCGTGATGATGAGCTCCGTGGGCGCCTGGGCGTCGGTTCCGCCGATCGTCGCCTACTGCGCGAGCAAGTTCGCCGTCGACGGGCTGGTCGAGGGCGTGCGGCGGGAGGTGCATGGCCGCGGTGTGCGCATCCACTCGGTCAACCCCGGTCCCGTGGCGACCGAGTGGCTGTCACGGAGCGCCTGGTACCAGCCGGGCGAGGACGACCCGGCCGCCCCGCTGTCGCCCGGGGTGCCGGCTCGCTGGGTCGCCGATGCCGTCCTGACCTGCCTGCAGGCCGGGCGTCCGCGGACGGTGGCGGTGCCGCGGTCGGCCGGCATCGCGCGGTTAGCCTCGCTTCCGCCCGTCGGCGCGCTCATGGACGCGGTGCTCGGCAGTGCGGCGCCCGCCATCGTCCGGCAGGGCCAGCGGATGGTCGCCCGGCGCACCCCGCCGGGGCCCTGAGATGTCCGCGTCCTCTCACGGGCGCGCTCCGGGTTGGCGATGACGTCCGCCGACTCGGCGTGGCGCGGACTGAAACGCCAACCTGTGCGGGAGGTCGATGCGCTCGGTCAGTCCCCGGCGGCGGGGGAGTGCGGGGCGTGGGCGAGGTCGCTGCAAGAGGTGGAGCCCCCGACCATCGCCGGGATCGACCATCTGGCGGCGACGGTGACGTCGCCGGCCCCGAGGCTGCGGACACGGGTCTGACCGTCGAGGGTCGTCGTCACGCACGCGGTGCCCGAGGTGACCACCCAGTAGTTGCTGTAGTTGATGAGCACGTTGGCGTTGCCGGCCGCCGAGAAGCGCAGGGTGAAGCCGTCGACCCCCAGATGGGTCAGCTGCGCGCCGCTGGCCAGCCCCTGGTAGTCCTTGACCTCCCACACCCGCCAGTGCTTGTCGGTGTAGACCGGCTGCAGGTAGGGCTGGCCGGCTTCGAGCAGGGCGACCTCGTTGGCGCTGGCCTCCTCCAGCGGCGCATCGGGCAGGGCCACGTAGCGCACCCCGTGCGACTCCAGCCAGGCGAGGTACTGGGCTGCGCTCAGCGTCGGCTCGTAGAGCGCGGCGTTGTACCGCAGGTCGAGCTGGCGCTCCCACCCACGGGCGAGCGGCATCGTGGGGGCCAGGTAGCGCGCCTCCCAGTGCTCGCGGGTGAACGGCACCTCGAGCCGACCGGGCCGGGCGCTGCTGGAGGTCAGGAAGTGCTGCAGCCCCGCGTAATAGGTGGGGTTGGCCGACGAGTCGGCCTGCTGGGCGACCGCCGTGGTGACCGGCCCGAGCTCCCAGATGAGCAGCGGCAGGGCCACGATCGCCAGCGAGCGCAGGTGCTTGCGCAGGACGATGGCCGCGACGGGGCCGGCGAGCAGGCTCGCCGGCCGGCTGAAGCAACCACCCACCGGGCTCGGGACGATGAACAGCACGATGGCGACGGCGCCGTACATCATCAGGCCCGTGCGGAGGACCTTTGACGAGGACGGGACGACGACGAGGCCGACGGCAACCACCCCCAGCACGCCGACAAGGGTGATCCACGGGAACGGGAAGACGCCCCCGTCAGGAAACATCACCGCCGCGACGAGCCCGGCGGCCGCGAAGCCGAGCGGCGCGACCTCGCGCCAGGGCCGGGTCCGCAGCCATGCCACCCCGACGAGTAGGAGCAGCAGCCCGACCAGCGGGCTCGCCAGAGAACCGGCGGCAGCCGCGAGCCCCACCCGGACCCGCCGGCCGTTGGTCACCTCGAGCATCGCGAGGCTGGCACCGGTCAGGCCGAGGGCGAACGGAAGCCGGCCGATCACGAGGTCGACGACGACTGCGGCCGCGAGCCACAGCAGGCCGAGCGTGTGGTCGCCGTCTGCCTCTCGCTGGATGAGCCGGGTGAGGAACAGCGTGGTGAACACGCAGGACAGCGTTCCGACGACGGCCGATCCCAACAGGCTCGCCAGCGGCGGGAAGATCACGCTGTAGCCCAGGACGTGGTGGCCGCCGTACCACTGGTTGTCCCATAGCACCAGGCCGCGGTGCTGGAACAGCCAGACCCGGTAGGACTCGGCGGGGGTGTCGGAGCCGCGCAGGCCGACCGCGAGGACGACTAGGCACAGGGCGAGGGTCAGCACCCAGGGCCGCTCGCGCAGCAGGGCGGCGCCGCGGCCCAGCACGGCTCGTGCCCGCGCCGGAGCGGCCGGCATGGCACCGTCGACACCGTGATCAGGGCCAGCGGCGTCACCGAGCGCAGCGGTGAGACCTGTGTCGTCAACCGGCGCCGACCTGACAGGTGCGGGCTGGAGCTCGGCATGCAGCGGGCTCGCGGTCATCGTCTGGCCTCCCCCCACGCGCATGGCCACAGTCTCTCAGGCACAACGCACCGCCGTCAGCAAGCACGCCGGGGCTGGGGGAGTGTGTCTGCTGTCATGGGCCTCCCGTCATGACCGCCGCCCCGGGAGGCGGCGCCGGCCACCCTGCGGCAGGTGCCACCGCCCTCGGCCTGGTCGGCGCCGTCGTCACGGTGGGTGCTTGGGCGCGGACCGGACCGACCACCCCCGCGACCGATCCGAGCAGCTGGTTCGGGCTGATCGGCAGTCGGCACCAGGGCGATGCCCGCGTGGTCGTGGCCGAAGCACTCCTGGCGCTCGGGCTGGTCGCGCTCGGCGCGGGGTGGTGGTGGCTGCAGCGGCTCGCCGCCCGCGGGACGGCGGGACTGCGGGCGACCACGACCGCGTGGCTGCTGTGGTCGGCTCCCTTCGCGCTGGGCCCCCCGCTGGGCAGCCGGGACGTCTGGGCCTACGCCGCCCAGGGCGAGCTCGTCCGCCGGGGTCTCGACCCCAGCCAGGTGCCCGTCTCGCGACTGGGACCAGGTCCGATGCTGGCCGCGGTCGACCCGCGGTGGCGCGAGACGAAGCCGCCGTACGGCGGGCTGGGGGTGCTGCTCGAGCACGCGGCGGCTGCCATCGCCGGTGGGCGCCCGCTCCCGGCCGTGGTGGCGCTCCGGGTCCTGGCTGTCCTCGCCGTCGTCGTGCTGGTCCTCGGCTCGGCGCGCCTGGCCCGGCCGGAAGAGCGCGCGCGGGTCGTCATCCTCGTCGGCGGCTGTCCCCCACTGCTCATCCACCTGGTCAGTGGCGCCCATCTCGACGCCGTCGCCGCGGCGCTTCTCGTCCTCGCCCTGTTGCTGGCCGGCGTGCGCGCCGATCATCCGGCGGAGCCGGCGGGCTGGCGGCGCTGCGCCGCGGTGGCTCTGTGTGGGGTGGCGGCGACGGCCAAGCTGTTCGTGCTCGTCGCCGCGCTGTGGTTGACCGCGGCGGGGGTGGCCGCTCTGTGGCGCGCATCGGCCACTCGCAGGTGGCGCGCGGCCGGGGCGACCGTGGCTACCGACGCAGCGGCGCTGGCGGCCGGCATCGTGCTGGCCAGCCTTGCCGCCGGAACGGGCTCAGGCCCGCTGGCCAACCTGGCCACTCCCGGGCGGCTGCACACCCACCTCGCGCCGGTCGAGCTCGCCGCGCTCGTGCTGGGACCGCTCGTCCCGCTGCATGCATCGCAGACCCTGGCTGTGACCCGGGCCGTGGGAAGCGCCGTCGCGGTCGTGATCGCCGCCTGGCTCGTGCTGCGGCGCACCGGCTCGGTCGCGCGCCTGGCCGGCGCGCTCGCGGCCGTGGCGGTGCTCGGACCCGTCTTCTACCCCTGGTACCTCGCGCCGGTGGTGCCGATGTCGGCTGTCGCCGGGGAGCGGGCCCGGCGCGCACTGCTGGTCGGCGGTCTGGCTCTGTCGGCCGTTACGCTGCCCACGCCCACCCCGGCGGTGCGCCTGGTGCGGGCCCACCCGCTGGGCGCCGTGCTGCTACTGGTCGTCGTGGTGGTTGCCGCGGCGGCGGCGGCAGGGCCGGCGGTCAGGCGGGGTCAGACGTCGCGGCGCACGAGGAAGAACGCAGCGACAGCCAGCACCACGACCGCGTAGGCGAGCATCACGGCGAAGCCGGCCCATGGGCTCAGCGACGAAGGATCGTGCACCACCTGCAGGATCGACTGCCCGGCGCTGCTCGGGAGGTACTTCTGGATGGGGTCCTTGAAGCTCGAGGGCAGGAAGTTGACGATGATCGGCAGTACCAGGAGCACGCCGAACAGCACGGCGATGGCGACGGCGGTCCGGCGCAGCAGCGCACCGAGGCCGATGCCGAGCAGCCCGATGACGGTCAGGTAGAGGCCGCCTCCGATCACGGCGCGCAGGACGTTGTGCGCCCCCAGCGAGGTGCCCAGGCCGTAGTGCGAGAAGACCGCCTGGCCAGCGAGGAAGGCGCCGAGGGAAGCCGCCGTCATCAGCACGAAACTCACCGCCGAGAAGACGATGGCCTTGGCCCACAGGACGGGGAGCCGGTGCGGGACGGCGGCGAAGGTCGAGCGCACCATCCCGGTCGCGTACTCGCCGCTCATCACGAGCACGCCGAGCACCCCGATGGCGAGCTGGGAGAGGAACAGGCCGACCAGGCTCGTGGCCGTCGGGTCGAACAGCAGCCGCTCCACCGGCGACTCGCGGTCGAAGTTGGAGCCCCTGGCCAGGCAGATGAGCGCTCCGAGCCCGACCGTCAGCACGATGGCGGCCAGCAGCGACCAGAGGGTGGAGCGCAGCGTGAGCAGCTTGGTCCACTCCGAGCGGATGACCCGTGCCTGCGTCACCCGGATGGGCCCGCCGGCTCCGTTCGCGCTGCCGCGCCTGCTGGCACCGGCCGGCGCCGCGCCGCCGGAGCCGGCAGACAACCCGGCCGCGCTGCCCGCCGCTGTGGTCACTGCTGTCCCCCGATGGACGCTGGGGCGTGCCCGGTGTACTCCACCGCATCGGCCGTGAGGTGCATGAAGGCCTCCTCCAGAGACGCCTGCTGCGGCGTCAGCTCGTGCAGCACGATGCCCGCCGCCAGGGCGGCCTCGCCCACTGCCGGGGCCGTCAACCCGGTCAGCTCCAACGTGTCAGCATCCTTGGGCGTTACCGTGATGCCGGGACCGCGCAGCGCCTCGGCAAGACGGGCGGCGTGAGGGCTGCGCACCAGGACGCCACCGGTGGAGGCGCCGGCGGTGAACTCCGCCACCGATGTCTCCGCGATCAGCCGACCCCGCCCGACGACCACCAGCTGGTCGGCGGTCATCGCCATCTCGCTCATCAGGTGGGACGAGACGAACACGGTCCGGCCCTCGGCAGCGAGGCCGCGCAGCAGGGTGCGGACCCAGCGGATGCCTTCAGGGTCGAGCCCGTTGACCGGCTCGTCCAAGCACAGCACGGCGGGGTCCCCGAGCAGCGCTGCCGCGAGCCCGAGCCGCTGGCCCATCCCGAGGGAGAAGCTGCCGACGCGCTTGCGGGCGACCTCGGTCAGCCCGACGAGCTCGAGCATCTCGTCGACCCGCCCGTGGCCGATGCCGTGGGTCTGCGCCAGCGCCAGCAGGTGCGCCCGCGCGCTGCGACCGGTGTGCACCGAGCGCGCCTCGAGCAGCGCGCCCACCTCGGTAAGCGGGGCCGGGCTGTCGCGGTAGCGCCGGCCGCCGACCGTGACGCCGCCCCTGGTCGGGGCGTCGAGGCCGATGATCATGCGCATCGTCGTCGACTTGCCGGCGCCGTTCGGGCCGAGGAAGCCGGTCACCAGACCGGGGCGCGCGGTGAAGGACAGGTCGTCGACCGCGACCTTGGTGCCGTAACGCTTGGTCAGCCCCTGGGCCTCGATCACGGCGCCTCCTTCGCTTCGGCCTCCTTCACTATCGCCACGGTAGGGCCCCGGCGAGCCGGACGCGAGCACCAGCCGCGGTACGGCGGACGAACACCTGCTGGTGGCGGTGCCCACATCCGCCGACCGGGCCGCCGGCATGCCTAGATTGGCGGGATGCGCTCCGGGCCCTCCAAGCTGGCGCGGGGGCGGGCGCTGCTGGGTCGGACCGCAATCGACGTCGAGCCGCTGCGCCACGCGGACTTCCGCCGGCTGTTCCTCGGCCAGGGCGTGGCGTTCATCGGCTACCAGCTCACCGCGGTCGCGGTCTCGGTGCAGGTCTACGACCTCACCGGTTCCTCGTTGTGGGTGGGCCTGCTGGGCATCGCCGCGCTCGTCCCGCTGATCATCTTCGGGCTCTACGGCGGGGCGATCGCCGACGCGGTCGACCGGCGGATGCTCTACATCTCGTCCTCCACCCTCGTGTGGTCCGCGACTGGACTGCTGCTGCTTCAGGCGCTGCTGCACGTCGAGAGCCCGGTGCTGGTGCTCGCCCTGGTGGCCGTGCAGTCGGTGGGCTTCGCCGTCTCCTCGCCGGTGCGGCAGGCGATCGTCCCCCGCCTGCTGCCGGTCCGCCTCGTCCCCGCCGGCAACACCTTGACCTTCACGATGAGCAACGTCGGGCTGGTCACCGGACCGCTGATCGCAGGTGTGGTCATCTCCCGGTTCGGCTTCGCGGCCGCCTACGGCGTCGACGCGGTGCTGTTCACGGTCGGTTTCTACGCGGCGCTGCGCCTGCCGCGGCTGCCACCGTCGGGTCCGGTCGCCGGGCGTCCCGGCCTGCGGTCGGTGATCGAGGGGCTGGCGTTCATCTGGCAGCGGCCGGTGCTGCTCATGTCGTTCGCGGTCGACATCTGCGCCATGGTGCTCGCCATGCCGCGAGCGCTGTTCCCGCAGGCCGCGGCCCAGCGCTTCGGCGGGCCGGGAGCGGTGGGGTGGCTGTACGCATCCATCGCCATCGGCGCGGTGCTCGGCGGCCTGGGCTCGGGCTGGATCGGCCGGGTGCGGCGGCAGGGCGTGGCGCTCGTCGTCGCCATCGTCGTGTGGGGGGTGTCGGTCGCGGCGGCCGGTCTGGCGCACTCGCTGGTGCTGGCTGTCGCGCTGCTCGCCGTCGGCGGCGGGGCCGACCTCGTCTCCGCGGTGTATCGCCAGACGATCCTGCAGGTGTACGCCCCCGACGAGATGCGCGGCCGGCTGCAGGGTGTGTTCACGGTCGTCGTCGCGGGCGGCCCACGGCTGGGCGACCTGCGTGCGGGAGCGATGGCGGCCGGGGTCGGGCTGACGACCTCGTGGGTCGCCGGCGGGGTGCTGTGCGCCGTCGTCGTCCTCGTGCTCGCTGCCGTCGTGCCCGCATTGGTGCGGTACGACAGCTCCCTTCTGGGCAAGGACGCCTCTGACATGCCGGTGTCGGCCTGACCGGCGCCGCCCTCGCTGAGACGCCTGTCACCCTAGGTGGTGGTGGCGTTGTCGTTACCCCTGGGTAACTTCTTGGCGGAGACCGGCAGATGAGAGCATGGCTGGAACCAACCATGTCGATCGCGGCTTGATGGAGGCTCGTGGGCGTGAACATCGTCGTGACTGTGAAGCAGGTGCCCGACACCTGGGCAGAGAAGAAGCTCGACCCCTCCGACATGACGACCGACCGCGCCAGCGTCGACAACGTCATGAACGAGATGGACGAGTACGGCGTCGAAGAGGCGCTCCGGATCAAGGAGGCGCACGGGGGCGAGGTCACCGTCGTCACGATGGGCCCTGCCAAGGCCGTCGAGACCATCCGCAAGGCGCTCTCGATGGGCGCCGACAAGGCCGTCCACCTCACCGATGACGCTCTGCACGGGTCTGACGCGCTGCAGACCTCCGCCGCGCTGGCCAAGGTCATCTCGACCCTGGGTGCCGACCTGGTCATCACCTCGTCCGAAGCGTCCGACGCCCGTGGTGGCGTGATGGGGGCGCTGCTCGCCGAGCGCCTGAGCCTGCCGCAGCTGACGCTGGCCCGCAAGGTCGACGTCGATTCGGGCGCCGGCAGCGTGACCATCGAGCGGCAGACCGACAACGGCTACACCAAGGTTGAGGCCAAGCTGCCCGCCGTCGTTGGCGTCGTCGAGAAGATCAACGAGCCGCGCTACCCGTCGTTCAAGGGGATCATGGCGGCGAAGAAGAAGCCGCTGACCACCCTGACCGCGTCAGACGCCGGGCTTGATGCCGGTTCGGTCGGCCTCGGGTCCGCCACGAGCGCCGTCGACGAGGCCGAGCCCCGGCCACCGAAGTCCAGCGGCGAGATCGTCAAGGACGAGGGTGACGGCGGCAGCAAGGTCGCCGACTTCCTCGCCGTGCAGAAGCTCATCTAGGAAGGACCGGACATGGCTGAGGTACTGGTGCTCGTCGAGCACGAAGGCGGCACGCCCAAGAAGGTCACCGGTGAGCTGCTCACGCTTGCCCGCACGCTGGGGGAGCCCTCGGCGGTGTTCCTCGGCGGCGAGGGGACGTACGCGCAGGCCAAGAACTACCTGGCGGAGTACGGCGCGGCCAAGGTCTACGTCGCCGAGGCGGCCGAGCTCGACGACTACCTCGTGGCGCCCAAGGCGGAGGCGCTCGCGTCTGTCGTCTCGTCGGCGTCGCCCGTCGCGGTGCTCGTCGCGGCCACCCCTGAGGCACGCGAAATCGCCGCCCGCGTCGCGGTCAAGACCGGCAGCGGAGTGATCTGGGACGCCGTTGACGTCTCGTCCGACCTCAAGGCGACCCAGGGCATCTTCGGCGGGTCGACGATCGTGCGCTCGCATATCACCACGGGCACGCCGATCTTTGCCGTGCGGCCCAACTCGACGGCGGCGCAGCCGGCGTCGGGTGCTGCCACGGAGGAGGCGATCTCGCTGTCGCTGTCCGAGGCGGCGACCGGCGCCAAGGTCGTCGACCGCGTGGTCGAGGAGAAGAGCGGACGCCCTGACCTCACCGAGGCGGCTGTGGTCGTGTCCGGCGGCCGTGGCCTCGGTAGCGCGGAGCACTTCGACCTGATCGAGAAGCTCGCCGACACCCTCGGTGCAGCGGTGGGCGCCTCCCGCGCGGCGACCGATGCCGGGTGGTACCCGCACCAGAACCAGGTGGGCCAGACCGGCAAGACCGTCTCGCCGCAGCTCTACATCGCGGTGGGCATCTCCGGTGCGATCCAGCACCGCGCCGGGATGCAGACCTCGAAGACGATCGTGGCCATCAACAAGGACCCCGAGGCCCCGATCTTCGAGCTCGCCGACTTCGGCATGGTGGGCGACCTGTTCAACGTCGTGCCGCAGCTGACCGACGAGGTCAGCAAGCGCAAGTAGGTCCGCGCTCAGTGGCGCACAGGCGGGCGGTCCCCTCGGGTGAGGAGGCCGCCCGTCCGCGTGTCCGGACGCGGCTGCGCCTATATCGCGGGAGTCATTGCACGGCGGTCGGTGGTGCGCGCAGCGGTCGGGCGGCGCGTCGTCCTCGACACGAGGCCGCGGCGGGGAAGCGCCGTGCATCCGTGCCCGCCGCTTCGGGCGGCGGCGCCGGACGGGGTCAGCCGGTAAAGCCGCCGTCGACGCCCAGCACCGCCGCGGTGACCGCCGACGCGCCCGGAGAGCAGAGCCACGCCACCGCCGCCGCAATCTCCTCCGGCCGGAGCAACCGGCCGAGGTAGGCGTGCTGGGCGAAAACGCCGACGTCGTCCAGGTTGTACAGCGGCGCGGTGGCGGCGAGCATCGGGGTGTCCGTCGAGCCGGGGCACACGACGTTGGCGGTCACCGCCGTGCCCGCCAGGTCGGCGGCGAGGCTGCGCACCAGCCCCACGACGCCATGCTTCGCTGCGGCGTAGGCGGCCAGCGAGGGCAAAGGGCGGGTGCCCGCCGCCGACGAGATGGCGACGAACCGGCCGGTGCTTGCCTGCAGCAGGTGCGGCACGGCCGCGCGGGCGAGGGCGAACACCCCGCCGAGGTTGACCTCGAGCAGGACGCGCCAGGTGGGGTCGTCGGTCTCCCACAGCGGGACGCCCCCAGCCATGGCCCCGGCGCAGGCGACCGCAGCGTCCAGGCCACCGAGGCGCTCGGCGGCCTCGTCGACGGCAGCCGCGAGGGCCGCCGGGTGGCGGACGTCGGCCTGCAGCGGCACCGCTCCCGTCCGGCGTGCGACCTCCTCGAGCTGCCCCGGGGTGCTCAGCGGGTAGGGGAGGTCCGGGTCGTCAGCCCCGCGGTCAACCAGGGCCAATGTCCAGCCCTGCGACGCGAGCGCATCCGCGACGGCCGCCCCGATCCCGCGGCCGGCTCCGGTGATCACAGCATTTGGCACAGGTCCTCCACCAGGTTCGCGAGCAGCTGCTCACCCTCGGCCGCGCTGGCCCCGGCCGGGTCGCCCAGCACCCCGCTCGGGGAGTGGTGCCGCACGCCGTCGCGGACGAGGTCGACCAGCGGCGGGACGGGGCCGGCCACCGCTTCGTCCAGGCGGACCAGCTGCGGCGCCAGGTGCAGCATGATCGAGGTTTCGGTGCGCCCGGCGTGCGGGTCGCCACCGGGGATGCGCGGTGCGAAGGAGCGGGCATCGCGTCCCTCGTACACCAGGCGGGCGACGGCACCCTGCACGGCGCGAGCGTTGCCCCCGTGGCCGTTGACGAGCACCAGCCGCAGGTCGGTCGAGCGGCCGAGCTCGACCAGGGCCGCCTGCAGCGCCTCCGTCCCGATCGAGAGGGTCCCGGGGAAGCTCGCGTGCTCACCCGAGGCGCCGTACGGCCAGGCGGGTGCGACGAGGACGCCGGGGCACCGCGCGGCCGCCGCGTCCGCGAGCGCAGTCGCGATGCGGGTGTCGGTGTCGAGCGGCAGGTGCGGACCGTGCTGCTCAGTCGACCCCAGCGGGACGAGCAGCGTTGCCCGGCCGGCGGCGCCGAGCTCGGGCCACGTGCGGCCACCGAGTGCCGAGCTGGGCCCTCCCGCCGCCTCGGTCACCGTGCGAGGTTAGCCGCGACAGCCGGATGCGCGCCGGACGGCCACCCGAGGTCGGCGGCCCGTCAGGCGCCAGGAAGCGCGGCCGCCCTGAGACGATGCACACATGACACGGACCCCGCGGCCATGACGCCGGCTGCGCCACGGCTCGCCGACGTCAACGCAGCGCCCGAGTCGATGCTGCCGGCCGCCCTCGCCGCCCGACTGCCGGACAGCACCCCGGCGGCGCCCTGGTCCGTACGCGCCGAAGCGATCATCTGGTGGCACCGGGCCGCTCCCGCGGCTGCAGCCGTGGTGCCCGACGCGCTGTCCGAGGCGCGCTCGCTGCCGCTGACGGTCGGTGCGATGGTGCGCTACCTCGACACCCCCGTCGGCGCCTACTCCGAAATCGTCGGCGTGCCCCGGCTGGTGCTGAGCGGCGGAGCGCCGGCCGCGACCATCCCGTTCATCGCCGTCGACTCGGTGGCGAGTGTCGCCGGCGGCCGGGCCCACTGGGCGCTGCCGAAGGTGCTTGCAACCTTCTCCTGGCTGGGCCTGGAGTCGGTGCAGGCGAGCGGCGACGGCTGGTCGGTCGGGGTCGGCGTCCGCCTGCGCGGCCCGGCGCTGCCCCTAGCTGCCGCCTTCCCGGTCCTGCAGCCGTTCCCGGACGAGACCGGCGCAGGCGCCGGGACCGTCCTGCGGCGCAGCACGGTCCGCGGAGCGGGACGCGCGCGGCCCGCCACCGTCACGGTGTCGACGACGGGGACGAGCCTGCCGCTGTGGCTCACGACTGGCCGTTTTCCCGGCGTGGTGCTGCCCAGCGTCCGGGCGGTCATCGGAGCGCCGCGGGGCTGACCTGCAGCGCCCCAGCAGCAGTGGCGCACAGCCCCCGCCGCTCGATGGAGCCATGGCCCGGCGGGGCATATCGTCGCAGGGTGCGGTACCTCGACCACGCGGCGACGACGCCGATGCATCCGGCGGCCGCGGCGGCTGTCGTGGCCGAGATGGCGGTGGTCGGTAACGCATCGTCGTTGCACGCGAGCGGCCGCCGCGCCCGTCGCATCGTCGAGGAGTCCCGCGAGAGCATTGCCGCCGCCCTCGGCGCGCGCCCGTCGGAGGTCGTGCTCACCGGCGGCGGTACCGAGAGCGACAACATCGCCCTGAAGGGTCTGTACTGGGCCCGGCAGGCGGAGGACCCTCGCCGGCGCCGCGTCGTCGTCAGCAGCGTGGAGCACCATGCCGTGCTCGACGCCGCCCAGTGGCTGGCGGCTGAGCAGGGCGCGCAGGTGGTGCAGCTGCCCGTCGACTCCTGGGGGCGGGTGTCGCCCCAGGCGCTCGACGCGGTGCTGGCCGACGACCCCGGCAGCACGGCCGTCGTCAGCGTGATGTGGGCCAACAACGAGGTGGGGACCGTCCAGCCGGTGGAGCAGCTGGCGCAGGTCGCGCACGCACACGACGTGCCGTTCCACACCGACGCCGTGCAGGCGGTCGGGCAGCTGCCCGTCTCCTTCGAGGCCAGCGGCGTCGACGCGATGACCATCACCGGGCACAAGTTCGGTGGCCCCTACGGCGCGGGCGTGCTGTTCCTGCGGCGCGGGCTCGCCTGCACCCCGCTCACCCACGGCGGCGGGCAGGAGCGTGAGGTGCGCTCGGGCACCCTCGACGTGCCCGCGGTGGCCGGTCTCGCCACCGCGCTGCGGATCGCTGTCGACGAGCAGCCTGAGCGCGCGTCGCGGCTGGCCGGGCTGCGTGACGAGCTGCTCGTCCGGGTGTGCGCCGCGGTGCCCGACGCGGTCGTCAACGGTCCCGGCGCTGGCCCGCAGCGGCTGCCGGGCAACGCGCACCTGTCCTTTCCCGGGTGCGAGGGCGACTCGCTGCTGATGCTGCTCGACGCCCGCGGCGTGGAGTGCTCGACCGGGTCGGCCTGCTCCGCCGGGATCGCGCAGCCGAGCCACGTGCTCGTCGCCATGGGATGCGACGAGAGCCGCGCCCGCGGGTCGCTCCGGTTCTCCCTCGGCCACACCTCGACGGCGGCTGACGTCGAGGCACTGGCGGACGTGATCGGCGGCGTGGTGGAGCGTGCCAGGCGCGCAGGCGCCCTCGCTACCGCTGCCCGGGACTGACGTGCGGATCCTTGCCGCCATGAGCGGAGGCGTCGACTCCGCGGTGGCTGCCGCCCTCGCCGTCGACGCCGGGCACGACGTCACCGGCGTGCACCTTGCCCTATCGCGGGTGCCCGATGCGGGCACCGGTCGCTCGCGTGGGTGCTGCACCCCGGAGGACGCGCGCGACGCCCGCCGCGCCGCCGACGTCATCGGCATTCCGTCCTACGTCTGGGACCTCGCTGACCGGTTCTCCGAAGATGTCGTCGACGACTTCGTCGCCGAGTACGCGGCCGGCCGCACGCCCAACCCCTGCCTGCGTTGCAACGAGCGGATCAAGTTCGCCGCGGTGCTCGACCGCGCCCTCGCCCTCGGCTTCGACGCTGTCGTCACGGGCCACCATGCCCGGCTGCAGCAGACCCCGCAAGGGCCGGTGCTGCGCCGCAGCGTCGATGCCGCCAAGGACCAGTCCTACGTCCTCGGCACCCTGCGGCCAGCTCAGCTGGCGCACGCGGTCCTGCCGCTCGGCGCGATGACCAAGGCGCAGGTGCGCAGCGAGGCCGCCGCGCGCGGCCTGGCCGTGGCCGACAAGGCCGACAGCACCGACATCTGCTTCATCCCCAGCGGTGACACGGCGGGATGGCTGCACGCGCGGCTCGGCTCGCAGCCCGGGCCGATCGTCGATGCCGCGAGCGGCGAGGCGCTGGGGGAGCACGACGGCGCCTACGCCTACACGGTCGGGCAGCGCCGGGGGCTGGGTCTGACGCGGCCTGCCGCGGACGGGCGGGCTCGCTACGTCCTCGGCGTCTCGCCGGTGACGCGCACGGTGATGGTCGGGCCGGCAGACGCACTGGACATCCGCTGCATCGAGGCCTCGTCGGCTTCCTGGTTGGTGCCGCCCGCGGCCGGGTCGTTGCGCTGCCAGGCGCAGGTGCGGGCGCACGGTGAGGCGGTGCCGGCGACGGCGCGGCGGGAGGCCGACCGCCTTTGCGTCGAGCTCGACGAGCCCGTGCGCGGGGTGGCGCCGGGGCAGGCTGTGGTGCTCTACGCGCCGGACCCGGCCGGTGACCGCGTGCTCGGTGGCGGGTGGATCACCAGCGCTACATAGCCACCGTCCGGCGTCTGGGTTCCTGCCCGCGAGCGCGGCCTGGCGGAATCGCGCCTCTGCGGCCGCGGTCGCAACGGCGGACGCAGCTCCGCTGGACCGCACATACAGGAGAGCGCTGGTCACGCCCATCTGCAGCTTCACATGGCTGCGAACGCAGTCAAGATGACTGCACGAGTGTCGTCATCACTGTCCGGGATGTTCCGGACGCAGTTCGCGACGAGCTCGCCGCTCGGGCCGCACGTGCCGGCACGTCGCTGCAGGAATACTTCCCTGGCATGCGAGTGCTGGCCCTACGAGCTCCCCGGCTCCCGGGGGTGGGAGCTGCGCAGGAACTTCCAGCTATGGCGCCAGCTACGTGCCCGTCGCCGAGCTGACGAACGCGCCGCTGATGACGCTCGACCGCGGCATCGGTCGAGCGGCCGACCTCAGGTGCGCCGTAATCGCGCCTTGACCAAGGCTTGACCGAGTTGCCCGGCGATGTGTCGGGTGGCTTCGCTGACGTGGTGTGCGACGCCAGCCGCGGCAGCGTCCACGGGGCGGGATGCCCGACCATCTGGAGGCCCCCGGTAGCGTCTGGCCGTGCCCGAGCTCGTCTACCCGCCCGTCATCCAGGTCGTGCTCGCCGGATTCCGTGCCCTCGACCTGAAGATCGACGTGCGCGGCGCCGAGCACGTCCCGGCCACCGGCGGCGCCGTCCTCGCGAGCACCCACGTCAGCTACCTGGATTTCATCTTCGCCGGGCTCGGGGCCCGTCCGGCTGGGCGGCTGGTGCGCTTCATGGCCAAGAAGGAGGTCTTCGACCACCCGGTCTCCGGGCCGCTGATGCGCGGGATGCGGCACATACCCGTCGACCGCCGGGCGGGCGCCGGCGCGTACGACGCGGCGCTCGAGGCGCTGCGCAGCGGTGAGCTGATCGGCATCTTCCCGGAGGCGACGATCAGCCAGTCGTTCGAGGTGAAGGCGATCAAGAGCGGGGCGGTACGGCTGGCGAGCGCAGCCGGGGTTCCGCTGATACCCCTCGCGATCTGGGGGACGCAGCGGCTGTGGACCAAGGGCCGTGCCCGCAACTTCGGTCAGCGCGGAATCCCGATCATTGTCACCGTCGGCAAGCCGATGGCCCTGAGCCCCGATGAGTCCGCGCACGTCACCACCCAGCGGCTCCGCGAGCGGATGACCCAGCTGCAGCGGCAGGCCCAGGACAGCTACCCCGACAAACCAGCGCCCGGGGAGTCCCCGTTCTGGCTGCCGGCGCGGATGGGCGGGTCGGCGCCGACGCCGCAGCAAGCGGACGAGCTCGACCGCGCTGAGCGCAAGCGGTGACGGCAGGCGCTGACGCGGCACCGACGGCCGCCTGGCCGCTGGGCGCGGCGACCGGGGTGGGCAGCCTGCCCGGGACCGACGCGCGCGAGGCCGCCCGCCTGGTCGCCGGCGAGCTGCCCGCTTTTCCGCACCTGCCCGAGCTGCCCGAACGCGGGGCCGGAGCTGACCTGACCGGACGCTCTGCCGCGCTGCTGGCCGGCCTGTTCGTCGACCTGCAGCCGGCCGGGTGGCGCTTCGTCGACCGGCCAGGGCTCGACCATCGCCGCGCGCTCGACCTGCTCGACCGCGACCTCGACGCGCTGGAGGAGGCAACACAGGGTTGGACCGGCTTGCTGAAGCTGCAGGCGGCCGGCCCGGTCACGCTTGCCGCGACGATCGAGCTGCCGCGAGGCGGCCGGGCGCTGGGCGATCCCGGCGCGGTCCGTGACCTCACCGCCTCGCTGGCTGACGGACTCGTCGCCCACGCCGCCGACGTCGCCCGGCGGGTGCCGGGGGCCTCGATCGTCGTGCAGCTCGACGAGCCTGCCCTTTCCCCTGTCCTCGCCGGGGCGGTGCCGACGGCGAGCGGCTTCGGGCGGTACAACGCGCTCGACCCGGCCACGGCCCGCGACAGGATCTCGGCCGTCGTGGCGCCACTCGCTGCCGCGGGGGTGTTGGTGGGCGCTCATTGCTGTGCCCGACGGCCGCCGCTCGGGCTGCTGCGCGAGGCCGGCGCGACGTTCCTGTCGTTCGATGCGACGCTCGCCCTGGACGAAGATGCGGTGGGCGAGGCGGTCGAGGCGGGCACGCGGCTGATGGCTGGGCTCGTCCCCTCGACGGACGCAGTTCTGTCGGACCTCGCCGCTACCGTCGACCCGGTCCGGTCGTTGTGGCGCCGGCTCGGGTTCGCCGCGGAGCGGCTCGCGGAGGTGGTGGTGGTGTCGCCGACGTGCGGCCTCGCGGGGGCCTCGCCCGACTACGCCCGCACCGCGCTGAGCCGCTGCGTCGAGGCGGGGCGGGTGCTGCGCGAGGAGCCCGAATGAGCGGTTGGCCAGTGAACAGGCCCGACCGGTGAGCGAGGCAGGCCGATGACCACGCACGCGCCGGGCGAGGTCCCCGTCGCAGCGCAGGCGCGGCACACTGCACTGTCACGAGAGCTCGACGAGCACTCCTACCGCTACCACGTGCTCGACCAGCCGACGGTCAGCGATGCCGAATACGACGTGCTGATGCGCGAGCTGCAGGGGCTCGAGGAGGCCCATCCCTCGCTGCGGTCGCCCGACTCGCCGACCCAGCGGGTGGGCTCGTCGTGGTCGACCCTGTTCGCGCCGGTGGCGCACCTGGAGCGGCTGCTCTCGCTCGACAATGTCTTCACTCCCGACGACCTGCTGGCGTGGGCGGCCCGGGCGGAGCGAGAGGTTGCCGTTCCGGCGTGGCTGTGCGAGCTGAAGATCGACGGACTGGCGATCGACCTGGTCTACGAGGACGGCCGGCTGGTGCGGGCGGCGACCCGCGGCGACGGCCGGACGGGTGAGGACGTCACCAACAACATCCGCACCATCGCCTCTGTGCCCGACCAGCTGACGCCTCCGACTGACGGCGATGTCCCGGCGCTGCTCGAGCTGCGCGGCGAGGTCTTCCTGCCCCTGCACGAGTTCGCGGCGCTCAACACCGCGCTGGTCGAAGCTGACCGGCCGCCCTTCGCCAACCCGCGCAACGCGGCCGCCGGGTCGCTGCGGCAGAAGGACCCGCGCGTCACGGCGTCCCGCCCGCTGCGGATGCTGCTGCACGGGATCGGTGCCACGCGCGGGTTCAGCGCGCCGAGCCAGTCGGCCGCGTACGAGCAGCTGCGCGCGCTGGGCCTGCCGATCAGCACGCACTACGAGGTCTTCGACTCCACCGACGGCGTCCTCGGGTACATCACCCGATGGGGGGAGCACCGCCACGACGTCGAGCACGAGATCGACGGGGTGGTCGTCAAGGTCGACCCGCTGGCTCTGCAGGGCAGGCTCGGGGCCACGGCTAAGGCTCCGCGCTGGGCGGTGGCGTTCAAGTACCCGCCGGAGGAGGCAAACACCAAGCTCAACGACATCGTCGTCAGCATCGGCCGCACCGGCCGGGCCACGCCGTTCGCCGTGCTGGAGCCGGTGCGGGTGGGGGGCGTGACCGTCGGCCAGGCGACACTGCACAACCAGGACGACCTGGTCCGGCGCGGCGTGCTGATCGGCGACACCGTCGTCGTGCACCGCGCCGGTGACGTCATCCCCGAGGTCGTCGGCCCGGTTGTGGCGGCCCGCACCGGGGCTGAGCGCGCCTTCGTCATGCCCACGGACTGCCCAGCGTGTGGCACGCCGCTGGTGCGAGAGGAGGGGCAGGTCGACATCCGCTGCCCCAACGCGGTGTCCTGCCCGCCGCAGCTGCAGTGGTCGGTCTTCCACTTCGCCGGCCGCAGCGCCCTCGACATCGACGGACTGGGCTTCGAGACGGCGGGCGTGCTGACCGAGACCGGCCGGTTGCACGACGTCGGGGACGTGCTGCACCTGACCGCCGAGTCCTTCGAGGGGCTGCGCGGGTTCGGGGCCAAGAAGGTGCAGCAGATCCTCACTGGCCTCGAGGCCGCTCGCGACCGGTCGCTGTGGCGGCTGCTCGTCGGGCTGTCCATCCGCGACGTCGGCGCGCCGACCGCGCAGGCGCTGGCCCGCGACTTCCGCAGCCTCGACGCGCTGCAGGCGGCCGACCTCGAGCGCATCCAGCAGGTCGAGGGCATCGGGCCGAAGACCGCGGCGGTCATCGTCCGCTGGTTCGCCGACCCTCGGCACGTAGACATCCTCGAGCGCATCCGCTCCGGCGGTGCCCGCACCGCCGACGACGAAGGTGACGAGGGGGAGCGGCCGCTGGAGGGGATCAGCGTCGTGATTACCGGCAGCCTGACCGGCTTCAGCCGCGATGCCGCCGTCGAGGCGGTGCAGGTCCGGGGCGGCAAGGTCACCGGCTCGGTGAGCAAGAAGACCGACGCGGTCGTCGTCGGCACCGACCCTGGGCGCTCGAAGTACGACCGCGCGGTGGCGCTCAAGCTGCCACTGCTCGACGAGGACGGCTTTCGGCAGCTGCTCGAGCTGGGCGCCGCGGCACTGCGCCGCGACGACGAGGACGCAGGCGAGGCGACGCCTGGCGGGTCGGCCGGGACAGCGGACGGAACAGCCGGCGAGGCAGCGGCTGGGCCGGCCGAGGCCGGCCAGGAACCGGGCGCTGCAGCGCTGTGAGGTACCTGTCGTGAGCACCGTTTCTGTCAGTGTCTGGCAGTGCCCGCCCGTACGATTCGGCCATGGCGCTCACCCGGCAGGAGGTCGCGCACCTCGCGCGGCTGTCCCGGCTCGACCTGTCCGACGAGCAGCTCGACCACCTGGCGCCGCAGCTCGACGTGATCCTCGGTGCCGTGGCCCGTGTGGGTGAGGTCGCCGCTGACGACATTCCGCCGATGAGCCACGCCCTGCCGCTCACCAATGTCTTCCGCCCCGACGAGGTGCGGCCCAGCCTCGACCGCGACGCGGTGCTCGCTGGCGCGCCCGCGGCCGAAGGCGGCCGCTTTCGCGTCCCTCGCATCCTCGACGAGCAGGCGTGACCGTGTCGGCCACGGGCACCAGCACGACCGGCAGTACGACGAGCGAGGCGACCCTCGTGAGCCGTACCGCGGCGGAGTTGGCGGGCATGATTGCCAGCGGCGAGGTCAGCGCCCATGAGGTGGCGCAGGTGCACCTCGACCGCATCGCCTCGACCGACCAGGCCGTGCACGCCTTCCTGCACGTCGATGCCGCCGGTGCCCTGGCCGCTGCTGACGCCGTCGACGCCGCCCGCTCCCGCGGCGAGGCTTTGGGTCCGCTGGCCGGCGTGCCGCTCGGGCTGAAGGACGTCTTCACAATGCAGGGCGTCCCGACCACCTGCGGGTCACGCATCCTCGAAGGCTGGCGGCCGCCGTACGACGCGACCGTCACCCGCCGGCTGCGCGCGGCCGGCGTGGTCGTCCTGGGCAAGACCAACATGGACGAGTTCGCCATGGGCAGCTCGACCGAGAACTCGGCCTACGGTCCGACAGGCAACCCGTGGGACCTCGCGCGAATCCCGGGCGGTTCCTCGGGGGGGAGCGCTGCGGCAGTGGCGGCCGGCCAGGCGCCCATCGCGCTGGGCACCGACACCGGCGGCTCCATCCGTCAGCCGGCCGCTGTGTGCGGGCTGGTGGGGGTGAAGCCCACCTACGGGGGCGTCTCCCGAAGCGGGCTGATCGCCTTCTCCTCCAGCCTCGACCAGGCCGGTCCGCTCGCCCGTACGGTGCTCGACGCAGCTCTGCTGCACGCCGTCATCGCCGGTCACGACCCGCTCGACTCGACGAGCATCGACGCGCCCGTGCCGGCGGTCGTCGACGCCGCGGTCCGCCGTGATGTCAGCGGGGTGCACGTGGGGGTGGTCCGCGAGCTGGCCGGCGAGGGCTACCAGCCGGGGGTCGAGGCCCGGTTCCGCGAGGCGGTCGCGGTGCTCGAGGAGCTGGGGGCCGAGGTCGTCGAGGTCAGCTGCCCCTCATTCGCCTACGCGCTGCCCGCCTACTACCTCATCGCGCCCAGCGAGTGCTCCTCGAACCTGGCTCGCTTCGACGCCATGCGCTACGGGCTGCGGGTCGGAGACGATGGCGAGGCCGGCGCCGAGGAGGTCATGAGCCTGACCAGGGCCGCCGGCTTCGGCCCGGAGGTCATCCGCCGCATCATGATCGGGACGTACGCGCTCTCGTCGGGCTACTACGACGCCTACTACGGGCAGGCGCAGAAGGTCCGCACCCTGATCACCCGTGACTTCACCGCCGCGTTCGAGGGAGTCGACGCGCTGGTGTCGCCGACCACGCCGACGGTCGCCTTCCCGCTGGGGGAGCGCACCGGAGACCCGATGGCCATGTACGCGGCCGACCTGTGCACCATCCCGGCCAACCTTGCGGGCACGCCGGCCCTGTCCGTGCCCTGCGGCCTTGCCGACGGGCTCCCCGTCGGGCTGCAGGTGATGGCGCCGGCGCTGGCCGACGAGAGGATGTACCGGCTCGCAGGGGCGCTCGAGGCCGAGCTCGACGCCCGCCGAGGGCACCCGCTGCTCCACGAGGCGCCGCGGCTGCCGGCCGCACCGATCGACGAGGAGCAGCGATGACGACGACGGTGAGCACGGCGGCTCCCTCGGGCGAGACCGCGGCGCTGACGCCCGAGGGCTACGAGCCGGTCATCGGCCTGGAGACCCACGTCGAGCTCGGCACCGCATCGAAGATGTTCTGCGGCTGCTCGACGGCGTTCGGCGAGGAGCCCAACACCCAGGTGTGCCAGGTGTGCCTCGGCATGCCCGGCGCGCTGCCCGTCGTCAACGAGCGCGCCATCGAGTTCGCTGTGCGCGTCGGTCTGGCGCTCAACTGCTCCATCGCGCCCTGGTGCCGCTTCGCGCGCAAGAACTACTTCTACCCCGACATGCCGAAGAACTTCCAGATCAGCCAGTACGACGAGCCGCTGTGCGAGAACGGCTTTCTCGACGTCGAGCTCGAGGGCCAGACGCACCGGGTCGGCATCACCCGCGTGCACCTGGAGGAGGACACCGGCAAGTCGCTGCACGTCGGCGGGTCGACCGGCCGCATCCACGGGGCGACCCACTCGCTCCTGGACTACAACCGCTCTGGCGTCCCCCTCATCGAGATCGTCACCGAGCCCGACATCCGCTCCCCGTTGGTCGCCCGCGCCTACGTGGCCGAGCTGCGCGAGCTGCTGCGCTCGCTCGGCGTCAGCGAGGCCCGGATGGAGCAGGGCCAGCTGCGCTGCGATGCGAATGTCTCGCTGCACCGCCCGGGCGCGCCATTCGGCACCCGCACGGAGACCAAGAACCTCAACTCGATGCGCTCGGTCGAGCGGGCCGCGATCTTCGAGATCCGCCGGCAGGCCGGCCGGCTCGACGCCGGCGAGCGCATTGTGCAGGAAACGCGGCACTTCGACGAGTCCGGCGGCGTCACCCTTCCCGGCCGGACGAAGGAGGAGGCGACCGACTACCGCTACTTCCCCGAGCCCGACCTCGCTCCGCTCGCCCTCGGCGCCGACTACGTCGACGCGGTCCGCGCGAGCATGCCGGAGCTGCCCGCGCAACGCCGGCAGCGGCTGGAGGAGCGCTTCGGCTACACCCCGCGCGACCTCGAGCAGATGCGCAGCGCCGGCGTGCTCGAGCTGGTCGAGGAGACGCTCGCGGCGGGTGCTCCCAGCGAGCCTGCCCGCGTGTGGTGGCTCAACGAGCTGGCGCGCGCGGCCGTCGACGCCGGGGTCGACCCGACCGAGCTCAGCATCACCGGGCACGACGTCGCCCGGGTGATCGCGCTGGTGGCCGAGGGCAGCCTGACCAACGCCCTGGCGCGGCAGGTCGTCTCGGGGGTCCTAGCCGGCGAGGGCGATCCTGATGCAGTGATGGCCGCCCGCGGTCTGGCCGTCGTCAGCGATGACGTGGCCCTGGGAGCCGCCGTCGACACCGCGATCGCCGGCGCACCGGACATCGCCGCCAAGGTCCGCGAGGGCAAGGTCGCCGCCGCCGGCCCGCTCGTCGGCGCCGTCATGAAGGCGATGCGTGGGCAGGCCGACGCCGCCCGGGTCCGGGCGCTGCTGCTCGAGCGGCTCGCCGCCGGCTGAGCTGGTACTCGACGGCTCTCGTAGGCCGTCCCGTCGCGTCTGTGGACGCGCCCAGTAGTCGGCCGGCGGGGTGCCTGTCGGACCGCAGCCGCCCCAGGCGGCAGACGTAAAGTTCGCCCGTGGCCGACTCCCCCCGCAAGCCCCGATCCTTCGAGGTCACCGACGGCGTCGAGCGCGCCCCTGCCAGGGCGATGCTGCGTGCTGTCGGCATGACAGACGACGACTGGGTCAAGCCGCAGATCGGCGTCGCCTCGTCGTGGAACGAGGTCACGCCGTGCAACCTGCCGCTTCAGCGGCTCGCCGCGGCCGCCAAGGAGGGCGTGCGTGCCGCGTCGGGCTTCCCGCTTGAGTTCTGCACCATCGCTGTCAGCGACGGCATCTCCATGGGCCACGAGGGGATGCGGGCCTCGCTGGTCAGCCGGGAGGTCATCGCCGACTCCGTCGAGCTCGTCGTGCATGCCGAGCGGCTCGACGGCACGGTCCTGCTGGCCGGCTGCGACAAGAGCCTGCCCGGCATGCTCATGGCCGCCGCCCGGCTCGACCTCGCCAGCGTGTTCCTCTACGGGGGGTCGATCCTGCCGGGCCGGCTGCCCGACGGCACTCCCGTCACCATCCAGGACGTCTTCGAGGCCGTCGGCGCGCGCACCCGCGGCACGCTCGACGACGCCGGGCTCCGGGCCGTCGAACGCGCCGCTTGCCCCAGCGAGGGGTCGTGCGGCGGCATGTACACGGCCAACACCATGGCGTCAGCGGCTGAGGCGCTGGGCATTTCGATCATCGGCTCGGCGTCCGCCCCCGCCCCCGACGCCCGCCGTGACGCGTTCGCCCGCGCCTCGGGCGAGGCTGCCGTCCACCTGATCGAGCAGGGCATCACCGCCCGCCAAATCCTCACCCGCGAGGCGTTCGAGAACGCCATCGCGGTGGTCATGGCCCTCGGCGGCTCCACCAACGCCGTCCTGCACCTGCTGGCCATCGCCCACGAGGCACGGGTCGACCTCGACCTCGACGACTTCGACCGCATCGGCCGGAAGGTTCCGCACATCGCCGACGTGCGGCCCTTCGGCGCCTACGTGATGAACGACCTCGACCACATCGGCGGTGTCCCGGTCGTCATGCGGGCCCTGCTCGAGGCGGGGCTGCTGCACGGCGACGCCCTGACCGTGACCGGCCGGACGCTGGCCGAGGAGCTGTCGGCACTGGCCCCGCCGGACCTCGACGGGACCGTTCTGCGCCCGCTCGACGCACCCCTGCACGCCAGCGGCGGCCTCGCCATCCTGCGCGGCTCGCTTGCCCCCGACGGCGCGGTGGTCAAGAGCGCCGGCATGGACTCGCTGGTGTTCGAGGGCCGGGCCCGCGTGTTCGACGGTGAGGCCGACGCCATGGCCGCGGTCACCACCGGCGGCGCCGGTGCGATCGAGGCCGGCGACATCGTCGTCATCCGCTGGGAAGGCCCGCGCGGGGGCCCGGGAATGCGCGAGATGCTCGCCGTCACGGCCGCGATCAAGGGAGCCGGCCTCGGCAAGGAGGTCGCGCTGCTGACCGACGGCCGCTTCTCGGGCGCCACGTCGGGGTTGTGCGTCGGCCACATCGCCCCGGAGGCCGCCGACGCCGGACCCATTGCCCTCGTTGCCGATGGTGACCGCATCCTGCTCGACGTTCCCAACCGTCGCCTCGACCTGCTGGTCGACGTCACCGAGCTGGAGCGCCGGCGTGCCGGATGGAAGCCGCTCGAGCCCCGCTACACCTCGGGTGTGCTGGCGAAGTACGCCAAGCTCGTCGGCTCCGCGGCGACGGGCGCGGTCTGCGGTTGATCGTGGTTCACGGTTGATGATGTCGGGCCCGGGCCGCAGCCACGAGCAGCACGCGAAGCGCCGCCGCCGCATCCTCGGCGTCGTCGCGGGGGTCGTGGTCGTCCTGCTCGTGGCGGGCGGGAGCGCGGGCTACCTGCTGGGCAAGCGCAGCGACCGGCAGGCGCAGCAGAAGGCCGCCGAGGCGACGGCGCGCGACTACCTGGCCGCGTGGGCGGCGGCGGACTACCCCGGGATGGCGGCGGCATCGACCGGAACCCCCGCGCAGATCGGCGCGCTCGACGCGGCGAACCGGACCGCGCTGCAGGTCACCTCGGCCACCATCACGCCCGGGCCCGTCACGCGGACACCTGGCGCCTCATCCGGCTTCACCGCCCCCTACACCGCTTCCCTCGCGCTGCAGGGCCTCGGACCATGGACCTACAGCGGCGCCCTGCCGGTCGAGCGGATGGGCTCGCAGTGGCGCGTCCAGTTCTCGCCCGCAGCGCTGCATCCCCAGCTCGCCCCGGGCTTCAGCCTCGGCCGCACCCGGTCCGAGGGTCGCCGGGGCCGGCTGCTTGCGGCAGACGGCACGGTGCTGCGCGGCGCCGACGCCGAGCTCGCCACCAACCTGCTCGGCACCGTCGGCCCGCTGACCGCCGAGCAGGCCAAGGCCGACGCCGGCAAGCGGACAGGCGACGTCGTCGGGCAGACCGGCCTGGAGCGGGTCTACGACAAGCAGCTGGGCGGCCGGCTTGGAGGGAGCGTCGTGCTGCGTCGCGGCAGCACGCTGGCCGCGACGCTGGCCAGCTACCAGGCGACCAACGGCGCCGATGTCCGCACCACCATCGACCTCGCCATACAGAAGGCGGGCGAGAGCGTGATCGGCGTCGGCCAGCCAGCCGCCCTCGCCGCCGTCGACACCCGCACGGGCGGGGTGCTGGCTCTCGTCAACAACCCCATCGGGGGGTACGACCGGGTGCTGCGCGGCCAGTACCCACCCGGCTCGACGTTCAAGGTCGTGACGGCCACCGCGGCGCTGATGGCCGGGCTCACCGAGCAGACGGTGGTTCCGTGCCCCGGCACCGTCAACGTGTCCGGCGTGACGTTCAAGAACGCACACGAGGAGGCCCTGGGTCCGCTCACCGTGCGCTCGGCGCTGGCGCAGAGCTGCAACACCGCCTTCGTCAACATCCGTGAGCAGATCCACGAGACCGACATGCAGAGGGCCGCTGCCCTGTACGGCTTCGACGGCACCCCGCCGCTGCCCATCGCCAGCGCCGGAGGGCTCTACCCGAAGCCCACGGGGCCGGTCGACGAGGCCGCGTCGGCATTCGGACAGGCCGCTGTGGCGGCGAGCCCGCTGCAGATGGCGTCTGTGGCGGCAGCTGTGGGCGGCGCGACGTGGCACCAGCCGTTCGTCGCCGGCACCTCCCCCCGCTCGCACCCGTTGCCGCCCGGCGTCGACACGCAACTGCAGGACATGATGCGGGCCGTCGTCGTCGAGGGGACGGCAGCGCCGGTGTCGTTCCCGGGCACGGTGTACGGCAAGACGGGTACGGCGGAGTACGGGTCGGCGCCCAAGGGCCAGGACCCGCCCACGCATGCCTGGTTCATCGGCTACCGCGGCACGGTGGCCTTTGCCGTCATCGTCGAGAACGGCGGGTTCGGCGCCGAGGTCGCCGCGCCGATCGCCTCCCGTTTCCTCAGCGCGCTGGGCACCCGCTAGCACCGCAGCCGGCGCTCGCAGGTTGGCGATCTTGATCGCTGCGTCGGCGTTTCGCGGACGGCAGCGTCAACCTCTGTCTCCACCGGCCGGGACAGCAACGGCGTATCCACAGACCTCGCGCGATGGGTGCTGCCGCCGCCACCGCAGCGTCAGTGTGCGGACGTGCCCCTTGACCCGCTCGTCGCCGTCCTCGACCTCGCTCAGCGTCAGGACGACGTCGTGCTGCTACGCCAGGCGCGAGCCCTGGGGCTGAGCGACCGGCGATGTCGCCTGCTGCGCCAGCTGGACGAGGACGCGGTGCCCCTGCCGGGCTTCGCCGTCGTGCCACCGGTCCGCGACCCCCTCCGGACCTCCGCCCGCATGGCACTGCTGTCGGTTCCTGGATCCTTCCTCTGCGGGCCGACCGCTGCGCGTCTGCACGGGTTGCAGGGCTTGCCGTGGTGGACGTGGGAAGAGGGTGTCCACCTGCAACTGGGCCAGCTGACCCGACGAGCCCAGCGGCTGGGGCTGCACCTGCACTGGTCGCACCTGGACGAGATGGACCGGTCCGAGCTCTCGGGGCTCCGCATCACCTCGGTCGAGCGGACGCTGATCGACGTCGCCCTGTGCTGCAACCGATCGACGACAGTCAGCCTGGTCGACAGCGCACTCGCGTCGTCGCGCATGGATCCGGCGGGGCTACCCGAACTCGCTACGAGACTTCGCACGCTCCCCGGCGGCCGCAGAGCCTCCGGTTGGCTCGCTCTCGCGGACGGTCGAGCCGAGTCACCGTCTGAGTCGATCGCACGCCTGTTGCTGACGGACGCGGGACTGCCCCCCGACGAACTCCAATTCCGGATCCGTGATGGCGGGGGCAGAGTCATCGCCCGGCTCGACATGGCATACAAGCAGCGCCCACGGATGCCGCGTCCGCTCGGGCTGGAGGTCGACTCGGCGCACCACGACCAGCCCGCAGCGGTGTACCGCGACCGGTACGGGCAGAACGAGCTCGTCGCCGCAGGCTGGGACATCGTGCGCATCACCGCCCGTGACGTCCTCAAGCGGCCGAGTTACGTGAGCAGCCTCGTACGGGACGCTTTGCAGGGCGAGGGCCGCGGCGGTTGACGTTCGTGTCCGCCGCGACGGCGTGTCGTGGACGCGTTCGCCAACCTGCGCGCCGTAGCCGACTTGACCGCCTCGCCCCGCTCAGGCACCCTGAAGGCGTGCCTGCTCTGCGAATCGTAGTTCGCCAGCGCGCGTAGCTCTCCACTTCAGAGCTTCGCGCGCCGCCCCTCCGTGCCACCGGCACGAGGGGCACTTTTTTGTGCTCGATCGTTCGCTCTCGCCCACCTTGGACCCAAAGGACCAGCACCGACCATGCCAGACCAGATCACCGGGGCCCAGTCGCTCGTCCGCTCCCTCGAAGCGGCCGGAGTAGAGATCGTGTTCGGTATCCCCGGCGGAGCCATCCTCCCCGCGTACGACCCGCTGTTCGACACGGACAAGATCCGGCACATCCTGGTGCGGCACGAGCAGGGCGCGGGCCACGCCGCCACCGGCTACGCGCAGGCCACCGGGCGCGTCGGCGTCTGCATGGCGACTTCCGGGCCGGGGGCGACCAACCTCGTCACCCCCATCGCCGACGCCTACATGGACAGCGTCCCCATCGTCGCCATCACCGGGCAGGTCCCGAGCGCGGCGATCGGCAGCGACGCTTTCCAGGAGGCCGACATCTGCGGCATCACGATGCCGATCACGAAGCACAACTACCTGGTGCAGAACGCCGACGACATCCCGCGCACGATTGCCGAGGCCTTCCACCTGGCGGGCACTGGCCGGCCCGGCCCCGTGCTCGTCGACATCCCCAAGGACGTCCTGCAGGCCAGCACCACGTTCACCTGGCCGACCCAGCTCGACCTGCCCGGCTACCGCCCGACCACCCGGCCGCACAGCAAGCAGGTGCGCGAGGCCGCCCGGCTGATCGCGCAGTCCCGCCGGCCGGTGCTCTACGTCGGCGGCGGCGTGCTCAAGGCGCGGGCGGCCGACGAGTTGATGCGCCTCGCGGAGGCAACCAACATCCCGGTCGTCACCACGCTGATGGCCCGCGGCGCGTTCCCCGACTCCCACCGCCAGCACCTCGGGATGCCGGGGATGCACGGTACGGTCGCGGCCGTCACGGCCCTGCAGAAGTCCGACCTGCTCATCACCATCGGCGCCCGGTTTGACGACCGGGTGACGGGCCGCATCGACTCCTTCGCCCCTGAGGCGAAGGTGATCCACGCCGACGTCGACCCCGCCGAGATCAGCAAGAACCGGATCGCCGACGTGCCCATCGTCGGTGACGCCCGCGAGGTGCTCGGCGAGCTCAGCGCGGCGCTGGCGGGCGAGCCGCTGCCGGACCTCAGCGCGTGGTGGTGTCAGGTCGACGGCTGGCGCAGCACCTACCCCCTCGGCTACGACGAGCCCGACGACGGCAGCCTCAGCCCGCAGTACGCCATCAGCCGCATCGGGCAGATCGCCGGTCCGGAGACGATCTACGTCGCCGGAGTCGGCCAGCACCAGATGTGGGCGGCCCAGTTCATCAGTTACGAGAAGCCCTACACCTGGCTGAACTCCGGTGGCCTCGGCACGATGGGCTACGCGGTCCCCGCGGCGATGGGCGCGCAGGTGGGGCAGCCCGACGCGACCGTCTGGGCGATCGACGGCGACGGCTGCTTCCAGATGACCAACCAGGAGCTCGCGACCTGCGCCGTCGAGGGCATCCCGATCAAGGTGGCAGTGATCAACAACGGGGCCCTCGGCATGGTGCGCCAGTGGCAGACCCTGTTCTACGAGGGGCGCTACTCCCACACCGACCTGCGCCGCGACCGGCCGCAGTACGTGCCCGACTTCGTGGGCCTCGCCGAGGCCCTCGGCTGCGTCGGGCTGCGCTGCGAGTCGGCCGGCGAGGTCGACGCCACGATCGAGAAGGCGATGGCGATCACCGACCGGCCGGTCGTCATCGACTTCGTCGTCCACCAGGACGCGATGGTCTGGCCGATGGTCACCGCCGGCACCAGCAACGACGACATCCAGGTCGCCCGCGACACCGCCCCCGACTTCGACTACGAGATGGGCGAGTCGGTCGAGGAACCGCAGGAGAGCAACGCCGGAGGAGCAGCATGAACCGTCACACCCTGTCGGTGCTCGTCGAGAACAAGCCGGGCGTGCTCGCCCGCGTCGCGATGCTGTTCAGCCGGCGCGGCTTCAACATCGAGTCGTTGGCCGTCGGCCCGACTGAGCACGCCGATGTCAGCCGGATGACCATCGTCGTCAACGTCGAGGACAGCCCGCTCGAGCAAGTGAGCAAGCAGCTCAACAAGCTGGTCAACGTGCTCAAGATCGTCGAGCTCGACGACGGCGCCAGCGTGCAGCGCGAACTGCTGCTCGCCAAGGTGCGCGCCGATGCCGGCACCCGTGGAGCGGTGCTCGAGACCGCCCAGCTGTTCCGGGCCCGGATCGTCGACGTCGCGACCGACGCCGTCATCATCGAGGCGACCGGCACCCGCGACAAGCTCGAGGCCCTGGTGCGCGTGCTTGAGCCGTTCGGCATCCGCGAGATGGTGCAGTCGGGGCTGGTGGCCGTCGGCCGCGGCTCGCGCTCCATCACCGACCGCTCGCTGCGGGCCCTCGAGCGCAGCGCCTGACCCACTGCCAGCCTGACCCCTACTCGTCTGAACCAAGGAAAGGACCTCATGCCCGAGATCTACTACGACGACGACGCCGACCTCAGCCTTGTCCAGGGCCGCAAGGTCGCCGTGCTCGGCTACGGCAGCCAGGGCCACGCCCACGCGCTGAACCTGCGCGACAGCGGCGTCGACGTCCGCATCGGGCTCCCCGAGACTTCCGGCAGCCGTGCCCGCGCGGAGGCCGAGGGCCTGCGGGTGCTGACGCCGGCCGAGGCCTGCGCCGAGGCCGACCTCATCATGCTGCTGGCCCCCGACACGACGCACCGCGCGATCTACGCGGACGCCATCGCCCCGAACCTGTCGGACGGCGACGCACTGTTCTTCGGCCACGGCTTCAACATCCGGTACGACCTGATCACCCCGCCGGCGGGGGTCGACGTGTGCATGGTGGCCCCCAAGGGCCCCGGCCACCTGGTCCGCCGGACGTTCGCTGACGGCAAGGGCGTGCCGTGCCTGGTCGCCGTCGAGCAGGATGCCAGTGGCTCGGCGCTGCAGCTGGCCCTGTCCTACGCCAAGGGCATCGGCGGCACCCGCGCCGGCACCCTCAAGACCACCTTCACCGAGGAGACCGAAACCGATCTGTTCGGCGAGCAGGCCGTGCTGTGCGGCGGCACGACCGCTCTGGTCCAGGCCGGGTTCGAAACGCTTGTCAACGCCGGCTACCAGCCTGAGGTCGCGTACTTCGAGTGCCTGCACGAGCTCAAGCTCATCGTCGACCTGATGTACGAGGGCGGCATCGCCGGGATGCGCTACTCGATCTCCGACACGGCGGAGTACGGCGACGTGACTCGCGGGCCGCGGATCATCACCGACGCGGTGAAGCAGGAGATGGGCCGCATCCTCGCCGAGATCAAGGACGGCACCTTTGCGAAGGAGTGGGTCGCGGAGGACGAGGCCGGGCGCCCCACCTTCACCAAGCTCGTCGATGAGGGCAAGGAGCAACGCATCGAGAAGGTCGGCGCGCAGCTGCGCCCGATGATGAGCTGGATCGAGCAGGACTGACGCCCGCTCCGGCGTCGACGGCCCGACGCCATCGACGCGACACGTGCTGGTGGCAGCGACCGGCCGGGTCAGGGGGCTCGGCCGGTCGCGCAGCAGCAGAGTAGCGTGCGCCCGGTGTCGACCGGAGAGCCGTCCGCGAGCCCCCCGTCCGCAGGCGACCCGGTAACGGGGCGAGCAGGACCAGCCGGAGCAAAAGGGCCCGACGCCACCGGCCCGACGACGCGCCGCGAGGTCGAGGCGCTGCCCGACGGGCGACGCATCGCCTACTACTCGCAGGTCGGCGCGGGGCAGGGGGGCGGCCAAGTGGCGGGCACGGCGGTCGGGCCATGAGCGAGCGCCGCTACGACCCGACCACCGGCGAGTGGGTGACGTTCGCGACCCATCGCCAGGACCGGACCTACAAGCCGCCGGACGACCTTTGTCCGCTGTGCCCCACCCGTGACCCGTCGCGCCCGACCGAGATCCCGCGCGAGCACTACGAGGTCGCCGTCTTCGACAACAGGTTCCCCAGCCTGTCGACCGACCCGCCGCCGCCGGACCTGCCGGGCACCGAGCTGGTCCCGGTCGAGCCGGCGTACGGCCGCTGCGAGGTCGTCGTCTACAGCGACGACCACCACACCACGCTCGCCGAGGCGGGGCGCGAGCGCATCCGCCTGCTGGTCGATGTCTGGGCCGACCGGTGGGCGGTGCTCGGCGCCGACCCGCGGGTGTCGTACGTGCTGCCGTTCGAGAACAAGGGCGAGATCATCGGCGTCACGCTGTCCCACCCGCACGGGCAGGTGTACGCCTACTCCGATGTGCCGCCGCGGCCGCTGCGCGAGCTGCGGGCAGCGCAGGCACACCGGGAGCGCACCGGTCGCTGCGTCGAGTGTGACGTCGTCGCTGCCGAGGCGACGGACGAGGCGCGGGTCGTGACGCGGACGGACGGCGTGGTGGCGTTCGTCCCCCAGTGGGCCCGGTTCCCGTACGAGGTGCACGTGGTGCCCCTGGCGCATCGCACGTCGGTGGCTGGGCTCGGCGCGGCGGAGCGCGACGAGGTGGCCGAGGTGCTCGCAGCGGTGCTCGCCGGGTACGACGCGCTGTTCGGCTTCTCGATGCCCTACGTGCTCGGCATCCACTCGCGGCCGACCGACGACGCCGAGGACTGGGACCCGGTCAGCCACGTCCACTGGGAGATCGCGCCGCCGTACCGCAGTGCCGACAAGATCAAATTTGTGGCGGGCTCCGAGATGATGGGCGGGGCCTACCTGACCGACGTCGCCCCCGAGGCGGCTGCCGAACGCATGCGCGAAGCCGTTGCCCGCGCGGGGGGCTGAGATGGACCTCGAGCGGCGCATCCCCGCTCTACGCCAGGCCTTCGCGGAGCTGACCGGCGGTGAGCCCGACGGCATCTGGGCCGCGCCCGGCCGGGTCAACATCATTGGGGAGCACACCGACTACAACGACGGCCTGGTGCTGCCGATCGCGATCGACCGGCAAGCGCTGGCCGCGATCCGCTTCACCGAGAGAAACGGTTCGAGCACGATCCGCTGCTGGTCCCGGCAGGAGGACGACGACTCCTGGCAGACCTACCCGCGGGGCGTCTCCAGAGCCCTTGCCGACGCCGGCCTGCCCGCCGCGGGCTTTGATCTCGTCTTCGACTCCGACGTGCCGACCGGCGGCGGCCTGTCGTCCAGCGCGGCCCTGGAGTGCTCCGTGGCGCTCGGGCTCGCGAGGGACCGGTTCGACCGCCTCGAGCTCGCCCGCATCTGCCAGCGGGCCGAGAACGAGTACGTCGGTGCACCGACCGGGATCATGGACCAGATGGCGTCGCTGTTCGGCCAGGAGGGCCATGCGCTGCTGCTCGACTGCCGCGACCTCGGTACCGAGCAGGTCCCGCTGCCGCTCGACGGGCTCACCCTTCTCGTCATCGACACCAAGGCCTCGCACGCGCTCGGCGACGGCGCCTACGGCGAGCGGCGCAGCGCCTGCGAGGACGCCGCGGAGGCCCTCGGCGTGGCGACGCTGCGCGACGCCGACCTCGGGGCGGTCGAGACCCTGGACGAGCCGCTGCGGCGGCGCGCCCGCCACGTGGTGACCGAGATCGCCCGGGTCCGCGAGGCGGCCGACCTGCTCCACGCCGGCCGCATCCGCGAACTCGGCCCGCTGCTCGACGCCAGCCACGCGAGCCTGCGCGACGACTTCGAGGTCTCTGTCGACGAGCTCGACGTCGCGGTCGACGAGTCCCGGACCGCGGGCGCGCTCGGGGCGCGGATGACCGGCGGCGGCTTCGGCGGGTCGGCCATCGCCCTTGTCCCCGACGAGGCGGTCGACGCCGTGCGCGCGGCCGTGACCGCGGCCTACCGGCAGCGCGACTGGAGCGCACCCGACATCTTCGCCGTCAGTCCGGGCGACGGCGCCAACCGCGTCGACGACCAGGCTGAGCGATGACCAGGGTGCACCGGTGAGCGAGCGCGACTTCCCCGCCGGCTTCCTCTGGGGCTCGTCCACCGCGGCGCACCAGGTGGAGGGCGGCAACGTCGCCAACGACTGGTGGGCGTGGGAGCACCTGCCGGGCTCGACGGCCACCGAGCCCAGCGGCGACGCCATCGACCACTACCACCGCTACGACGCCGACTTCGCGCTGCTTGCCTCGCTCGGGCACAACGCCCACCGCTTCTCCATCGAGTGGTCGAGGGTCGAGCCCGAGCCCGGACAGTGGTCGCCGGCCGCGCTCGACCACTACCGGCGGGTGCTCACCTCGCTGCACACCCACGGCCTGACGCCCTTCGTGACCCTGATGCACTTCACCGTGCCGCGCTGGTTCGACGCGCGCGGTGCCTGGCTCGCTCCCGACGCGGTCGACCGCTTCGGCGACTTCTGCAGCCGGGTCGTCGACGCCCTCGGCGACCTCGTCCCCTGGTTCTGCACCATCAACGAGCCGCAGATCGTGGCGCTGTTCGGCTACCTCGCCGGCTACCACCCGCCCGGGCGGCAGAACCCGCTGTCGTGGCGACGGGTCACCTGCACGCTGCGGCTCGCCCACGAGCGGGCGCTCGACGTCATCGCGGCAGGCCCGGGCCAGGCGCAGGCCGGGATCAGCTTGCAGCTGCCGGCCCTCGAACCCGCGCGCCCCGACGACCCGTCCTGCGTGGCGGCGTACGAGGAGCTCGAGCGGATGATGGCGGGCGCCTACCTCGACGGGCTGCGCGGCGACTTCGTCGGAGTGCAGTACTACACCCGGATGCGCGTCGACCCGGCCCTGCCTGGGCTCTTCGCGCGCCCCCCGGCGGGCGTCCCGCTGACCGCGATGGGCTGGGAGCTGCACCCCGACGGCTTCCGGCAGACCCTGCACAAGGCGGCCCGGTCCGGCTTGCCGATCGTCGTCACCGAGAACGGGATCGCGACGGACGACGACACCGAGCGTGTCGCCTACCTCGCCAGCCACCTCGGGGCGGTCAAGCAGGCGATGGACGAGGGCGTCGATGTCCGCGGCTACCACTACTGGTCGAGCTTCGACAACTTCGAGTGGGCCGAGGGCTACCGGCCCCGCTTCGGGCTCGTCGGTATCGACCGCGCCCATGGCCTGGCGCGCATGCCGCGGCTCAGCGCGCACGCCTACGGTCGCTTGGCCCGCTCGGGGCAGCTGGCAGCCCTCACCGACCCCTGAGCGGACTGGCGGTAGAAGACGACTAGGTTCGTCGCGTGGCCGTCTCGACAGTGCTCTTCGACCTCGGCGGCGTGATCGTCGACAGCCCGCTCCACGCGTTCGACGCCTACGAGCGCGAGGCGGGCCTGCCCGAGGGCATCATCCGGCGGGTCAACACGACCAACCCCGACAGCAATGCCTGGGCACGGCTCGAGCGGGGCGAGCTCGACCCCGACGGCTTTATCCCTGCCTTCGAGGCCGAGGCACGGGCGCTCGGCGTCACCCTGGATGCCCGGCGGGTGCTGGCGGCCCTGAGCGGCGCTGTCCGGCCGGCGATGGTCGAGGCGGTCCGACGCCTGCGGGCGAGCGGGCTGAACCTGGCGCTGCTGACCAACAACCACGTCCCGATGCCGCGTGAGGGCGAGCTCGGTGAGCTGCTGACGCTGTTCGACGCCGTCGTGGAGTCGAGCGTCGAGGGGGTCCGCAAGCCCGAGCCCGAGTTCTACGCGCGGGCACTGTCGAAGGTCGGCAGCCCGCCGGCCGACGAGTGCGTCTTCCTCGACGACCTCGGCGTCAACCTCAAGCCCGCCCGCGCGCTCGGCATGACCACCATCAAGGTCTTGGATCCTGCCCAGGCGCTGCAGGAGCTGGCTGCCGTGACGGGTGTCGACGTCACCGGCAACGGCACCGCCGGGGCAGGAACCGGTGCCGCACACCGGGCTGATCCCGCCGCGTAACACCCCGGCAACCTGCGTCACGGCATCATGTGCAGGTGAGCATGACCTACCTGCTGCGGCTGGTGCTTCCCGACCGCCCCGGCTCGCTCGGTGCCGTCGCAACAGCGCTCGGCGGTACCGGCGTAGACATCGAGTCGCTCGACGTCGTGGAGCGCGGGCCGTTTGGTGCGGTCGACGACCTCGTCGTGACACTGCCGGCGAACGGTCTGGCCGACAGCCTGGTGACGGCAGCCCGCTCGGTGCCCGGCGTCGAGGTCGAGTCGGTCCGCCCGTTCCACCGCGCGCACGAGCTCACCCGCGACCTCGACGTGGTCGATGCGCTTGCGGCGGCACCCGAGGACGCCTTCACCCGGCTGGCCGAACTCGCACCCGACGCGTTCCACGCCTCGTGGGCGCTCGTCCTGCGCGTGGAGACCGAGACCGTTCCAGGCACGGCAGATGCACCCACCGTGGTCAGCACCCCCGTGACTGTCGCGGCTTCGGCCGCGGCTCCGAGCGAGCGCGACCTCGACGCCTCCTGGTTGCCGCTGCCCTCGGGCCAGCGGTTCGGGCCCGACGAGCCGTGGGTGCCCTACTCGTGGTTCGAGCGGGGGACCGAGCTGGCGGCAGCGCCTGTCGGCAGCCCCGACATCGTCATCCTGCTCGGGCGTACCGGAGGCCCGCAGTTCCGCGCCTCCGAGGTGGTCCGGCTCGCCCACCTGGCCGGCCTCGCCGCGTCCGTTGTTCGCGCCATCGGGGAACCCGCCTCGATCTGACCGGCGTGCTGCCTCCGGCGGTGACACCTGCTACCGTCGGTGCCGATGACGAACCTGCTGCTCCTTAGCTGCCGCGGCGAGGCCTGACAGGCCGGCTCCCTCGCCGCGGGCTAGCGCACGTTCGCCGGCTGCCACCACGTCGGGCCGTCCATGGCCTCCACAGGCAGCAAGGAGCACCCGCACCATGACCGTCATCCACAACAACGACAGCCAGAACTCGCCGCAGCGTCCCTCGGGGATGCCGATCGACCGCTACGCGGCGTTCACTCCGATCGACCTGCCGGGCCGCACCTGGCCGCAGCGCACCATCAACGTCGCCCCGCAGTGGTGCAGCGTCGACCTGCGCGACGGCAACCAGGCGCTCATCGACCCGATGAGCCCGGCCCGCAAGCGCCGCATGTTCGAGCTGCTGGTCCGGCTGGGCTACAAAGAGATTGAGGTCGGCTTCCCGTCGGCGAGCCAGACCGACTTCGACTTCGTCCGCGGCCTGATCGAGGACGACGTCGTCCCCGCCGATGTGACCATCCAGGTGCTGACCCAGGCTCGCGAGGAGCTGATCGAGCGCACGGTCGAGTCCCTCGTGGGCTTTCGCGGCACCGCCCTCGTGCACCTCTACAACTCCACCTCCACTCTGCAGCGGCGGGTGGTGTTCGGCCTCGACCGTGAGGGCGTGAAGGACATCGCCGTCCGCGGTGCCGAATGGTGCAAGAAGTACGCGGAGTCGCTGCTGCCGGGCACCGACGTGCGCTGGCAGTACAGCCCCGAATCGTTCACCGGTACCGAGCTCGACTACGCGCTCGAGGTGTGCGAGGCGGTGATGGACGTCTGGCAGCCCACACCCGAGCGGCCGGTGGTGCTCAACCTGCCGGCCACGGTCGAGATGGCCACACCCAACATCTACGCCGACCAGATCGAGTGGTTCGGCACGCACCTGGCTCGTCGTGACTGCGTCGTGCTCAGCCTGCACCCGCACAACGACCGCGGCACGGCGGTGGCCGCCGCGGAGCAGGGCCTGCTGGCCGGTGCCGACCGGATCGAGGGGTGCCTGTTCGGCAACGGCGAACGTACCGGCAACGTCTGCCTGGTGACCCTGGCGCTCAACCTGTTCAGCCAAGGCGTCGACCCGATGGTCGACTTCTCCGACATCGACGAGGTCCGGCGCACCGTCGAGTACTGCAACCAGCTGCCGGTCCACCCTCGCCACCCTTACGGCGGGGAGCTGGTCTACACCGCCTTCTCCGGCTCGCACCAGGATGCGATCAAGAAGGGCCTGGAGGCGATGGAGCACACCGGTCAGCGGCGCTGGGAGGTGCCCTACCTGCCGATCGATCCCCAGGACGTCGGCCGGAGCTACGAGGCCGTCATCCGCGTCAACAGCCAGTCAGGTAAGGGCGGCGTGGCCTACCTGCTCAAGGCCGAGCACGGGCTGGACCTGCCGCGGCGGCTGCAGATCGACTTCAGCGCCGTCGTGCAGCGGCACACCGACGTCGCGGGCGGCGAGGTGACGGCCGACGAGCTGTGGTCGATCTTCGAGCAGGAGTACCTCACGCGGCAGGAGCCGTACGCGCTGGTGAGCCACGAGGGCACCTACACGGTGATGGTCGACGGCGAGCCGCACGTGCTGGAGGGGGTCGGCAACGGCCCGATCTCGTCCTTCGTCGACGCGCTCGGCTCGGCTGGTCTCGACATCCGCGTGCTCGACTACACCGAGCACGCGGTCAGCAGCGGAGCCGACGCGGGCGCGGCGGCTTACGTCGAGGTGGCCGTCGACGACCGGGTGCTCTGGGGCGTCGGGCTGCACCACAACATCGTCACCGCCTCGCTGCGGGCCGTGGTGTCGGCCGTCAACCGAGCGGCCGCCCAGCAGGTGCACTGAGTAGGCCCTGGAGCGGGGCGGACCGCCGGGTGCTGCCCCGGTAGCCTCTGGCGCATGCGACTGGCTGTGATCCCCGGGGATGGCATTGGCACCGAGGTCGTGGCCGAGGGGCTGCGGGTCCTGTCGGCCGTGCACGAGAAGGTCGACACAGTCGAGTACGACCTCGGCGCCCGCCGCTACCACGCGTCGGCCGAGACGCTGCCCGGCTCGGTTCTGGCCGAGCTACGTGAGGCCGACGCCATCCTGCTCGGGGCGATCGGCGACCCCTCCGTGCCGTCGGGCGTGCTCGAGCGCGGCCTGCTGCTGCGGCTACGCTTCGAGCTCGACCACCACGTCAACCTGCGCCCGGTCAAGCTCTACCCGGGCGTGACGTCGCCGTTGTCGGGCGACCCCGACATCGACTTCGTCGTCGTACGCGAAGGCACCGAGGGGCCGTACGCCGGGGTCGGCGGCTCGCTGCGCAAGGACACCCCGCACGAGGTCGCCAACGAGGAGAGCGTCAACACCCGCTACGGCGTCGAGCGGGTCGTCCGCGACGCCTTCAGGCGCGCGCAGGCCCGCGAGCGCCACCTGACGATGGTGCACAAGACCAATGTGCTGACCCACGCCGGCGGCCTGTGGTCACGCACCGTCGACGCTGTCGCGCCCGACTTCCCGGATGTGACCGTCGAGTACCAGCACGCCGATGCCGCGTCGATGTTCTTCGTGACCCAGCCGTCGCGGTTCGACGTCATCGTCACCGACAACCTGTTCGGCGACATCCTCACCGACATCGGTGCGGCCATCGCGGGCGGCATCGGGCTGGCGGCGAGCGGCAACCTCGATGTGAGCCGCACCAACCCGAGCATGTTCGAGCCGGTGCACGGGTCGGCGCCAGACATCGCCGGCCAGGGCGTGGCCGACCCGACGGCGACCGTGCTGTCGGTCGCGATGCTGCTTGAGCACCTGGGGCATGCCGACGAGGCGAAGCGGGTCGAGGCCGCCGTCGCCGCCGACCTGGCGGAGCAGGCCGGGCTGGGCAGCGGGTCACGCAGGAGCACGCGGGAGGTCGGCGAGGCGCTGGCCGCCCGCGCCGCTGGATAAAGCGCCTGCTGGTGTCGGACCGCACCGATACATTGCAGACGCAGGCCATCAAGCAGAAGAACAGCATGCGGACGCGTCCGCCCGACAGCTGGGGGAGCCGTGCCGATCACGCCGACAAGCAAGATCTGGATGGACGGCGAGTTCGTCGACTGGGACGACGCGACCATCCACATCCTCAACCCCACCCTGCACTACGGCTGGGGCGTGTTCGAAGGCGTTCGCGCCTACGCCACCGAGCGCGGCCCGGCCGTGTTCCGGCTCACCGAGCACATCCAGCGGCTGTTCCGCTCCGCGCGGATCTACCTGATGGAGCCTGAGCACACCGTCGAGGGGATGGTCGAGGCCACGCGCGAGCTCATCCGCATCAACGAAGTCGAGTCGTGCTACGTCCGGCCGCTGTTCTATCTCGGCTACGGCGAGATGGGGGTCAACCCGCTGCCCAGCCCGACCAAGGCGTCGATCGCGTGCTGGCCGTGGGGCGCCTATCTCGGTGACGAGGCTGCGACCAAGGGCTGCAGGGTGATGGTGTCGTCGTGGGAGCGAATCGGCCCCAACACCATGCCGCCGGAGGGCAAGGCGACCGGGCAGTACATCAACTCGGCCCTCGCGAAGGTGAGCGCCCTGAAGGCCGGATACGACGAAGCGATCATGCTGACGCCTGACGGCCGGATCTCCGAGGGCAGCGGCGAGAACGTCTTCCTGGTGTTCGGCCGCAAGATCGTCACCCCGCCGGTCGTCGACGGCGTGCTCGCCGGCCTGACCCGCGACTCGGTCGTGACCATCGCCCGCGACGAGGGCTACGAGGTGGTGGAGGCGCCGCTGGTGCGGTCCAATCTCTACCTCGCCGACGAGGCGTTCTTCACCGGAACGGCGGCGGAGATCGTTCCGATCGTCGAGGCCGACGACCGGCCGGTCGGCACCGGCGCTCCCGGTCCGGTTGCCAAGCACCTCATCGAGCAGTACCACGCCGCCACCCGCGGCGAGATCGACAGGTACAAGCTCTGGAACGAGTACGCCCGCGACTGATCGGGTGGCTGCTCTTCCAGCGGCGGGCGGGGTGGCCTAGGGTTGCTCAACGATCTGCCGAGGGGAGCACTCATGCAGGTACGCGACGCGATGAGCGACGTGGTTCTCACGGTCGGACCAGGTCACACCCTGCGCCACGTGGCCCAGCAGATGTCGGGGCGCAAGGTGGGGGCAGCCGTCGTGCACGACGAGGACGGCCCCGGCCCGGGCATCCTCACCGAGCGCGACATCCTCGAGTCGGTCGCCCGGGGGGTTGATCCCGAGACCGAGCGGGCGGGTGAGCACCTGACCCAGAACGCCGTCATCGCCGACCCCGACTGGTCGCTTGACCAGGCAGCCGCAGCGATGCTGCGCGGCGGCTTCCGCCACCTGATCGTCTGCGAGACCGGCGGGGCGGGCAGCCAGGTCGTGGGCGTGCTGTCAATGCGCGACGTGGTGCGCTCCTGGAGCACCCTGCACCAGCCGGGCTGACCCGCTTGCCCGCGTCCGCGCTGGCACCCGGGGGTTCTCACCTGGCACCATTGACTCACGTGGCCGGCCAACCGCCCGGCTGGGTGTGCGTCGCTGGCCGGAGCGTCCGGTGTGACCGGAAAGGTGCTCGTGGCCGACAAGGAGTATGACAGGGCGAACCTGCGGGTGAACGACCCGGAGGCGCTGCACGTCTACGACCCCGCCACTTTGCATGTCTACGACCCCGCCACTTTGCATGTCTACGACACGACCCTGCGTGACGGCACCCAGCAGGAGGGGCTCTCGCTCAGCGTCGCCGACAAGTTGGCGGTCGCGCGGCACCTCGACACCCTCGGGGTGGGCTACCTCGAAGGGGGCTGGCCGGGCTCGAACCCCAAGGACGCCGAGTTCTTCGCTCGGGCCAAGACCGAGCTGTCGCTGCGCACGGCGACGCTGACCGCATTCGGGTCGACCCGCCGGGCCGGGGTCGCCGCGGCCGCCGACCCCCAGGTGGCGGCGCTGATCGAGGCCGAGACGCCCGTGGTGTGCGTGGTCGCCAAGTCCGACCTGCGCCACGTCGAGCGCGCCCTGCGCACCACCGGCAAAGAGAACCTCGCGATGGTCCGCGACACCGTCGCGCACCTTCGCGCCGAGGGGCGCCGGGTGTTCCTCGACGCCGAGCACTTCTTCGACGGCTACACCGCCGCGCCGGACTACGCTCTGGAGGTCGTGCGCGTCGCCGCAGAGGCGGGCGCCGAGGTCGTCGTGCTGTGCGACACCAACGGCGGGATGCTGCCGGCCCGGCTCGCGGGCGTCGTCCACCACGTGCTGGGCGCGAGCGGTGCCCGGCTGGGCATCCACTGCCACAACGACACAGCCTGCGCTGTCGCCAACACGCTCGCCGCGGTGGACGCCGGGGTGACGCATGTGCAGGGCACGGCCAACGGGTACGGCGAGCGCTGCGGCAACGCCGACCTGTTCAGTGTCGTCGCCGGGCTCGAGGCCAAGATGGACCGCCCGGTGCTGCCGCCCGGCCGGCTGACCGAGCTCGGCCGGGTCAGCCACGCCATCGACGAGATCGCCAACGTCACGCCGCAGCCGCACCGGCCCTACGTCGGAGTCAGCGCCTTCGCGCACAAGGCGGGGCTGCACGCCTCGGCGATCAAGGTCGACCCGGACCTCTACCAGCACATGGACCCGGCGGCCGTCGGCAACGACATGCGGATGCTGGTCTCCGAGCTCGCTGGCCGCGCCACGCTCGAGCTGAAGGGCCGCGAGCTGGGGCTCGACCTGTCCGGCGACCGCGAGGCCCTTGGCAGGGTCCTCGAGACCATCAAGGAGCGCGAGTCGCGCGGGTGGGTGTACGAGGCGGCCGAGGCCTCCTTCGAGCTGCTGCTGCGCAGCGAGGTCGAGGGGGCCACGCGGTACTTCACGCTCGAGTCCTGGCGAGTCATCGTGGAGCAGCGGACCGATGGGCAGGTGGTCAGCGAGGCCACGGTCAAGCTGTGGTCGCGCGGTGAGCGCATCGTCGCTACCGGCGAGGGCAACGGCCCGGTCAACGCGCTTGACCGCGCCCTGCGGACCGCGCTGGAGAAGACCTACCCGGGCCTGGTCGACCTCGAGCTCGTCGACTACAAGGTGCGCATCCTCGAAGGCGGCGGCGGCACGGGAGCCGTCACGCGGGTCCTGGTCGAGACCAGCGACGGCACGGCGGAGTGGGACACCATCGGGGTCGACGAGAACATCATCGCGGCGTCGTGGCAGGCGCTTGACGACGCGGTGTCGTACGGGTTGCGCCGGCAGGGCGAACAGCCCGAGCGGTAGTGGGCAGCCGCGGTGCGGGCCCGAGCGATCGCGCCCGTGCCTGTGGACAACGTCAGCGAGGTGGGACAGGTCGGCGCTAGCGTCCGCCGGGTCAGTTCGTCTCGTCCCTGGAGGTCATCGTGCCCACCGACGCCTATGCCGTCAGCCCCACCCACCTGCTCTCGACCAGCAGCCGGCTGCGAGGCAGCGCTGCCTCGATCGCCGGCGAGCTCTCCACCTGCACCGGCGAGGTGCGGGGGCTCGACGCCGTATGGACCGGCGCCTCGCATGCGCAGTACGCCGCGCTCTACCAGGAGTGGCAGACCTCGGCGGCGCGGCTGCAGCGCGCGCTCGAGGGCATCGCGGCGATGACGGGCCGCGCCGCCCAGGTCTACGCCGGCGGCGACCACGATGTCGCTGCCATGATCGGCAGGATGTGATGCCGGCACGGGCGTAGCTGCGGTTGCCGGCTACGAGCGCCCCTGGTGCGCGGAACAGCCCGCCGCGCACCGGGGTTGCGCCAGCCATGACAGTTCTCGTGGTGGGGGCGACCGGGCAGGTCGGCGGGGCAGTGGTGCGCGAGCTGAGCGCGGCCAAGGTGCCGTTCCGCGCGCTCGTCCGCAGTCCGGAGAAGGCAGACGACCTGCGCGGCTACGACGCCGAGATCGCGATCGGCGACCTCGAGCACCCGGAGTCGCTCGACGACGCGCTGCGCGGCGTCTCGGCGGCCTTCCTCGTCACTCCGTCGGGGCCGCGCCAGCCCGATCTGGAGGGCGCGTTCGCCGACGCCGCCGCCCGCGCGACCGAGCGGCCGCACGTCGTCAAGGTCGCCGCCCTCGGATGGGAGAAGGGGCAGACCGCCCTCTCACGCTGGCACCGCGAGGCAGTCGAGCGCCTGGTGTCGGCCGGGCAGCCGTACACCGTCCTGGCCCCGAACTACTTCATGCAGAACCTGCTCGCCGGTGCCAACAGCATCGGACACGGCGTGCTGGCGCAGCCGGCGGTGGAAGAGCCGATCGGGTGGGTCGACGCCCGCGACATCGCTGCCGTCGCCGCACACATCCTGCAGAACCCCGCGCCGCACGAGGGGCGCAGCTACGTCATCACCGGACCCGAGGCGCTCACCTACCAGCAGGTGGCCGACCACCTGGGGGCTGCGCGCGGCCGCGAGGTGCGCTACCAGCCGGCGAGCGATGCTGAGGTACGCCAGTGGCTGCTGGCAGCGGGCCTGCCGGAGTATCGCGTCGACGCCCTCGCCGAGCTGACCGAGCTGCAGCGCACCGGCGGGGCAGCAGTTGTGACCGACGAGGTCACCAAGGCCACCGGGCGGCCCGCGAGGTCGATCCAGGACTTCGCCCGCGACCATGCCGCGGCGTTTCACAGCGTCTGACGCTCGCTGCGTGCCAGGGAGCCGGCCAGTGGCCGCCCGGTAACCTGGCCCCTCGTGCGCATCGCTCGGTACAGCCACGGCGGTGAGGTGCAGTTCGGCATCGTCGAAGGCCCGGTCGAGGGTTCGGGTGACGGTTCCTTCGAGAGTCCCGGCGACGGTGCCACGATCGAGACGATCGACGGTCATCCCTTCGGCCTCCCGGCGCGTTCAGGCCATCGGGTGCCGCTCGCCGACGTCCGGCTGCTTGCCCCGATGCTGCCGAGCAAGGTGGTCGCCGTGGGCAGGAACTACGTTGACCACGCCAAGGAGCTGGGGAACGAGGCACCGGCCGCGCCCATGCTGTTTCTCAAGCCGGCGACCAGCGTCGTCGGCCAGCACGACCTGATCCAGATGCCCGACACCCGGGTCGACTACGAGGGGGAGCTGGCTGTCGTCGTCGGCCGGCTCTGCCGCGACGTGCCGATCGAGCGGGCCCTCGACATGGTGCTCGGCTACACCTGCGCCAACGACGTGACCGCACGCGAGTGGCAGAAGTCCGACGGGCAGTGGAGCCGGGCGAAGGGCTGCGACACGTTCTGCCCCCTCGGCCCGTGGATCGAGACCGCCGTCGACCCCGCGGCCCTGCGGCTGCGCACACTGCTCGATGGCGAGGCAGTGCAGGACGGCAGCACCGCCGACATGGTGTTCGATGTCGCGACCCTGCTGTCCTACGTCTCCTCATACATGACACTGCTGCCCGGCGACGTGCTGCTGACCGGGACGCCGGCCGGTATCGGCCCGATGCAGGCGGGCCAGAGCGTCACGGTCGAGATCGAGGGCATCGGGGCGCTCACCAACCGCGCGGCGCGTCGATGACAGCCGTCCGGCACCTCGCAGTGCCGCCGATGGATGCGACGATGCGCACCCGCTTCGCGCCGGCCCCGTCTGGCGATCTGCACGTCGGCAACGTGCGCACCGCGCTGTACTCGTGGGCGCTGGCGCGCCGGCACGGCGGCACCTTCCTGCTGCGCGTGGAGGACACCGACCGCTCCCGGGTCAGCGATGCGTCCTTCGCAGCCGCCCTGGAGGTCCTGCACTGGCTCGGGCTCGACTGGGATGAGGGGCCGGAGGTCGGCGGCCCGCACGCGCCGTACCGCCAGTCCGAGCGGCTCGAGGTCTACCGCGAGGCTGCGGCCCGGCTGCTAGCCGACGGTGCGGCGTACCGCTGCTACTGCAGCCCCGCCGAGCTGGCCGAGCGCCGCGAGGCCGACCGCGCCGCCGGGCGTCCGCCGGGCTACGACGGGCGCTGCCGGTCGCTGACCGATGAGCAGCGAGCTGCCTTCGAGGCCGAGGCGCGCACCAGCGTCGTTCGATTCCGGATGCCCGAGGGCAGCACCACCTGGGCCGACCTCGTGCGCGGCGAGATCACCATCGAGCACGCGCAGATCCCCGACTTCGCCCTGACCCGCTCAGACGGGCATCCCCTCTATCTGTTGGCCGCGGCGACCGACGACGTGGCGATGGGGCTGACTCACATCCTGCGCGGCGAGGACCTTGTCGCCGCGACCCCGCGGCAGCTCGCGCTCTACGCCGCGCTCGGCTGCCCGCAGGAGCGCTGGCCGGCGTTCGGCCACCTGCCGCTGATCGTGGGCGCCGACCACGCGCCGCTGTCAAAGCGCCACGGGGAGGTATCGGTCGCCTCCTACCGGCGCAACGGCTTCCTGCCCGAGGCCCTCGTCAACTACCTCTCGCTGCTCGGCTGGTCACCAGGCGGCGACCGCGAACTGTTCGCTACCGACGTGCTGACGAGCGAGTTCGACGTAACCCGCGTGAGCCGCAACCCGGCACGATTCGACGTCGACAAGCTGCGCGCGCTCAACGGCGACTGGATCCGCTCGCTGTCACCAGACGAGTTCGCCGCGCGGGTGCGTCCGTTCCTGGGTGACACCGAGCTGGATGACACGGCGACTGCCGACGAGGACGTGCTGGGCCGGGCGCTGCCGCTGATCCACACTCGGATCGCGCAGCTGACCGAGGCGCCGGGGCTGCTGCACTTCCTGTTCGTCGACGAGGCGGAGTTCGCCGTCGACGAGGCAGCCGCGGCCAAGGCGCTGGGCGAGGGCGCCGTCGGCATCCTCCGTGCCGTCATCGAGAGCCTGGAGCCGGTCGGGGACTGGGTCGCCGCTGAGCTGGAGCCAGCCGTCTGGTCGGTGGGCGAGCAGCTGGGGCTGAACAAGCGCAAGACAGCGGCACCGGTGCGCGTGGCCGTCACCGGCTCGATGATCTCGCCGCCGCTGTTCGAGTCGATGGAGCTGCTCGGCCGGGAGCGCACCCTCGGCAGGCTGCGCCGCGCCGCCGACAGCGCCGGTGGTGCCAGCGCCTAACTCGCGTGCGCGGGCTCCTGCCGGCCGGCGACCGGGGAGCGGCGTGCTGTCTGAGGGGGTCGGGTATGGTGGCCGCAGAGCCCGCGAGGGATTCTGGGGTATGGGGTAATTGGCAGCCCGACGGTTTCTGGTTCCGTTAGTCTAGGTTCGAGTCCTGGTACCCCAGCGACCAACTCACGGCCCCGTCGTCTAGTGGCCTAGGACGCCGCCCTCTCAAGGCGGTAGCGCCGGTTCGAATCCGGTCGGGGCTACCACCGGTCGGCTCCCGCGCTGGCGGGGGCCGACCCTCGTGCATCCGGCCCACCCTGCCGCCGTCGGGGTGCAACGCGCCTGCAGGTTGAGCTTCTGATCTGGACCAGCTGCGGCGTTGCGGACCGGAAGCTCAACCTGGACGACACCGAGGGTGCGCGGCGCGTCGGCTCGCTCCCGCTGCGCACCGTCGGCAGAGTGTCGGGATGCGCCCGGGCCGCGAGTTCTGCGTGTGGTGGGTGCTGCTGACCCTGCTGTGGGTCGAGCTGGTGTCCTCCAGCAGCCTTCCCGAGATCGTGCTAGGAGTCTGCTGCGGCGCCATTGCCGCGGGCGCGGCACTGCTGGGGCGCACCGAGCAGAACCGGCAGTACCGGTTCCGCCTGCAGTGGCTGCGCTGGTTCGTCCTCGCGGCCCCAGCCGCCGTCCGCGACACCCTGCACTTGGCCCGGCTGCTGCTGCGACCCCGTGCCGAGCGGGAGGCCGGCACGCTGCGGCTCGTGCCCCTGCCGGACGAGGATGAGGCCCTGCGCGCCGGCCGCCGTGCCCTGGTCGTGCTTGCGCTCGGCATCGCCCCCGGCAGCTACATCGTCGACGCCGAGCACGACGAGCTGTTGATCCACGAGCTGCCCAGCGGGAAGCCGCGCTCGGCCGGGCGGCCGGATGACGGCGTCGACGCGCTGCTGGCCGCGGTGGCCAAGGCGTGACCGCGTCGTTGGTCGCCGCCGTCGCGCTGTCCGCGGTGGGGCTGCCGCTCTGCATCGCCAGGACTGCCGTGGGCAGCGTGCTGTCGCGCCTGGTCGGGTTGCAGCTGGCCGGCAGCGTCGTCGCGCTGGTCCTCGTGCTTATCGCCGACGGGGCCGGGCGCTCGTCCTCCCTCGACATCGCGCTGGTGCTCTCGCTGCTGTCGTTCGCCGGCACCCTCGTGTTCCTGCGCTTCATGCAGCGCCTCTCATGAGCCGCCTCTCATGCAGCGCCGCTCATGAGCCGCAACCGAGCGTGAGCGGGCTGCCGTGACCGCAAAGGACCTGCTCGTCGACGTCCTGCTCCTCCTCGGCTGCTCGGCGGTCCTGCTGTCGTGCGTAGCCCTGCTCCGGCTGCCGCAGCTCGCAGGGCAGCTGCACGGCCTCGCCCCCGCCGGAACCATCGGCGTGCCGTTGGTGTGCGCGGCGGTGGCCATCGACCAGGGCCTGGGCCGCAACGCGGGGAAGGTGCTCATCGTCGCCCTTGTCCTGGTCGTCACCGGGCCGGTGGCGGCCACGGTGACAGCCCGGGCCGCTGCGCAGTCGGCCCACCCACCGCCCGGTCTCGAGCCGCCAACAACGTCGGCACTGGGCCGCGCGAATACCCGCCGCTCGACGGCACCGAACCAGGAGCAGCACGAGTGACCGCGCTGCTCGCCGTCTCCCTCGTCATAGTGGCCGCCTCCGGCACGGTCGTGCTGCTGACCCGCTCACCGCTGGCGCAGGCCGTGGTGCTGTCGATTCACGGCCTGGTCCTCACGGTGCTGTTCACCGTGGGTGGTGCTCCGGACGTCGCCCTGTCTCAAGTCACCGTCGGAGCCGCCGTCGTGCCACTGATGGTGCTGCTGGCGCTCGCCAAGACCCACACCCCCCACGCGCGTGACCAGCCAACGTCGGACGCGTCCGCGGAGCCGAAGTGACGCGTCGGGCCCGCTTCGGGCTGCTGGTCCTCGGCCTCGGCGGGCTAACTGTGTTGCTCGTCGCCGCACTGCTGCGGGCGCCGGCCAGCGGCCGGGACCAGCACCCGTACGGCGATGCCGCGATCGCCACGTCGGTCGAGCTGCGCCGCACGCCCAACGTCGTCTCGTCGCTGACCTTCGACCAGCGCGGCTTCGACACCCTCGGCGAGGAGTTCCTGCTGTTCGCGTCGGTGCTCGGCGCCGTCGTCCTCTTGCGGCCGGAACCGGGCGAACACAGCGGCGCCGTCGCGGACGCTCCCGAGCCACTCGACGCCGTTCGGCTGATGGGCGCGCTCCTGCTGCCCGTCGTCACTCTGGTCGGGCTGTACCTCATCGGCCACGGGCACCTCTCGCCCGGCGGCGGCTTCCAGGGCGGTGTGGTGCTCGCGACGGCGCTGCACCTGCTCTACATCGCCGGTGACTACAGGGCACTGCGGCGGGTCCGGCCGGTTCCCGTGGTCGACGTGGGAGAGGCCGTCGCCGCTGTGGGCTACGTGGCCATCGGCGTCGTCGGGCTGGTTTCCGGCGCGGCCTTCCTCGCTAACACGCTGCCGCTCGGGTCGTTCAACACGCTGCTGTCGGGCGGCACGGTCGGGCTGCTCAACGTCGTCGTCGGCCTGGAGGTGGCGTGCGGGATGGTGCTGCTGCTCGGTGAGTTCCTCGACCAGGCGCTCGTCGTGCGCGAGCGGAACGAGTCGTGAGCGTGCTGCCCTACCTCGTCGCCGCGTGGCTCGTGCTCGGCGGTCTGGCGGGGGCTGTGGTCAGCCGCGACCTCATCCGTACGGTCGTCGCCCTGTCGGTCGCGCAGTCCGGCACCTACGTTCTGCTGCTCGGCATCGGCTACCGGCGGGGCGGCACGGCTCCGGTCTTCAGCGACGTGCCGCCCACCACCCGGGTCGTCGACCCGGTGGTGCAGACCCTGGCGCTGACCGACGTCGTCGTGGGCGCCACCGTGCTCTCGCTCCTGCTCGCCCTCGCCGTGCAGGTGCACAAGGTCTCGGGAACCCGTGACCCGGACGCGCTGACCGAGCTGGGCGGCTGAGCTGTGCTGGGGTACCGAGCCGTGCTGGAGTACCGAGCCGTGCCGGGGGACTGAGCCGGTGCTGGCGATGCTCGCCGTCGCGATCCCCCTGGCAGCCGCGGCGGTGGTCGCGGCCGTCGGCAGGTGGGTGCCACGCAAGCTCGTGGACCTGGCGTCCATCGCGGCCGCCATTGCGAGTACCAGCCTGACCGCGGTGCTGCTCGCCCGGGTGCACTCGGCGCCGGGACACCGCGTCATCGCCTGGGCCGGTGGATGGACGCCGCATGGGCCGCCCGGTCGGGGAAGCAGCGTCGGCATCGTCCTCGCGGTCGACCAACTCGGCGCCACGCTCGCGCTGCTCTCGGCGGGCCTGGTGCTCCTGATGCTCGTCTACTCGTGGCGGTTCTTCGAGGTCGAGGGCGCTGGCTACCACGCGCTCGTCCTGGTGCTGGGGGCCGGGCTGGTCGGCTTCGCTTGCACGGGCGACCTGTTCACCCTGTTCGTCTTCTTCGAGCTCACCGGCACCGCGGGGTACGCGCTGACCGGCTACCTCGTCCAGCAGGACCAGCCCTCCCAGGGCGCACTGACGTTCGGCGTCACGACGACGGTGGCCGGGCTGTTCTTCCTGACCGGCCTGTGCCTGCTGTACGCCCGGACCTCGGCGCTGGGCATGGCGCCGATCGGGCGGGAGTTGGCAACCCGGCCGCCGGACGTCCTGGTCGTGACGGCCTTCGTCCTGGTCATCGGCGGCCTGCTCGTCAAGGCGGCGACCGTGCCGTTCCACTTCTGGACGGCCGACGCCGAGGCCGTCGCACCCACCCCGGTGTGCGTGCTGCTGTCGTGCTCGCTGGTCGCGCTCGCGTCGCTGGGCATCGCCCGGGTCTACTGGACCGTCTTCTCCGGCGCGCTGCCGCCCAGCTCGGTGCGTGGGCCGCTCATCGCCCTGGGTGCCATCACCGCGCTGGTGGGCGCGGTGATGAGCGTGCTGCAGCACCACCTCAAGCGGATGCTCGCCTTCGCCACGGTCGCGCACGGTGGGCTGTTCATCGCCGGAGTCGGAGCGTTCGACGCCGACGGCCTGGCCGGCGCCACGGTCGACGCACTGGGCCACGCCGGGGTCGAGGGGGCGCTGTTCCTGCTCGTCGGCATCGTGCTGCACCGTTACGCGTCGATCAGCGAACCCGTGCTGCACGGGCAGGCGCGCGAGCTGCAGGTGACGGGCGCCTTCGTCATCCTCGGCGGGCTTGGGCTGGCAGGCTGCCCGCCGTTCGGGACCGGCCTCGGTAAGGCCGTGACCGAGCACGCAGCCGGGGCCTCGTGGATGCCGGTCGTCGGTGTGGCGACCGGGGCGCTCACCGGGTCGGCCGTGCTGCGGACGTGGGCCCGCGTGTTCCGCGGCTGGGGCGTGCCGGCCGCGGAGGACCAGAGCTCGCGCAACGCCGACGAGCCCGACGACGACGAGCGCGAGACGACCGGGCCTGCTCCCGGTGAGCGGGTGGCACTGACGATGTTCGTCCCCGCCGTGCTGCTGCTCGTCGCGGCGCTGGCGCTCGGGCTGTGGCCGGGTGCGACAGCGTGGGCCGCGAGGGGGGCCGAGGTGCTGATCGACCGGACGGGCTTCGCCTCGCAGGTGCTCGACGGCGTGGTGCGCCCGGCCGGGGCTGAGGCGCACGTCGAGGGATGGACGGCCGAGGGCGTCGTGACGGGCCTGCTGGCGTCGGTGCTGGCTGTCGTCATCGCCGCGGCGGCGGTGCGTGGTGCCGGCCGGGTCGTGCAGACGCGGGCGGCCGGACCGGTGCGGATGCTGCGCCAGCTGCACAGCGGACACGTCGGTGACTACATCGCCTGGCAGCTCGCCGGTGTCGCGATGCTCGGTGGGGCGCTGGTGCTCACCGCGTTGTGATTCGTGCGGGCGACGGTTCGGCCGGCCAGTGGTCAGCGTCTGTGGAAGGTTGCCTTACCCGGGGCGGCAGCAGCCACTGCACTGCTGCAACAGCACGCCCGTCTGCTTCCGGCGCCTGAGAAACACCCGGTGAACCGGTGCGAACCGGACGCCGCCGGTGGAGGAGGGGTGCATATGGGGGTGGGGGTTCGGCATATTGCATGACGCTCCCCGCGATCGGCGGGGTGTTGACCTGCCATAAGTACTTATAACGGGCAGGGAGGCAGGGAGCGTCATGCAATTGCGCGAGCTCCGCGGGTGCGGCTCACGAGTCGATGATGACGGCCTCACAGCGCGCAGTCCCCTCAGCGGGAACCCGCGTGACGCATCAGCGGCTGGCTGACCCCGGCTCGGGCCCGCGCCACTCCCGCTGGACGTGCCTCAAAGTCCCTTGTCCGGCCGGTGACAGATTTTGGCGGGGACAGAGCAAGCCAGCGCGCGGCGTGCATGACGAGCGCGGCTACGTGCGAAGGGCGGCACTGAGCTGACCCGCAGCCGCCACCACGGCGGCGCCGTGCCGCTTGCCGGGGGAGCGGCTGAGCCGCTCGACGGGCCCGGAGATCGACACTGCCGCCACGACGTCCTCGCCGGCCCACACCGGCGCCGACACCGAGGCAAGCCCCGGCTCGCGCTCCTCGACGCTCTGCGCCCAGCCGCGGCGGCGGACCTCAGCCAGCCTTGTCGTCCAGCTCGTCCCGTCTGCAGCGCGCGACCACGCCAGCAGCACGTGCGCCGCTGACCCGGCCGACATGGGCAGCACGGCGCCGACCGGCACCGTGTCGCGCAGGCCGCTGGCGCGGTCGGCCGCTGCCACGCAGACCCGGTCGCCGCCGTGCACGACGTAGAGCTGGGCGCTCTCGCCGGTGGTGTCGCGCAGCTGGGCAAGGACCGGTCCGGCGGCGGCGACCAGAGCGTCGCCGACCGGTGCCAGCCGCGGCCCGAGCAGGAAGTGGCCGGCGGCGTCGCGGGCCACCAGCCGGTGGACCTCGAGCGCGACAGCCAGGCGGTGGGCCGTCGCCCGCGGCAGGCCGGAGCGCTCGGTCAGCTCCGCGAGCGGCAGCGGTCCGCTCTCGAGGGCATCGAGAACGCGAACGGCCTTGTCAAGGACGCCAACTCCGCTATTGTGGTCCACGTACTGATACTGCCATCCCATATGGTGAGAAGCCAAGCGTGGGCGACTGGACAGCGACGCAGCAGCACTGGGAGGACGATGATGGGCACAACGCTCGCGGAGAAGGTGTGGGACGCGCACGTGGTGCGCCGGGCCGACGGTGAGCCCGACCTGCTCTACATCGACCTGCACTTGATCCACGAGGTGACCAGCCCGCAGGCGTTCGACGGGCTGCGCCTGGCCGGCCGCACCGTCCGGCGCCCCGACCTCACGCTCGCCACCGAGGACCACAACGTCCCCACCCATGACGTGCTGGCCCCCATTGCGGACCCGGTCAGCCGCGTCCAGGTCGAGACCCTGCGCCGCAACTGCGCCGAGTTCGGGCTGCGGCTGCACCCGATGAACGACCCGGGGCAGGGCATCGTCCACGTCGTCGGCCCGCAGCTAGGGCTCACCCAGCCCGGCATGACGGTGGTGTGCGGCGACTCGCACACCTCCACGCACGGCGCGTTCGGCGCCCTCGCGTTCGGTATCGGCACCAGCGAGGTCGAGCACGTGCTCGCCACTCAGACGCTGCCGCTGGCGCGCCCGCGCACGATGTCGGTCACCGTCGACGGCGTGCTGCCCCCCGGCGTGACCGCGAAAGACGTCGTGCTCGCCGTCATCGCCGAGATCGGCACCGGCGGCGGCGCCGGCCACATCATCGAGTACCGCGGCGCGGCCATCCGAGGGCTGTCGATGGAGGGCCGGATGACGGTCTGCAACATGTCGATCGAGGCGGGTGCCCGGGCCGGCATGATCGCGCCGGACGAGACGACCTTCGCCTACCTCAAGGGCCGCCCGCACGCCCCGAAGGGGGCCGACTGGGACGCTGCCGTGCAGGCGTGGTCGCAGCTGGTCACCGACGACGACGCGCCCTTCGACCGCGAGGTGAGGCTCGACGCCGCGTCCCTCGCGCCGTTCGTCACCTGGGGCACCAATCCCGCGCAGGGAGTGCCGCTCGATGCCAGCATCCCCGAGCCGTCCAGCGTCGCCGACGCGCAGCAGCGCTCGACGCTCGAGCGCGCCCTGACGTACATGGGCCTCGAGGGCGGCACGCCGATGCGCGACATCGCCGTCGACACCGTCTTCGTCGGCTCCTGCACCAACGGCCGGATCGAGGACCTGCGGGCGGCGGCGGCGGTGCTCGACGGCCGCACAGTGGCCGAGGGGATGCGGATGCTCGTCGTCCCCGGCTCGATGATGGTCAAGCTGCAGGCCGAGCAGGAGGGCCTCGACGCCGTCTTCCGCGCCGCGGGGGCGGAGTGGCGCAGCGCCGGCTGCTCGATGTGCCTGGGGATGAACCCCGACACGCTCTCGCCGGGAGAGCGGTGTGCCAGCACCTCCAACCGCAACTTCGAGGGGCGTCAGGGCGTTGGCGGCCGCACCCACCTTGTCTCGCCGGGCGTCGCCGCGGCGACGGCCGTCGTCGGCCGGTTCGCCTCGCCGGCCGACCTGTCCTGATCCGGCTCGGCCCTCTCGCCCTTCCACCTACCAGCCCCAGGAGCACTGTGATGGAGCCGTTCACCGTCCACACCGGTCGTGCCGTGCCGCTGCGCCGCGGCGACGTCGACACCGACCAGATCATCCCGGCGTCGTGGCTGAAGCGCGTCGAGCGCACCGGCTTCGGCGCGGGCCTGTTCTCGGCCTGGCGGCAGGACCCCGGGTTCGTCCTCAACGACGCCCGCTTTGCTGATGCCTCGGTCCTTGTCGCCGGGCCCGACTTCGGCACCGGCTCCTCCCGGGAGCACGCCGTGTGGGCACTGCAGGACTACGGGTTCCGTGCCGTCGTCTCGTCGCGGTTCGCCGACATCTTCCGCGGCAACTCGTACAAGATCGGGCTGCTGCCGGTGCAGCTTCCCGAGGCCACGGTCGAGGCGCTGCAGGACGCGATCGAGGCCGACCCGTCCCTGCTCGTGACGGTCGACCTCGAGGCCGGCCGGCTCACCGCGGGGACGATCGAGAGCGAGTTCAGCGTCGATCCCTCGATCCGGCACCGGCTGCTCAACGGCCTGGACGACATCGCCGAGACGCTTCAATCGGTCAACGAGATCGACGCCTTCGAGCAGCAGCGGCCGGCGTGGATGCCCCGAACGCTGGCCGGCACGGGGCGCTGATCAGACGCTTCGCAGCCGCTGTACTTGCCGCGTGGCCTTGCGCCCGACTTCCCGCACGCGCCGACACGCCCCCTATCGTTGCCGAGCGAAGCGCTTACCCCTACCGTCAGCCGTAGATCACTTCCTCGAGATCGCGAACTGGTGGAGGCGCAGTGAACAAGAACGAGCTCGTCAACCTGGTATCCGAGCGCATCGAAGGAGGAAAGGCGGCGGCTAGCAGTGCCGTCGATGCGGTGTTCGAGACGATTCAGGAGACGGTGTCGCGCGGGGAAAAGGTCGCCATCACTGGTTTCGGGGTGTTCGAGAAAGTCGAGCGGGCTGCCCGTACCGGTCGGAACCCGGCCACGGGTGAGCGGGTCGAGGTCAAGGCGGCTTCGGTGCCCAAGTTCCGGCCCGGCACTCACTTTCGCGCCTACGTCTCCGGTGCGCAGGAGCTGGTTCGCGGCGCGGTCAGCTCCGCCGCGAGCACGGCGCTGGCAGCAGCAGGCCTTGACGGAGCAAGCTCCACGCCGGCGCCCACGAAGCAAGTGGCCCCAGTCAGGCAGGCGGCTAGCCCGGCACCAAGCAGCCCGGCACCGACCAGCCCGGCACCGACCAGCCCGGCATCGACCAGCCCGGCACCGAGCAGCCCGGGCTCCGACAGCACCGCATCCCCCGCCACGGAGCCAGCGTCGGCCAGCACGTCGACGCCGAGCACGTCGGGGCCGAGCAAGGCGGGGCCGAGCAAGGCGACGGCCGCAAGAGTAACGGCGGCTAAGTCGACGCCGGCTAAGTCGACGGCGACCAAGTCCACGGCGGCCAAGTCAACCGCCGCCAAGTCGACGGCGACCAAGTCCACGGCGGCCAAGTCAACCGCCGCCAAGTCCACGGCGGCCAAGTCAACGCCGGCCAAGTCAACGCCGGCCAAGTCCCCGGCCAAATCGACAGCTGCCAAATCGACAGCTGCCAAATCGACAGCTGCAAAGTCGACAGCTGCCAAATCGACAGCTGCAAAGTCGACACCTGCGAAATCGACCGCCAGCAAGTCAACGGCTGCCAAGACGACCACCACCACAAAGGCGACGAAGAAGGCCGCCAAGAAGGCCCCGGCTCGGAGAAAGACCTCCTGACCCAGCAGCGCTTCTCGGGCTACTCGAGCGCTGGTCGCAGGTCGGGGTCGTAGTCGGCGTCGACGAGGCGTCGCCCGTCGAACGACAGCGTCCACACGCTGCCCTTGCGGGTCGAGGGCTGGCGCCGCTCCCAGCCGAGCGCGCGCAGCAGGTCGGGGATGACCTCGCCCTGGCTGCACACCACCGCGGGCTCACCAGCCTCGGCCAGTTCGAGCACTCGATCGGCGGTCGCCTCCGGCTTGTCTGCGAACGACTGCTTGCTCAACAGCGGGTCCACCTCGACCGTCAGCCCTAGAGCATCCGCGAGCGGTCGGACGGACTGCACGCAGCGCACCGGCTCGGCGGAGAGCACCCGCCGCGGCGCGTAGCACGGACCGACGACACGCAGCCGAGCCGCCGAGGCCTCGCCGAGCGCGTCGAGGGGGCGCAGCTCGTCCGGCGCGTGCCAGGTCTTCTTGTCGCCGGCCTGGCCGTGCCGGACGAGCAGCACGCTCGTCGTCGTCAGCGGTGCGCGCAGGGCTCGGCGCAGCAGGCGGGAGTCGTGCTGGTAGGTCAGCCGGCGCCCCGCGGCCCGGGCCGGCAGCCAGCAGACATCGTCAATCTCCTTGGGGTCGATCGGGGAGGTGGCCGGCCCGGGACCGGATGCCGGAGCCGCCGACATGCTCCAGTACCGCACGTACTTCATACCGCCCTGCATGGCGTAGCGCACCTCGCCGACGGCGCGCCCGACGGTGGCGAGGTGCCCGGTCTCCTCCGCGACCTCCCGGCGGGCGGTAATGACGAGCTGCTCACCCGGGTCGACCTTGCCCTTGGGCAGGCTCCAGTCGTCGTAGCGCGGCCGGTGCACGAGCGCGAACTCGACCTCCCCCGAGTTGGGGTTGGTGCGCCAGAGCAGGCCGCCGCCCGCCTGCTGGTCGCCGCTCTTGCGCACCGTGCCCGTCGGGCTCATCGGCTGGTCGCGCTCATCAGGCGCGGGCGGCCTTGCGCACGGAGGACGGGACGCGCTCGCGGGCGGCGCGCCACACATCCGGAAACTCGTCACGCGATGCCGCCGCCTGATGACGCGATGCCTCGACCAGCCGGCCGAGCAGCAGCGAGAGCTGACCGTCGGCCGGATGCTCGGCGGCGATCGCCAGCAGTGTGTCGGCGGCCACCACGGCATCCTGGTGGATGCCGAGCGACTCCTGCACCTTCTTAGCCGCCGCCGCCGTCTCCTCAGCCGGCGCGCCTAGCACCGGCGCGAACGCCTCGGCGGCGTACCGGGCCTGCTTGGCGCGGATGCGGGTGCGATGCCACTGCGCGTCGGGCACCAGGGGGCCGAGTCGGCGCGCCGGCGACTCCAGCCGGCGCCACGTCTGCGCCAGCAGGGCGGGGAGCACGATGCTGCACGGCGCAGCTGCAGCGGGGGTGGTCACCGGCTCGCGTGCCGCCGCGATCAGTGCATCAACCAGGCGCAAGTAGCGCGCGGAGGTCAGCACCGCTGCGGCATCGCGCAGGGCGCCCTGCTCTCGCTCGCCCAGCAGGGCGTCGAGCCGCTGCCACGCCTCGTGGTCGTAGGCCAGCCCCGCTTCGGAGGCGGCGGCCTCGTCCTCCGCTGCGATCACTGCCGCGAGCCGCTCGCGCAGCACCTCGGTGTCGCGTGCGAGGCCCATCCCGTTGGCGAGCCAGGCCAGCTCCTCGCGCAGCAGCGTGGCCCACTGTGCATCGACCAGGTCGCGCAGGGTGCGCAGGTCGCTGCGCAGGTGCCGGCAGGCGACCCGCAGCTGGTGCACGCCGTCGGGCTCCTGCTGCCGCACACCGAGGTCGGCCAGCAGCAGGCGCCGGGTATTGGTCCGCAGCGACAGGGCCACGAGCCCGGCCGCCGGGTCGGTGAGCAGTACCTCGCGCGGCGGCGGCAGGTCGCTGGGGGTGGCGGCCCGCGGGCCGAGCGCCCGGATGGCCTTGGACACCTGCTGGCCGTGCACCGCTCCGGCGGCGACGATGCGGTCGGCCACGGCGTCGAAGGCGTCGGCTGAGATGCCGCGCCGCTCGACCTCGACCTCGCGGAAGCCCGAGACCACCTCGCGGCCCTCGAGGACGCTGACGTCGTCGTCGACGACCTCGGCGATCTCGGTGCCCTCGTCGTCGCGCAGCGATGTCACCTGGCGCCGAGTGTGCAGCGTCGTCGCAGCCAGCAGCGGCTCGCCGCGCAGCCAGGCGGTCAGCAGGGTGCGCAGCTGCGGCGGCACCGTGCGCGACCGGGCGGGCAGCGTCAGCTCCGTGCGGGATGTGCCCCCGGCCGGCAGCTTGAGCGTCCACACCGGCGAGTCCTCGCCGGTGCGGTGCCGCAGGGTGATGCCCTCACGCGCAAGCCGTAGGTCGGCCGCGTCGTAGTAGGTGGCGCGAAGCTCGAGCACCCCCTTCTCCACGGCGGCCGCAACCCCGTGCTCGGGGTCAGTGAGGTCGGGCAGCGTGAAGGCTCCCTGCACCGAGAACTTCTGCTCGTCCTCGTGCGCCCGGCTGATCGCCGGCCCAGCTTTTCCTGCCCGGCTCACCGGGCGCACCCTAGGGCGGCGTGCCCCACCCCGGCGCGACTCACTGCTGGCCAGCCCAGAGCTCGGCGCGCAGCGTGGTGAGGCCGGTCTGCTCCCGGTGGTAGTCCAGCTTGCTCGTGCCGTCGGCGCGCTTCGCGTCGCGCAGCCACCGGCCGTTGGGGCACAGCGACCAGGCAGCCGTCTGCGGAGCGAACGCCAGGTCGAGCAGCACCGACAGCTGGTCCTGCAGCGCCGGCGACGAGACCCGCACCAGCGTCTCGACCCGCCGGTCGAGGTTGCGGTGCATCATGTCAGCGCTGCCCATCCACCACTCGCCGGCGCTCTGGAAGTGCAGGATGCGGCTGTGCTCGAGGTAGGAGCCCAGGATGGAGCGCACGCTGATCGTCTCCGACAGGCCCGGCACACCAGGCCGCAGCGCGCAGATGCCGCGCACGAGACACTGGATCGGCACGCCCGCCCGCGAGGCGCGGTACAGCGCGTCGATCACCAGCTCGTCGACCAGGGCGTTGGCCTTCAGCCGGATGCCCGAGGGCAGGCCAGCGCTGGCTGCAGCCGCCTCGGCGTCGATCCGCTCGATGATCGAGTCGCGCATCCGGGCCGGGGCGACCATCAACGAGCGGTACTCGGTCTGCCGGCTGTAGCCGGTCAGCACGTTGTAGAGGTCGGTGAGGTCGGCGCCGACGGCGGGGTCGGCGGTCAGCAGCCCCAGGTCCTCGTACAGCCGGGCGGTCTTCGGGTTGTAGTTGCCGGTGCCGACGTGGCAGTACCGCCGCAGGTGCCGCCCCTCCTGCCGCACCACGAGCGCCGTCTTGCAGTGCGTCTTCAGCCCGATCAGGCCGTACACGACGTGGCAGCCCGCGCGCTCCAGGGCACGGGCCCAGCGGATGTTGGCGGACTCGTCGAACCGCGCCTTGATCTCGACGATGACGACAACCTGCTTGCCCGCCTCGGCCGCGTCGATCAGCGCCTCGATGATGGGGGAGTCACCGGACGTGCGATACAGCGTCTGCTTGATCGCGAGGACGTGCGGGTCGGCCGCCGCCTGCTCAAGGAAGCGCTGGGTGCTGGTGGTGAACGAGTCGTAGGGGTGATGCACCAGGACGTCGCCCTCGCGCAGGACCGCGAAGAAGTCCGGGGGCGCCTCGCCCTCGCCGCTGGCCAGCCGCGGGTGGGTGGCCGCGACCCGCGGTGGCTCCTTGAGGTCGGGCCGGTCGAGTCCGTGCAGGGCCCACAGCATCGACAGGTCGAGCATCCCGCCCGGGATGCGGTAGACGTCGCGGTCGGCGACCTCCAGCTCGCGTACGAGCAGACCGAGGATGCCGGGATCGATGTTCTCCTCGACCTCGAGCCGCACCGCGGGGCCGAAGCGGCGCCGGGCCAGCTCGCGCTCGAGGGCCTGCAGCAGGTCCTCGGCCTCGTCCTCCTCGACCTCCATGTCGGCGTTCCGGGTGACGCGGAACCGGTGCGAGCCGATGACCCGCAGGCCGGGGAACAGCTGCGGCAGGTGGGCGGCGATCAGCTCCTCGAGCGGCAGCCAGCGACCGGCGTCGACCGGGACGAGCCGCGGCACGTTCGGCGGCACCTTGATGCGGGCGAAGTGCTGGGTGCCGTCCGTCGGCGTCTGGACGATCGTCGCCAGGTTCAGCGACAGCCCGGAGATGTACGGGAAGGGGTGGGCCGGGTCGACGGCGAGCGGGGTGAGGACGGGGAAGATCTGCTCCCGGAAGTAGTCGGCCAGCGGCTGGCGTGCGGCGGTCGGAAGCTCGGCCCAGTGCACGAGGTCGATGCCCGCCTCGCGCAGGCCGGGAGCGACCGAGTCCTCCCAGCAGCGGGAGTGCCGCTCGACGAGCCGCGTCACCTGCTCGCTGATCAGCTCGAGCTGCTCGCGGACGGACAGGCCGTCGGGGCTGCTGACCTCGAGGCGCGCCGCTTCGCGGCGCTTGAGGCCGGCGACGCGGACCATGAAGAACTCGTCGAGGTTGCCCGCGAAGATCGCGAGGAACTTGGCCCGCTCGAGCAGCGGCACCTCGGTGTCCTCGGCCAGCTCGAGCACCCGGGCGTTGAAGTCGAGCCATGAGCGCTCGCGGTTGACGAAGCGGTCGTCCGGCAGGCTGGCGTCGTGCGGCGGCGGCTTGGGCATGTCGAGCGGCTCGAGCAGCGTGCTCCGCGCCTTACGCTGCAGACGCCGTTCGGTCAGGGCCTCGGTCATGCCTCCCATCATCGCCGCTTTGCCGCCGGTTGACACTGCGCCTCCGGCGCATTCATTCGCTGACGAACAACCGTCACCATCGAAGGGCGCGAGCATGGGTCTGATCAGCACGGGCTTCGGAGCCACGACGACGGCCGACGAGGTCGTCGCGGGTGTTGACCTGACCGGCAGACGCGCCGTCGTCACCGGTGCCGCGTCGGGCATCGGCGTCGAGACGGCGCGGTCACTCGCCCGAGCAGGGGCCGAGGTCACGCTGGCGGTGCGTGATACCGGCGCCGGAGAGCGCGTCGCACGCGACATCGTGGCCACGACGGGCAACGAGCAGGTTCGCGTGGCACACCTCGACCTGGTCGACCGCGCCACGACCGGCGCCTTCGTCCAGGCCTGGGACGGGCCTCTGGACCTGCTGGTCAACAACGCGGGCATCATGGCCAGCCCGCTCGCGCGCACGCCGGAGGGGTGGGAGAGCCAGTTCGCGACGAACCACGTCGGTCACATGGCGCTGGCGCTGGGCCTGCACGAGGCGCTCGCCGCCGCCGGCTCCGCCCGCATCGTGTCGGTGAGCTCCAGCGGCCACCTGAGCTCGCCGGTGGTGTTCGACGACCTGCACTTCGAGAGGCGCCCCTACGAGCCGTGGGCGGCGTACGGGCAGTCGAAGACGGCCAACGTGCTGTTCGCCGTCGAGGCCACCCGGCGCTGGGCGGGCGACGGCATCGTCGCCAATGCGCTGATGCCGGGCGGGATCATGACCAACCTGCAGCGCCACGTCCCGCAGTCGACGAAGGACGACTGGGCAAAGATGATCGAGACCGGCCGGTTCACGCCCAAGACGCCGCAGCAGGGAGCGGCGACGACGCTGGTCGCCGCCGTCGCACCGGAGTTCGCGGGCACCGGCGGCCACTATCTCGAGGACTGCAACGAGGCCCCGACGGTGGCCAACGACGCGCAGGTGCAGGCGGGGGTGCGCGAGTGGGCGCTCGACCCGGCGCAGGCGCAGCGGCTGTGGGACGTCACGCTCGGGCTGCTCAACACGCCGGTAGCGCGCCCGTAGCCCGCCGCTATTTTGTCAGCGCAGTAGTGCCGTCGCGGGTCCGAAGCCGAGCGCGCGGGCCTCAGCCAGGTCCGTGAGGGTGTCGACGTCCAGACGCAGCCCGGGCACCTGGTCGCCGAGCTCGTCGGTCAGGTCGACGGCGCCGCTGCGCACGTGGGCCAACCGGCTCTGCTCGCCCCACTCCGGCGCCAGCTCGACACCGGGCTGAGCGGTGAGCAGGACGGTCCCCGTGCCCGCGGCGTCTGCCACCACGGTCCGCGGGTGCGCACCGGCCAACGCAAGCGCAGCGCGTACCTCCTCCGGACGCACCGCCGGCACGTCGCCGGCCAGTGCGGCAACCCCGCGGTCCGGTGCCTGCTCCCTGGCGACAAGGGCGCCGTGGCGCAGCGCGGCGTTCAGACCGGCTCGCTTCTCGTCCGGCACCGTCAGCGCCCATGACATGACGACGGCAGCCAGCCGCTCGTCGTCGGTGACGACGACAACCCCCGCGACTTCGGCATCCCGTACCGCCCGCACCGTGTCAAGGGCCATCGCCAACGCGACATCGGCCCGGTCAGGCCGGGCGAGCCGGGTCTTTGCCGTATCGAGCCGCTTGACCGGGATGATGATGGTCCAGGGCAGGAGCGAGCCGGTCTGCCTCGCCGCCGTCACCGCGGCGGCGCGACCGTCAGCGTGGCGTCGGGCAGCCCACTGATCGGCGTCGCGTAATGGGCATCCCCGGCGACGTGCGCCAGGAGGAACGCCACCGTGTAGCTGCCGATCAGCGCGTGCGCCCGCGCGATCGGGAGCGCGGTCGGGCCGCACGTCGGGCCCTCGTTCACCGTGACCTGCTGGGTCAGCGCGGCGGGCAGGCTGCTCGCACGCAGCACCTGCGCGAACCGGCACAGGTCGGTGAAGCTGTAGTGGGTGGCGCGGTCGAGCAGCACGGACGCGAGTGGGCGCCCGGGCACCAGGGCCAGCGGCCGCTTGACGGACAGGTCTGGCGGCGTCAGCACGTCCTGCGTGCCGACCATCAGCAGCGTTGGGACGGTGTCGGCGCGCAGCGCATCGTCGCTCAGCACCTCGCTCGCGGGCGCGAGCGCGACGACGGCCGACGGGTGAGCTAACGCCGTGCCAGTTCCCGTGGCGTGGCCGCCGACGGCGAGCGCCGCCGTGCCGCCCAGGCTGTGCCCGACGACCGCCACCTTCGCCGGGTCGATCGTCGCGGCAGTGGCCGGGTCGTGCTCGACCCCCTTGGCCAGCGCCTCCAGGTCGGCCGGGCGGTGCGACGCGGCGACGTCCAGGTTGTCGGCGGTGCCGAGCGCCTCGTCAACGACCGTACTGCCGGGATGGTCGGCCGCTGCGACGACGAAGCCGTGACTGGCCAGGAGCTCGGTGAGGAAGCTGGACTGGAAGCGGATGCCGCCGTACCCGTGCGAGAACACGACCAGGGGGAAGCGGCGGCCCGCGATCGGCGGGGTGGCGTCGTAGGCGGTGTCGGACCGGTAGGACACGCCCACGAGCCCGTAGGCAGCCTTCGCCCCGCTGCTGGCAGCCGTGGGGTACCAGACGTCGGCCGTGAGCGCGGGAGCACCCGGCCGCCCCGGCACCGACAGGGTTCGGACGCCCACGGACCAGGGCCCACGGGCGGCAGGATCGGGCGCGGGCGAGGGGCTGGGGATGGACGACCTGCCGGCGGCGATCGGCTGAGCCGTAACCGCGGGCCGATCACCACCACCACCGCCGCACCCGACCAGCACGACGGTCAGGAGCCCGGCCGAGCCGAACTCGAGCCCGGTACGCGCCCGGTGTCGCGACGCGATGCGAACCGGCCGGCCGCGCGGGGAGCGTCGGCCTGGCACACGCCGAACGTACCCCGGCTCGACCAGCGCTTTGTCACGCGAGAGGGTGTTCAGGTGAGCCGGCCAGGACCCGATCTCGAGGCCTCGGGGCCGGCCGCCGCAGGCCTGGTCGGTGGCGGGCCGCCCGCAGTCGCGGCAGTGATGGGCGCCGGCTCGTGGGGCACCACCTTCGCCAAGATCCTGGCCGATGCGGGCTGCGACGTGCGGCTGTGGGCGCGCCGCCCCGAGCTCGCGCGCTCGCTCCGCGGCGACCGGTGCAACCCGCAGTACCTGCCGGGCGTGCGGCTGCCCGCGTCCGTCCACGTGACGGCCGACGCGCCGGCGGCGCTCGCGGGTGCCGGCTTCGTCGTCATCGCCGTCCCGTCCCAGATGCTGCGCGCCAACTTGCAGCCGTGGGTGCCGCACGTCGACCCGGCGGCGGTGTACGTGAGCCTGCTGAAGGGGGTCGAGCTCGGCACGACGCTGCGGATGAGCGAGGTCGTCTGCCAGGTCGCGGGCGTGACCGGCGAGCGGGTCGCGGTGGTGAGCGGCCCGAACCTGGCGCGCGAGATCGCCGCCGAGCAGCCGGCCGCGACCGTGGTGAGCTGCACCGACGAGGCCGTCGCCCGCCGGCTGCAGGCCGCTACCCGCACGCCCTACCTGCGCCCCTACACCAACCGCGACGTCGTCGGCTGCGAACTCGGAGGCGCCGTCAAGAACGTCATCGCGATCGCCTGCGGTATGGCCGAGGGGATGGGGTTCGGCGACAACACGCGGGCCTCCATCATCACGCGGGGGCTGGCGCAGACTGCCCGGCTCGGTGTCGCGCTGGGCGCCGACCCGATGACCTTCGCGGGGCTGGCCGGCCTCGGCGACCTCGTCGCCACCTGCTCCTCGCCGCTGTCGCGCAACCGATCGCTGGGGGAGGCGCTCGGGCGCGGGGCGAGCCTGGCCGAGGTGGTGCACGAGCACGGCCAGGTCGCCGAGGGCGTGACGTCATGCCAGCCGATCCTGCAGCTCGCCGCGGGGCACGGCATCGGGATGTCGATCGTGGAGCACGTCGTGCTCGTCATGCACGAGGGGGTGTCCCCGCGGGAGGCGATGACCCGGGTGATGAGCCGCGACACCGGCGCGGAGTAACCGGCCTTCGCGGCGAGAAACCCCGCTCGCGCCGCTGCTGGGCGCAGGGGCACCCTAAGGAGGTGCCCTCGCCGCGTACCCGTGCTCTGACCACCCCGCTGGCGGCGCTGCCCGCCGAGCGCTCGCCCGTCCCGCCGGTGTTCCACGCCACCACTTGGGAGGTCGAGAACGCCGCGCACCTTGCGGAGCTGCTCTCCGGCGCCCGGCAGGGCTACTCCTACTCGCGGGTCGACAGCCCGACGTCCGACGCCTTCGCCACCGCCGTCATGGGCCTGGAGGGCGGCGCCTTCGCCCAGCCGTTCGGCAGCGGGATGGCGGCCATCTCGTCCACGATGCTGGCGCTGCTGTCCGCCGGCGACGAGGTCGTCGCGCCGCACAGCCTGTATGGCAACACCGCCTCGCTGCTGACCGGGATGCTGGCACGGCTCGGCATCGTGGTGGTGTGGGCCGACCTCGCCGACCCTGCCAGCGTGCAGTCCGCCCTCTCGCCGCGCACCCGCCTGGTGTGGGCCGAGACGATGGCGAACCCGTCGATGCGGATGGCTGACCTGCCGGGGGTGGCGGCGGTGTGCCGGGCGGCGGGCGTGCCGTTCGCGGTCGACTCCACGTTCACCTCGCCGGCGATGCTGCGCCCGCTCGAGCACGGCGTCGACCTCGTCGTGCACAGCGCGACCAAGTACCTCGGCGGCCACTCCGACGCCACCGGGGGAGTGGTGGTGGGCGGTGCGGATGCCGGCGAGCTGATGGCACGGATCCGGGCGGCCCGCATCGACCTCGGCGGAGTGCTCGCCCCGGACGAGGCCTACCTGCTGCACCGCGGGCTGGCCACGCTCGACCTGCGGGTCGGCCGGGCATGTGCCACGGCCTCGGCGCTCGCCGCCGCGCTCGCCGCAGACGACCGGGTGGAGCAGGTCGACCATCCCTGCCTGCCCGGTCACCAGGCCCATGCGCTGGCGCACCGGCTCTGCGACGAGGGTCGTTACGGCGCCGTCCTCACTGTGACTCCCCGCGGCGGCCGGGCGGCGGGGCTGGCGATGCTCGACGCGCTGCGCCTCATCCCGCAGGCGACCTCCCTCGGCGGCGTGCACACCCTCGCATCGCACCCGGCATCGACCTCGCACCGACAGCTCGACGACGAAGGCCTGGCCCGGGCCGGGATCTGCCCGGGCGGGGTGCGCATCCCCGTCGGGCTCGAGGACGCCCAGGACCTGCTGGCCGACCTGCAGCAGGCGCTTGCCGTGGCGGTTCGGGCGAGCTGACGCACGGCCCGCCTGCCGGGTTGACGGGCCGCCGTGCCGGCCACGTCGCGCTGCCCGTCGGGGCGTCCTGACCTCTAGGGTCGGTGAATGCCCTCGGAGCCCGCCCGGCCCTCCTCGCGCCTCCGGGTCGCCGTCCTGTTCGGCGGGATGAGCAGCGAGCACGCGATCTCGTGCGTGTCCGCGGGCAGCGTGCTGCAGGCCCTGGACGCCGACCGGTACGACGTCGTGCCCATCGGCATCACCCGCGAGGGGCGCTGGGTGCTGCCGGGCGACGACCAGCAGCTGGCGATCGAGGGGACGACACTGCCCGAGGTCCGCAGCGGCACCGTGCTCGTGCTGCCCGCCGACCCGACCCTGCCGGCGCAGCTGCCCGGCAGGGGTCACGAGACGCCAACGCTGGCCTCGATCGACGTCGTCTTTCCCGTGCTGCACGGCCCCCTCGGCGAGGACGGCACCGTGCAGGGACTGCTGGAGATGGCCGGCATCCCCTACGTCGGCTCGGGGGTGTTCGCGTCGGCAGCGGCAATGGACAAGTCGCACATGAAGGCGATGCTGCGCGCGGCCGGCCTGCCGGTCGGCCCGTACGCCACGCTCCTGCCGGGCGCCTGCCTGCCACCGGTGGTCCGCGACGAGCTGTGCCTGCCGGTGTTCGTCAAGCCCGCGCGGGGCGGCAGCAGCGTGGGTATCAGCCGGGTGCAGGACTGGTCGGACCTCGATACTGCGCTCGCGCTCGCCCGGCAGCACGACGCCAAGGTCATCATCGAGCAGGGGATCAGCGGGCGGGAGGTGGAGTGCGGCGTGCTCGGCCAGCTCGGCGGCGGGGCGCCACAAGCCTCGGTGCCGGCCGAGATCCACCTCGCCGACGGCTACGAGTTCTACGACTTCGCTGCCAAGTACCTGACCGACACCACGTCCTTCGACGTCCCGGCCGATCTACCCACGGGCGTCACCGCCGAGGTGCAGCGCCTGGCCGTCGCGGCCTTCGAGGCGCTCGACTGCGCGGGCTTGGCCCGGGTGGACTTCTTCGTCAAGCTCGATGGCAGCGTCATTGTCAACGAGGTCAACACGATGCCCGGGTTCACGCCGGTGTCGATGTTCCCGCGGATGTGGGCCGCATCGGGCGTCAACTACCCCGAGCTGGTGGAGCGGCTCGTCCAGTTGGCCCTGGAGCGCAGCGGCACCTGAGCGGGTGCCGCCGGCGGGCGCACTTGCACGGTCCTTGCCTCGACGGTTTCCGATTCATCAGCATGTGCCCCGCCGCGGAGAGCCTGGGCGGAGGGGAGCGGCGTGCATTCGTGCCGGGTTCAGCGGACGGTGGCCGCCGTCGTGGCCCGCACCGGCGCGCTCACCGAGATGAGGATGTCGAACGCCTGGCCGTAGCTGCGCGGCACTGCCACCGACACGCGTGGACGCCGGGTCACTGCCGTGAAGACCACGTCGTCGTGCTCCTGAGTGGCGAACCAGCTCACCGCGTCGACCTCGTCGACGGTCGAGGTCGGCAGGTAGCCCGCCGGGTAGCCCACGCCGCAGCGCAGTACGACCGCCGGCCGCCCCCAGGCCCGCGTGTAGTCCGTTGACGGCTGCACCACCCGAGGGTCGAGGCGCGGCCCGAGCGAACGGGGGAGGGCGGCGACCAGGCGGGCGCACCCAGCTCGGTCGCTGGCAGCCGGGGTCGGCGCGGCCACGGCCACCTCAGGAGTCGAGCGGGAACAGGCGCCCAACAGCACGGCCGCACCGAGCAGCCCGGCGGCTAGGGACGGTGTGCCGCTCCGGCGCCGCCGAATGCCCGGTGTTGACGTCAGATGTGCACTACTGAGCAGGTCAGCGTCCTGGTGATGCCCTCCACGCCCTGTATGCGCGCGATGATCTGGCGGCCCAGCTCGTCGACGTCACGCGCCTCGGCACGGACGATGACGTCGTAGGGGCCTGTGACGTCCTCCGACTGCGTGATACCGGCCATGCCGGCGATGGCAGCAGCCACCGGGGCAGCCTTGCCCACCTCGGTCTGGATGAGGATGTAGGCGTGAACCACGCAAGCTCCTTTGCTCGATTGCGGAGCGCACGCTACCGCACCGCCCTGGGCGCCAGTTCTCCCGTGGGGCTGCCCGGCAGCATGTGGAGCATGTGACACCGCGTGACCGGCCCTCCAACCGAACGAGCACCTGAGCTGGTCCTTGGCGACCTCGGCGAGCAGGAGGTCATCCGCCGCGTCGTCGGCCGCCTTGCCGCGCCGCCGACACCGGCCGGCCCCGGGGATGACGCGGCCATCGTCCCCGTGCCCAGCGCTCAGGTGGTGGCAACGACGGACCTGCTGGTCCAGGGCGTGCACTTCCGCTTCGACTGGTCCTCGCCGACCGATGTCGGAGCCAAGGCCGCCGTCCAGAACCTCGCCGACATCGCCGCGATGGGAGCCAGGCCAACCGCGCTGCTCGTCGGGCTCGCCGCCCCGCCCGAGCTGCCCGTCCGAGTGGCACTGGGCATCGCTGACGGGCTGCGCGAGGCGTGCGCCGCGGCCGGGGCTGCCGTCGTCGGCGGCGACCTGGTGCGCGCCGACCAGGTGGTCCTGGCGGTCACCGCCCTCGGGGACCTCGACGGCCGTGGGCCCGTCCTGCGGTCCGGCGCGCGACCGGGTGACGTCGTCGTCCTCGCCGGCGCCGTCGGCCGGTCGGCCGCCGGACTGTGGCTGCTGCGCACTGGCCGAGTCGCGTCGCCGGAGCAGGAGGCCCGGTGGAGCGGGTTGCTGCAGGCCCATCGCCGGCCCCAGCCCCCACTCCGAGCGGGCGTCGAACTCGCCCGCCTCAGAGCGACCGCGATGTGCGACGTCAGCGACGGGCTCGTCGTCGATGCCGCCACGCTCGCGACGGCGTCCGGTGTCGCCATCGAGCTGGACCCGGCCGCGGCAGAGCAGCAGGCGGTGGACGGCCAGTGGTGTCACGTCGCCACTCTGCCCGGCAGCGACCCCCGCGGGTGGGTACTCGGCGGCGGCGAGGACCACGCGCTGCTGGCCACCGTCCCGGCCGCCGCGGTCACGGACGCGCACGAGGCAGGTGCCGTCGTCATCGGGCGGGTGCTTGAAGCGGGGGCCGGGCTCACGCCGGGGGCCGTCGTCGACCTCACCGGCGCCCCCCTCGCCGGCGGTTTCGACCACTTCGGCTGACCGGGCACCGGCTGGCGTTGATTACGGTCGGACGATGACCACCGCCCCGCCTCGCGTGCTGACGGTCGCCGGCTCGGACTCCGGCGGGGGTGCCGGGGTACAGGCAGACCTCAAGGCGATGCTCGCGCTGGGCGTGCACGGGATGAGCGCCGTGACCGCAGTGACCGCGCAGAACAGCGTCGGCGTGCACGGCGTCTGGGACCTGCCGGTCGAGGCCGTCACCGCGCAGATCCGGGCGGTGCTCGACGACATCGGCGCCGATGCTGTGAAGACCGGCATGCTCTCCTCGCCCGAGCTGGTGCAGGCGGTCGCCGACGAGCTGCGCGGCTTGGGGGCGCCCCTCGTCGTCGACCCCGTCGCGGTGAGCAAGCACGGCGACACGCTGCTGGCGGACGAGGCCGTTGCTGTCGTGCGAGATGTGCTCCTGCCACTCGCCACCGTCGTCACTCCGAACACCGATGAGGCACGGCTGCTGACCGGCGTCGAGGTGACGAGCACCGACGACCTGCCGAAGGCAGCCGACGCGCTGCTCGCGATGGGCCCGCGGTGGGTCCTCGTCAAGGGCGGGCACCTGCCGGGCGATGCCGTCGACCTGCTGACCGACGGTCACGCATCGCACTGGCTCACCCGCGCCCGCCACGACAACAGGCACACCCACGGCACGGGATGCACCCTGGCTTCCGCCATCGCCGCCGGGCTCGCGTCAGGGCTGGACGTGCCCGCAGCGGCGCAGCAGGCTAAGGACTACGTCACCGGGGCGATCGCCGCCGGCTTCCCGCTCGGGCGGGGCATCGGTCCGGTCGACCACGCTTGGCAATGGCGCGCTACCGCTGATGCGTCGTCAGCAACTGGCCTGGCCCCACCTGGCGCGAACCGACGGTAAAGCTCGACGGTATGGAGTCAGCCGACCGACGCCGGCAGCGGGTGAGCTCGGAAGAAGGCCCACATGAGGGAGTCAGCGTTGATGGTGAAGGTAGTCCGACCCACGGCTGCTGCCAGCGCAGCCGAACCGGGGCTACCCGGCCACGCGTGGCCGCCGCCCGCGACGCGGTAGAGCTCGACCGCGCTGCCCGCCGGGCAGTCATAGCGCAGGAGCGTGACGTCGGGGCCTATGCGGCTCTGGGCCGGGGCGCCCGCGCGGCAGCGTTCCCGGGCTGCCCAGCTCGCGAGGGTGTCCGGCACGGCTGAACCGCCGTTCAGCACGCTCCGGGTGATGGCCGCGCCCGGAACGTTCTCGTTCTTGACGTTGGCGAGCGTCCGATGTGACCCGTCGGGCGCCGGCAGCTGGGCCGCGGAGCGGCTGGGGCTCCCGTCGTAAGGCACATACGAGTCCTGCGTGCCGTGGAACGTCACCACCGGCACGGGGCCGGCGGTGTGGCCCTCACGATGATGCGCGCCGAGAACCGTGTGGCACCGACCTGGCCCGAGCCGGGCCAGCTGCAGCAGATGCACCTCGACATCTCGGTCGACGATCTCGACCAGGCTGCGGGCAGGGCGATGGCGCTCGGAGCCGTGGAGGCGAGTCACCAGCCGGCACCCGATGTGTGGCGCATTCTCATTGACCCCGCGGGCCATCCGTTCTGCCTCACCACGGTCACGCTGGGTTGACCGCCGACCCGCCCCGCAGTGCCCGGCAGTTCAGGCGCGGGGGACCAAGCGCAGTGCACGTGCGGAGGTCGCTCCAACCGGTAATACCGATGCTCATCAGGCCCGAGCCGCCTGCGTGATCGACAGGCGGCGGCGACTCTCAGCCGCGAGTGACCTTGCCGGCCTTCAGGCAGGAGGTGCAGACGTTGAGGCGCTTAGGGGTCTTGCCGACGATGGCGTGCACCGTCTGGATGTTGGGCTTCCACTGCCGGCGGGTGCGCCGGTGGGAGTGCGAGACCGACATGCCGAAGCCCGGTCCCTTGTTGCAGACGTCGCACACCGAGGACACGCGCTTCTCCGTTGCTGGTCGGGGGCCTGCTGTTGACACATGCAGGCGTTGCTGGTCGAGATCGCGGACCGATGGCCCGGCAGCACTTCAGGTTACCGGACCCCCGCGTGGGTCGATCGGGTGGTGAAGCGACGCGCTACCCGCCCAGCGTGACGCCCCCGTCGACGACGAGCGTCTCGCCGGTGATCCACGAGGCGTCGTCGGACAGCAGGAAGGCGCCGGCCTTGGCGGTGTCGGTCGGCACGCCCAGGCGCTTCAGCGGGTAGGCGGCTGCCACCTCGTCCTCGCGCCCCTCGTACAGGGCACGGGCGAACGTGGTCTTGACGACGGCGGGCGCGATCGCGTTGATCCGCACCGTCGGGCCGAGCTCGACGCCGAGCTGGCGGGTGAGGTGGATCAGCGCCGCCTTGCTTGTGTTGTACGCCCCAATAGGCGAGCCCGCGCGGAGGCCGCCGACGCTCGCAACGTTGAGGACGCTGCCGCCGTTGTCGCGCAGCCACGCCCGCCACGCCAGCTGCGTCCAGGCGAGGGTCGCGGTCACGTTGACGTCGAGGACCTTGCGGACCGCGGACAGGTCGGCGTCCATCAGCGCGCCGTACTGCGGGTTGATGGCGGCGTTGTTGACGAGGTGGTCGAGCCGGCCGAAGCGATCCAGGGCGAGCGCCACCGCCGCGGCCTGGTGCTCCTGGTCGTCGGCGCTGCCGCGCGAGGAAACTGCGCGCCCGGTGCCGTCGGGGTCGAGCTCGGCGACGGCCTGCTCGAGGTCATTGGGCTTGCGGGCGGTGATGACGACCGAGGCCCCGCGGTTGACGAGTTCCTGAGCGATCCCGAGCCCGATGCCACGGGTGGCTCCGGTGAGCAGCGCGACACGTCCGGCGAAGTCCTGGTCCACGTCCTCACCCTGCCATCCGCCGCCGCGAGGGCGTTCGCCGGGGTGCCCGTATCCCGAGCCCGGCTCGGCGATGTCCCCACGGCCAGACGGGTGTGCACGACGCACGCAGCCGTCGGAGGGTCGTGCCAGACTCGGCAGTGGCACGCCGACGGATGAGCTGCACGCCATCGGATGCGCGGCAGGAGGGGATGACGGTGCCGGACGACGCCGCGGCGGCGCTCGGCGACCGTCGCCACAAGCGGCTGCGCGACCTGCTCGGCGGCCGGACGGCCGCCGTCCTCGCCGACCAGCTCGACCTGCACACCGCCGGCGACCTGCTCGACCACCTGCCCCGCCGCTACGCCGAGCGCGGCGAGCTGACCGACCTGTCCGAGCTGGCGGTCGGCGAGCAGGTGACGGTCCAGGCCCGGGTGGCGCGGGTCGCCAAGCGCCCGATGCGGGGCCGGCGCAGCATGATCGAGGTCGGCGTCACGGACGGCACCAGCGAGCTACGCCTCACCTTCTTCAACCAGCCGTGGCGCGAGCGCGACCTCGTCGTCGGGTCGTCCGCGTTCTTCGCCGGCAAGGTCGACGCCTTCCGCGGCCGGCTGCAGCTGACCAACCCCGAGGTCCAGCTGGCCGCCGACGAGAGCTTCGCCGGCGCCATCCTGCCGATCTACCCGTCGACGGCCAAGATGCCGTCATGGAAGATCGGGCAGTCGGTGCGCATCGTGCTCGACGCCCTCGGCGAGCTGGCCGACCCCTTCCCGCCGCCGCTTCGGCAGCGGCGCCGGCTGTGCACTCAACATGAGGCCTACGAGCGGGTGCACCGGCCCGAGACGCCCGGCGACGTCAGGGCCGGTAGGGAGCGGCTGACCTGGGACGAGGCGCTCGTCGTGCAGCTCGCCCTGGCCCAGCGCCGGGCGGCCGCGGAGCAGGCGCCGGGTACCCCCCGCATCCCGCCGCCGGACGGCCTGCTCACAGCGTTCGACGCCGCGCTGCCCTTCACCCTGACCGAGGGTCAGCGAGTCGTGGGCGAGCAGCTGGCCGGCGACCTCGCCCGGCCGCACCCGATGCACCGCCTGCTGCAGGGCGAGGTGGGCAGCGGCAAGACCGTCGTTGCACTGCGGGCGATGCTCGCCATCGTCGACACCGGCGGCCAGGCGGCGCTGCTCGCCCCGACCGAGGTGCTCGCCGTCCAGCACGCCCGCAGCCTGCGCGAGCTGCTCGGCCCGCTCGGCATCGCCGGGGAGCTCGGCGCCGCCGACCGGGCCACCCGCGTGACCCTGCTGACCGGCTCGCTGCCGGCCGCCCAGCGCAGGGCCGCGCTCGCGCAGATCGCCGACGGCAGTGCGGGGATCGTGGTCGGCACGCACGCGCTGCTGTCCGAGGGGGTGACGTTCGACGACCTGGGCCTGGTCGTCGTCGACGAGCAGCACCGCTTCGGGGTGGAGCAGCGCGACACCCTGCGCGTCCGGGCGGGCACCGCCCCGCACCTGCTGGTGATGACGGCCACGCCCATTCCGCGCACCGTGGCCATGACGGTCTTCGGCGACCTCGACACCTCGATGCTGACCGAGCTGCCGGCCGGCCGGTCGCCCATCAGCAGCCACATCGCCCCCCCGCAGTGGATGCACCGGGTCTGGGGGCGGGTCCGCGACGAGGTCACGGCCGGCCACCAGGCGTTCGTCGTCTGCCCGCGCATCGGCGACGAAGCTGGTGTTGCCGGCCCGGACACCGGCACCGGTCACCCTGAGGACGTGGCTGGCGACCCCGGCCAGCTGCCGCTCCCGAGCGGCCCGGACGAGGGCCGCCTGCCCCTCGCCGTGCTCGAGGTGCTGCCCGAGCTCGTCCCCGGCGAGCTCGCCGGCCTGCGCGTGGCGGCGCTGCACGGCCGGCTCCCGGCCGACGAGAAGGACCGGGTGATGACCGCCTTCTCCCGCGGCGAGATCGACGTCCTCGTCGCGACCACAATGGTCGAGGTCGGCGTCGACGTCCCCAACGCCACCGTCATGGTCGTGCTCGACGCCGACCGCTTCGGCGTCTCCCAGCTGCACCAGCTGCGCGGCCGCGTCGGCCGCGGCTCAGCGTCGGGCTGGTGCCTGCTGCACACCGGTGCACCGTCCGGCACCCCCGCCCACCAGCGCGTCGAGCAGGTGTCCGCCACCCTCGACGGCGCCGAGCTCGCCCGCCTCGACCTGCGCGAGCGCCGTGAGGGAGATGTTCTCGGCACCGCGCAGTCGGGCAGGCGCCGCTCGCTGCGCCTGCTGGACCTGCTGCGCGACGAGGCGCTGCTGCTCGAGGCGCGCGAGGAGGCGACCACCCTCGTGAGCGAGGATCCGACCCTCGCCGGCAGCCCCGGGCTCGCCGCGCTGCTGGCCGAGCGGCTGGACGAGCAGCGGGCGGCCTACCTGGAGAAGGCGTGACCCGGGTCGTCGCGGGCGTCGCAGGTGGCCGCCGGTTGCGGGTGCCGCCTGGGCGGGCGACCCGGCCGACAGCCGAGCGGGTGCGGGAGGCGCTGTTCTCCTCCCTCGGCGGCCTGGAGGGCCTGCGGGTGCTCGACCTCTATGCCGGAACGGGCGCGGTCGGGCTCGAAGCGCTCTCGCGCGGGGCGGCCGAGGCCATGCTCGTCGAGCGCGACGCCCGGGCGGTCCAGGTGCTGCGGGCCAACGTGGCGGCGCTGGGCCTGCCAGGCGCTCACGTTCGCGCGATGGGCGTCGAGCGCCTGCTGGCCGACCCGCCGCCCGACGGGCCGTACGACGTCGTGTTCCTCGACCCTCCGTATGCCCTGGCGCTGGCGCCGGTGCTCGCACAGGTCGGCCGGTGGGCCGCCGGTCGGGTCGTCGTCGAGCGCGCGACTCGTGACGGTGAGCCACCCTGGCCGCCGGAGATCGCGTGCGAGCGGAGCCGTCGTTACGGCGACAGCACCCTCTGGTACGGTCGCCGATCATGAGCCGGCCGATGTTGCGGCGAGCCGTCTGCCCGGGCTCGTTCGACCCGGTCACCAACGGTCACCTCGACATCATCGGCCGCGCGTCGAAGCTGTATGACGAGGTCGTCGTGGCGGTGCTCGTCAACAAGAGCAAGTCCGGGCTGTTCGCGATCGACGAGCGCATCGAGCTGCTAACGAAGACGACCGCGGTGTACGGCAACATCGTCATCGACTCCTTCCGGGGGCTGCTCGTCGACTTCTGCCGCACCCACGACATCCCGACGATCGTGAAGGGCCTGCGGGCGGTCAGCGACTTCGACTACGAGCTGCAGATGGCGCAGATGAACCACTCGCTCGCGGGCGTCGAGACCCTGTTCATGAGCACGAACCCCACGTACTCGTTCCTGTCCTCGAGCTTGGTCAAGGAGGTAGCGACGTGGGGCGGCGACGTCTCCCACCTCGTCCCGCCGCTGGTGATGGAACAGCTGCGCGACCGCATCAAGCAGTAGCGCACGCCCACGGGGTAGGAACGCGCCCCGGCCCAGGGTTAGCCTGACCCATGGCTGACGTGCAGGGCAAGCTCGACGAGATCGTCGCGATGGTCGAGCAGGCGAGGAGCAGGGCCCTCGCCGCCCACCAGGCCGTGGTGTCGCGCCAGGAGCTGCTGGGGGCACTGGAGGAGCTGCGCGAGCTGCTGCCGGGGGAGATGTCCGAGGCCCGGCAGGTGCTGCGCGATCGCGAGCAGCTGATCGAGGGCGCGAAGGCGGAGGGCCGCCGGCTGCTCGCGGCCGCGCACGAGCAGTGCCAGCGCCTGGTCAACGACCACGAGGTCCTCGCCCGGGCCGAGCAGGAGGCCCAGGACGTGCTCGACTACGCCCGTAACGAGTCGAGCCGGATGCGCCTCGAGACGGAGGCGTACGTCGACACCCTGCTGGCGCGGGTCCAGGCCCTGATGGAGGGCACGCTGGACACCGTCACGACCGGACGCGAGCGCATCCGTTCGGGGCAGGAGCGCCAGGAGCACGGGGAGCGCCAGCAGTACGGGAAGCACCAGGAGCAGGAGCACCAGCGGTACGCGGGGGAGCACCAGAGCCCGGGTGGCGCGGAGCAGGTGGTCGACCTGACCGACGGGCGGGATCAGAACGGCCAGCCGGGCGAGCAGGAACAGTCCGAGCCGGCGGTCAGGCGCTCCTGAGCTGAGGCAGTCGGGCTCCCCGGTCCGACATCCCCGTCACGCCGTCGCCAGACGGGTAGGCTGATCCATGCCCGCTTCCCGTGCGCGCGTTCCCGTTATGAAGACACGTTCAGCAGCCCCGCGCCTCGACCCTCGCCAGCCCCTCGTGCTCGACACCCACGAGCTCGGCCGCCGGCCCGGGTCCATGCGCCGTGTCCATGCCACCGTCCCTGCCCCGCCCGACCTCGGCACGCCCGTCATCGCCATCCCGACGCGCAGTGACGTCGGGCTCGAGCTCCGTTTGGAGTCCGTCGTCGAGGGCGTGCTCGTCACCGGCACCGCGGCGTTGCACACCTCAGGGGAATGCGGCCGGTGCCTGGAACCGGTGACGGGTGAGTTGGTCGTCGACCTGCAGGAGCTGTACGCCTACCCCGAGGCCGTCACGCGTGTGCAGCAGCAAGCCGGCGGCGACGATGACGACGAGCTGGTGCTCGTCGACGAGCTGCTCGGCCTCGAGCCCGTGCTGCGTGACGCCGTCGTGCTGGCACTGCCGATGACCCCGCTGTGCAACGAGAACTGCCGGGGCCTGTGCCCCCAGTGCGGCGAGCGCCTCGACGACCTGCCGGCCGACCACGGGCACGAGCAGGTCGACCCACGATGGGCGGCGCTCGCAGCCCTGCAGACCTCACCACCCGCACCTGAGAAAGAGAGCTGACGTGGCCGTCCCGAAGCGCCGCACCTCGCGTGCCAACACCCATGCGCGCCGTTCGCAGTGGAAGGCGGCGGCGCCGTCGTTGTCGACGTGCCCCCGGGGGCATGTCACTCGCCCGCACACCGTGTGCCCCACCTGCGGCCGATACGGCGACCGCCAGGTCGTCGACGTCTAGAGCCTGCACCCGGCGCATCGACCCCACCCACGAGCTGGTGAATTCGGACGCGTGCTGACCACGAGCATCGACGACGAGCAGGTTCTCGCGCTCGTTCGGCACGCGGTGACCCTCGTCCTCGAGGTCGACGGTGGCACGCTCACGCGTGAGACCCGGCTGGTCGATGACCTGCGCGCCGACTCGTTGGCGCTGATCGAGGTGGTCGAGGTGGTGGAGGCCGGCCTGCGCGACGCCGGCCGCTCGATCCACCTCGAGGACGGCGAGATCGGACGGCTGACAACGGTCGGCGACGCCGTCGACCTGACACTTTCCCGGCTGTGAGAGCGCGTGCCAGGTCCAGGGTCGCCGCGCGGCCGGCGGGCGAGCTCGTCGCAGCCCTGGCCGTCCCGCTCGACGAGGACCTGGTCACCCTCGCACTGACGCACCGCTCGTACGCCTACGAGAACGGCGGCCTGCCGACCAACGAGCGGCTGGAGTTCCTCGGCGACGCGGTGCTCGGGCTCGTCGTGACCGACGCGCTCTACCGGCGGTACCCGGACAATCCCGAGGGACAGCTGGCGAAGCTCCGCGCTTCGGTGGTCAACATGCGTGCGCTCGCAGACGTTGCCCGCGGCATTGGCTCCGACGGCTCCGACGGCTCCGACGGCTCCGACGGCTCCGACGGCTCCGACGGCTCCGACGGCTCCGACGGCTCCGACGGCTCCGACGGCGTCCTCGGCACCGGCATCAGCACGGGCACCGATGCAGGGACCGGCGGCCTCGGCGGCTGGCTGCTGCTCGGCCGCGGCGAGGAGTCGACCGGCGGCCGCGACAAGCCCAGCATCCTCGCCGACACGCTCGAGGCCGTCATCGGAGCGGCTTACCTGTCCGCCGGAATCGACGTCGCCACGCGGCTCGTCCTCGACCTGGTCGGACCGCTGCTCGACCGCCAGACGCCGGAGGGACACGGCCGCGACCACAAGACCGCACTGCAGGAGCTGGCAGCGGCTCGGTTGCTCGGCCCACCCGAGTACGCCGTCACCGAGCATGGCCCTGATCACGCCAAGGTGTTCTCGGCAAACGCGCTCCTGGGCGGCGAGGCTCTCGGTGACGGCTCGGGCGGCAGCAAGAAGGAGGCCGAGCAGGCGGCGGCCGCGGCAGCCTACGAGGCCCTGTCGGCGCGCGCGCGGTCGGCCGGCCCGGCGTCGGAGCTTGCGTCGGAGCCGGAGCTTGCGTCGGAGGCGGAGCCTGCGTCAGAGCCGGAGTGAGCGCGGTCGCGGCTGACACTTCGAGCACGAGTAGGCCGAGCGGTTCATCCACCTGTCGCGGCGGATCGGCGTGCCGCAGCGCCGGCAGGGCCGTCCCTCCTGGCCGTAGGCGTCGAGGGAGCGGTCGAACCAGCCGGACTCGCCGCTGACATTGACGTACAGCGCGTCGAACGACGTGCCGCCGGCCTCGATGGCAGCGGCCAGCACCTCGCGGACGCCCTGCAGCAACCGTCGGACGTCGATGGAGCGCAGCGCCTCAGTCGGCCGGGCCCAGTGCAGCCGGGCGCGCCACAGCGCCTCGTCGGCATAGATGTTGCCGATTCCGCTGATCAGGGTCTGGTCGAGCAGCGCTCGCTTCACGCCGGTCCGCCGCTTGCGCAGGGCGGCAGCGAAGGCGGCATCGTCGAAGGCCGGCTCCAGCGGGTCGGGGGCGATGTGGGCGACGCCGCGCGGGACCAGCGCTGCGCTCACCCCGTTTGCTGCATCCGCTCCGACTGCTGTATCCCCTCTTACCGCTGGGTCCGTCACCAGCTCCTGCACCGCCAGGCCACCGAAGGTCCGCTGGTCGACGAAGCGCAGCTCCGGGCCGGAGTCGGCAAAGCGCACACGCACCCGAAGGTGCGGCCCGGCGGGCGCCTCGGCAGCCAGAGCCAGCAGCTGGCCGCTCATGCCCAGATGGCCCACGAGCGCGTCGCCGGAGTCCAGCGGCAGCCACAGGTACTTGCCGCGCCGGACGGCTGCCTGCGGCGTCCGGCCGACCAGCAGCCCGGCGAAGTCCTGGGCTCCCGCCTCGTGCCGCCGCACGGCCCGGGCGTGATCCACCTGCACGGCGGCGATGCTCCGGCCGACGACCAGCCGTTCGAGGCCGCGACGGACGGTCTCGACCTCCGGGAGCTCAGGCACGTCCGGCTGCCGCCCGGCGGCGCTCCCGCCGGGGGCTGACCGTCAGCGGTTCTGCGAGGTGTCAGTGCCACCCGCGGGGCCGAGCGGCGTCTGCGGCTGTACCGTCGCTCCCGCCGAAGGCAGCTGTGAGGCGGGCTGCGGTGTCTCGACCCTGGCGCGTTCGGTGCTGGCACGGGGCTCCGGTCGGTGGTCGCCCGACTGCTGACGCGCCTGGTTGCCGCAGCCGACCAGCAGGCTCGCCGGCAGGACCGCGAGGCCGACGAGTCCTGCCGCGAGCGCACGCCTGGACGGGGCGGCGAGCCCGCGCCGAGACAAGGGAAACGTAGCCTCAGCGGGCGATGACGAGAGAGCCTGTCGATCCACCCCACCAGGATCGCACGCCCTCCGGCGAGGCCACGCCCGGCTCGGATGTGCGGCTCACCGCATGGGTTCGCGGCCACGTGCAGGGCGTGGGCTTTCGCTGGTGGGTGCGTGCCGGCGCCCTCGAACTCGGCCTCGTCGGCAGTGCTGCCAACCTCGACGACGGCCGCGTCGAGGTGGTGGCCGAGGGGCCGCGCGCGGCGTGCGAAGCCCTGCTCGTCCGGCTCGAGGGTGGTGGGTCACCCGGACGGGTCGCCGGCGTCACGCACCGGTGGACGAGCACTCGCGGCGGCATCCACAGTTTCGTCGAGCGCTGACCCTCAACGGGGCACCTCGACACAACCCGATCAACTACAGCCGGCAAATCGGGCAGATGCCCCTCGCGTCGATCAAGATGTGTTGCTCGCCGACACGACCGGATCATCTCAGGTGGGCAGAAGGGACATACCGGGCTGATGGCGATCAGGACGTGGCGAATCCCATCCGGAACGTCGTCAACGGGGACGCGCACACGGGTGGTAGCAGTCCGGGACCTAAGGACGAGTATTGACTCCGCCCGGTCTGACGTGCGACGATAACGCTCGTACGCTGCTGGCGCGCCCTACGGGCTGCAGTCAGCCGACTGGCACTGATGCGGCCCCCTGGCCCTCGGCACCACCTGCAGCGTCAGTCGCGCGATGGTGTGCATACGACGAGTGTGGAGGCTTTCTGTCATGGCCAAGGCCCTGTTCGGTCACGTCGGGCTTGCGACGGACACTCGTCTTGCGGCCGAGGTACGCAGGTTGCGGGGGCGCGTCCACGAGTTGGAGGCCGAGCTCGCCCGGGCCCGGATGGTCAACGAGGCCCTTGCCTCACGCATTGATGTCAGCGACGACCTGCGCGCCCTCGATCAGGAGCCTGCGCTCACCTGACCCCGCCCGGGGCCGCACGGCCAGTGGCGTCACCGACCAACGGGACCGCCGAACGACAGCGCCACCTGAAAGTCGCGCAACTGCGTCAGTGGCTAACCACCTCATAGGGACGCCTCGCCACGCGGGGGCGTCCCTTCCGTGGTTAGCGGCCCTCGCGCCGCTAGCGTCCGGTGCTGATGCACCTCAAGAGCCTCACCCTCCGCGGCTTCAAGTCCTTCGCCGGAACGACCACGCTCTCACTCGAGCCCGGCGTCACGTGCGTCGTCGGTCCCAACGGCTCAGGCAAGAGCAACGTCGTCGACGCCATCGCCTGGGTGCTCGGCGAGCAGGGCGCGAAGTCGCTGCGGGGCGGGAAGATGGAGGATGTCATCTTCGCCGGCTCGCCCCGGCGCCCGCCGCTCGGCCGCGCCGAGGTCATCCTCACCATCGACAACGCCGACGGCGCTCTGCCTATCGAATACGCCGAGGTGACGATCGGGCGGTTGATGTACCGCTCCGGGGAGTCGGAGTACGCCATCAACGGCTCCGCCTGCCGGCTGCTCGACGTCCAGGAGCTGCTGTCCGACAGCGGCATCGGGCGTGAGCTGCACGTCCTCGTCGGCCAGGGCTCGCTCGACTCGGTGCTCGGTGCCCGGCCCGAGGACCGGCGCTCGTTCGTCGAGGAGGCCGCGGGCGTCCTGAAGCACCGCAAGCGCAAGGAGCGGGCGCTGCGCAAGCTCGACGCGACCGCAGCGAGCCTGGAGCGCTTGCAGGACCTGTCGGTCGAGCTGCGGCGCCAGCTCGGCCCGCTTGGCCGGCAGGCCGAGGCTGCCCGCACGGCAGGCGCGGTGCAGGCGGTGCTGCGTGACGCCCGGCTGCGCCTGCTGGCCGACGATCTGGTGACGTCCCGCCGTACCTACAAGGGGGCGGCCAGCGACGAGTCCGCGCGCCGCGACGCCCTGGCGGGGCTCGACGCCGAGCTGGCCCTGCTCAGCGCCGACGAGCAGCGCGAGGCGAGTGGGCTGTCGTCGGACGTCGCTGCCGCCTCTGCCGCGCGCGACACCTGGCACGCCCTGGCCCGCCTGGGCGAGCGGCTCGCCGGCGTCACGGCCCTCGCCGAACAGCGCGCGGCAGCGGCCGGTCTAGTCGAGCCCGAGCGTCCCGGCCGCGACCCGGAGGCGCTCGAGCGCGACGCAGCGGCGGCCGCACAAGCCGAGGCGTCGCTCAAAGCCGAGCTGGACGAGGAACGCGGGCGCCTGGCCGCTGCCCAAGCAATACGCGAGGAGGTCGAGGCGCGCCTGGCCGCCGACGAGCGCGAGGCGCGTCACGCTGCGCGTGCCGCAGCCGACCGGCGCGAGGGCATCGCGCAGTTGCGGGGCCAGGTCGAGACCGCCCGCGGCCGGCTCGCTGCCGGGGCCGCCGAGGGCACGAGGCTCGGCGCCGCCGCAGCCGCGGCCCAGCAGCGGGCGGCGCAGGCACAGACCGCCGCCGAGCGCGACCAGCAGGAGCTGGCGGCCCTGGAGCACGCGGAGGCGGCACTCGACGCCGAGCACGAGCAGGCCGAAGGGCTCGCGGCTGCGGCGCGGGTCGCCCTCGACGCCGCGCTGTCGGCTCTGCAGGACGCCGAGCGGGAGGTGAGCACCCGCCGAGCCACCCGCGACGCGCTCGCCCTCTCCCTGACCCGTCCCGACGGCACGGGCGCACTCCTCGCATCCGCCCCCGGTAGCACGGCCGGTCACGCCGCGAGCCAGCCCGATCCGACCGTGCTCGGCGCCGTCGCCGACCTGCTCGCAGTCGAGCCGGGGTGGGAAGCTGGCATCGCGGCAGCCCTCGGGCCCCTGGCAGACGGCGCGGTGGTGCACGGGCTCGACCGTGCGGCTGCGGCACTGGCCGATGCGGCAGCCGCTGACGCCCGCGTGAGCGTCATCGTCGCCGGAGATGTCGCCGGAGATGTCGCCGGAGATGTCGCCGGGGGGTCGGGCCCCCTAGGGGCCGCTGATGCGATTTCGGAGGCGGTGCTCGGACCGCAGGCCCGGCGCGCGCTCGACGTGGTCACCGTGCCCGGCCGGCTCGGGCCAGCGATGACCGCGCTGCTCGGGCACGTCGTGCTCGTCCCCGACGCGCCTGCCGCGGCCGAGCTGCTGACCCGGGCACCGCACCTGCTCGTCGTCACCCGCGCCGGCGACCAGCTCAGCGCCGCAGCCGCCACCGGCGGTGCCAGCGCCGCGCCGTCGGTGATGCAGGTTGCCGCAGCCGTCGCCGAGGCGGACACCGCCCTCGCAGCGGCTGAAGCGGCGGGGGAGCAAGCACAGGCAACCGTCGTGTCGCGCCGCATCGAGCTGGCTGCGGCCGAGGACGAGGCGGCCGCGCTGCTCGCCCGGCTGCACGACTCCGACGCCGCCATCGCCGCCGTGCAGGAGCGGGTAGCGCAGTTCACCGCGGCGGCCGGTGCGGCGGCCGGCGAGGCGCAGCGCAGCGAGTCGGCGCGGGCGGAGGTAGAGCAGGGCCGGGTCCGCGAGGTCACCCAGTTGCAGGCGCTGGAGACCCGCCTGGACCGGGTCGAGCAGGCCCCGGCCCTTACCGAGCCCGACCCCGGGCACCGCGACCAGCTGGCGGCCGCGGCGGCCAGCACCCGCAGCGCTGAGGTCGAGCTCCGGGTCGCGGTCCGCGGCATCGAGGAGCGTCTCCGCGCCGCCCTCGGCCGGGCCGACGGGCTGCGCAAGGCGGCTGCCGCCGAGCGGGCGGCCCGCGAGCGTGCCGTCCGCCAGGCGGCGCAGTGTGCCGCCGAGCGGGCCCACGCCGGCGCCGTGGCCGAGCTCGCCGCACGGGCCTGCGAGCGGCTCGCTCGCTCCGTCGGCGAGGTCGCTGCCGCGCGCGACTCGGCCGACGCGGCGCGGCGCGAGCGCGAGGCACGCCTGGCCGTCATCCGGGAGCGACTGTCCGCGGTCAGCCGAGCGATGGGCGAGCTGCGCGACGGGCTGCACCGCGACGAGGTCGCCCGCACCGAGCAGCGCCTCGCCGTCGAGGGCCTGGAGCGGCGATGCCGTGAGGAGCACGCCCTGGAGCCGGACCTGCTCATCAACGAGTACGGCCCGCATCTGCCCGTGCCGCCTGACGCCGAGCAGGGCCAGGTCGCCGTCTTCGAGCGCTCGGCCCAGGAGCTGCGGGCGGCGCAGGCCGAGCGCAAGCTGGCCCGGCTCGGCACCGTCAACCCGCTTGCGCTCGAGGAGTACGCCGCGCTGCAGGAGCGGGCCGCGTTCCTCGCGCAGCAGGTCGAGGACGTCCAGCGCGCCCGGCGAGAGCTGCTCGGCATCGTGCGCGACGTCGACGCCAGGGTGGTCGAGGTGATGGCATCGGCCTTCGCCGATACCGCCCGCGAGTTCGCGCTCGTGTTCCCGACCCTGTTTCCCGGCGGGGAGGGTCGACTGGTGCTGACCGAGCCCGAGGAGCCGCTGACCACCGGCGTCGAGGTCGAGGTCCGTCCGGCCGGCAAGCGGGTGTCGCGGCTGTCGCTGCTGTCCGGCGGCGAGCGCTCCCTGGCCGCCTTGGCTTTCCTGATCGCGGTGTTCCGGGCCCGTCCCTCGCCCTTCTACGTGCTCGACGAGGTCGAGGCGGCGCTCGACGACCGGAACCTCGGTCGCCTGCTGGACGCGTTCGAGCAGCTCCGGGAGCACTCGCAGCTGCTGATCGTCACTCACCAGAAGCGGACGATGGAGATCGCCGACGCCCTGTACGGAGTGGCGATGCGCGGCGACGGCGTGACGAGCGTCGTCGGCCAGCGGTTGCGCGAGCCGCTGACGGCCTGACAGGCGTCCGCTCGGCGTCACATCGACCGAAACACGTCGCACGCCCTCGGTAGCGTGGCGTCGGCCGACGTCAAGCAGCACCGGGAGTTCCTCATCGACCTCGTCATCCTCATCATCACGATCGCGGTCCTCACCGTGGTCGCGACGGTCTCCTTCATCGTCACCGCGCCGCGGCGCCGCTCGCGCTCGTCCATCCCCACAGTCAAGCCGGCGCCGGAGTTCCAGCCGGGGGTCAACGACGACGCCGAGGTACCAAGAGACACCCCGCTGCGCACCGTCGACACCCTCGAGCTGCCCGACACCGAGACCGGCTCGGGGACGCAAACTCCCGCGGCGCGGGACCTCGACGTCCCCGACCCGGCAGCGGGCCGGCTCGTGCGGCTGCGCGCCCGGCTCTCCCGCTCCCAGAACGTCTTCGGCCGCGGCCTGCTCGCGCTGCTGTCCCGCGACGACCTCGACGAGGACGACTGGGAGGAGGTCGAGGACACGCTGCTGACGGCCGACATGGGCGTGATGCCGACGATGCAGCTCGTCCAGTCGCTGCGCTCCAAGGTGGCCGTGCTCGGCGCCCGGACCCCGGCCGACCTGCGTGATCTGCTGCGCGACGAGCTGCTGGCCCAGGTTGGTACCACCACCGACCGCAGCGTCGCGACCTCCGCCCACGACGGGCAGCCCGCCGTCGTGCTCGTCGTCGGCGTCAACGGCACCGGCAAGACGACGACGTGCGGCAAGCTCGCCCGCGTGCTCGTGGCCGACGGACGCACCGTCCTGCTGGGCGCCGCCGACACCTTCCGTGCCGCCGCCGCCGACCAGCTCGAGACGTGGGGCGGGCGCGTGGGCGCCGAGGTCGTGCGCCGGCCTGAGGGCGCCGATCCTGCGTCGGTCGCGTTCGACGCCGTCAAGCAAGGCATCGACGAGGGCGTCGACACCGTCGTCGTCGACACCGCCGGCCGGCTGCACACCAAGACCGGGCTGATGGACGAGCTCGGCAAGGTCAAGCGCGTGATCGAGAAGCTCGCCCCGGTCGACGAGGTGCTGCTCGTGCTCGACGCCACCACCGGTCAGAACGCCATCACGCAGGCCAAGGTGTTCCAGCAGGCCGTCAACATCACCGGAGTGGTCCTGACCAAGCTCGACGGCTCCGCCCGCGGGGGGATCGTCGTGGCGGTGCAGCGCGAGCTCGGCATCCCGGTGAAGCTGGTCGGCCTGGGGGAGGGGCCCGACGACCTCGCCCCGTTCGAACCCGAGGCCTTCGTCGACGCGCTGCTCGGCGACCCCGTCGGCTGAGCGCGTCGCTCGGCGCGGGCGCCCGTGTCGGCTGTGAGTACGCATCCGGCGGGCCGATCTGGCCGTAACCTGACACCGACCGAAACCTGGCACTGACCAAAAACCTGGCACTGACCAAAACCTGACACCGACCGCCGGCAGCAGCCCCCGACCACCCCCGAAAGGTGACCCGGTGTTCGACACCCTGTCCAGCCGCCTCGACAAGGTCTTCACCTCACTGCGGGGCAAGGGCAGGCTGTCGGACAAGGACATCGACGCCACCGCCCGCGAGATCCGGGTGGCGCTGCTCGAGGCCGACGTCGCGTTGCCGGTCGTGCGCGCGTTCGTCGCCGCCGTCAAGGAGCGGGCCCGCGGCGAGGAGGTCAGCCGGGCACTGAACCCGGCGCAGCAGGTCGTCAAGATCGTCCAGGAGGAGCTCACCGGTATCCTCGGCGGTGGCACGACCACGATTCGCTACGCCAAGTCGCCGCCCACCGTGATCATGCTGGCCGGCCTGCAGGGCTCGGGCAAGACCACGCTCGCCGGCAAGCTCGGGATGTGGCTCAAGCGCCAGGGTCACGCACCACTGCTCGTCGCGGGCGACCTGCAGCGTCCCAACGCCGTGCAGCAGCTGCAGCTGGTCGGGGCGCAGGCGGGTGTCGACGTCTACGCCCCGGAGCCCGGCAACGGCGTGGGGGGCCCCGTCGAGGTCGCCCGCACGTCGATCGACCACGCCCGCCGCTTCGTCCACGACGTGGTCGTCGTCGACACCGCCGGCCGGCTCGGCGTCGACACCGAGCTGATGCAGCAGGCGGCCGACATCCGCGACGCCGTGCAGCCCGACGAGGTGCTGTTCGTCGTCGACGCGATGATCGGTCAGGACGCCGTCAACACGGCGCTCGCCTTCCAGGAGGGTGTCGGCTTCACCGGCGTCGTACTGACCAAGCTCGACGGCGACGCCCGAGGCGGGGCAGCGCTGTCGGTGCGGCACGTCACCGGCCGGCCGATCATGTTCGTTTCCACCGGCGAGAAGCTGCCGGACTTCGACGTCTTCCACCCCCAGCGGATGGCCGACCGCATCCTCGACATGGGCGACCTGCTCACGATCATCGAGCAGGCCGAGCGGACGTTCGAGCAGGACGAGGCCGAGGCCATGGCGGCCAAGTTCGCCACGTCCGAGTTCACGTTCGACGACTTTCTCGAGCAGCTCGCCGCGGTCAAGCGGATGGGGCCGATCAAGAACCTGCTCGGGATGCTGCCGGGCGCAGGCCAGATGAAAGAGCAGCTCGACCAGGTCGACGACCGCGACATCGACCGCCTGGTCGGCATCATCCACAGCATGACGCCCGACGAGCGGGCCGACCCGAAGATCTTCAACGCGTCCCGCCGCGCCCGGGTGGCAGCCGGAGCCGGGGTGACCGTGCAGAAGGTCAACGAGTTGCTGGACCGCTTTGACGAGGCGCGCAAGCAGATGAAGATGGTCGCCGGCATGACCGGGATGGGCGGTGCCCGCAAGGCCCGGCGGGTGGAGAAGAAAGGCAAGGGCGCGGTCCGCAAGGGCAACCCCGCGGCCCGGGCGGCTGCCGCGCAGGCGGCAGCGGCCAGGCGCTCGGACGCACCGCCCAACCCGTTCGGGCTGCCGCGTGACGGCGACGGCGACGCGGAGGGCCTACCCGACCTGTCCAAGCTCAAGCTGCCCGGCGGGATGGGCGGCTTCCCCGGGCTCGGCGCCGGCGGGGCCGCCGGGCCCGCCGGGCCCGCGCCGCGGCGCCGCAAGTAGGGCCACCCCGGGGATGCCCGCGCCGGCGTCATCGTCCAGTCATTGCCGCGCTGTCTGGCAGACTGAACAGCCGAGCACGTCCGCCGGGCATGCGGCCCTCTTCCGCCGCCTGGCGCCCGTCCCCTCGCAGCGCTTCCGCGTCTCCCCACGGCGCGGACTCGCCGCATACGCGCACCACTCGAACAGGAGCAACCAGGTACTCGTGGCAACGAAGATCAAGCTCATGCGCCTCGGCAAGATGCGCGCCCCGTAC
>JAABUP010000424.1_pt1 | contig 93592 bp, 92 predicted proteins | sample 5559201 | NCBI WGS metagenome assembly JAABUP01 (sample SAMN10711887, study PRJNA513373) | rock metagenome | isolation source: Antarctica rocks | place: Antarctica | reverse complement strand
TTCGCCGGCCGGCACGTCACGGTGGGACGGGAGTATCTAGACGGCGGAGGCCTGGACCATGGCTATGCGCTGACTGTGCATCAAGCCCAAGGACTCACCGTCGACAGAGCGTTCCTGCTCGGCTCCGGCGCGCTCTACCGCGAAGCCGGCTACGTCGGGCTCAGCCGCGGCCGACCCGACAACCGCATCTACGTGAGCGGCCAGGCCGAACACTTCACCCCACACCGACCCCTCCGTCGAACAACCTTCAGGCACGACTGGTAGTTCTTGCCGCTATTGCTGTTAAAAATACTGACGCTGAACGTGATGAGCGCCACCGACAGCAGCAGCCCGATCAGTCCGGCCATGGCGCCGGCGCGAGCTGATCTCCGACGCCGAAGTGGCCGAAGTCGAGTTCACCGCGTTCGCCTCCACCAAACACCCGATCACCGCGAGGCTGATCGTGCGCCGAGTCCGCGACCAGGCCCGCCTGGCCGAACTGTTCCCGGTCTGGCGCTATCACCCGTTTTTCACCGACAACACCGAACCACTCGCCCAGGCCGACATCACCCACCGCCGGCACGCGATCATCGAGACCGTGTTCGCCGACCTCATCGCCGGACCCCTGGCTCACCAGCCCTCCAGCCGCTTCGGCGCCAACAACGCCTGGACCCAATGCGCGGTCATGACCCACAAACCTGCTGCGCGCCGCCGGCACCCTCACCAGCGACAAGCACGCCGTCGCGCGCGGTGCGACGCTGCGCCGCCAGATCATCACCGTCCCGGCCCAACTGGCCCGGCCACAACGCCGGCCCGTGCTGCACCTGCCCCAACATTGGCCATGGGGCCAACACTGGAGCACCCTCTGGCACAACGTGTTCCCCGCCGCGACCGGACCGCCGGCCGCAAGCTGAACCCTGCCAACCAGCCCGCACCGGGCCGACCCGCATAACCCGACGTGGAACAGCTGGGCAGACCAGCAAATCCGTACTGCCCGCCCACAACTCATGATCAATCAGGCAACCCAAGATCACCAAGCCAGCCGGTTCACAAATTCAGGCTAAGCGCGGCTGTACCCGGCTTACAGGCCGGCTCGTCCCCCCTTGACCCGCCGGCGCAATCCTAGACACACTCGCGACGTGACCGTCTCGCTGCTCGACCGGCTCGCGCACGGCCCCGTGCTGTGCGCCGAGGGATACCTGTTCGAATTGGAACGCCGTGGCTATTTGCAGGCCGGCGCGTACGTGCCCGAGGTCGTGCTCGAGCATCCCGAGGTGGTGGCCGCCCTACACCGGGAGTTCGTTCGCGCGGGCTCCGACGTAGTCGAGGCCTTCACCTATTACGCGCACCGGGAGAAGTTGCGGCTGATCGGCCGGGAGGACGATCTCGAGCTGATGAATCGCCAGGCGCTCTCCATCGCCGCCGGTGTCGCGGGTGAGACGGGGACGCTGCTGGCCGGCAATATATGCAACACGAACATCTACACCGGCGAACGCTCCCACGATGATCAATACGTGCGCCCGATGTTCGAGGAGCAAGTCAGCTGGGCGGTGCAGGCCGGAGCGGACTTTGTGATCGGCGAGACTTTTCAGTTCGCGGGCGAGGCGCTGACCGCGCTTGAGGTCATCCGCGAGGCGGCCCTGCCGGCGGTCATCACCCTCGCGGTCCACCAGGAGTCGGTGACGCGCGAAGGCTGGACCCTGCATGAGGCGTGTCGGCGCCTTGCGGACGCTGGCGCCGCCGTCGTCGGGCTGAACTGCATTCGGGGTCCGGCGACGATGTTGCCGCTGCTGAAGGCGATCATCGAAGCGGTGGATGTCCCGGTGGCCGCGCTGCCCGTCCCCTACCGCACCACGGAGGGTGAGCCGACGTTCCAGTCGCTGAGCGACCCGAGGGCCGTCGACCTCCCTGACGGGCGGGCGTTCCCCGTCGCGCTGGACGCCTTCACGTGCACCCGCTACGATGTCGCCGCGTTCACCCGTGCCGCGCTCGACCTGGGGGTCCGCTACCTCGGCTTGTGTTGCGGAGCGGGGCCGCACCATGTTCGGGCGATGGCCGAGGCGATGGGCCGGCGCCCTGCGGCGAGCCGGTTTTCCGCCGACATGAGCAAGCACGCCTACCTGGGGTCGGACCCTAGCCTGCTGAGCGACAACCTTGCATTCGCGGAGCGGCTGTGAACGAGCGAACGAGGGGCAGGGGCCTTCGGCGGCCGGCCGAGACCGAGCGAGGCCGGGTTTGACCCGCAGGTTCCGCTTCGCCGTCATCGGTGCCGGGGGCATCGGCAGCGCCGCCGCATACTGGCTGAGCCGGGTTGCAGGCGAGGACGTGGTGTGTCTTGAGCAATGGACGCTCGGGCATGGCAAGGGCGCATCCGAGGACCACTCGCGCATTATCCGACTGGGCTATCACGCGTCGCGATACACTGCGCTCACGCGCGAGGCTTACGCCGCCTGGGAGTTCGCCGAGCGCGAGTCCGGGGTTTCGCTGGTGCAGAAGACCGGCATGGTCAACCTGGCACGTCCCGGCACCGACGGCGGCAGCATCCTCGCCAATTACGAGCGGGCGATGAGCGAACAGGACATCGCTTATGAGCGCCTTGAGGCGAGCGAAGTCATGCGCCGCTGGCCGCAGTTCCGTCTCGACGGCGACCAGGCGCTCTTCCAGCCCGACGGCGGGATCCTCGACATCCGTAAGGGCGTCGCGGTGCACCTTGCGCTTGCCCGTGGCCATGGCGCGACTGTGCTTTCAAACGCGGAGGTCACCGCGATCGAGGACACCGGCGACGGCGTCCGGTTGACCACAACTGCCGGTGATTTTGAGGTTGAGCGGGTCGTGCTCTGTGCGGGTGCGTGGACGGCACGGCTGCTCGAAACCCAGCTTGGGGTCAGTTGGCCGATCCGGCTCACTCAGGAGCAGGTGACCTACTTCGCGACGCCGAGCCTGCGCGCGTTCGCGGCCGACCGATTCCCGATCTGGATCTGGCACGGCGACGAGGAGGAATTCTACGGATTCCCGGTGCATGGCGAGGTGGCGACGAAGGCGGCAAAGGAAGTGTGCGGCGCGGCGGTGACCCTCGACGCTCGCAGCTGGGAACCGGACCGGGAGCGGGTCCGCCGGGTGGCCGAGTTTGTCGAGGGGATCCTGCCTGGGTACGGCGGCCCCGAGCTCTACACGCGCTGTTGTCTGTACGACATGCCGCCGGACCGTGACTTCGTGATCGACCGGTTGCCGGGGCACCCAAGCATCGCGGTCTGTATCGGCGCCGGACATGCGGCCAAGTTTGCGGCGCTGCTCGGTCGCATCCTGTCCGAGCTGAGCATCGATGGGGCGACGGACTTCCCGATCGAGGCCTTTCGCGCGGACCGCCCGGCACTGGTGGACCCGTCCTACCCGGCGACGTACCGACTCGGCGGCCCGCCGGTCGCCGCCGTCTGAGCGCTGCCCGGCCGGGTCGGGTGCGGCCACTCGGGTCTCCTCGCCAACAGGTAGCGCTCGATAGATGAAGCCCTCCGCTCCTGAAGACCTCCGCTCCTGAAGACCTCCGCTCCTGAAGACCTCCGCCCTTGAGGACCGCGCCGGTCGACTGGGACAGTGTTGCGCATTACTCTATCCGTTGCGCCTGACACAACAGGCGCAGAGAGGCGGCATGGGTAACGGCCTACGGAGCGTGAGGGAGCGAGATGTTCCGAGTCTGTCGGCTGCAAGACCTACCTCCGGGGGAGTCCCTGCGGATCGTGGTGGATGACCGGGCGATCGCGGTGTTTCATGCCGATGATGGTTTCTTCGCAATCGACGACACCTGTACTCACCAGGACGCCTCGCTCTCGGAGGGATGGCTGGAGGGATGCACAATCGAGTGCCCCCTGCACGCCTCTGCCTTCGACCTGCGAACGGGGGCCCCGACCGCGCCGCCTGCCAAGCGACCCGTGCGGACCTACCCTGTGCTGACCCGTGACGGTGGGTTGTTCGTCGAGCTCAACCTGGAGTCTGGGCAGAACCTGGCGGCGCCGACATGAGCGCCAGGAAGCCGACTGCGGTGGTTGTGGGGGCTTCTGTCGCTGGGGTCAGCGCGGTCCGTGCATTCCGCGCCGCTGGTTTCGACGGCCATCTCATCCTGCTTGGCGCCGAGGATCTCTTGCCCTACGACCGGCCACCGCTATCTAAGGAGTTCCTCGCCGGCACCGCAGTTCCCGCCGACTTCGCCTTGGTGACCGAAAGCCAGCTCGCCGACCTTCAGGTCGACTGGCGCCCCGGGACGGTCGCAACCGGGCTACGCCCACTTCGGCGCACCGTGGAGATCGGCACCGATGAGGTGGTGAGCGATTACGTGGTGATTGCCACCGGGGCCTTCGCGCGGACGCTTCCGGGTACCTCGCCGCTGGTTGGCCTACACACACTGCGCACCCTGGCCGACGCGCGCGCGCTGCGCGCGGAGCTGGTTCCCGATTCCCGACTGGTGGTGGTGGGTGCCGGCTTTATCGGCTCGGAGGTGGCTAGTACAGCTGCGGCGCTCGGGGTGCGCGTCTGCGTGCTCGAGATGCTGCCGGTACCGCTGGCCGGCCCGCTGGGGAAGGAAATGGGTGCAGTGTGCGCTGGATTGCACGCCGATCACGGAGTCGAGTTGCGCGTCGGTGTGGGGGTCGCCGGGGTTCGCGGAAAGCGCCGCGTCACCGAGGTTCAGCTGACCGACGGGTCGGTCCTGTCGGCGGACACCGTGCTAGTGGGGGCCGGGTGCCTGCCGGTCACCGACTGGCTGGTCGGCAGTGGGCTCGACCTGTCCGGGGGCGTTCGCACCGATGCGGCGGGGCTGACCGCGGTGCCCGGCGTGGCCGCGGTGGGGGATGTCGCCTGCGCGGCTAGTGCCTGGGCCGCGCGTCCGACGCGGGTCGAGCACTGGACTAACGCGATGGAACAGCCAGCTCGGGCCGTGGCCGCCCTACTTGGTGCTCACGTGGCCGCTCCACCCGCACCTTATTTCTGGTCCGTGCAATACGGGCGCCGCATTCAGTTCGCCGGTCACGTCGCCGCCGGCGACGTCGTGCGCGTAGTGGACGGGGCCGCGGAGGATCGCAGCTTTCTCGCCGTCTACGAACGGGCCGGGCAGCCGAGCGCGGTGCTGGGCATGGACCAGGGCAAATTGTTCACCCGCTGGCGGCGCCAGCTGCGCCCGACAACGGCCTGGGAGGCCGCGTGACCTCCGTGACGAGCGTGCTGGGGGGGCGCCACGCCGAACTGTTGGCCCAGCTCGCGTGGTTGACGGCCTCCACCGGGGAATCGCAACCACAATTGGGCTTCGGCAAGCGGGCCGGGGATTTCACCGCAATGGCTACCGAGCGCATCGAGCGGGTGGTGCCTGCTGAGCGGCTCACCGAGCAGTTCGCTGCGGTGGAGCGCGCCACTTCGAAGTTGGCTGAAGGCAGTTATGGCAGCTGCGACGGGTGCGGGGATCGGATCGGATCCGAGCGGTCAACCGCCTTGCCCGCCGCGGTGCTGTGCCTGGCTTGCAAAAACCTCCAGCGATCGGGGCGGAGATGATCGCGACGGAGAACGTCGGACACCAGCGCAAGGAGCACTGCCATGACCGAAACCACTGACGCGATCATCATCGGTGCCGGTGTGATCGGCGCCGCGGTGGCCCTGGGGTTGGCGAGGAAGGGCTACCGCACGCTATCCATCGACAAGAACCCCGCGTCCGGATATGGCTCAACCAGCAGCTCTTCAGCGTGCGTGCGCGCTCATTACTCCTCTCGCGAGGGGGTAGTGATGGCCTATGAGGGTTTTTCGGTCTGGAAGGATTGGCCGAACTACTTAGGCGTGGAGGATGAAAGCGGCTTCGCCCGCTACGTCAACTGCGGCACGGTACTTCTCAAAAGTGAGGACGGACAGTACCGCAAGTCCCTGGAGCATTACCGTGCCCTCGGGGTCCCGTTCGAGGACTGGGACACCGCCACGCTGCAGACCCGGGTCCCCTACTACGACCCGCACCGGTTCTGGCCGCCGTCCCGGCCGTCTGACGACAGCTTTTGGCAGACTCCCTCTCGCGAGCTAGAGGGCGCCATCTTCACGCCTGACTCGGGGTACATGAGCGACCCCGCGCTGGCAACCCACAATCTGCAACGGGCGGCTGAGGCTGCCGGTGGCCGGTTCCTGCTGCGCCGACGTGTGGTGGAGATCCGGGGCAACGCCCGGGTGCAGGGCGTAACCCTCGACAATGGCGACCGCGTGGATGCCCCGGTTGTGGTCAACGTGGCCGGCCCACACTCGGCGCTGATCAACGCAATGGCCGGGGTCGAGGGCGGGATGAAGATAAAAACGCGGCCAATGAGGCACGAGGTGCACGTTGTGGCCGCCCCTCCAGGGGTGAACATTGAGCGGGAGGGGTTCCACACCGCCGACGGCGATCAGGGCATCTACTTCCGGCCGGAGACCGGCAACACGTTGCTGGTCGGGAGCGAGGATCCGGAATGTGACCCGCGCGATTGGGTGCAGGACCCAGACGTCTTCGGCCGGCGACTGACCCGGTCCCACTGGGAGGCACAGGTCTACCGCCTGGCCCGGCGGATCCCCGGCCTACAGATACCGGGGGAGATGCGCGGCGTAGTGGACCTTTACGACGTCTCCGACGACTGGATTCCGATCTACGACAGCTCCGACCTGCCTGGCTTCTACATGGCGGTCGGTTCCAGCGGAAACCAGTTCAAGAACGCACCGGTTGCCGGTTTCGCCATGGCCGAGCTCATCGAGGCCTGCGAGAAGGGGCGGGACCACGACGTCGATCCGGTCCAGGTGACGTTGCCCTACACCGGTCTGGCGCTTGACATGGGATTCTTCTCACGCAACCGAACGGTGAACGCGGGCAGCAGCTTTGGGGTCAACGGCTGAACCGTCAAGGCGCCGAGGGGGTGTGTTGAGGTAGCCGTACCAGACATTGGATCAGCACTCGATGACGTTGACGGCGAGGCCGCCGCGTGAGGTCTCCTTGTACCTGACTTTCATGTCGGCACCGGTCTCCCGCATCGATTTGATGACCTTGTCTAGCGTGACCACGTGCGAGCCATCTCCGCGCAGCGCCATGAGGGCGGCGTGAATGGCCTTGACGGCGGCCATGGCGTTGCGCTCGATGCAGGGGATCTGGACCAAGCCCCCCACCGGGTCACAGGTTAGGCCAAGGTTGTGCTCCATAACCGATCTCGGCCGCGTTCTCCACTTGGCCCGGAGTGCCTCCGAGCACGGCAGCGAGGCCACCGGCCGCCATCGAGCAGGCCGATCCGACCTCGCCCTGGCAGCCCACCTCCGCTCCAGAGATCGACGCGGTCTGCCTGTAGATCAATCCGATCGCGGCAGCGGTGAGCAGGAAGCGGACAACGCCGTCGTCGTCCGCGTCTGGGACAAAGCGTAGGTAGTAGTGCAGGACGGCGGGAATGATGCCGGCTGCCCCATTGGTAGGAGCCGTTACGATCCGGCCGCCGGCCGCATTTTCCTCGTTTACCGCCAGGGCGTAGAGGCTGACCCAGTCCATCGCCCGCATCGGATCGGTGCTGGCGCGTTCGGAGGCGAGCGCGCGGGCCCAGCTCCGGGGCCCGGCGCCGCACCTTCAGGCCGCCCAGCAGAACCCCTTCGTTGCGGCTTCCGCGCAGCACGCAGTCCTGCATCACGGCCCAAAGGTCAAGCAGCCCCGCGCGGACCTGCGCGGCCGACCGCCAGCTCTCCTCGTTGGCAAGCATCACCTGGTCGATGGGCAACCCGGTGGCCGCGCACGCTGCGAGCAGGTCACCCGCGGTATGGAACGGGTAAGCCAGCGAGGTGCCGTCAGGTTTGAGCGGGCTGCCGGCGCCTGCCGAGTCGTCCAGAACGAAACCGCCGCCGACCGAGTAGTACGTCCGCGAGCGCAGCGGCTCATCAGCGGCGTCATAGGCCGAGAACCTCGTGCCGTTGGGTGCAGCGGCAGGCTCGTGCGGCGGTGCAGGACCAGGTCGCGATCCTCGGCGAAGGCGATACCATGCTCGCCCAGCAGGCGCAGCTGGCCGATGGCGCGCACCGCCGCGACTATCTCGGCGCCGTCGCTCGGTTCGACCGATTCCGGGGCCTCCCCAGACAGCCCGAGTATTACTGCACGGTCACTACCGTGCCCGTGCCCGGTCGCGCCGAGAGATCCGAACAGCTCCGCGTGGACCCGGCTCGTGTCCGGCAGCAGGTCGTCGGCGCGCAGCCCGGTGGCGCCCACCGTGTGTGAACTCGACGGACCGATGCCCGCGCCGAACATGTCAAACACGCTGATAGCCACTGCGGCGCCCTCCTGGATCCGGCCTCTCGACGGTTCGTCGGTCAGGCCAGAGCACTGCCGAGCAGGCTGTGGAACCACTCGCCGAGCTCGGCGATGTGGTGTTCGGCGGGCACCAAGACGCCGCCTTTCGCGTAGACCCGGGATGACGTGCTGGGCTGACAGCGCTCACAGGCATCGAAATCCTGCCGGTTCACCCGGTCGAACAGTTCGACCGAGCGGCTCACATCCCCGCCGGCGGCGAGCACGTCCGCACGGAACAGCCAGTCGCACTCCACGATCGTTCGGTCCGGAGCTAACGGGAACATTCGATGCACAATCACGTGGTCTGGAACAAGATTGATGAACACCTGCGGCCGCACGGTGATCGCGTAGTAGCGGCGGTCCTGTTCCTCGCTGACCCCATCGATGCGCGCGACGCCCGCGCTGCCGTCGACAGTGAAGCCAGCGATGTTCTCGCCGAACGAGGCGCCATGGCCCACGTAGTACTGGGCCGCCAAGCCGTCGGCGAACTCCGGCAGCACCTCGGTTAGCTCGGGATGGATGGTAGCGCAGTGATAGCACTCCATGAAATTCTCGATGATCAGCTTCCAGTTCGCGGCGACGTCGTAGCTGATCCGGCGGCCCAACTCGAGGCTGTCAATCTGGTAGCTGTCGATTGCCTCGGCGTGGCCAAGTCGCTCGGTGCACGCCCCCACGACCTGCTGATCGAACGACGGTGGCTCATCGGCCAGACAGACCCAGGCGTAGCCCAACCACTCCCGCAGGTGCACGGGCACCAGACCAAACGCGGCCCGGTCGATGTCAGGCATGGCCGTCAAGTTCGGCGCGGCCACCAGCCGGCCGTCGAGGGCATAGGTCCAGGCGTGATAGGAGCACTGCAGGGCGCGCTTGACCTGCCCCGCCGGCTCCACGCACAGCCGCGCCCCGCGGTGTCGGCAAACGTTGTAAAACGCGCGCAGCGCACCGTCCTGTCCGCGCACGATCAGGATCTCTTCGCGCCCTACCCGGGCCGTGCGGAACTGGCCCCGCGCACTGACGTCCTGGCTGCGAATGGCGCAGAACCACAGCTGCTCAAAGATCTTCGCTTGCTCGAGGGAGAACACGCTGGGGTCGTGGTAATAGAGCCCGGGCAGCGTGGAGATCAAACTAGCCGGAAGGGCGGTGCTTGCGGTCACGGTGCGAGAGAGCTCTCGGCCAGCGGCGTCCAACCCCCAGGTCTTGGCAACGTTGGGCAGCAGGGCGTTGCGTAGAACAGGACACCAAACATGATACGCAACACCTTCCGGTCAAGGGGGCGTGGCTGTCAAGGGGTCTGATGACTATCGGGCTATCGGGCTATCGGGCTATTGGGTAACCGGGCTACCGGGCTTGCGGCGCCGTGGTCGGCGCGCTGGCTCGCGGTAGCCGAGCCGACGGCTGATATCGGCGGCCGCGCCAATCACGGTAGCCGCGATCGCCGGAACCCGCTCCGGCGGCATCCGATAGGACGGCCCGGAGACAGAAAGCGCCGCCACGACATCTCCGGCCAAGGCACGTATCGGCGCCGCGACCGCGGTCAGTCCCACCTCGAGCTCACTGTCAGTGGTCCCGTAGCCGCGGGTGCGGACCTCGGCCAGGGACGCCCGGAGTTTCGGGTGGGCGGTGATGGTATGGGGGGTGAGCGCTTCCAGCGGGCCGATGAGCAGCTCATCGAGTTGGCGGTCGCTCTGCGCCGCCAGCAGCACCTTGCCGCTGGAGGTGGCGTGCAGCGGGGTGAGTTGGCCGACCCAGTTTTGGCTGGCGATGGCCGCGCCGCTGCGAGCCTGGCTGATGTTGATGATCCAGTTGCCTTCCAGGACGGCAACGTTGACGGTCTCGCCTACCTCTCCAGCCAATTGCTCGCAGACCTGCTGGCTCTGCCGGGTGAGATCGAGTTGGGCCGAGGTCGCTCCGGCCAGCCGGACGACCCCGAATCCGAGGTGGTACTTGCCACGTTCCCCCACCTGCTCGACCAGCTGATGAGCCTCCAAAACGGAGATGAGGCGGAATGCGGTGGACTTGTGTACGCCGAGTTCGACCGCGATCTCGGTGACGCCGGAAGCGCCCTGGTCGGCCAAAATCTCCAGCATTCGCAGGGCCCGATCCACGGACTGCACCGGTCCGGCCCTTCCCACCTTGCCGGGGCGCCCGTCTGCGTTGCTCATCGTGCGACAGTACTGAGCATGCGACCTTCGGGCACGGCGGGTTACAGCAGCGCGCGCACGCCCTGCTCGAAGGCGCGCACATGGGCATCGGCCCGATCCCGCGCCGCCGCCGCGTCGCCGCGATCGAGCAGATCCAGCAGCTCGACGTGCTCATCGACCCGGGCAGGCAGCGGAGGGAGCCGGTCGAGCACCAGGTACCAGAGCCGCAGGGAGAGCGCGTAATAACGCTCCAGGATCTCCGCGAGGTAGCTGTTGCGGGCACAGCGATAGACGAACCGGTGCACCTCCCCGTCGAGCTTGAGTTCCATCGGGGTGCCGTGGGCGCGCTCCTGACGACGGCTGGTGAGCGTGCGGCGCAAGCGGCCCAGCTCAGCCCGGTCGGCCGCGGTGAGTCGCTGGGCGGCCCGCAGGGCGGCATGGCCCTCGAGGGGGGCCCGGACGTCGGAAATGAGCGCGAGGTCGGTCACATCGACATGCGTGGCAAAGGTGCCTCGACGCGGATAGACGGCGACGAGGTTTTCAAGTGACAATCGCTTGATCGCCTCCCGAACGGGGGTGCGGCCAAGCCGTAGCTGCGCCATGAGCACGTCCTCCTCCAGCGGGGCTCCGGGGGGAATCTGGAGGGTCACCAGCCGTTCGCGCAGCTGCACGTAGGCCAGCTCGCTCAGGCCCCCTGGCCCGGAACGATCTGCATCGGTCAAGGACCGCGTTGATTCACTCGCAGCGGCCGTGGAAGGGTCATTCGCTGCCATCCGCCCTCCTGTCGTCGCCCCCAGAGATCCTCAATACTGACCAAACTACTGATATATTAGTGGTCCACCGGGATCGAGGTGGGAGGGATCGGGCCGAGGCCCGATCCCCGGCCGGAGCGGAAGGTAGGCGATGGGGTGGCACAGTGCCCGGAACAGGCCAGCGTGGTCGTCATTGGCGCGGGAATCGTGGGCAACGGGCTAGTGCACCACCTGGCCCGACTCGGTTGGACCGACATGGTGCTGGTGGACAAGGGGCCGCTGCCCAATCCCGGCGGCTCCACGGGTCATGCCTCGAACTTCATCTTTCCGGTCGAGTACTCGGTGATGATGGAGCGGTTCACCCTCGACAGCATCGCGCAGTACCGCGAACTCGGGCTGTACACCGCCAGCGGCGGAATCGAGGTGGCACGCACGTCAGGGCGGATGCAGGAGCTGGGTCGACGGCGCAGCACTGCAGCCGCGTGGGGTATCGAGAGCGAATTGCTGACTCCTCGGCAGATTCGCAACCTGGTGCCCTACCTTAACGAGCAGGCCGTCGTCGGAGGGGTGCATTACCCGGAGGCAGGCGTGGTCGACTCCCTGCGGGCCGGCACGCTCATGCGGGAGGGGGCCGTGGCACAAGGCGCGCTGCAGGTGCTGGCCAGCACCGAGGTGCTCGGCATCGACACCGAGGACGGCGCGGTGACCGCGGTGCGCACCGCCGCCGGCCCAATCCGGACCCGCACGGTGGCCATCTGCTGCGGGGTCTGGAGCCCGCGGATCGCGCGGATGGCCGGTGCCAGTATCCCGCTGATGCCGGTCGTACATCAGATGATCAGTGTCGGTCCGGTTCCACTTTTCGCCGACACAGCGGGGGAAATCGAGTACCCCATCGTCCGCGATGTGGATCGTCAGATGTACGAGCGCCAGCATGGGGGAGACCTGGAAATTGGGTCCTACGCACATCGCGCCATCCTGATCGAGGCCGATGACATCCCCTCGAACGAGGCGGCGGCACTTTCACCCACCGAGCTGCCGTTCACCGCCGAGGATTTCGATCCGCAGCTAGAAGACGCCCTCGAACTCATGCCGGAGGTGCTTGGGGATGAGGGCGTCGGCGTGCGGTATGCCATTAACGGCCTGATCTCCCTTACCCCCGATGGCGGTCCGGCGCTCGGCGAAACCCCGGAGGTGCGGGGGTTGTGGTCCGTAGCCGCCAGCTGGATTAAGGAAGGGCCCGGGATCGCCCGCACCGTTGCCGAATGGATGACCTCCGGCAGCCCGGAAATCGATCCGCATGAGGGAGACGTGGCCCGGTTCCACCCGCACCAGCGAACCCGCAGCTATGTACGGGAACGGGCCTACGAGCACTTTAGCGACACGTACGCGATCGTCCACCCGGCCCGGCAGGCGACCTCGGCCCGGGCGGTCCGGCTGCCCCCCATGTATGAACGGGAGCGGGATCTCGGGGCGGTGTTTGTGGAGGCGGCCGGCTGGGAGCGGCCGCTGTGGTACGAGTCCAACCGGCCGCTGTTGGCCGAGTTCGCGGGCCGGCTTCTTGAGCGCGGCGACACCTGGGAAGCCCAGGAGTGGTCACCTATCATCAACGCCGAGCACCTAGCCCTGCGGGAACGGGCTGGGCTAGTCGACCTGTCCGCGTTCTGCGCCTTCGACGTCACCGGTCCCGGAGCCCTGGACTATCTGCAGACCCTGGCGGTTGCCCAGCTCGACGTCCCGATCGGCCGGGTGGTCTACACCTCGCTACTCACACCGGCCGGCGGCTTCAAGGCCGACCTGACCATCATGCGGCTGGGAACGCGCCACTTCCGCATTGTCACAGGGGGTTCCACCGGAATGGTGGACGCGGCCTGGTTCATCGGGCACCTGCCCGCGGACGGCTCCGCGCAGTTCACCGATCTCACCTCGGCATGGACCACTATCGGGGTGTGGGGGCCGCGCGCGCGCCAGCTGGTAGCAAGCCTTACCGAGGATCGGATCGAGGACGCGGCGTTCGGCTTCGGCACATGCCGGCACATTGACCTTGCCGGCATCCGGGTCCTTGCCTCGCGCATCTCCTACGTGGGTGAGCTTGGCTGGGAGATGCACGTCCCTGTCGAACAGGGCGCGCGCGCGTGGGATCTGCTCGCGCGTGCTGGCGACCCGCTGGGCGCGGTCCCGGTGGGGATCGGGGTGTACGCAACTACCGCCCGGCTGGAGAAGGGCTACCGCGCCTACGGCAATGAGCTGGGCAGCGAATACACCATCGTTGAGGCCGGCATGACCCGGCCGAAGGTGAAGGCCGCAGACTTTATTGGCCGGGACGCCTATCTGCGCCAGCGCGAACAGCCGCCAGCGGCGGTGCTGTGCATGCTGACCCTGGACCCCACGGCGGATTCGCCGCGGTACATGCTGGGCGGGGAGGCGGTGCTCTCGGCTGACGGGGAGCGCTTGGTCGATGCTCTTGACCGGCCGTCGTTCGTCACCAGCGCCGGTAGCGGTCCCTCGGTCGGTCGGCACCTGCTGATGTCCTACCTGCCGCCTGCGCAGGCGGCGGAAGGCACCCGCCTGCAGGTGGACTACCTCGGTGAGTGCTATCCGGTGACAGTGGCGGTCGCCGGAAGTCGGCCCCTGTTTGATCCAGCGAACACCCGGTTGCGAGGCTGAGACCCGTGGACGTGCTGGTCTGTGTCAAGCGGGTCCCGATGGTCGGAGCAAGCATCACCCTCACCGAGAACGGGCAGGACGTCGACACCCGGTTCCTCGGCTTCACGGTCAGCCCGCACGAGGAATGTGCGGTCGAGGAGGCGGTGCGCCTCGCCCAGGCCACCGGAGGGCGTTCTACCGTGCTCACCCTCGGCCCGGAAGATGCCTCCAAGCAGCTGCGCGATGCGCTCGCCATGGGCGTGGGGGAGGCAGTGTTGCTGCAAACTGATGGCCAGCAATGGGGACCACAGGCCACCGCCGCGGCGATCGCCGCGGCGATCGCCGCCCGCGACGCTGCGGGCCGCCATGATGATCTGCTGCTGTTCGGGAACGAGGCCGCCGACACCGGTGACTACCAGGTACCGATTCGAGTCGCCCACTTGCTGGGTCGTCCTTGCGTCACCGGCATCAAATCCCTGCAGCTCGACGGGGACACGGTGCGGGCGACCCGCGAGTACAGCGGCGTAATGGAGAGCTATCGGCTGTCGCTGCCCGCGGTAATCGCGGTGCGGGAAGGAATCAACCTGCCGCGCTACCCGTCGCTTCCAGGGCGGATCAAGGCGAAAAAAGCGGTGATAGACCAGCTGCCAGCCGGGTGGTGCTCTGAGCCGTTGCGGACCCGGCGCCTGCGGGTCCCGGCCGGCAGCCGGCGGCAGACCGAGGTGCTGGGCAACGGGGCTGAGGCAGTGCCGAGGATGGTGCAGCTCCTGCGCGAGTTAGGGTTGGTGGACCGGTGAGCGTGCTTTGCCTGGTCGAACATGACGAGCAGCGGCCCACGGGATTGTCCCTGCAGGCCCTGACTTTTGCCCGTGGCCTGGCCGAGCAGGTTGCCGCGCCAGTCGCCGCGTTTCTCGTAGATGAGCCTGCACCCGCGGTGCTGACCGCGTTGGCCGCGTACGGGGTGGCGGAGGTGCATGCTGCCGCCCCCGATGAGCTGAAACCCTATGCGGCGCGGGCCTGGGCGGCCGCGATCCGGCAGGTCGCGGCCCGACTGGGGGCCACCACTGTGGTGGCGGCCGGGTCGGACCGCGGCCACGACGTGCTCGCGCACCTGGCGGCGCTGGCCGATCTGCCGCTCGCCACCATGTGCGTCAGCGCCACCGCCTCCGGGTCTGGGCTGGTTTTGACCCGGCTGCGCTGGGCTGGGAGTCTGCTTGAGGACTGCGAGCTCAGCGCCCCACTCGCGCTCCTAGGGATCGCTCCACAGGTGATATCCGCAGAACCGGCCGCCCAGCCGGGGGCCGCGCGCGTCGTGCGCTGGCGCCCCGAAGTCAGCGAGCACGATCTGCGCGAGCAGGTGGCCACTAGCGTGACCCGCGACCCCGGTGCCGTTTCGCTCAGCGACGCCAGAGTGGTGGTAGGCGGGGGCCGCGGTGTGGGCGGCCCGGAAGGCTTTTCCACGTTAGAAGAACTGGCTGCTCTCCTGGACGGCACGGTAGGCGTGTCCCGCGTTGCGACCAGCTTGGGATGGAGATCCCATCGCGACCAGGTAGGTCAGACTGGCACCCGGATCGCTCCGGAGCTCTACCTGGCCTGTGGCATCAGCGGCGCCATTCAGCATATGGCCGGATGCAAGAGCGCCAAGCGGCTGCTCGCGGTGAACACCGACCCGGATGCGCCCATCATGAAGGCTGCGGACTACGCGGTTATCGGCGACCTGCATCAGGTCCTCCCGGAGCTCATCAAAGCGCTCCGCGGCGCCGCTTCCGGAAAACCGGAGGGCCCATCTGCCATCGGATAGGGCGGCCTGGCGGGTGGCAGGCCGATCATACGATCCGGGTCGTGTCTCTCATCGACGCCCTTATATGGCGGCGTACGAAACGCTGTTCGTCACGGGGGTCGCGAATGACGTGCTGAAGAATTCGTCAAGTATCCCGAGCACTTTTTGGAAGGTGGGGTGATCGTCGAACATCCACTCGGTATGCCCGGAGCCGTTCAGCCAGACGAGTTGTTTTGGTTCGCAGGCATGGTCATAGAGCGATTGCGCTTCCTCGGGGTGGTGCAGTTCGTTGTGGGTGCCGTGCAGGATCAGCAGGGGGCGGCCGGCCACTCGGTGCACCATGTTCTGCGGGCTGAAGCGCAGTAGCAGGTCGGCGGATTCGAGGGTGACGCCGCTGCCGAAGCCTGGGGCCTTATACAGCTCCTCAACGACGTAGCCCTCAGTGCTTGTGTCGAGGTCGAGTCGGACGATGTCCCAGGGCGAGGTAATTTCGGAGCGAGCGCTGGTCGCGCGCCGTCCTCGATCGGCCTCGATGCGGGTCAGGAGGGTGGTCCAGGATTGCTCGTCGTGCATGTTTCGGGTAGAGCGTGTCCCATCGCTGATGCAGTTGAGTGCGGCGATCGCGCGCACCCGGGAATCTTCGCTGGCCTCGGCAACCGCGACGCCACCGCCCATGGCCCAGCCCAGCAGGCCGATGCGTAAGGCATCGAGTTCGGCGTCCACGGTGACTCGATCGACGGCTGCGCGGATGTCTTCTGCCCAGTCCTGCGGGGTGAGTCGGCCGCGCTCGCCTTCGCTTAGCCCAAAGCCACGGTAGTCGAAGGCCAGCACCGCGTAGCCCAGTGGAGTGAGCGTGCGGGCGAATCTTTCGGGGTGCAGCACCTTCAGTCCCTGGTAACCGGAGGAGGCGATGATCACCGGGTACGGTGCGCCGGCGCCCGCATCATCGGGTAGGTGAAGGTCGGCGTCGAGGCGGTATCCATTGCTGAAGAACGGAAGGGGACGGCCGATCACGTGTTCCTCCTGCTCGTGTGCTGCGATGTCGACGATGGCAACGAGGTGCGCTGTCGGAGGTTGGGCGGTCCGGTCCTTTGTGCCGCCGGCGCGTGCGCCAACTCCTCGGACAGGTGGCTGGCCGCGGCCATGACCTGCACGCCAACTGTCTTGAGATGGCGGCCGAGGCGGAATTTCGGTGCTGAAACGTTCAATGCGGCGATCGTGCGGCCGCGGAAGTCGCGTATCGGGGCGGCGGCCGCGACATGGCCGATCTCAAACTCTTCGTCGATGATGGCGTATCCGATCTTGCGGGCTGCCCGAAGGCGCCGGAGTAGTTCGTCCACGTTACGAGGGGCGTTTGGCTCATTGGCGGCGAACTTCGCATTCGTGAGCACGCTGCGAACCTCGTCATCGGTGTGATCAAACAGCAGGGCACGACCGGCCGATGTGGTGTGCAGTGAGGTCACCCGGCCTACCCATTCGGAGGCTTCGATGGCACGAATGGGACCCTCAGACATCACCGTGAGTACTTCGGCTCCTACCAGGACCGACAGGTGCGCTCGCTCGCCGATGACAGCGATCAATCGGCGAAGCGTAGCCGGGGCGACCGAGAGCAGGTGCTGGTCGGCTGCCGAGGCCGCGAGGGTGAAAACACGCCAGCCCAGACGATAACCAAGGGTGTCCGGGTCGCGATCCGCCAGCCCGACGTCGGCCAACATCTTCAAGGTCCGGGAAACCTGGCTCTTTTCGCGCCCGATCAAGCGTGCGACCTCCACAACCCCAAGGCCCCTGTGCTCCCTAGCGGGAGCCGTGGCCAACGCATCAAGGATCGCGATCATCCGCTGCAGCGAGGTCGATCCTTCCTCCACCATGGGTGAGAACCTAGAACTGACCCAGCTACTTCGCAACGATAGTTGCTGTATAGACAACAGCTGGCTGTTCGTCGGACGTTCCTTCAGGGTCGTTCAACAAGTCAGGAGAGTTGTTGCCGGCGCATCGCGGGTTGCGGTGGCGTCCGCGGTGGCGCTAACTGTGGGCCATTGGTCCGCAACTGACAATCAGCGCAGAATCAGCACCATCCGCGGTTGACATGGCACGGACAGGTGCGAAGGTCGAGACACCCCAGTCTTTGAATCACCGGCACAGAATAGGATCGGAACCGTGGGCTCGTGCGCGTAGCGCTGGCGCAGTTCGACAGCTCAATTGGCGACGTGGAGGCCAACCTCGCCCGCATGGGCACGCTGACAGCTGAGGCTAACTCGCACGGATCTGACCTCACGGTGTTCCCGGAACTCGCCACCCACGGCTACGCCCTCGGCGAGATACCGGACGACCGAAGTCTTGGCGCGCGAGACCACCGCCTGGCCCAGCTTTCCTCCGCTGGCTGCGACGTCCTCGCCGGGTTTCACGAAGATGGTGGCGTCCGCACGTACAACTCGGCTGCCTATCTCTCACGAGGCACTCTGGTCCATGTACACCGCAAGCTGTACTTGCCCAACTACCTAGCCTGGGAGGAACGCAAACACGGCAGCCCCGGTCAGACTCTTCGGGCCTTCGACACGCCACATGCCAGGATCGCGACCCTCATCTGCAACGACGCATGGCAACCCGTGCTGCCGTGGCTGGCGGCACAGGACGGCGCGGAAGTGCTTCTCGTCCCGACGAACAGCACGGCGGGTCTCGGTCCGGGATTGCTCGACACGATGGACTATTGGCACCTGCTATTGGTATTCATCGCGCGAATGCAACAATGCTGGGTCGTGTTTGTCAACAGAGTCGGAACCGAAGGGGGTGCCCGATTCTGGGGTGGGAGCCGGGTTATTGATCCGACCGGAGAGATTGTTGATCAGGCAGCCTTCTGGGAGCCTGCGCTGATCACCGTCGACATCGACGTCGCCGCCGCCCGGCGACGTCGTCGTGAAGTCCCGTTGCTGGCGGAAGCTCGCCTGGCACTCATTGAGCGTGAGGTGCGTCGTCTGATTCAAGAAGGCGGCGACATGTGAACCGTTGTAAATCGAGCAACACCAGTTGCTCGATTGATCAGAGCCCGTCAGTCTGATTGGGTGTTTGACCTTCACGTCCACACCGCGCCCGACGTGTGGAATCGCTACGGTGATGACGTCGAGGTCCTGCGCCTATACGAGCAGGCGGCCTTCACCGGCTGCGTACTGAAAAGCCACTACGACACCACCGCCGGGCGCGCGCGCGCGGCCGCCCACGGACTACGGCTACGCGCTTACGGGGGGCTAAGCCTCAACCAACAGGCAGGCGGTCTCAACCCGGCCGCCGTCGCTGCCGCGCTTGCCATGGATGCCCGGATCATCTGGATGCCGACCGCCGACGCACGCAGCCAACACCAGGCGGGTCTTCCCAGGCTCTGCAGGGTGAGACCGCAGCTCGCGACCACCACCTACGCCATCCCGCCGACGGATTGGTCTACGGAACCGAGAGTACGGCAGATTTTGGAAATGATCGCTGCCTCCGACGCGGTGCTCGCCACCGGCCACCTCAGCACAGCCGAGGTCGGCTGGCTGCTCCCGGTCGCGCGCGCCTTCGGCCTTCGCCGGCTCCTTCTCACCCATCCCAGCTATACCGTCCCCGCGATGAGCGCGGCTGAGGCTGCCGAGCTGACTGCACAAGGGGCCTACGCCGAAGTGACGTCCTTCCAGTTGATGCACCAACCCGGATGCGACGCGGCCGAACTCGCCGCCTTCATCCGCACCGTCGGATACGACCGGATAATCCTTTCTTCCGACGCGGGACAACCCGACAGCCTGCCCCCGCCACAGGCACTCCACTACCTCATCGACGCGCTCGCCGCCGAGGGCCTAGATCGGCGCGCACTCCTCGCCTCGGCCTCCGATATACCCGAGGGCCTCGTTACGCTCTGAAGGCACACCGACGTGTGCATGGCATGACGACGCGCCTCGCAGTGGCGGCGACAACCCGCCATGGGCCCACCCAAGACAGCACGACTCGATCTCCCGTCGGCGACGCTGGCAGCGTCGCCGACGGCCTCGAGCAATCTTCGTCACGGCCGGCCGGCGGCCCAGCCGAGCCGTGACGGTGCTGGCGACGGACGGTGCGCCTACTTCAAGCCGTTGGCCGTCAGAAACTGACCCGCGACGGCCGCCGGGTCCAGCTGCTTGACCCCGACCGCCTCGTTCAGGACCTGGATGGCCTGGTCGGTCAGCTTCGCGCTGACCGCATTGAGAATCTGCTGGAAGGCAGGGCCCTCAGCGGCAAGCACCTTGTTCGACACGACCGGAGCCACCTGCTGGAACCCGAAGATGGCCTTGGGATCGTCGAGCACGACGTACTTGTTGCTGGTCAGCTGGCCGTCCGTGGTGAAGATGGCGATCGTGTCGACCTTGCCCGCATCGAGGGCCTGGTACTGCGAGCCGATCGGCAGCGGCACGAAACGCACATTCGTCAGGCCGTAGGCCTGCTTCAAACCGACCACCCCTTGGAAGCGGGTGGCGTTCTCCGGGGGGCCGCCGTAGCTAAACGACGGCAGGCTCTTCAGGTCGGCATTCGTCTTGAGGTTGTGGGCTTGGGCGAAGGCCTTTGTCGTAGCCACTCGGTCGGCGTCCTGGAACGGGGTGGGCTGCAAGTAGGTGAATCCCCGCCCGGCCTCGAATTTGGCCGCACCGTCATAGGTCACTTGGGCACTGGCAGGATTCTCGCCAAGCTTAGCCAGCACCGAGTAGATGACGCCGCTGTACTCGGGGTACATGTCGATCTGGCCGCTGGTCAGGGCCTTGTCGGTGATCTCCGAGCTGCCGATGTTGGACTTGATGTTGACCGTATAGCCTTTGGCCTGCAGAGCCTGGGCATAGAGGTCACCGAGGATGTACTCCTCGGTGAAGTTCTTATCGCCGAGTGTCACGGCAGGTTTGCCCTTCCCCGGCTGGCCGGAGGGGGCCCCGGATGCCGATGTCGATGCAGATGCCGATCCCGTGCTTGAGGCTGGCTTGCTGCTCGAACCGCACGCCGCCAGACCTGCCGTCAGTGCCACGGCTGCCAGCACGGCCGCCGTGCCTGCGGGCTTCTTGGGGATGCTTTTCATTCGGGTGTCTCTCTCCTTTTGATGGTGGCCCCGCCGGGGGTAGTGCCGTTCGTTGCTGCTGTGGTTCGTGCTGATCAGGGGTCCTGGCCGCCACTGCTTGGCTATGGCGTCGTTAGAGGCCGCCTAGGCAGGCTGGGTGACCAGTTCCGCAACCTCCGGAACCGGGCGCTCGTCTCGAGAACGCTCGGCGCGGAGCCCGTGAGGGGTGACCGCACGCTCCAGGGCGATGAACAGCACCTGGGTCACCAGAGCCAGGGCGACGATGACGTACGAGGCGCCGATGACCCCATCCAGGCCAAAGCTGGCACGGTTGGCAATGATGTCGCCCAAGCCGCCTCCGCCGAAAAAGCCGGCCAGCGGTGCGGTCGCTACGACGAACACGGCCGAGGTGCGGATGCCGGCGAAGATCAAAGGCACCGCCAAGGGAAGCTCCACGCGGAAAATTATTTGGCTCGACCGCATTCCCATCCCCACCGCCGCCTCCACCGCGTCGTGATCGACTTGATCGATGGCGACGTAGGTGTTGGTCAGGATCGGAGGGAAGGCGAGGATGACCAGCGCAATGACCACGTCGGTCCTCCCAATGCCGATGAACGGCAGGAGGATGGCCAGGATGGCCAGGCTGGGCAGGGCACGCCCGAAGGTGGAGACGTTGATCGCCAGGAACGAAAAGCGATGCACGTGCCCGAGAACGACACCGAGCGGGACGGCGATGACCAAGGAGATGACCAGGGCCTCCACCGACAGGGCCAGGAGCACGCCGGTCTTGCTCACAAGCAGAGAACCGTTGTGGGAGATGAAGGTGAAGGCGGCGGTGAACGGACTCATGATGGGCTCTCAGACCGGCCTGCGGGAGTGCGCCCACGGCGTAAGTAAGCGTTGGGCACCGACCAGTAGGAAATCGGCGACGAGGGCAATGAAAATGGCCAGGACGCCGGCACCGATCAACTCGGTGTTGAAGGCTCCCTTGCTCAGAGCGTCGAAAATCGGCTGGCCCAAGCCCAGGGGCGTGATGAAGGCCGCGATGGTGGCCAAGGAGATGGTCGTGACGATCGCGACCCGCAGCCCGGCGAAAATGGTGGGCAGGGCGAGCGGTAGCTCGACCCTCAAGAGGGTCTGGCGGGCAGTAAGGCCGATGCCGGTGGCCGCGTCCCGCACCTCGGCGGACACCCCGGACAGGCCGGCTAAGGTGTTGGTGAACAGGACTAACAGCGTGTAGGCGACGAGCGGAATCTCGACGGTTAAGCGGCTTAGACCGGTGATCGGCACCAGGATCTCGAAGGCTGTAAGCGAGGGAATGGTGTAGAGCAGGCTGGTCGCGAAGGTGACCGGTGGTACCAACCAACGGGCCCGGTGCGCGGCCACAGCCAGGACGAAAGAGATCCCAAAGCCGAGGGCGACGGCGATGGCAGTGAGCTCGACGTGCTGGATAAGCGCCGGTTGGAAGATCGAATTCCAGTGTTGCATGAACCAGCTTGTGCAGAAAGTCCCATTATGGGCGACACAGCTGCTAGGCTGGCCGAAGTCGGGGATGACGGGGCCGCCGCCAGTGGGCACGGCGAGCGTCACGGGCTCTCGGCCCCTGCCGTTGCTCGCACCGACGCCGCCTGCTCCTGCAACGATCGGTTGATCAGCTCGATCGAGACATATCCCACCACCTTGCCATCGCCGTCGACGACCACGAGGGGGCGAAGCGAGTCAGTCATCATCAACGACAAGGCCTCACGCATGGTAACCCGGGTGCTCACCGTCTGATTGATGTGGCGGCTGTCGGCTGCAGAGACCCGGCCATTCCCCAGTCGCTCGGCAGGGATCTCGCCCACCGGGCGGCCGTCGTCGTCGACCACGATAACGCTCGCCCCCTCGACCAGACCGTGGCGCTTGCTGCCGATGTCATCGCCCATGCGCACGGTGGGTGCATCGATCAGCTCAATGTCGCCCAATCTGGTCAGGGCCAGGCGCTTGAGGCCGCGGTCGGCCCCGACGAAGCGGGCCACGAAATCGTCCGCCGGGTGGGCCAGGATGTTAGCGGGGGTGTCGTACTGGACCAGCTCACCACCTTCCCGCAAAATGGCGATGCGGTCGCCCATCTTGATGGCCTCGTCAATATCGTGGGTCACGAAGACCACGGTCTTCCGGATGGAACTCTGCAGGCGGAGGAACTCGTCTTGAAGGTGTTCACGGTTGATCGGGTCAATAGCCCCGAATGGCTCGTCCATAAGCATCAGAGGGGGATCGGCGGCCAGTGCCCGAGCCACGCCCACCCGCTGGCGCTGGCCGCCGGACAGCTGACTTGGGAACCGGGAGCCCATCTCGACCGGCAGGCCCACCAATTCGAGCAGTTCGGCTGAGCGCTTCTCGATACGGTTCTTGTTCCAGCCGAGCAGCCGGGGAACGACCCCGATGTTGTGGTTGATGCTCAGATGCGGGAACAGGCCGATCTGCTGGATCACGTAGCCGATCTCCCGGCGCAAATCGGCCGGGTCCCGCTTGGAGACACTGGCCCCGTCGATGAGGATCTCTCCGCTGCTCAGGTCGATCATTCGGTTTACCAGGCGCATCGCGGTGGTCTTGCCGCACCCCGAGGGGCCGACCAGCACGCAGATCTCACCCGCCGGTACGGTCAGCGATAAGCTCTCAACCGCCGCCGATTTAGCACCCGGATGTCGCGACGATCTACCATCCGAATAGCGCTTGGTCGCGTTTTGAAACTCAAGCGGGGCTGCGGCCCCGCTTGCCACGGTACTGGTCACAGGTTTTGTCTCCCGGTCCGGCCTAGCACAAGTACCGCTTGGTGAATCAACGCCGACAGCCCAGCTCGCCCGGGGCGCGCGCGAACGATGGGATGCTGACAAACGCGCCCGCGGTGCCCAGGACCAGCTTGGCATGCTGCAGGATCAGCGACAGCAGCTGGTGCCAGCTTGTCGCTAGAGATGAGGAGAATCTGATTTGCCGCTGGACGATCCGGTGTGACTGATCATTTTGTGTAGCCCGGCTCGACGAGCACCACCAGGCCCTGCCCCCGGGTGCTGGCATCGCGGTCCTCCAACGGCTCCCCTGACCCGTCCCCCCCGGGCCATCGGCGGTTATTTTACCTTTTGTTTCCGTGTACGCAACCATGCGCGCACTACGCGTACTTCTGGGCGTACCTTCTTTGGCGTACTTCTGGGCGTACCTCTGGACTTCAGCACGTGCCCACGCGAACACCGGCCGACCCAGCCCGACATGTCGCCTCCCACTGGCCTGGTCACACTGGGGGGAGCCTCTGGCACAGGTCCACCCACACTCTCAGTGCCTTCAGTCCTGCTAAGCCCGGTCCGGTCGGGTCGTCGGCGGTGGGGGTGAGCCACGCCAGATGGGCGGATCCGGACAGTTTTTCGATCAGCACCCGGCACAGGACCTCGGAGCCGTCGTGGCGGAGGACTGGCAATGCCTTCGGCGCCTGGCCGCTCGCGTCGCTGCGACTGACGGAAGTGCGCCGGACCACCGAGAAAGGTGCGGACCCTGCCGGTTACTGGCCCGAATAGCCACACCTAACCGTCTGGACTGCCTTCCTCCTTTTTGGGCGGCTTTTTGCGCCACCTGGGGGGAACCGACCCTTCTCCTCCTGGCGGCCCTTCTATTCGGGCTCGGCCTCATCGTTTGGGACTACGGATTTGGTGGTCTCTGGTACTTCCTAACCAACCTGGACGAGCCGGCAGTGGCCGACACGGGCCGCCCCGCGGGCGCTCGGGCGGCGCGTCGTCGTCGCCGTGCCGGCGCCTGGGGATCCCGCGGCCCGCAACGTGTTCGTAGAGGTTGGGGCGGCAGTAGGCGCAGGCCGGCCCCGCTCTCGGGCCGTCCTGCCTATCTCCGGGACTTGGGCACACTCTTGATCGCACTCAGGGGCGACAAGGGTCTGCGCGAGGCCGCCGCTCGCATAGGGGTTCCCAAATCCACATTGTGGCGCTGGGAGAACACCGGACGTGTTCCGTCCCGAAAGGCGCAACTTCTGGATGATGCATACGGGTGTGGTAGAGAATTCGTGGAAGCGGTCGTGCGACTACGGCAGCGGGTATGGAACCCGTATTACGGCGAAAACGCGGAGCCTCATCACGCGCACAGGTGGCCGGCGGAGTATTCCGGGCAGGTGTGGATCTGGGTGCGTCCAGCCTCGGCTCACGTCGGACGGGTTCATGACATCCGAATTCGATGGGGACCCTGGCGGCAGAACGTCACGAGGGCGCTTGGTCGCGAGGGACTCACCCTCTTGACGGGAAAGGGGAAAGACGACGTCGCGATTACCTGCGAGGTAATGCTTGATCAGACGGGCCTTGTTCTGTTCGGAACCGGCGGCGTCACGGATGGATTAACGGAGGATGTCCGCGACGGTTGGGTGCGGTAGCACGCTCACAAAACAATCTCGGGCACCTGAGGACCGAATTATAGTGGCAGCGATGGCGTCGGGCCGTGGGGATTTGGGGCGGCGTGAGGGTTTGGCATTCCTGACTTCCTGCTTGCCCCCGGAGATCTTGCAACGCCCCGCAAATCACGGAGGCTAAGGTGCTTGCTCGATTTGGGTGACCACCTTGCCCCACAGCAATTCAAAGAACTCTTCGTATGACCCCGCGCCTTGGCCACCGCCCCGCGCGTAACCGTTTAGGTCGCTGACCCGTACTACAGGTGCGGCACGATCCTTATCATATTCGGGCGTCGCCCAGCCATTGAATGAACTGGCGCTGCCGAGGTTGCGAGAGCCTTCACTCCATGTGATCTTGTCGTCACCGAGACCACTTCCTTTATGAATGTCAAGGCCAGCGATCGTCCTTCCGCTCCGCTCGACGCGGATGATCAGGTGATCCTGCGGACAGCGCACGGTGCAGACGAGCCCTTGCTCGGAGAGCTGCTGTCCCGCTTGACGGAATCTGTCCGACAGGAGGTCGAAGACACGATCGCGCTCTGCATACTTGCTCCAGGTCGTCGGCGTGATCTTCGGCATGCGGAACTGCAACGCCTGCTCGATTACCTCACCAACGGGAGTGGGAGCCTGTCCGGCATCGCGGGCACTGCCAATCTTGCGCACCAGCTCGTCCGCCAGGGCTTCGGGCGAATAGTCCTCCGCGCGCAGGTAGTGAACGTGCGGATGCAGCAGGTCGACCGGAACGGTGGTGTTGCCCATCAACACTGGCAAGATGTAACCATCGCCTTGCTTGACGGCCGTCATCATGGCGGACGAGAACTCGTCCATTGGGATCGGCCTACTCAGGTACTCGTTCGAAATGAACGGCACGAAGAAGCGCGTCCGTGAGCTGTAGACGGTCCGCTGCTGGCGGATGAAGTTGCCGCCCCACCAGTCGTTGTTCTTGTCGCGGTCGTAGAAGACAACGAGGCCGCGCTGCTTGCACGCCGCGACCACGCGCTCGACGTAGTCACGCTGCTCCCCGGCGAACGACACCGCGATGTCGTACTGCTTGTCCTCCATGCCTCCAGTCTCCACCGCGGGTCCGACGTCCCAGCTGCTTGTGAAGGGGCCGGCCGCTGACGTCTGCCGGGGCGCCCCGCATTCGGCGCCTACGCTGACGGCGAGAGAGAAGCCGTGATGTGCGTCCGGAGACTCTCGTCTCGAACCGAGCGCAGCCAGTTCTGCACGTCGTGATGGGCTCGTCCGGCGCATCTCCGGATCAAGGCACCTGGTCGGCCGCCGATGTCCGCGGCCGTTCGGCTTCGGTTGGACGGGAGCCGTCGAGCCGAGGGGTGGCTCACCGAGCAGGCCGCGTGGGATAGTACAGATCTTCGCCTGGAAGGTGGACGTGACGAGAGACGCCTCACGTAGCCCACGGCGCCTCTCGGGCTCGGGTCGGTTGATCCGTTACACGGTTTGCAGCCCGTCCAGCATGACGTCGAGCAGATGGTTGGTCTGGGCGCCCGAGACGTGTTCGGTGTCTAGGCGCCAGAGAAGCTGACCAGCAAGAGCACGTCATCGGCGCGTACGTCTGAGCGGAAAACTCCTTCGCTTTTCCGGCCTGGAGGAGTGTTCGGACGGCTCGGAGAGCCGTCGGAGCGCCGCGGCTTTGTCGGCGACATCTACGTGATCGGCGGGGCTGCGGTGGCGCTGACGCTCGATGCGCGCTGAGACGCGCTTCGCCCTACTGCTGCTCGGATTTGGCGATGTCGTACGGACTGCGCTGGGAAGCGCGATTGTGAGGCGGGAAGCGGTGGCCGCCCGGCTCACCGTGCGCATTACGCAGCGCTTCACCCTCGCCGGATCTGGCCGAGGGGGGGCCGGACCACGTCCGCTCTTCCAACCCGTGTCGCGACGGGCGCGGCGGCCTGTCGCTGTCGGCCGGGTCAGGTCTGCCGGTGAACGAAGTCGGCCATTCCGGGGACGGTGAAAGCGATCTGACCGTATTCGGGTGCGTAGACGAGGCCCTTGCCGATCAGGCTGGCGCGGATGGGCCCGAGGTTGGATTGGGTGCGGTCCAGCCGTGTTGCGACGTCGGGAGTACGTGCTGGGCCGACGCCGTCGGCGGCCATGGCTGCGAGGTAGAGCCGTTCGGTGGGCGTGGCTCTGTCCCACCGTGAGCGAAAGAAGCCACCGTCGAGGATGGCCCGGCCCAGAGTGATGCCGTTCTCGGCGTCATGGGCGGTGATGCCCGGCCCGGCGGCAACCTGCCAACAGGCGGAGCCATACTCCTGCAGGAAGTACGGGTAACCGTTGGCTGCGTCTACCACGGTGGTGACCGCGTCCGGTTCCCAGGAAGCTCCACTGTCGGCGGCGGGTTCGGTGACCGCACGGGCGGCAGTATCGGCGTCGAGTCGGCCGAGCGGCCGGTAGTCGAAGAGCCGCTCGGAGTAAGACTTGGCCTCCGCTAGCCGGCCGGGCAGGCTCGGCAGGCCGGCACCGACGATCACGAACGGAACACCGCGCTGCCCGGCGGCGTGGGCGGCCGCAGCCACCGCCGCCAGGGTGCGTTTGTCGAGCTCCTGTAGTTCGTCGACCATCACGGCGACACCGATGCCGAGTTCGCGAGCTCGGCGGCCGACATCGACGGCCAGGGCGGCGAAGTCGACCTCGAGGTCGCCACTGCCAGCTGCGTCGAGGTCGATGTTGACCCCGATCTGACCAGTCGGGTCGACGGTCAGAGAGAACGCCTTCACGCTCGCCAGCGCCCGCGTCGTAGCGGTACCGATCTTGCGACCCAGTCCGCGACGCAGCCCGGCCGACAGTTGCTGCGCGACGGTGGCCAGGAACGGCCGCGCTCCGTCGCTGCGGACTTCCATCCCGACGGTGATCCACCCCGCCTCCTGGGCGGAGTCAGCCAGCTCGTTGAGTAGGACCGTCTTGCCGACGCCCCGCAGACCGGTGAGCATGAGACCCCGCACGGGTCGGTCCAGCGTGGCGCGCTGGAGTACCGCGTCGAACGCGGCGCGCTCACCATCGCGGCCGGCGAGGACCGCAGGGCGCAGCCCGGCGCCCGGAGAGTACGGGTTCGTGACGGCGTCCACGCCCGCAAGTGTAGCGACATCTATCCACCTCTATGCTGTCACTAGAGTGGCCTAGATCTGGTCAGACGTAGCGTCGGGTCGCGGAGAGTGTGGTCCTCGGCCGATGAGACGCGGCGGGTCACGCACCTGATTTGAGCGCCGGATTTCGTGCCCGCTACGTGCCCGTAGCAACGGCGCGGAGGGGGCATCAGGGGTGACGAGCGGTGAGTCGCACCCCTGTTTGACCTTCACGTTTGCGAATCGGGGCAGGTCCGGACCCTCCCAGAGTTGATCTTGAAAACAAGTAAAGTCAGGCTGCGTTCGCGGTGGGTTTGCGGCGGCGCGACACGGTGCGTGTGGCGGTTGCGAGCTGGTCGGCGATGTCGCGGATGGACTTGCCGCGTTCGGTGAGGCGGTGGACGACTTCGGTTTGCTCGGCGGGGGTGAGGTCGCCCAGGAGGACGCCGTCGCCGGCAACGGCGCGTTCGACGGCGATCTCGTCTAGGTGGGGCTTGGCTTGGGCGCTAGGGGTTGCCGGGTCGGGGCGGGGGCGCCGGTCGGTCTCGATGTCGTCCCAGGCGAGGGGAGGGGCCCAGCGGTGGCTGGCGGCATGGGTGCGGGCCGACTCGGCCGCGTGGCGTTGCGCCGGGGTGGCGCGTGGAGGTTGGGTGTCCCACAGCCGGTCGTAGAGGTCGCGGACGTGCCGGGCGGAGCGCTCGGTGACGGCCGTCGTGCAGGTCAGGGTGCGGCGCAGGTCCGCGGGGGTTCGGCCGAGCCGGTGGGCGAGCGTGTCGGGCGGCCAGCCGATGGCGACGAGCGCTTGCAGCCGCCGGCGGGCCCCGGTGGCGTCGACGTGGCAGTGCGGTGCACGGTTGGCTGGGGTTGGTTCGATCGCCAACAGCCGGACGGCGAGGTCCGTCCGGATCCGCCGGATCGGGGGCCGGTTGCCGCTACGGACGACCGTCCCGGCGATCTCGCGAATGTGGGTTGCGGAAGTTCCCGACAGGCGCGCGATCTGCGCGTAGCCGACGTGCGCGCGACGTAGCTGCCCGAGGTGGGCGCGGACGTCGCCGGCGTCGACGAGCGGGCCGGGACGCCCGAGTGCCCGCCCGCGGGCGGCGGTGCGGCCGGCGGCGGTGTTGGCGGCGGTGCAGGGGTTGCAGCGGCACCGGTCTTTGACATAGGCAGCGCGCTGCCCGTGCCGGTGGGGCTGACCGGAGTGGGCGCAGTCGCGCGTCGGCCGGCCGCGCGCACGTTCGGCGCGGCGTGCCGCGACCTGGGCGGGCCGAAACCTCCGGTCGGGTGCCGAGCCGGCCCGTCGGGGGAGCCGGACACGATGGCTGCGCACGGCCGCCCTGCTGGTCCGGGGGGCGGTCATCCCGCTCACCCCCGAACCCCGCACCCACGTGCAGCGTAAGTACCCCAGAGGTGTACTACACTAATGGTGTAGTACACTGGTTGCGTACGGTGCGTCCCGTGAGTGAGCGTCAGCCGCAGATCGTGGCCATGGCCGAGTTGATCGACATGCTGGGGGTGAGCAAGTCGTGGGTGGTCAGGCTGGTGAAGCAGCCCGGCTTTCCGCAGCCGGTGGAGCGTTTGCGGGTGGGGCAGATCTGGTCGTATGCGGACATCGCCGACTGGGCCGAACGCACCGGCCGGACCGTGCACCGCATCCCCGCCCGGTGACTGGGTCCTGCACGCCGGGTGGCCCGGCGCCCGGCGTCCGGCGCTCCGGAAGTTGCAGGGCTCGTGATGCACGGTGTCTCCCGGTGCCAGAGGGGGTCTTCACCGGGATAGGGCGCTGTCGTGGGCCTTGTGGTGACATGCGGCGCGCACCAAGTTTCGGACTTACTCATTCGCCCAGCGCCAGCGCCAGCCGGCCCGCGTCAGTACCCCGTGCCACCTTCAGGCGCCCCGAAGATCAGTGGCAAGGAGTGCGACCGTAATGACGATGGCTCGGGCGTCGGTGAGCCGGCAGCGGGTGTCGGCGGGTGCCGTAGCGCCCGGGAGTCACTTGGGGGCGTGCCGGGCGGTGGCGTCGCTGCCGGCAATGGTCGGCAGCCTGGGGCTGTTGCTGGTGACCTTCGGGTGGACGGGCCGGTGGGAAGGACTTGTACTGGTGGGCTGGCTGGCCTCGGGCGCGGCCGTGTTCACCCGGGCCGGGGAACGGTTCGCGGTGGCGGTCGGGTTGGGGTTCCGGCGGCCGAGCTCGGCCCAGTGGGCTGTGCTCACGAAGCCGTGGGACAGCGCGCTGGACCGGGCGGGCATCGCCCGCGAAGCGGTCGACCTGTACGTGGCACCCGGCGCCGAAGTGAACGCCTACACGGCCGGTCGCCGCAGCATCGCGGTCACCAGCGGCGCCCTAAACGAACTTCTGGCGCGGCGACTGAGCAACTTGGACATCGAGGTTGTCCTCGTTCATGAGTTCGGACATTATGCGACCGGAGCAGCCGGGCCCACGCTGATCTCGACCTGGCTGGCCCTGCCATGGCGGCTCACGTCCCGGGCGGTGCTAGGCCTGGGACTGGCCACGGTCGGCCGGCGGCAGCCGATCCGGCTGCTCGGCCTCGTCGTCGGTACTGCGGTCATCCGCGCCGTCGTACAGGCCATCATCGCGGGTCAGGTGGCGGTCGCGGTCCTGCTTTCCACCTTGGCGGTCTGCTCGGTGCTGTGTCCACTTGCCGATGCCTGGATCAGCCGCCGAAGCGAGTACGCCGCGGACCGGTTCGCCACCCAACAGGGCGCCGGACCGCAACTGGCCACTGCTCTGACCCGGCTGGATCGAGTTCGGCGCCGCCAGAGCTGGACGCAGGTCGCGCTGAACCGGCACCCGAACACCGGGCACCGTATTGCTGCGATCGAACGCCTCCAAGCCAGGTCAAGTCAGCGCTGATGCGGTCCGCGCCGGCTCCAGGCTGGCCCGGAGGCGATCGACGACTTCGTGAAGGGCCGCGTACGCCGCGACGATCGCGGCAGGAGAGGGGGGTGGAGCGATGTCGACGAGGCAGATACCTTCACCGGCGAACACGACCGGTCGCCGTCGGGCTACGAGATCGCCTGGTAGCCAGTCCGGCAGCCTACGGTCTCGTGCAACGTCGTTCGCGGACATCCGCTGATGCGAGAGAACCCTTCTGCGGCAAGAGATTGTTCGTCCGCGCACGTTCGCGAATCTCGACAGGACGGACTGGCAGTGTGGGGGTCAGGGGTTCGAGTCCCCTCAGCTCCACCCCTCTTGACCTGCGGAAACGTCAATCCCAAGATCACCTGTCGGCTTGGCCGGTGCAGTTTTGGTTGCAATTGGGGCGACTGGCTGAGCAGGACGGCCGCCATCCGCTCTGCCGCTTCGCGGGCGAGCGCGGGCATGACGTGGGAGTAGATGTCGGTTGTCGTGCGCATCTGGGAGTGACCGAGAAGCTCCATGACAACCCGCGGATGCACCCCTGCGGACTAGCAGCAGGGTCGCGGCGGTGTGCCGTCCGTCGTGCAGGCGGACGTGGCGGACTCCGGCGGATACAAGCAGCTGGGTCCAGTTGTCGTAGTCGACCTTCTTGTCGATGGGACCCGACGTCCTCGACGAGCGACGCCTGGATCGCGTTCCTGACGGCGTCGTCGCCTTGCAGGAGGCCCTTTTCGGCGCATGTCAGGCAACGCCCGCGCTCGCGCTGTCGCCGCGCTGCCACGCCGCAACACTGAAGCGCGATAGATCGCCACACAACACGTGCAATAGGACTTCGCCGTAATCACGCACGTGGTCGGACACGAGCTTGTCCAGCGCCGGGTCAGCCGAACGGACGTGTGCAACGAACTGCTCGGCAAGCATCGGCACCACGTTCATCCTGGCCCGGCAGGGCGTCGTGTAGCGCCGCTTCTCAGCGGTCGATTAAGGTGTCTACCCGCCCGCCGTCGCGCTGCGCAGCCGCCTGACTTCGGAGAGCAAACGCGGGATGTCCGCCCGGGCAGATGCGATGAAGGTTGCGTTCTGGTCCCAACGCTCGTCCTCCCTGGTCTCCGGCGTGCCACGGCGCGGGGCTGTCTCATTAGAACGAAGCTCAAAAGGCTGTCCGATCGCGAGTTGATTGCGGCCGAAGCGAAGGCTGAACGGGTAGTCCACGACGATCTGGGCGGTCCCTAGACCACGGCATCGCGGGTGCCTCGAAGCGGTCTTCCAGGTCCACGAAGGGACCATCCTCAGCCATCGGCGCATCCTCGCATCCCGGCGGCAGGTCGATAGCGCAGCATCGCCGCGAGGAACATCACTCATCGGAATGGGTTGCGTCGATAGGTCTCGGGAAGAGGCTCTTTCGCGTTGGCTGCCGCCTCCACCACCCTGCGACGCCATTCGCCTAGTAGCGCCAGGAGGTCCGCGAGAGGCATTTCCTGGCCGAGTTCGTCCTCCTCATTGAAGTCGTAGGACGCGACGATCCGGTCGCCACGAACGGATAGACGCGTGATGTTGCCGCCTGTAAAGGGTCGGTCATCGCGGCGGTCATGAGCGGCCACGGTTCCGTGTTCAGCGTGGTCGATCCAGTATGTGGATGGGCCGTTGCCAGGCACACCGCGGGGGGGCAGGGAGGAAATGCTGTCGTCCAGCGCGTCCTGGAATAGCCGCCAGTTACCCACGAGATGCGCATCGACCTGCCCATCCTCCCGGGCCGAGAACGTCACGTCCACGATGCTGACCCTTCCCGACTTCCCAGTCGCTATCGACGGATTTCCGTGCGCGAGAGGCGCTTATGGACTGGGACTCACCGGTCGTCGAGGACGCAGATGCCGCGCTCCTGCGCGCAGTAGCCGCACATCACGAAGACCGAGTTGGTAGGCCGTCCGCACTGTGGACAGCTCTTGCCAGCAAGCGTTGTCCCGAACTCCTCGGGATGGTCTGCGCATAGCGGCATCGACTCGTTGCGCATGTCTGCAGGATGACACTTATCGGGTCGCGCGGCACCTCTTAGCGGTTTACCGAGTCGGTAGACGTCGAGTTCCAGGTCCGCAGGGAGAGCACCGAGTCTGCGCAGTGGTCGGGGCGTGAGCGAGAGGCCGCCCTGGCCGTTGTCTCGGTCGACGAAGCAGAACCAGTCCATCGGCAAACCCTCTTCATGCAGGGCATTGAGCAGGCGAGCGACCGGCTCGACCCGGTCCAGCAGCTGTGCCAGGTGCGCGCCGAGCGGCTCACTTTCGGGCATCGTGCTTGTAAGGGACCACTGTGCGGCCTCCCACGACCTACGGTTGCGCGGGTTCACCTCGCCAACTTCGTGACTGTTGTCAGGAGCCATGCCCAAGCGTTCGGTGACGGAAGCTGCAGTCATCGAACCGGGGAAGACTCGAAGCGTTGCCCGAGCACGAGTCACTGAGTTACACGAACCAGCTGCGCGATTTCGCCGCGTCCGCGAAGCAGGAGGGGCTGTCGTTCAATCTCTACGTCCGTGGTGGGGGCCAACCCGACGGTGCCGTCTGGGCCGCTTTGGGACGCTGTGTCGAGAACATCCACCTGATGTATCGTAGTACGGAACCCGCCGCATTGTCCCACCGTGCGGCGAAGTATCAGTCTCGGTGTCAAGCAATGCGCGTCACGATCGCGGGACGTCGACGGCGGGCTACCCGGCTGCGCGGCTTCGGGCGCAGTCCGTTCCACCTCGGTCTCCGAGTTGGCTCAGGGGTCTCTAAGCCGGTCAGGCGTTCGCGGCGAGCCCCGTGGACCACGGGGCCCAGTCCTGCGTCTCATCGAGGACCGTCTCGACCGGCTCGGGCAGGTTCACGGTGCGATCCGGGCAGCGGCACGTGTCTCGGCCGCAGTCGCCACAAGGAGAAACGGGTTAATCCATTCGTTCAGCGTGGCCCGGCTCGATGACCGGGTGATGACATCCACATGACGATCGTGGTGCGGCCGCAGGCGCATGCCTGACGGGTGTCCCGCGCAGGACACGCCCCGCCAGAGGCAACATTGCGAGCACCGCCGCGCGTGCCTCGGCCGCCGTGGGCTGCGTGAGCGCCGGCCGAACTCGCGACTGCAAATGACGTCGGTCAGTGCAGCGACATTGCCTGGGATCCGTCGTTACCGGCCTACTGCGCGCGGCTCGTCTGCTGGGCGCGGGCCGATGAGCGTCGTCATCTAAGGCAGCCGCCCGTATATCGTCGGGGCCCGCGAGGATGGTTTCTGTTCCCGAAGGATCGGGGCACCCCTGCTTGGAGGGAGGGCAGCATGTGGTGAGGGGTCAGGGTCAGGTCTCCATGCTCGGTGCCCGGACGTTGATGGCGACGACGGCGAAGGCGGCGACCAAGAACAGTGCGGCGGCCACGAACGCGTGAGTCGCACCGGTGGTGAACGCGTGCTGTACCTGTTGCCCGGGCGTGGTGCCGGCGAGGTGGCTGGCGTGCTTGCTGGCTGATCCGAACACTGTGACCAGGATGGCGACGCCGAGGGTGCCACCCAGTTGCTGGGTCACGTTGACCAGGCCCGAGGCTGCTCCGGCGTCCTTGGCGGGGACCCCGTCGATCGCCGCAGAGGTCAACGGGACGAAGGAAAGACCATTGCCGCAGGCGAAGAAGAGCAGGCTGGTGATGACGGCAACGTACGAGGAGGTCGGGGTCAGATGGCTGGCCAGCAGGAAGCCGATGATTCCGAGGCCGACGCCGACCAGCATCAGCACCTTGCCGTGCACCCGGTGGACTAGGACGCGACTGGTGGTCTGTGACACGACGAACACGGTGATGGGCAGGGGGAGGAACGCGAATCCGGTCTGGAGAGCGCTGTAGCCGAGTACGTTTTGCAGGAACTGGGTCAGGAAAAAGAACAGCCCGAACATGCCCGCGAACAGAAGACCGCGCGCGACGTTGGCGGAGGTCCTGCTCCGGTCAGTGAGCAACCGCAGCGGCGTGATCGGCTCCTCTGCGTGCAACTCGGTGACGATAAACATCGTGATGAGGGCTGCCCCCGCGATGAACGCACCGATGGTGATGCGGCCACTCCACCCGTTGCTGGCTGCCCGGACGAAGCCGTAGACCAGCGAGCCCATCCCGAGGGTCGAGAACAGCGCGCCGGTGAGATCGAACCTGCCGGTTTGCCGCTGGGTCTCAGGAAGCACTGCGCGACCGACCGCGATGACGGCAGCGCCGATCGGGACGTTGACGAACATCACCCAGCGCCACGATGCCCATTGCGTGAGCACCCCGCCCATGATCAGCCCAAGTGCCCCACCGCCGACCGAGACCGCAGTAAACAGCCCGATGGCGCGCATCCGTTCCCGGGGCTCGCGAAACATCGTGGTCAGCAGGGCCAGGGAGGAGGGGGCGGCGAATGCAGCACCGATGCCCTGCAGCGCGCGTGCCCCAAGCAGCACCCCGCCGGTGGGGGCGAAGCCCCCGAGCAGGGACGCGGCAGCGAACAGCGCGATGCCGGCGACGAACGTACGGCGTCGGCCGAGCAGGTCGCCGGCGCGGGCACCCAGCAGCAGCAGTCCGCCGAAGGTGAGGGTGTAGGCGTTGAGCACCCAGGACAGTCCCGACGGCGAGAATCGCAAGGCGACCTGCATCTGGGGCAGCGCCACGTTCACGATCGTGGCGTCCAAGACCACCATCAACTGGCAGGACAGGATGACGCCGAGTACCAGGCTCGCCTGGCTGATGCGGCCGGGCGGCCGGGCATGGCCGGCGACGGTGTCGGGGGCACGGGTGGTGTGGACGGACATTGTGCGGTGCGCCTCTCGGACGTAGTCTGAAGCAGAAGCGGAAGCAACCTCCGCCTACTATACGGAGGCCCCTTCCGGTTATGCAAGTGGTGTCGACTGGGTGACGTCGTCCAAGGGGAAAGGCGGGAGGCGGAGCGTGAGCGCTGAGGTCTCCGCGCCGCGCCCGATGCGCGCTGATGCGCGCCGCAACTACGTCCGATTGGTCGAGGCCGCCCGCGAGGTGTTCAGCGCCCGGGGTAGTGAGGCGTCCATCGAAGAGATTGCGAAGAGGGCCGACGTCGGCGTCGGGACCCTCTACCGGCACTTCCCCCGTCGCATCGACCTCGTCGAGGCCGTCTACCGCGAGGACGTCGACGGCCTGGTCACCTTGGCAGACCAGGTCAGCGACCAGCTTGAGCCGTGGGATGCCCTCGTCGCCTGGCTCGAGGGCTTCGTCCGTTACGCGCAGACCAAGCGCACGTGTCTCACCGAGCTGCACGAGGCCTTCGAGAAGAACCCCGCTCTCGCCCTGACCTCACGGGAGAAGATGCGCGGCGCCGCCGGCACCGTTCTCGTGCGCGCCCAGCAGGCCGGCTCAGCCCGTAGCGACCTCGACGCAGCGGATCTCATGCAGCTCGTCGGCGGCATGTGCATGGCTCGCAACGCGACCCTTTCACAAAACCAGCGGCTGCTGACCCTCGTGCTCGACGGCATCGGGGCCCAAAACCGCAGGGCGTGACCGGCGGAGGCGAAGAGCGTCAGGCTAGAGGGCTTGAGCCGCGCCACCCCAGCACCGACGCTGCCTTACGTAGCTACGCGGCCCGAACAGACCAGCTCTGCACCGAACCGACGTCGGCGAGTCTCTTCGTCAATGGAAGCCACGCCTCGTGGTCGCCAATCGCCGTCAACAGTCAACAACTCGCGTCACCGGACCCGTCACGGCGCAACCTGCGCGGCTTCGGCTCGTCAACGATTCGTGGCCCACACGCAGACCAGCCAAGGTCAGGCGTTCGCGGCGAGTCCAGTTGACCACGGAGTCCAGTCCAGTTCTTCGTCCAGGATCGACTCGACCGAGTCCTGCGGCCCCGCCGCCGCGTCATCCGGGCAACGGCACGTGTAGCGGCTGCATTCGCGACAGGGGTACACCAGTTCGTCCATTCGTTCAGCTTGCCTGCGGTCCATGACCGCGTGATGACAACGGCATGACGGTTGCGCTACCTCAATTCGATCGTTGTCGTTACCGGAACGATCTGCCACGGCTGCTGACTCTGACCGCGTGCGGCGGGCCCCCGGTCAATCGGCCCCACGTGCCGGGTCGAGGCCATCCGCGGTGGCTTCGATCCCTCACGCGGTGACAGGCAAGGAAACGCGGGGCGCAGGACGAGGTGCGCGACGCCATCGAGGAATTGGCTTCGGCGACTCAACCAGCCTCGACGCAGGCGTGGAGCATGCCGGCCTTCGTCGCAGGGACATCAGCGGCAAAGGAGTCGACTTGGTGGGCACGGGCGGGTGAGGCGAGAGCCTTACGAGGGCGGCTCCGAGCCATGGTGCTGGTAGCGGTCGGCCACGACGAACGCGACCTCCGCGAGCCGTCCGTCCGGCGGGAGCGGGTCGCAGCGGGCCACCGACGAGTTCGGTCGCGCCGGCGGACGTCTAGTCGCCTACGGCGGTGGAAATGACCGGGTTGCTGGCTGGCTGCAGCCAGCGCAGCACCGATATGAGGTTTGCCTGAGGGAGGCTGATGCACCCGGCGGTGGCTCCGCCGGTAGCGACGTGCAGGAATATGGCGCTGCCGTTTCCGGGGATGCGCGCGGTGTTGTAGGCGATCACCGCGCCATACGCGTAGGGCGTGGGGTTGTGCATCGGCTCGGGACTGGCCCCTGCGTTCAGGCGCCCGACAACCCATTGGTTGTAGTGCGGTGAGGATGGGTCATCGTCCCAGTAGTCGTCGTTGTGCACGGGTCGCCACCGCGAGGCCACGCCCGGGTCAGGTTGGACGCCGAACATGTAGTCGAACCCGAACTGACCGCTAGGGGTGCGCCCGTCCCCTTCCCGCTTGATACCAGGCGGGGCGGTTCCGTTATAGCCGAGCCGAGCTGGCCACGGGCCGAAGGCCGGGACCCAATGCGCGGTTCTACCGATGCGGGTCCAGGCCGTCAGGGTGCCGCTGGTGGCGCCGTAGGTGGGTGAACGTTCCACGACTACCTGCGAAGTGCTCGCGGGCACCCCAGCTAGCACTGCCGGGGTGATCGGCGCCGCGCTGGGCTGTTTGACTCGGGCCGGTGGCTGGGACAGCGGCGGGTCTGCCGGCGTCGTGGTGGCGGCCATCCGTGTTGTCGTGCTGCTCGGCCCCGGTCCCTGCCCGGCCGGGAGCCGGGGGGACGGGACGTACCCGCGGGTGGGGTCGACGGCGCTCGGGGCGATCGGCCGCCGCACCGTGATGTTGACCGGCGCGGGCGACGATGGTGCGGCCCCTGGGTATGCCGCCGTGCCGCACCCGGCCATCGCCGCTGCCAGGAGCGGTGTCGTGATGACTCTCGCCGCGTGAACCAGTGGGTTTCCGCAGCGTGAGGGCCGCCGGGGGTTCATCGGCCGTTTACGGAGAAGTGCTGGTAATCCGGCGTTGACCAGACCCCGCCCCACTCCCAGCCGACGGCGGCGAACGCCGATACTGCCCCAGTTTCCACCATGCCACGGCGCAGGTGAAGCCGGTCGCGGTAGTCGGCTCCTGAGGGCGGGATCACCCGCGAGCCGCCCACGTAGGGGTTCTCGACGTCGTTGACGTCAACGGCCTCACCGTAGGCATGCTCCGACCAGGACGGTGGCCCGCTGGCCACCGCCGGTCGGCAGTTGAAGGCCGAGGTGTTGCCGGCCGCGGCGCTCCGGTCATCGGAGCCGCCGAAGGCTGCCACTGGGATGACCGAACGGACCGGAAACCGCTCGGCGAGCAACCGGTTGAACACGGCCTGAAGCGCTGGGACCGCTTCGACGTTGACGACCAGCGTGCCGGTGGCCACGACCCCGTCGAAGCCGAGGTAGCGAACGGTCAGGTCCCTCAGGCGGTCTGGTGCTACCGGGCAGCCAGGGCGCCAGGATAATCCGAGTTCGGTTGCGGTCACCGGTGCCACGTCACCGACGGCTGCTGCTGGGGTACTAGCTGACGGCGGACGCCTCGCCGGCAGAGGCGTCGAACTCCGAGTCGGGGGCACCGTCGAACTCCGAGTCGGTTCGGTCTGACTCGGCATTGCCGCAGTAGGAGGATAGGCCGCCACGCTGATGCCAGGTATGGCCGGCGCGGCGCCCCGATGCGCGGCGCTGCTCGCGCAGGCAACCAACACCAGCATGGCAGACAGCGGCACCACGGCGCCAAGACGCGGGACGTAACCATGCCGTGCCTCGGCGCGGCGAGTCTTCGTGGCTATCCTCATTCCACCCAGGTTAGGTGCAGCCCGCCGCCGGGACGCGCCGTCGGTCGGGTTTCACCGGGTGGAGGAGGCCAGGCACCCTCGTCCTTCCTGTTGTGAAGGATGCGCCAGCCGGCCGAGTGAAGCCATCGCGTGTTCGCTGTCGCGGTTGGAGCCACGGGTCTCATGCGACATCCGCGGGGCCGTCGGGACCGCAGTTTCCGGTCGCCGCAACATCCCGGCGATGCGAGACGGCGGGAACCTGGATCTGTTCGGGAACGCCGGCCCGGCGTGGAGCAGCCGCACCGCAGGCGCCGACGCTCTGGACCCCCCGCCCGGCTGCTTCCCGGGCGGTACCTGCACTCCGCGGACGGCCGCTACCAGTTGCCTCAACAGGCTGACGGCCACCGCGTCCTCGACGGCGGCGGGAGCGCCCTGTGGGCGAGCGTCACCGCCAACTCGCCCAGCAGCGGCGTTGTCCGGCAAACGGCGGACGATAAGCTGGTTCGCTACGACGTCAACGCCAGCCCACGTGGGCCGGGCGGACGCCGACCCACGTCTTGTCGTCCGTCAGGGTTCGCCGGTCTGCCGGTCGGCCTCGACGCGCTGCCAAGCCTTGCGGGCGGCGATCAGGACTGGGTCCCATACCGGGGAGAACGGGGGTGCATAGGAAAGGTCAGTGTTGAGCAGGTCCTCGACCGTGGTGTTATGCCACAGCGCCATCGCGAGGACGTCGATGCGTTTGGCTGCGCCTTCCTCTCCGACGATCTGGGCGCCGAGCAGCCGGCCGGTGCCGCGTTCGGCAATAAGTTTGGTGCGGATCGGTTTTGCCCCCGGGTAGTAGCCGGCGCGGGTGGTGGAGTCGACCGCAACGCTCAGCGTGTCGAATCCGATAGCCCGGGCCTCTTCCTCGCCCAGGCCGGTCCGCCCCACCTGCACGTCGCAGATCTTGGTAACCGCCGTGCCCAGAACCCCGGGGAAGGTTGCGTAACCGCCCCCGATGTTGATCCCGGCGGTGCGGCCCTCCTTGTTCGCATGCGTGCCCAGCGCAATGGTCACCGACTGCCGGGAAACCCGGTGGAACTTCTCCGCGCAGTCACCGGCGGCCCATATCCCCGCGATGCTCGTTCGCAAGCGTCGGTCTACCGCAATCCCGCCAGCCGGCCCAAGCGGGACCCCCGCCGCCTCGGCCAGCTCGGTGTTGGGCCGCACGCCAAGTCCGAGAACCACCAAGTCGGTGGGGACAGTGGTCTGGTCGGTGACGACCGCCCGGACCCGGCCCGCTTCAGTCTCGAAGCCCGACACGGTCTCGCCGAGCCGCAGGGTCATCCCGACGCGGTGCATAGCCTCGACCAGCATCCCGCCCATGTCCGGGTCCAGTGTGGCCATTGGTGTGGGGGCCCGTTCGATAACGGTCACCGCAATCCCCCACGAGCACAATGCCTCTGCTAGTTCTAGTCCGACATATCCGGCCCCGACTATTGCCGCTCGCCGAGGCGGGTCCCGCTCGAGGCCGGCACGGATAGTGAGCCCATCATCGAGGGTCTGCACCCCGAAGATCCCGGCGGCGTCGACGCCGGGGAGTTCCGGACGGATCGGGATCGCCCCGGTGGCGATCATCAGCTGGTCGAAGCCTTCCCACCCCTCCGTGCCGCCGCCCCGATCGCGGACGCGTACCGCCCGCCGATTGGTGTCGATGGCGGTGACCTCGTGTCGCAGCCGAGCGTCGATTGCGTGATCACGACGGAACTGCTCCGGGGTACGGGCGATCAGGGCATCCACGTCCGCGACGTCACGGCCGATGAAATAGGGGATCCCGCAGGCCGAGTAGGAGGTGTAGTTGCCGCGGTCGAACGCGACGATCTCCAACTCCTGCGGGCCGCGCAGCCGTCTCGCCGCCGACGCGGCGCTCATCCCCGCCGCGTCCGCCCCGATAACGATCAGTCGCTCGGGCGTCATCGCGCCCCAAGCAGGGTGCCTCGCGGCGGTGCGCGCATCTCAATCTCCCGGGCGACTCCTGCGCGGCGTCGATCCGCCGCGAGGCACCAAGACAACCACGGCTCGCATGAAGGCCCCATCTCGCGATCGATGACGAGACTGTGACATCGCGCGCGGCGGTGGGTGGCCTGGTCATTGGCTCCGACGACGGCCATCTCTAGGACATCGGCAGCTAGCGTGCCGGATGTATGAGATCACCCTCGCCGAGAGCTGCGCCTATCAGGTGCCGATCTTGGAATTCCGCGGCACCCCGACCGGTATAGGCGTGACCAAGGTCCCTCCGAACCGGCATCCTGCCGCAGATCAACACCGGCATGGCCGGCACGGTGGCCGGCGTCGGGCAGGTCGGCGCAGGGCTGGTGACGCCGCCCCCGGAATGCTTCATCGCCGCCCTCGACGCGCTCGCGGACGCCGCACCCCCGCTGGGCGGCCCCGCGTACGAGCGGCGACCGTGACCTGGAGCGGGGATGATCGGCAACGCCTTTCCGGCTTCCACGCTGGCAGGGTCGTCGCCAGCGCGTCGGGTACGGCCCCGCCGACGAACCGCACGATCGCCGGTGCGGCGGCCATCGCGAACCCACCGATCCCAGCGGTCTCGGTGATGGCTGAGTCGCCGATGTCCGGGTTCGCGTCGTCCAGCCCAAATGAGCCGAGGAACAGTCCGTCGGCGAGCAGCGCCGGGCCGGTGAACCAACTGTCGCCGGTGCCAGCGGTCTGGATGCCGAAGTCGGTGCCGTGGCGTTCCACGGTAGTCAACGTAGCGAGAGCGGCGGCAGGGGACTGACTCGTGCCGCGACGGGGAAGGGTGCGGCCATGACCGAAACACCGGACAAGATCACGCCCGCAACCGGCCGCGGCGATACCTCCGCCGCCGGCGAGGGGATCAGCGACGACGACATGACCCGGGAGGTAGCCGAGCAGACGGCGTCCGATCTCGACGCGCAAGACGTGTTCGAGCGAGAGGCGGACGGAGCCACATCCGAGACGGAGGCCGCCAAGGCCCCGGGCGACGAGTTGCGCTGACGCATCGGTGCCGGGCGCCATCGCCCGGCTGCGCTGGAAGGCTGATCAGGCGCCGCTCATTCAGACATCAGCATGTGGCGCAGCAGCAGTAGCTGGGTGATTGCCAGGGGCTCACTGCGTTCCCCCGTCCCCGCATCACCGAGTTCCCCGGGAAGCGGCAGGTGTAGTTCGAGTTCCTCCCAGATGGCTTGTTCGAGTGGGGCGATCTCGTCCCTGGGAACGTATCCGTGGACGTGGAGGGCGTCGACCGGTCGTCCGTCCTGATCTCTTAGCATCTTCAGGTGCATAGCCCTGCTGTGCGTGTTGGCGAGCAACACCGACAGGTCGGGATGACGAATGGTCGGGCGCAGAATTAGTTCGGCCGAGAGCGGGGTGCCGGGCTGATCTCGTCCGGGAATAGGGCCGAACCGCACGATTATGTCGGCGTGCTCACGTTGCGGTCGGATGTGTTCGGCGGACTCCGGTTCCCGGCGTGAAAGCTCGGCGCGTACCTGCGCCTCGTCGTAGCCGCGCTTAGCCGTATCCCTCGCGAGCTTCCAGGCGACCCGGATGTCTTCTGGCGGGTCCAGGTAGACCGCGACGTCAAAGCACGCCCGTAGGAGTTTGTTATGCAAGGGGAGTAGTCCCTCGATGATGACGAACTCTCGCGGCTCTATGAGTTCGGGTCGCACGAGCTGCCCGCTGCTGTGATCGTAAACTGGCTTGAGAATCGGTTGACCGGTCGCGAGCAACTGCAGGTGCTGAGCCATGATGTCCACGTAGTTGCAGTCCGGGTGCAACGGGGTGAACGGCAGGCCCTTTCGTTCCTCGCGGTCATAGCGGTGGTAGTCGTCAACGCACACCGCCGTCACGCGCTCCTTCCCGAGCGCGCGAACAAGTCCCTTGGTGAGAGTGGTCTTTCCGGCCGCGCTGTCACCGGCGATGGCCAGCATCACCGGCCGGCTGCTTGGCATTCCCGCGCGCTTGAGACGGAGTTCTTTGTCGGGCATGTTTGCGAACCCCCTCTCCCTGCGCCCGGGACTTCGAACCTGCCAGGCGGCGACGTCCCGACGCTAGCGGCTGGGGCGCTGCTGCATGTCCCCCATGAAGGGGGTCATCCGGGGGAGTTAGCCGTACAGTCCGCTCGTGCCGTCACGGCCGGTCAGGCTGCTGCTGGTGGATGACCAGGAGGTCGTGCGCCAGGGTCTGGCCGCCATGCTCGCCCGGCACGCGCCGCGCATCCGGATCGTCGGTGAGGCCGAGGACGCCGAGCAGGCTGAGCGCCTTGCACTGAACCTGCAACCCGACGTCGTTCTCTGCGATGTCCGGCTGGGCGGCGCCAGCGGGCTAGACCTGTGCGAGCGGCTCTCGGGCCGCCTTCCGGCCGTCCGCGTGGTCATGCTGAGCGTCTACGACGAGCCCCAGTATCTCTACCAGGCCCTTCGCGCCGGCGCCGCCGGCTACCTGCTCAAGCAGGTGCGAGGCGCGGAACTCGCCAGCCAGCTCGAGCGCGCCGCCGCGGGGGAGGTGGTCATCGATGCCGCGCTCGCTGGCCGGGTGGCGTTACACGCCGCCCGCCTTGAGAGCGGGGAGTTCTGGCCCGGCGCGGGGATGGGGCTGACGCAACGGGAAAGTGAGGTGCTGGCCTTGATCGTGGCCGGCCTGTCGAATCGGGCCGTCGCCGGCAAGCTGGTCCTCGGCGAGGAGACCGTCAAAACACACCTGCGCGGGCTCTACCGCAAGCTCGAGGTCAAGGACCGCGCTGGCGCGGTCACCGTGGCGCTGCGCGAGGGCCTGTTCCGGTGACCGACCTCGCTGCAGGGGACGTGCCGGATGAACGCCTCGGTTGGGAGCTGCTCAGGCAGGTGGTCGACCTCACGGTGGAGGTCGGCGACGTTCGGTTGCTCGCCAGTGAGGTCGCCGAACTGGTCCGCCGGGCGACCGGCGTTGACGTGGTGTTCGTGTTTGTCCTGGACGACGACGGCCGGCTGCTCACCCTGACCGGCGCAACGAGCCCCTTCGATACGGCTGTCGGGACGGTGCACCTGCCGTTGGGGGAGGGCGTCAGCGGCTGGGTGGCCAGCCGCCGCACCCCCGTGGTTCTCTCCGACGGGAAGCGGGATGACGCCCGCTGGCGTAGCTTCCCCCAGCTGCGCGGGGAGGACTACGCGTCCATGGCCTCGGTGCCGCTGGACACTTCCGGCGGTGAGGTGGTCGGGGTGCTGAACGTGCACACCGTGCAACGGCGGGAGTGGAACGCCAGGGACCTCGCCTTGCTCCGGTCCACCGCGCGGCTGGTCGCCGGGGCGGTGCACACGGCGCGGCTGATGCGTCATCTGGACTTGCAGCGGCAGGAGCAGCAGGCGTTGTCCGGGCGTCTGGTGGACGCGGAGGAGCAAGAACGGGCCCGGCTCGCCGGGGAACTTCACGACGGAGTGGCGCAGCGGATCGCCGCCCTGTCCTTTCACCTCTCGGCGGCGCAGGAGGCGCTCCCCCACGACCCCATTGCAGCGGGCAATGAGCTCCGGCGTGCGGCCCAGTTGGTGGATCTGACCGCCGCTGAGACTCGGGCCGCTGTCCGTGCGTTGCGGCCGCCCTTGCTCGACGACCTTGGTCTCGCGGCCGGCCTCCACGCGCTCGCGCGAGACGTCGCCGGACTGGAGATTGATGTTGCGGTGGAGGCCCTGCCGCTGAGCCCGGTTCAGGAGACCGCGCTCTATCGCATCGCGCAGGAGGCACTGCACAACGTCGTCAAGCACGCCGGAGCACGCCGGGTTCGGCTGCGCCTGTGGCGTGATCGGGACAGGGCGATTCTGGAGATCAGGGACGACGGATCCGGTGGGGTGCCGCACCTACCTGGCACCAGTCACGGCCTGACGAGCATGCGGGATCGCGCCTGTTTGATCGGAGCTACTCTCGATGTGGCCGGGCGGCCGGGGCAGGGGACCCGGGTACGGGTGGCTGTTTCGATCTGAGGCGGCCCGATCAGGCCGCCAAAACGGCGGAGTTGGCGCGGACCCTTTCATCAAGGGCGGCCTGTCCGGCCTGCCACCGCGCTGGGTCACCGGCCCAGGCCTGCAGAGCCGGACCGACCAGGGCACGGCCGAACGAGAACGTCACCTGCCACGGCGTCGGCTGCGCGGCGATCGCCGCGAGGTGGGCGGTGGCAGCCTCCGGCGGCTGGCCGCCGGAGAGGAAGGCGATACCTGGCACGGCCTCGGGAACGGTGTCGCGCAACACCCGGATGGTGGTTGCGCAGACCTCGTCGACCGACGGCTGCCGGGTGCACATTGTGCCGGCCAGCAGCATACTGGGTTTGAGGACCATGCCGGCAAGGTCCACTCCTTGGGTACGCAGCGAGGTGAACAGCGTGTCCAGCAGGCGGGCCGTTGCCTGTGCGCAGCGCTCGATGCCGTGGTCGCCCTCCATCAGCAATTCAGGTTCGACGATCGGGACGAGGCCGGCCTCCTGGCTGAGCGCGGCGTAGCGCCCGAGCGCGTGTGCATTGACGACCACGGCACGGTCGCTTGGCAGCTGGTCGCCAAGGGCGAGGGCGGCTCGCCACTTGGCGAAGCGCGCGCCGGCGGCGGCGTAGTCGCTGAGCCGTTCACGAAGTCCGTCCAGGCCCTCTGTCACCGTCTCCCCGGGGGCAAAGGCGAGCGGTTTGGTGCCGGTGTCGACCTTGATCCCTGGAACGACCCCCGCGTCGGCGCAGGTCTGGGGGAAGCTGCGCCCGTCCGACAACGTCTGCCGGAAGGTTTCGTCGGCGAGGATGATCCCGTTGACCGACTCCGACAGGCCGGGGGTGGTCAGCAGCATCTCCCGGTAGTCGCGTCGGGCGATCGGCGTCGCTTCGACACCCACATCGCGTAACCGCGCAGACATCGTGCCGGGGCTTTCGTCTGCTGCCAGGATGCCCCGCGGGGCGGCAACCAGAGCCAGCGCGGCGCTGTGCAGTCGGTCGGTGCGCTCGTCGATCATTAGGCCTCCCTCATCCGGTCCGCAGGCTAGACGCGCCGCCGAGCCCGGCCTTCCCCCTGGGGGTGGAACCCGGGGGTGAGCAGCCCAGCCGTGTCAAGGGCGACGAAAATGGCCACTCGCCGCAGTGAGCAGGTGTTGTACGAACATTCGCGCCGTCGCCGTGGGTGCCGTTCGGGTCACTAGGTGCCACGGTCGGCTCAGCGGCAGGTTGGGTACCCGCACAACGCGCAGAGCGCCGTCGGCAAGCTGTGAATGCACCGCGTCTTCCGAGACGAGCGCGATCCCGAGACCGGCCACGGCGCCTGCGATCACTGCCCCGTTGCTGCCCATATGCAGAAGCGGAGGTCGCAGCTCTTGGGCTGCCAGCAGGGCCTCAAGGGTGCCCCTCGTTCCGGAGCCGAGCTCCCGAACCAGCCAGGTGTTCCGGGGAAGGTCGACCGGTAGATCGGGGGCGCCGACGGCGAGCAGCCTGTTCGGGCGAACGGCACGAGTGACCGCATCCTCCACCAGGGCTGGTGGCCGACCGGCGAGCACGATATCGGCCTCGTGCGCGGTGAATGTCGACCAGATGGCACGGCTATCGGCGACCTGAAGGTGCACGGTGACAGCGGGATGTTTGGCGCGAAACCCGGCCAGCAGGGCGGGCAGGACCTGCTCTGCTGCGGTCGTGACAGCGGCGACACGGACCGTTCCGAGTTCGGGGTCCGCGCCTCCGGTGGCGGCCGCGGACCCCTCGGCCAGCAGGCCCAGCACCCGCCGTGCATAGGGGGCGAAGGCGAGGCCGGCAGCCGAGCAGCGCACCCCACGGCCCTGACGTTGCAGCAACGTGACGCCCAGCTGCCGGTTAAGCGCTGTCACGGCGGCGGACACGGCGGACTCGGTGACAACGAGCTGCCGGGCAGCCTCGCGAACCGAGCCGCTGGAGGCGACCGCCAGGAAGCTGCGCAGCTGTGCGACGGTCACGGCTGGCACTGGTGATGTAGGCATTGCTTGATGTTCCTGCCTAAAGAGTTGATTGACCATCCCAACAGGACCGGCCATCGTCGACCAGGACCGGAGGAGGTCCCGATGACTGTGCAGGACATGTCGCAAAAGACGCCCGAAGCCACCCCCGAGCGCTGGGGAGCTGGCGTTATCCCATATGCCGAGATGGGTTACTGGGAACCTGACTACCAGCCGAAGGCGACGGACGTGCTGTGCGCCTTCCGGATCACCCCGCAGCCAGGCGTCCCCCCGGAGGAGGCCGGCGCGGCGGTCGCCGGCGAATCGTCAACCGCCACTTGGACCGTGGTGTGGACCGATCGACTAACGGCGCATGAGCACTTTCAGGCGAAGTGTTACCGGCTCGACCCGGTGCCCGGCCGCGACGACCAGTGGATCGCCTACATCGCCTACGAGATTGACCTGTTCGAGGAAGGTTCCATTGCCAACCTCACGTCTTCGATCATCGGCAACGTCTTCGGGTTCAAGGCCCTGAAGGCGCTGCGCTTGGAGGACATGCGCATACCGCCGATCTATACCAAGACCTTCCAGGGGCCGGCGCACGGCCTGGTGGTCGAGCGGGAGTTCCTCGGCAAGTTCGGCCGGCCACTGCTGGGTGCGACCACCAAGCCAAAGCTCGGCCTCTCGGCCCGTAACTACGGCCGGGTCGTCTACGAGGCTTGCCGCGGCGGCCTGGACTTCACCAAGGACGACGAAAACATCAACTCCCAACCCTTCATGCGTTGGCGGGATCGTTTTCTTTATTCGATGGAGGGCGTCAACCGTGCGCAGGCCGAGACCGGCGAGGTCAAGGGGCACTACCTGAACGTCACCGCGGCGACGATGGAGGCCATGTACGAACGGGCGGAGTTCGCCAGGGACCTCGGCAGCGTCATCGTCATGATCGACCTGACCGTCGGTTATACCGCGATCCAATCGATGGCGAACTGGTGCCGCGCAAATGGCGTGTTATTGCACCTGCACCGCGCCGGCCACGGCACCTACACCCGCCAGAAAGACCACGGCGTCTCGTTCCGGGTGATCGCGAAGTGGATGCGGCTGGCCGGAGTCGACCACATCCACGCCGGCACCGTCGTCGGCAAGTTGGAGGGCGACCCGATGAGCACGGCCGGCTTCTACGACACATTGCGCAAGGATCAGGTAGAGGTCGACCTCAGCAAGGGGCTGTACTTCGAGCAGGACTGGGCCCGCATGGCCCCGGTCATGCCGGTGGCATCCGGCGGCATCCACGCGGGCCAGATGCACCAGCTGCTGCACTACCTCGGCGACGATGTCATCTTGCAGTTCGGTGGCGGGACGATCGGCCATCCGATGGGCATCGCCGCAGGCGCGGAGGCCAACCGCGTTGCCCTCGAGGCAATGATCAAGGCGCGCAACGAGGGACGGGATTATCTGCGCGAGGGACGCGACATCCTGAAGGCCGCGGCGAAGCACAGTCCCGCGCTGGACGCCGCCCTCGCGCTCTGGGGGGACATCACCTTCGACTACACGTCGACGGACAGTCCCGACGTCGTCGCGACGCCGTCGGTCTAACGGGAGACGAAACCATGCGGATCACTCAAGGAATGTTCTCCTACCTGCCCGACCTCACCGATGAGGAGATCGGGCTGCAGGTCCAGTACGCCCTGAACAACGGCTGGCCGCTGTCCATCGAGAGAACCGACGACCCACATCCACGCAATACCTACTGGGAGATGTGCGGGCTGCCGATGTTCGACCTGGCCGACGCCGCAGGTGTCGTTGCGGAGGTGAACGCCGCCCGGGAGGCGCATCCGGATGACTACATCCGGGTCAATGCCTACGATGCGAGCCTGGGTCGGCAGACCGTCGCGATGTCGTTCATCGTCCAGCGACCCACCTTCGAACCGGGCTTCCGCCTGGTGCGGCAGGAGGCAAGTGACCGGCGGATCCGCTACACCACCCATGCCTATGCCACCGATCGCCCAAGCGGGCGGAGGTACAGCGAGCAGTGACTGGGCCGGCACCGGAAGCTCAACCGAAACCACCGCGTCAAGGCTTCGGCGCTCCCCCCGGGCGGTCGATGGCCGTCACGGAGGCTCACGATGCGCCACCCCCGCAGCTCGAGGACGACGCCAGGCTCGACCTCGCGCAAGAGCGGACGAAGGCGGGGGTCGACGAGGTCCTCCGCGAGCTCGACGACGAACTGGTCGGGCTGGTCCCGATCAAGCAACGGATTGCCGAGATTGCCGCATTACTGCTCGTGGACCGCGCCCGCCAACGATTCGGCGTGGCGTCGAGTCCCCCCAATCTGCACATGAGCTTTACCGGGAGCCCCGGAACTGGCAAGACCACCGTCGCGCTGCGGATGGCCGCGTTGCTGCACCGTTTGGGTTACCTGCGACGCGGCCATCTCGTCGCCGCCAGTCGAGATGACTTGGTGGGGCAGTACGTCGGCCACACGGCCCCCAAGACCAAAGAGGTCGTGCAGCGGGCGATGGGCGGCGTGCTGTTCATCGACGAGGCGTACTACCTGTTCCGGCCGGAGAACGAGCGCGACTATGGCCAGGAATCCATCGAGATCCTGCTGCAGGTCATGGAGAACGACCGTGACGACCTTGTCGTCGTGCTGGCCGGATACGCCGACCGCATGGACGTCTTTTTTCGGTCCAATCCGGGGATGAGCTCACGGGTCGGTCACCACCTCGACTTTCCTGACTACCAGGTGGATGAGTTGATCGACATTGCCGGCCTCCTACTGGCCAAGCAGAACTACCGCCTCACCGCCGAGGCCGAGCCAGTGGTGCGTGACTACCTCACCCGGCGCAAGGAACAGCCGCACTTCGCCAACGCGCGCAGTGTCCGAAACGCTCTGGAGCGTGCTCGGCTGCGCCAGGCCCGTCGCCTCGTCGACCGCGTCGGTGACGTCACCAAGGAGGATCTCGTCACCCTCATGCCGGAGGACTTCCTGGCCAGCCGGGTGTTCCGGCAGGGCGCCGACCAGGGTTCGGTCCCCGCCGAGCCGGCCTCGCAATGATCGGGTCGTGAGCAATCCGGCGAGCCGCTGGGATGCACTTACCGGCGGGGAACGAGGGGTCGCATACGCCGCCCGGTTCGCCGAGCTCGCCGCCACCGGCGTCGACGTCCACGGTGAGGCGGCCATGGTTGCCGGGTTAGTGCCGCCCGGGGCGCGGGTGCTGGATGCCGGGTGCGGCACCGGCCGGGTGGCGATCCGTCTGGCGCAGCTTGGTTACGACTGTCTTGGCGTGGACGCCGACGCCTCGATGCTGGCCCAAGCGCGCCGGCTCGCCCCCGAGTTGCCCTGGCTGCTCGCGGATCTGGCGGCGCTGGAGGCTGTGGGCGGGCAGCTTGCCATCCCGTTCGACCTGGTCGTCGCGGCCGGCAACGTCGTGCCACTGCTTGCGGCCGGAACCGGAAAGACGGTCCTGGCTGCCCTCGCCGGCCGGCTGCGGGTCGGCGGTCTGGTGGTCGCGGGTTTCGGCCTTGACCCGGCGCACCTGCCGCTATCCGACGCACCGGTCGATCTGCCAACATATGACAGCTGGTGTGCCTGCGCCGGGCTCGAGCCGGCCGGGCGCTTCGCGGGATGGGACGGCGCCCCGTACCGGGACGGAGGGTATGCCGTGAGCCTGCACCGCCGCATCGGTGCGTGAAGTGTTTCGTCGCGGTGGTATGTCCTAAGCACGGTCACGGCTCGCGCAAGCCGGTGAAGAGGCGACGAAGGACCGGGTCGAGCCAACTGGTGGGTGCTGGCGTCGTTGCGGCGCCTGCAGGCCGCGGTCGGGCTTGCCGAGGGCTCGCGGCAAACATTCGACGAGCTCGGCGCGGGAACTTGACCAAGGGGGCACGTCGCCCGCTAGCCTTCGGCGGTACAGCGTCCGAAGAGAGCCTCTACGTCGAATGAGGATCCTTTGATGAGCGATCAGCCCGGCGCAGCACCCGGCTACCCCTCCATGCCGGCCGAGCCGCCGCCCAGCCCGGTCGCCCGCGGTCCGGCTCCCTCGACGGTCAGCAGCGCCACGCTTCTGATGTTGATCAGGGCGGGGCTCGGTGTCCTTGGCATCATCGTGGTGCTGGCGACCAAGAACACCCTTAAGCAGGAGATCTTCAAGAAAAATCCCACCGTCGACGCCGCCCGGCTGGACACGCTGCTGAACGCTGCCGTCGTGATCGGCGTCGTGGTCGGCCTCGTTTTCATCGTGCTCTACGTTCTGCTCGCCTTTCAGGTTCGCAAGGGAAAGAACTGGGCCCGCATCGTCACCTGGGTGATCGCCGGACTAGGCATTCTGAGCGAACTGGGGTCCCTGGCTCAGCCTGAACCGGCCCTCAGCCGGGCCGTGACGCTCCTCAGCGCGGTCCTCGATATCGCGATCATCGTGTTGCTGGTCCAACGCACCAGCAATCAGTACTTCCGCAGCCCATCGCCCTAGTACGACGCTTGTCGTACTAGGGGCCTCTCGTACTAGGGCAGCGTGCCGCGCGAGGTTCCTGCCAGCAGGTTCCTCCCCGCGCGGCGCCAGGCGGGGGAGCGGCTCGGTCGAGGGCTGCTACCAAACGCTCGAGTACAGCGTCCTGGGTGGCGAAATGCTGCCGGGTCTGCTGCGCTTAATGGAGTACCTCCTCGGCGTCCCCGTAGGTGTCGCCAGCCCCGAAGTGGCTACCAGCGCCCCCATGAAAGGACCAATTGTCGCGATGTCATACTCGTATTTGACCCACCTCGAGTGCGCCCGTTGCTCGCGCACCTATGCCGCCGACATCGTGCAAAATCTTTGTAAATGTGGCAATCCCCTGCTTGCCCGCTATGACCTCCCGACCCTGAGAACCCAGCTGCTCAAAGCTGATGTGGCTTCCCGTCAGCCCTCTCTCTGGCGCTATCACGAGCTCCTTCCGGTTCGGAGCGAGCAGAACGTGGTCTCCCTGGGTGAAGGGATGACGCCGTTGTTACCCTTGGCTCGCATCGGTGCCTCGATGGGCCTACCCAAGTTGCTCGTGAAGGACGAGGGGCTGATCCCGACCGGCACCTTCAAGGCCCGTGGGGCGTCAGTGGGTGTCTCACGGGCAGCCGAGCTGGGGGTCCGCAACATCGCGATGCCGACAAACGGCAACGCCGGCGCCGCATGGGCCACCTATGCGGCACGTGCCGGGCTGGGCAGCCTGATCGTCATGCCCCAGGACGCGCCCGCTATCACCCAGGTTGAATGTGCCGTGGCCGGCGCCGAGCTCTACCTGGTACGCGGCCTCATCGGGGATGCCGGCCAGATGGTCGGCCAGGCCGTTGCCGCGGCGAACGGGCGTTACTTCGACGCATCTACGCTCAAGGAGCCCTACCGGCTGGAGGGCAAGAAGACCATGGGCCTTGAGCTGGCCGAACAGCTGGGCTGGCGATGCCCGGACGTGATCCTCTACCCGACTGGCGGCGGGGTCGGGCTGATCGGCATCCACAAGGCGCTCAAGGAACTCCAGCAGATGGGTTGGATCCGCTCGGAGCTACCCCGTCTGGTTGCCGTGCAGGCCAGCGGATGTGCCCCGATAGTCCGCGCCTTCGAACAAGGCCACCACTCGGCGCAACCGTGGCCGGACGCTCGGACCGCAGCGTTCGGGATCACGGTGCCCAAGGCGTTGGGTGACTTTCTCATCCTCGACGCCCTCTATGAGACCAAGGGGACGGCAGTCGCGGTGGACGACGCTGACCTGCTGGCCGAGCAGGGCCAGTGCGCCCGCTCGGAGGGCGTGTTCATGTGCCCGGAGGGGGCGGCGACCCTTGCCGCGGCTCGCCAGCTTCGCCGCAGCGGCTGGCTCGACGAAAACGACGAGGTCATCGTTCTCAACACTGGTACGGGCCTGATCTACCCCGAAACGGTCCCGGTCGCGGCACCTACGCTGGAGGTAGGGGATCATCTTCGGGTGTCAGAGGAACCGCACCGACGCAGTGGCAGAGAGTAGGAACAGCCGTGACCGACTTGCGCAGTGAAACCGCCAGGGCCCGCGGGGTCGAGGTCCGCTCCATCGATTACGTCCCCCTCCGTGAGCGGCACGGCCGGCTCTCCGACCTGGGTCCGTTGTGGTTCATGAGCAACGCGCAGATCGCCACCCTCGCCGTCGGCCTTATCAGCATCACCAGCGGGGGAAACGTGTTGTGGTCACTGGTCGCGATCGTGGCCGGCGCCCTGTTGGGGACCCTCTTCATGGCCTTCCACTCGGCGCAGGGTCCGCAGCTGGGCCTGCCTCAGATGATCCAGTCGCGCCCGCAATTCGGGTACCTGGGGGCCCTACTGGTGTGGCTGTTCGCCTACATCCAGTACGCCGGGTTCAACGTCTTCAACACGGCGCTGGCCAGCCAGTCGCTGAGCATGACGATCCACGGCGGCGACAACCTGTGGATCGTGGTGGTGACCATTGTCGCGTTCGTGATCGCCCTGGTCGGCTACGACTTCATTCACCATTTCGAGCGTTACTTGGCCTATGCGTTCGTGGTGATCTTCGGCGTATTCACCATCGGCGCCCTCGCCACCCTGCACTTCCCGGCTGGCTCATTCGACGCCGGGGCTTTTCACTGGACGCCGTTCCTCGCGCAGTTCGGGGTCGTTGCCGGTTACCAGATCTCCTGGGCCATCTACGTCTCGGATTACTCCCGCTACCTGCCACCGGACGTCACCGTGCGCAAGACCTTCCAGTGGACCTACTGGGGTTCGGCGCTCGGCGCGATGTGGCTGATGTGCCTGGGCACGGTCCTCGCCGCTGCCATCAAAACTGGCGACACCTTCGACACGGTCGTCGCCATCAACGTCGCCGGCGACAAGGTTTTCAGCGGCTTCGGCGCGATCGTGCTCATCTTCTCGGCCATCGGCCTCATCTCGGTGACGGCGCTGAACATGTACGGGGGCTCGCTCACGTTGATTGGCGCGATCGACTCGTTCCGCAAGGTACGGCCGACCCTTTCGGTGCGCATCCTCACTATCGCGGTAACCGCCGCGTTTTCCCTGATCGGTGCCATTGCCGCCTCGAAGAACTTCCTTGGGAACTTCCAGAACTTCCTGCTGCTGGTGCTGTACCTGTTCATTCCGTGGACAGCGGTTAACCTCGTCGACTACTTCCTCGTCCGGCGTGGGCATTACGCGATCGCTGAGATCTTCAACCCCCACGGCATGTACGGGCGCTGGGGTTGGCGCGGGATCGCCGCCTACCTCGCCGGGTTCGCCGCGATGGTGCCATTTTTCTCTACCGGGTTGTACACCGGTCCGGTCGCGAAGGCACTGGGCGGGGCAGACATCTCGCTGTTCATCGGCCTACCCGTCGCGGCGATCCTGTACTACGTTTTCGGTCGCTCGATCGACGTCGCCGCCGAGACGCGCGTTGCCCAAGCCGCGGCCGCCGAACTGGAGACTGCGGCCGAGCGGCCCGCCAGCCTCGGCGCGTGATTTCCCTGCTGGCCAAAAGTATTCGCAGCCGGGAGGTTTCCTGCTGTGAGCTGGTGCAGCGCGCGCTGGAGCTCACCTCGGCGGCCAACAGCCGACTCGGGGCGGTCGTCGCCTCTCGCGCCGACCGTGCTGCCCGCGAGGCGGCCGAGCAGGATCGCCGGCTCGCGGCAGGGGAGGAGCCCGGCGCGCTGACCGGGATGCCGGTGCTGGTGAAGGACCTTGAGGACGTGGCCGGGATGAGGACAACGCGCGGTTCGTTGGTGTACGCGGACAGCCCGGCTGCCGAAACGGACGGCCTCGTCCCGGCGCGGCTACGTGCCGCCGGCGCGATCGTGATCGGCAAGACCAACGTGCCCGAATGTGCCTTTGAGGCCTACACGGCGAATCCGCTTTACGGCCCGACCCGCAATCCCTGGGATCTGCGATGGTCCCCAGGGGGTTCCAGTGGCGGCTCCGCGGCGGCGATGGCTGCCGGCATGGTGCCGGTAGCGACGGCCACCGATGGCGGCGGCTCCGCCCGCATTCCGGCGGCGTTCTGCGGGCTGGTGGGTCTCAAGCCGACCAACGGCATAGTCGGCCGCTCGCCGATCCCCTCCTGGATGGATCTGTCCACCGACGGCCTGATGGGGCACTCCGTGGCCGACGTCGCCCTGTTGCTGGATGTCATTGCGGGCCCCGTTGCCGGTGACCCGAGCGCGTTGCCGCGGTGGGCGCCAGCACCCGAGCCCGGACCGGTTCGGCTGATGGGGGCACCCCGCACGGTGGATTGGGGCCCGTTGGACCCAGATCTGAGCGCAGCGTTCGAACTGGCGCTGCGGGCGCTGGAATCCGAGCTGGGTCTGGCTGTGGAGTTGCTCGAGCCCGCGCAGGTCACCCCGGCCGGAAATGCCGACGAAGACTGGTTCGTGCTGTGCTGTACCGAGCAGGCGCATCAGGTGGGGCGCAGCGTCCTGCAGGAGCAGGCGGGGCGGTTCGACCCGGTGTTCCTCGCCCACATGCGGCGCGGGCTGGCGACGCCGGTGGAGGTTTACCTCGCCGCACGGCGCCGACGCTTCGAGCACACCCGGGCTCTCGACTTGCTGCTGGGCGAAAACGGCGTTTTGGTCACGCCGACGCTGGCGATGGCAGCGCAGCACGCCGACGGCCGGATGATCGGGGCTGCCGAACCCGGCACGCCTGCGTACGCGCTGAACACCTGCCTGCAGAACATCACCGGGGCACCGGCCCTGTCGCTGCCCGCCGGGCTGTTGCCCAACGGGTTGCCCTTCGGTCTGCAATTCACCGGGCCGCGGTTCCGCGATGACCTGCTGCTCTCCTTGGCGGCCAGCTGGGAGCGGGTCCGGCCATGGCCGTGGTTCGCGCCGGGTTTCCCGCCCCTGGTGGCGCAGCCGTGACGAGGGACCGTGGTGGGGACCACAGGCCGGATTCCCCGGCCCGCGAAATCACCGATGGACACGTGGGCCCGGTCGACGCGAGCCTGGTTCCGAGGTTCGCCGGCCCGGCCACCTTCGCGAGGCTGCCGCGCCTTGACGAGGTCGGCGAGGCGGATATCGCCGTCGTGGGTGTGCCTTTCGATGCGGGGGTCAGCTACCGCCCGGGGGCCCGCTTCGGGCCCGCGCACGTACGCGAGTCCTCCCGGCTGCTTCGGCCCTACAACCCCGCACTGAACCTCATGCCGTTCGGTCGCCAGCAAGTCGCCGACGCGGGGGACATCGCCGCCAATCCGTTCTCCATCGACGAGGCCGTTGGCCAGATCGAGCGGGGAGCCGATGCCCTGCTGGAGCGGGCCGGCCGGCTGTTGACCATCGGGGGCGACCACACCGTCGCGTTGCCGCTGCTGCGCTCAATGGCGCGACGACACGGCCCCGTCGCGGTCGTGCATTTCGACGCCCACCTCGACACGTGGGACACCTACTTCGGAGCGGCCTACACCCATGGAACCCCCTTCCGTCGGGCCTCGGAGGAGGGACTTCTCGACCGGTCCGGCTGCATGCACGTCGGCATCCGCGGACCGCTTTACGCGGCAAGCGACCTCGCCGACGACGCGGCGCTCGGCTTTTCTATCGTCCACGCGCGCGAGATGGATGACCTGGGCTGGCGTGGTGTCGCCGAGCGCATCCGGGCCAGGGTGGCCGAGCGGCCGGTATACGTATCGGTCGACATCGACGTGCTCGATCCCGCGTTCGCGCCCGGCACCGGGACCCCCGAGTCAGGGGGCCTGTCGAGTCGTGAATTGCTGGCGATTCTGCGGTCGTTCGGCTCTCTTGGACTCGTCGGCGCCGACATCGTCGAAGTCGCGCCGGCGTATGACCACGCGCAGATCACCGGAATTGCTGCGTCGCACGTCGCCTACGAGTTGCTCTCGGCGATGGCGCCAACCTCGCTCCCGGGGTGAGCAGTCCGCTTCCTTACATCCGCCTTAACGTTCGCATTGCCGGCAGCCCATCGGAATGGGGGCATTCGAACGCGCATTGACATGAGCACCCCCCCTAATGCCGGAGATGAGATGCCGTGAGTGCCTGGATCCTCGCCCGCCTACGCCAAGGGGCTCACTTTGCCGTGTCCAGCCGTCGTCCGGGCAGCCCGCCGCCCGAGCGCAAGCCGACGCCGATCGGGCCGCCGCCACCGGGGTGGCGGCGGTTTCTGCTCCCGGTAGGGCTGGTCTTCAGCGCCGCCCTGCTGTTCCTGCCTCGCTTCGGCGCTCCCACATCGACGCCGCTTGATTACAGCGCGTTCCTCGCCAAGGTGGACGGCGGCCAGGTGAGCAAGGTGGGCATCAACGCGCAGGGAGCCGTCACTGGCACCTTCACCAACGGCAAGACGTTCACCTCCGGAATCCCCACCGCCATCACCCCGTCGAACCTCGCCGGGGAATTGCGGGACCATCACGTCCAGATTGCGGCGAGCGCCACCCACTCCTCGCTGGGTAGCTCGCTCCTGGGCCTGCTGCCCCTGTTGCTGCTTGTCGGTTTTTTCATCTACACCGGGCGGCGCGCACGCCGTCAACTGTCCGGAGCCCTCGGCGGTGGCGGGATCATGGGCTTCGGACGGTCCCGCGCGAAGGTCATCGACGTGGAGCGGCCGACCACCCGGTTCGCCGACGTCGCTGGCTACGAAGGGGCCAAGCAGGAGATCAACGAGGTGGTGGATTTCCTCAAATCTCCGCAGCGCTACCGCGACGCCGGGGCCGTCGGTCCACGCGGCGTGCTGATGGTCGGTGCGCCGGGTACGGGCAAGACCCTGCTGGCGCGGGCCGTCGCCGGGGAGGCCGACGTGCCGTTCCTCGCGGTCACCGGATCGAGCTTCGTCGAGGTGTTCGTTGGCATCGGCGCCTCCCGGGTACGCGACCTGTTCGCGGACGCCCGCAAGCGGGGGCCCTCGATCATCTTCATCGACGAAATCGATGCGATCGGGCAGCGCAGGGGCACCGGTCTCGGCGGCAACGACGAACGTGAGCAGACCTTGAACCAGCTGCTGGCTGAGATGGACGGCTTCGACGAGAATCACGACGTCGTCGTGCTCGCCGCGACCAACCGCCCGGAAACCCTGGATCCGGCTCTGTTACGCCCAGGCCGGTTCGACCGGCAGGTGACGGTGCCGCTTCCTACCCAGCGCGAGCGGGCCGCCATCTTGGCTGTGCACGCCCGCAACAAGAAGATCGGGGTGGATGCCAGCTTCGACGTGGTCTCCCGGGGTACCCCCGGCTTCTCCGGCGCGGAACTGGCGAACCTGCTTAACGAGGCCGCGATCGTCGCGGTCCGCGCCGGCCGCTCCACCATCAGCGCCGAGGACCTCGCGGATGCCCGCGATCGGCTGCTGATTGGGCGCCGGGACGGTTCCAACGTGCTGCTGCCCGAGGAGAAGCACGCCGTGGCCGTCCACGAGGCCGGCCATGCCCTGGTCGCGGCGCTGTCCGAACATGCAGACCCGGTCGCCAAGGTCACCATCTTGCCGGCGGGGATGGCGCTCGGGGTCACCGAGCAGCTGCCCCTGACGGAGCGTCATCTCTACAGCGAGGGTTACCTGACCGACAGCCTTGCTGTCCGCCTCGGTGGACGGGCGGCGGAGCTGATCGTGTTCGGCGAGGGCTCCACCGGCGCGTCGAACGATCTGGCCGGGGCGACCGACCTCGCCACGCGCATGGTGCAGGAGTTCGGGTTGAGCCCCGAACTGGGACCGGTGAGCTACGCAACCGGAGCGCCGCAGTTCCTCGGCGCCCAGCCACTGACCCAGCGGGTGTACTCAGAGCAAACTCAGCGCGTGGTTGACCTGGAGGTCAGCCGCCTGCTGCGGGAAGCCGAGGGCCGCGCTCTGTACCTGCTGCGCGGTCATGCGCCGGCGCTCACGCGACTGACCGACGACCTGCTCGAACACGAAACCATCGACGGCGATGTGGTCACCGACGCGATCACCAACACACCGCACGCGCAACGCCGGCCAGCCGACCGCACCCGGCCAGGGGCGGCCTCGGCCACCTAACAGTCTTCTCGGTGATAGCTTCGGCGTTCGGCGTGTTCTGCTCCAGCCCCCGGCAGCGCGGCATCCTTGCCGAACGGAACACGGGAGAAATGGGCACTGGCACGTCTGGGTCTTTCCGGTCGCAGCTGACCGCGGGCGAGGATGTCATCGATCCCGCTACGTGGGCCGGCTCGGTGCCGCAGGCGGGCGGCGTCGCACCCCGGGTGCGGGTCGGGCGCCGCAGGTGGTTCAACCTGCTCTGGTTACTCCCGATCGGTCTGGTCGTCTTGATTGCCTCGGTGGCCGCCGCCAAGGGCTTGCGAAATATGATGTCCGTGCAGCGGTTCATCGCGACATATCCCGGCACGGTTGTGCCGCCCGGTGCGGCGCGTCGGCCCGGCCTGCCCATCTGGGTGGCAGTCCAGCACTTTTTCAACCTGTTCCTTTTGATCTTCATCATCCGGTCAGGCATCCAGATTCTTAGCGACCATCCCCGGTTGTATTGGACCAGGCACTGCACTCCTGGCCGGGACTGGTTCCGCGTTCAGAAGCCGGTGCCGCCCGATGCGCTCTGGACGGCGAAAAGGGATTCGATCAGCTTGCCCGGCCAGGTAGGTCTGCCCGGGATCCGGCATTCGATCGGGCTGGCCCGCTGGTGGCATCTGGGTACAAACACATTGTGGCTGCTCAACGGTCTGGTGTTTTATCTGTTGCTGTTTTCGACCGGGCAGTGGCAACGGGTGGTGCCGACCAGCTGGGAGGTTTTTCCCAACGCACTGTCGGTGCTGATTCAATACCTGTCGCTGAACTGGCCGACTGAGTCCGGCTGGGTCGCCTACAACGGCCTGCAGCTGATCGCTTACTTCGTCACAGTTTTCGTGGCCGCCCCGCTCGCCTTCCTCACCGGCCTGGGCATGTCGCCAGCACTTTCTACCCGGTTCAAGCGGGTCAGCAAGCTGCTGAGCATTCAGAGCGCCCGCTCACTGCATTTCCTGGTGTTGTGTTGGTTCCTGCTTTTCATCGTCATGCACGTCACGTTCGTGTTCACGACCGGGCTGTTGCGCAACCTCAATCATATTTACGCCGGTCGAAACGACGGTGGCTGGCTTGGCTTCGGCGTCTTCGCAGCCTCGATGGTCGTAGTCATTGTCGGTTGGGTTGCCGCAACCCCGCTCACCCTGCGGCAGCCCCGCATGGTGCAGCGCGTCGGCTTCGCGCTGGTCGGCCCGGCGCAGCGATTGTTCGAGCACCTGGACGCGACCGCCGGGCAGTACACCGAGGCCGACATCTCGCCGTATTTTTGGCACAATGGCCAATACCCCGACTCGGCGGAATACACGGCGCTGCTGGACGGTAACTTCGCCGGCTATCGGCTTCGGGTCGAGGGCCTTGTGGACAACCCGGTTGATCTCGATTTGGCCGCGCTTCGGGCCCTCCCACATCACGAGCAGATCACCCAGCACTTCTGCATACAGGGCTGGTCGGGTATCGCCAAATGGGGCGGGGTGTCGATGCGCACCATCGTCGACCTGGTCAAGCCGCAGCCGGGGGCGAACTGGGTCGTGTTCTACTCGCTGGGTGACGGCCCGGACAAAGGCGCCTACTACGACGCGCACCCCATCGAGCAGATGAGCTATCACCTGACGATGTTGGCCTTCGACATGAACGGACTGCCGCTCTCGTTCGGTCATGGCGCCCCGCTGCGGCTGCGAAACGAAACCCAGCTCGGCTTCAAGCAGGTAAAATGGATCAAGGGTATCGAGTTTGTCGCCGACTTCTCACGCATCGGCGGGGGGTACGGAGGCTACAACCAGGACCACGAGTTCTTCGGCTACCGACAATCCCTCTAACCGGACCGCCCCTGGTCACCGCTTACTCGCTCAATAGGACAACGCCAAAGGAGAGGCCCTGGAATGGAGAAGTCGTCGCTGACCGCCCTGGCACGAGAACAGCTCGGCCTGGCGCAAGGAGCGTCGAGCGGCCGCAGCTCCCACACCGTTTACGGCGGGCACGAGCATGCGCTGCGACAGACACTAATCGCGCTGGCCGCTGGCCGGATGCTCGACGAGCACGAGAACCCTGGGGAAGCGACCGTCCACGTCCTTTCGGGGCGGGTCCGGCTGGCCGCCGGCGATACGTCGTGGGAAGGCTCACCGGGGGATCTACTCATCGTTCCGCACGCGCGGCACACTCTCGAGGCCCTGCAGGCCGCCGCGGTGCTACTCACCGTCGTGAAGCATCGTTAACACCAAGTCACCGAATGAACGGAGCGCGTGATGGAGCTGGGAATGATCGGGCTAGGCCGGATGGGCGCGAACCTGGTTCGGCGGGTGAGCCGCTCCGGTCACAGTTGCGTGGTGTTCGACGTCGAATCCGCCGCCGTTAAGGCACTCGAAAAGGAGGGGGCAACCGGCGCTGCATCGCTGGCCGACTTCGTGACGAAGTTAGCCGCCCCCCGGGCCGTCTGGGTCATGGTCCCAGCCGGGGAGATCACCGAAAAGACAGTCAATGACCTGGCCGAACACCTGGAGCCGGGAGATGTGATCATCGACGGAGGAAACTCCTACTACCGTGACGACATCGCGCGCGCGGCGGCGGTCCGGGAAAAGGGGATCCACTACGTCGACGTTGGCACCAGCGGGGGGGTGTGGGGGCTTGAACGGGGCTACTGCCTGATGATCGGTGGCGAGGAGGAAGTAGTGCGGCGTCTTCAGCCAATCTTCCAGGCGATCGCCCCCGGGGTGGACGCGGCCGAGCGAACCCCTGGGCGCACTGGGGAACCCAGCCAAGCAGAACAGGGATATCTGCATTGCGGCCCGAACGGGGCCGGGCACTTCGTGAAGATGGTCCACAACGGGATCGAGTACGGGGCGATGGCCGCCTACGCCGAGGGCCTCAGCATCTTAAAGAATGCAAACGCGGGAGCCTTGAAGCGGGTCGCTGACGCCGAAACTGCCCCCATGGATCATCCCGAGTTTTACCGCTACGACCTCGACATGGCCTCCGTTGCGGAGGTGTGGCGACGTGGCAGCGTGATCGCCTCGTGGCTGTTGGACTTGACAGCGGCCGCGCTGGTCGAGGCCCCCGACCTGGCTGATTTCTCCGGGCGCGTGTCCGACTCCGGGGAAGGCCGCTGGACGGCGATCGCCGCGATCGAGGAGGGCGTGCCCTCACCGGTGTTGACCACGGCATTGTTCTCCCGGTTCGCCTCACGCGACCTTGACCAGTTCGCCAATCAGGTGCTTTCGGCCATGCGCAAGGGATTCGGCGGACACGCCGAGAAGCCGGCGGAATGAGCACCCCCAGGTCCCATGCGTCGTCTACGGCACCCCCTCGTGTCGCCATTCTGTTCGACATCGATGGGACATTGATCATCAGCGGGGGGGCCGGCGCGACATCGTGGCGGATGGCATTCGATGAGCTCTACGGAATCCCGGCCGATATTGGCGAGTTCACTGACACCGGCATGACAGACCCTGACGTTGGCCGGCAGACCTTCGTGGCGGTGCTGCACCGTCAACCGAGCCGCGTCGAGTTCGCCAAGCTGCTCGAGCGCCGGCTGCACTACCTCTATGAGGCGGTGGCCAACTCGGCGGATTACCGGGTCCTCGACGGGGTCGAGGCACTGCTGCCTGCCCTCCTCGATGAGGGATACCTGCTTGGCATCGTGACCGGCAATCTCGAGGCGGCTGCCCACATCAAGTTGCATCGCGCCAAGCTCAATAGGTTCTTCTCCTTCGGCGGCTACGGTTCGGATGCCACCGACCGGGGCGCGCTGACCAGGATCGCCCTGCAGCGCGCCGGCCTGGTCTACGGCGAAGCGCTGAGCCCGGACCAGTGCCTCGTCGTCGGAGACACCCCCCATGACGCGCAGGGGGCGCACGCGGCGGGCATCGCCTGCGTCGGGGTGGCCAGCCACCACTTCGACGTCGAACAGCTTCGAGCGGGTGGGGCGGACTTCGTCATCGGCTCGCTCAAGGAGCCGCTTCCCCTGTGAGCCGGGTCGTCGTGGTGATTGCCACACCGCTGGAGCCCGATCTGGTGGCGCTGATAGCCGCGGCGGATGACCGGGTTGAGGTCCGCTACCAGCCCGACCTGCTACCTCCGCTGCGCTTTGCCGGCGACCATCGTGGGACGGAGTCTTTTGGCCGCAGCCCGTCGCAGGAGACACGCTGGCGGGCAATGCTGGAGGAGGGCGACGTGCTGTTCGGCCTCCCCGGCGACTCGCCGAAGGGTTTGGCCGATGCCGTCCGGACCTGCCCCCGGCTGCGCTGGGTTCAGGCGACCGCGGGAGGTGCCGGCGAACAAGTGCGGGCCGCCGATCTGACTGCGGCAGAACTCAGCCGGGTGGTGATCACCCGCGCGGGTGGCGTGCATGCCGGCCCGCTCGCCGAGTTCGCGCTCCTCGGTCTGCTTGCCTTCACCAAGGGGCTCCCTCGGCTGCTCGCCGACAAGCAGAACCGCCGCTGGGACCACTATCCGGTGGCTGAGCTGGCCGGCGCAACCTTGCTGATCGTCGGCATGGGCACGGTCGGGGAGCAGGTGGCGAGGCTGGCGAAGGTGATGGGCATGCGCGTCGTCGCCGTCAACCGCACCGGCCGCACCGACTGCGCCTACGTCGATGAGGTGCGCGCCGCCACGTTTATGGCCGAGCTCCTCCCGGCAGCCACTGGCATCGTCGTCACGTTGCCACTGACCACCGAGACCCGCGGCATGATCGACGCGGCGGCGATCAGCCGCATGCGCACCGACGCCGTCCTGGTCAATGTGGGTCGCGGCGGCGTGGTCGACGAAGCGGCGCTCGTCTCCGCGCTTGAACAGGGCCACCTTAAGGGGGCAGCCCTCGACGTCTTCGCCACCGAGCCACTGCCGTCCGACAGTCCCCTGTGGACGCTCCCCAACGTGCTCATCAGCCCCCACACCGCGGGTCTGTCGTCGCGGGAGAACGAACGGATCGTGGCGCTTTTTATCGAGAACCTCCACCGCCGCCTCCGGGGGGTCGAGCTCGTCAGCCGCGTTCACCCCAGCCAGCTCGCCTAATCTGGATCTCCCCCATCAGAAGTGATCGGCACGACCGACGGCAGCGAGCACGTTGCTGTGATTACCACCTTGGAGGTGGCCATGACGAATGCCCCGTCCGGTGAGCAGTTCGAGATCACCCATGGTGACCAGCGGGCCACCCTCGTCGAGGTGGGGGGTGGCATCCGTGAGTACGAGGTGGGAGGGCGCCCCGCCCTTGATCCCTATCCCGTCGATGCCATCTGCGACGGTGCCCACGGAATGGTGCTCGTTCCGTGGCCCAATCGCCTCGCCGACGGGCGGTACCGGTTCGAGGGAGTCGACTACCAGGTGGCGCTGACCGAACCGGAGAAAGCCAACGCCATCCACGGCTTGCTGCGCTGGCGTTCCTGGCGCGCCGCGAAGCGCACGCCCAGCAGCATCGTGATGAGCACGAGGCTGCACCCGATGTTGGGATATCCGTTCACCCTCGACGTCAGCGTCACCTACCAGCTGGGCGACGACGGCCTGGTGGTGGTGACCACGGCGACGAACAGCGGGACCGCACCGTGCCCATACGGGTGTGGCCAGCACCCCTACCTCTCGCCGGGCACCGGGGTGATCGATGCCTGCACGCTGCAGCTCCAGGCCGGCAGCCGCATCCTTACCGACGACCAACGTCAGCTACCCACCGGCACCCAGCCCGTCGCCGGCACGCCGTGGGACTTCTCGGCTGGCAAGGTCCTCGGGGAGCTAAGGCTGGACTTCCCGTTCACCGACCTGGCCCGCGATGAGGCGGGGAGGGCGTGGGCCCGTCTCACGGCTGCTGACGGACGAACCGTCGCGCTCTGGGTTGACGAGCATTACCCGATCCTTGAGCTTTACACCGGTGACACCCTGGCGCCGGAGCGTCGTCGACGAGGGCTCGGAACCGAGCCGATGACGTGCCCCCCGAATGCCTTCCAAAGCGGCAACGGGCTGATCCGGCTGGAACCGGGCCGCTCCCTGACGACGTCATGGGGGGTTCAGTTCACCTGAATATGCGCACGCAGGGCAGCAGTGGAGAGCACCCCGGCTTGAGCACCGTGCGCGGCCCAACCGGAGTGCGGTGGGGCGCATCGGCCGCTCCGGATCGGGGTACGGCGTTCCCATGACGGAGTTCTGGCGTGGCCTCGTCCTGATCGCGGCGGGCGCAATCTTGCACTTCGCCGTCACCTTTCACGCCCCCGACATCGATGTGCAGACGGCCGGGTTGGTGCTGCTGTCGGTGGGGCTGCTCGATCTTGCCATCAGCGTCGCTTTCCTCAGCTACGAACGGGGTTGGTGGGACGCTAGGCGCCAGCCGCGACTCGAGGAGTCCGACGCCTACGATCTTCCGGCCGCCCCCTACACCCACCGGGCCGGCTCCTCGGAGGCCGAGGCGACCCGCCAGCTGCCGTCGCTGCGCGACAGGGGGTGATCGCTGCCCGGGCCAGAGTGCGTAGCGTGATGTATGTACCGACGCATGTCACGTTGCCGGCGCGACTCCCCCGGAAGGAGCGATGCTCATGAGCGCCGAGGACCCGGAATCCTCGCAGTCTCAGCCGGGCCGGCTCCCGCTCCCCCCCGGGCTCTCACCCCGCCGTCAGGGGCGCCGCCCCTCCAACTCGCCCGGCGGTCCGGGCAAACGCCCCAGTCGGGCGCCCGGCGGTCCGCGCAGCCGGTCCCGGGGGCCGCGTGAATTTGGCCGGAAGTACCGGTGGATTCGCCAGGTTGCTGGGCTCCTGGCGGTGGTGGTCGTCGGTGGCGGGATTGTCGTCGGCGCCCTCGCCGTGGGGGCAGTCGCCCTGCTGCATGCAGCAGGGGGCGGCCATCCCGCCGCCCTGACCGCGGGGGCAAGCACGCGAGCGCGGCCGACGGCGAACCTGCCCAGTGGGCAGCACTCCTCCGCGGCGCCCTCGGCGTCGCCCGCCGCACGCCCGAGCCCGAGCGGTGCGCCGTCCGCGCCACTACCGGTCAGCGGCATTGCGGTGTTCGACCCGGCCGGAGCGGAGGCGGCGAAGAATCCGCACCCTGCGCTCAGGCCAGATGGGACCCTGCAGCCGACCTTCGCCAGCCAGATCTACGCGACCCCCGCGTTCGGCGGCCTCAAGCAGGGAGTTGGCCTGTTGCTGGACCTGGGTAGCGACCACCCACTGCATAGCGTGCAAGTCGGCTCCAGCACGCCGGGCGCTACGGTCCAGGTGCGGGTCGCCGCCGCCCCGCAAGCGGCTGCCACCGGATACCGGCAACTGGCGCAGGCCACCACCAACAACGGAACGGTTGCCCTTCCGGCGAGCGCCAGCTCGCAGGACCGCTACCTGTTGATCTGGGTGACGCGTCTGGGAGCTGGGCCGTCCGGCGCCCAGATTGTGATCCTCAATCTGCGTGTTCAGTAGGTTGTTCCAGCAGGCAGCGCGCGGACCGAGTGCCGGGGGGACCGGTGATGCTCCAGACTCTCAGACACCTCACCTTGGACGACCGAACCGCGTTGCCGCTGGCCGCATGCACCGGCCTGGCCGGGTTGCTCCTGCGGCGGGCCACCCGGCGCCGGGCCGTGCTGGCCGGGGCCATGCTGCGCGAGAGCACGCTGGTATTGCTGCTGTTCGCGCTGTGGCTCGTCCTCGGCGCCCGCAGCATCGGGGCCCTGAGCGCCGCGGACGGCCGCGGTCGGGCGATCTTGAACACCGAGCGGTGGCTGCACCTGGACCTGGAACTGTCCATGCAGCACCCGCTGCTTGGGCATCCCCTGTTGGTGCAGGGCGCGAACTATCTTTACGCCTGCGTGCACTTCCCGGCAATGATCGGTTTCCTTGGCTGGGCGTTCGTGCACGCACGGGGGCATTACCCAGGGGTGCGGCTGCGGGTGGTGCTGGTAACGCTGATCTGCATGCTGATCCAATTCGTCCCGGTCGCCCCGCCGAGGCTGGTGCCTTCTGCGCACCTCGCGGATACCGCCGCCAGATACCACCAGAGCGTCTACGCAGGGGCCGAAGGTGTCGCCCAGCTCTCGGCGATGCCATCGGTGCATATCGCCTGGGCTGTGCTCATTGCGTGGGAGGCGATCCGGCTCACCGGTAGGCGTGGCCGCTGGCTTCTGCTGCACCCAGTGCTCACCGGGTACGTCGTGTGCGCCACCGGTAATCATTGGGTGCTGGACGGGATAGCCGGCGCGCTTGTGGTGGTGGCTGTTGAACTGGCCCTGGGATGCAGACGTAGGTTGCCACCCGTGGTGGCTGACCCGTGCGTGCTGGTAATCGCCGATTCCCTTGCCTGGCACGGACCGCAGCGCGCGGAGTTGCTCACCGAGCCCAGGCTCTGGCCGAATTTGGCCGCGGCCGACCTGGAACTTGCGGTGGAGGTGGTCGGCCGGCAGGGCTGGACTGCCAGGGATGCGTGGGGCGCGCTCACCAAGGATCCTCGGACCTACTCCTTGTTGTTGCCGCGCGCGCACGCGGTCGTCCTGGCCGTGGGAAACATGGATCAGCTGCCGGTGGCGGTGCCCACCTACCTGCGTGAGGGGCTCGGTCACCTGCCGACGCCCGGCTTGCGGGAAGTGGGCCGCCGGGCCTATCTGGCCGCGCACCCGCCGTTGGTGCGGATCTTGCGGGGTCCGCTGAGGGTGCTTCCGCAACGCCAGACCGATCACTATCTGAGCCGTTGCGTGCAGGCTCTTCGCGCGCTACGCCCAGACCTGCCGGTATTGGGTGTGGTCCCCCCCCGTGGCGCAGCCCGTACTACCCCTGCCTTCGGACCCACGCGGCCGCCGTGGGCGCGGCCCAGGCATGGGGACGCCGCGAGGGGGTCGCGCTGGTGGACTGGCACGCGGCGATCGCCCCGCTGGTCCCGGCCGGGCTCAACCCCGACGGCCTGCACTGGGGGTGGGCTGCACACCGGCAGGTAGCAGCGAGCACTGCCGCGGCGCTTGGTTCGGTCCTGCCCGCGCGCTATCGTCAGTCCCTGTGAGGAACGTCCTGCTCCTTCGCGGGCCGCGCTGACCAGGCGAGACGTCAGCGTGGCTGCCCCCGTCACACCGGGGGCCTTTTCATGTCCGCGGCAGGTAGGTCGCGGGCCCGCCAGGACATCGTGTGAGCGAAGGAGCGAGTTGTGAGCGAGTACGACCCGCATGCCATCGAGCAGCGTTGGCTGGCGGCCTGGAAAGATCTTGACCTGCGCCGGCCGGGAGCGGAGAAACGCTACATCCTGGACATGTTCTCCTACCCCTCCGGCGATCTGCACATGGGCCACGGCGAGGCGTTCAGCATCGGCGACGCGGTGGCCCGCTACACGATGCTTCAGGGCTATGACGTGCTGCACCCGATCGGTTGGGATGCGTTCGGGCTGCCTGCGGAAAACGCCGCGATCAAACGCGGTACCGACCCGGCGAGTTGGACCTACGCCAACATTGACACGCAGGCGGAGACTTTCCGCCGTTTCGCGGTGAGCTGCGACTGGTCTCGCCGGCTGAACACCTGCGATCCAGAGTACTACCGCTGGACCCAATGGCTGTTCCTGCGTTTGTTTGACAAGGGCCTGGCCTACCGCAAGGCGAGCCCGGTGAACTGGTGTCCCCAGGACCAGACGGTGCTGGCCAACGAGCAGGTCGTGAACGGCCTGTGTGAACGCTGCGGCTCTCAGGTCACCAAGCGCAACCTGACGCAGTGGTACTTCCGGATTACCCAATACGCGCAGCGGCTGCTGGACGACATGCAGGCGCTGGCCGGCAGATGGCCCGATCGCGTGCTGACCATGCAACGCAACTGGATCGGCCGGTCGGAAGGCGCCTACGTCGAGTTCGAGATCCCGGGGTATGACGAGCCCGTTACGGTGTTCACGACGCGCCCGGACACGTTGTACGGCGCGACCTTCTTCGTGGTGGCCGTGGATGCGGCGTTAGCGGACCGGTTGTGCACCCCAGCACAACGGCCGGCGTTCGAGGCATACCGCGAAACGGTCAAGGCACTCACGGAGATCGAGCGGCAATCCACCGACCGCGCCAAGACCGGCGTTTTCCTAGGGGTGCACGCCGTCAACCCGGTCAACGACGAGCGAATCCCTGTGTGGGCGGCCGACTACGTCTTGGCCGACTATGGCACCGGCGCGATCATGGCCGTCCCGGCGCATGACCAGCGTGACCTCGATTTCGCCCGCGTATTCGGCCTGCCGGTACGGGTTGTCGTCGACACCGGGGGCCAGGATCCGGCGGTGAGCTGGATGGCCACGGCAGGCGACGGGCCGCACGTGAACTCCGGCCCCCTAGATGGACTGGACACCCGCGCCGCCATCACGACGGTGAACGCCTCCCTCGAGCACTCGAAAAGGGGCAACGGCGCCGTCATCTTCCGTCTACGGGACTGGTTGCTGTCCCGGCAGCGCTACTGGGGCGCGCCAATCCCGATCGTGCACTGCCCCGCCTGCGGCGAGGTGCCGGTCCCAGACGACCAGCTGCCCGTCCTGCTGCCCCCCGCGGGCAGTGTGGACCTGCTGCCCAAGGGGGACGCCCCGCTGGGGACCGCCAGCGAATGGGTGCACGTGCCGTGCCCGCGCTGCGGCGGGCAAGCCCGTCGCGACACCGATACCATGGATACCTTCGTCGACTCCTCCTGGTATTACCTGCGCTACTGCTCGCCGCACTACACGGACGGGCCGTTCGACCCGGCTGCCGTGTCGGCGTGGATGCCGGTCACCCAGTACGTGGGCGGTGTCGAGCACGCGATCTTGCACTTGCTCTACAGCCGCTTTTTCACCAAGGTCCTGCACGATCTGGACCTGATCCCGTTCGGCGAGCCCTTTGCGGCGTTGCTGAACCAGGGTCAGGTGATCAACGGCGGACGGTCGATGAGCAAGTCGCTGGGCAACGGGGTGGACCTCGGTGCGGAACTGGCCAGGTACGGGGTCGATGCCATCCGGGTGACCATGCTGTTCGCTTCCCCTCCCGAGGAGGACATCGACTGGGCAGACGTCTCACCCTCCGGAGCCGGGAAGTGGCTCAAGCGCGTCTGGCAGCTGGCTGGCGACGTCGGCGCAGCGAGGTCCGAGCGGACGATCGAGCCAGCCACCCAGCGGGCAGCGGCGCATCTGATCGATGAGACGACCAGGCACATGGATAACCACCGGTTCAACGTTGCCGTGGCCAGGTGCATGGAGCTGACCAACCTGCTGCGCAAGGCGTTCGACGCGGGAAATTCGGTGGCGGCGGAGGTCACCGCTCTGACGGTCATGCTCAGCGCCTTCGCGCCCTACACGGCGGAGGAGTGCTGGGCCCGGCTGGGGGGCACGGGCTTCGTGGGTAAGCAGACCTGGCCAGCCGTCGACCCAGCAATGCTGGTCCGCGAGGAGATCACCTGCGTGGTGCAGGTCGCCGGCAAGGTCCGCGCCCGGCTGCGGGTTTCACCCGACATCCCCGAGGCCGAGCTGCGCGCAGCGGCCATGGCAGATGGGGCCGTCCTGGCGGCCCTGGCCGGCCGCGCCGTCACCAGAGTCGTTGTCCGCGCCCCTAAGTTGGTCAACGTCGTTCCCGCCTGACGGCGAGGCAGCGCGGACGGCGGACCACCATGCGATCCTGCGCTGGTGAGCGCACCAGGCGAGTGGGCGAAGGGAACCGGGCCGCCGCCGGCGGTAACGGTCATCGTCGGCGCCGAGGAGTTCCTCGTCGCCCGGGCGGTGCGGCGCCTGCTCGACGCGGCGCGCGATCAGGACCCGACGTTGGAGGTCACCAGGCTCACCGGCGGCGAGTTCACCGACGAGCACGTGCTGGCCCTGGCCAGCCCAGATCTGTTCGGCCGCCTACGGGCGGTGGTCGTCGACGGCGCGCAGGACCTGACCGATGAACATCGCCAGGCGTTGCTGGCCTACACAAGGCAACCGCTGCCGGACCTGCTGCTGGTGCTGGTAGCGGGCCCCGGAGCCAAGGGACGGTCCTACCCGGGTCAGCTGGAGGAGGCAGGCGCCACCCTGCACAGGGTCCTCGCCCCCACCCGGCCAGCGGAGCGGCTGCAGTTCCTGCAAGAGGAGATCAGGGATGCTGGCGGCCAATCCACGGCGTCCGCCGTCCGCGCCCTGGGGGAGGCGGTCGGCAGCGATCTACGCGAACTGTCTGCTGTCGGGCGCCAGTTGGTCGCCGACACCGGCGGCCTGGTGGATGAGGCGGCCGTCGGTCGCTTTCACACCGGCCGCGCCGAGACCAGCGGTTTCGCTGTGGCGGACGCGGCGGTGACGGGGCAGACGGCCGAGGCGTTGGCCCTGCTTCGTTCAGCGCTGGAGACGGGCACCGCGACAGTGCTCCTCACCAGTGCACTGGCTAGTGGGCTTCGGGACATCGCCAGGGTACGGGAGGCGGGCGGGCCACCCGCGGCGGTGGCCAGCGCCCTGGGCATGGCCCCCTGGAAGGTGGAGCGTTCCCTGCGGGTGGCCCGCGGCTGGTCGGACGAGGGCCTGTCGGCGGCCATCGCGGCGGTGGCATTAGCCGACGCGGGGGTGAAGGGTGCGGCCGCTGATCCGGCCTACGCGCTGGTTCAGGCCGTCCTCGCCGTTAGCACCGCTCGCCACCATGGTGCGCGGGATCCGGGAAGCCGAGCCAGAGCAGGACTGTGAGCACCCGGTCCCGCTATGCACGCCTGCTGCGGCTGCGGCATCTGCAGCCGTCCTCCTGGCAGCGGGCGCTGTTCGTTGAGGGGGCCGTGCTGGCGGCAGCCGTATTGGTGCTGGCCGATCTAGCCTCGGCGTGGTTATTGCTCGCTGCGCCGCTCGCGGTGGCTGGCGTCGTCAAGTTTCACGACGCGCTCAAGGGTGCCCTCCACCCTCCCGCCGACAGGCCACCACCGGCCAGGGCCCCGTTCGGAGGGGACAACGACGCCGACAACGGGTGAGGCTCGGATCAGCTAGGGCCGTTCGGTCAGCGGGGATCGTTCGCGTGCACCTTGGCAGCGGTGCTGACGGCAAGCGCAGACTTGCGGTTCGCGGCCTGGTTGCGGTGGATCACGCCCTTGCTGGCGGCTTTGTCGAGCTTGCGGCTGGCCTCGCGCAGCGCCGCCGAGGTTGCCTCGACGTCACCGGAGGCGGCGGCCTCACGGAACTTGCGCACCGCGGTCTTCAACGAGGACTTGACGTCCTTGTTGCGCAGCCGGGCCTTTTCGTTCGTCTTGATGCGCTTGATCTGGCTCTTGATGTTGGCCATAGCTTGGTGCGACTCCCGGTGGTGACGGCGGATGACGCCGACAACTGGGTGCGGCGCGCAGCAGTCTCGAAGCATACCGGATGTTCGGCGCAGGCCGGACTCGCGAGCGGCGGATCGAGCTAGAGCGCCGTGGGACGATGGCGCCGTGACATCCGTGCCCGTGCCCATCGGACGCACCGGGCCGGCCGGATCTTTGACCGACCCCGCGATTATCCGGAACTTTTGCATTATCGCGCATATCGATCACGGCAAATCCACCCTCGCTGACCGGATGCTCGAGATCACGGGTGTCATCGAACAGCGCAACATGCGCGCGCAGTACCTGGACCGGATGGACATCGAGCGCGAACGCGGAATCACCATCAAGGCGCAGAACGTGCGCCTGCCGTGGACCAGCCGGGAGACCGGGGTCAAGCACATCGTGCATCTGATCGACACCCCCGGGCACGTCGATTTCACCTACGAGGTATCGAGGAGCCTGGCTGCGTGCGAGGGGGCGGTGCTGCTGGTCGACGCCGCCCAGGGCATCGAGGCCCAGACGCTGGCCAACTTGTACCTGGCGCTCGAAAACGACCTGCTGGTCATTCCGGTGCTGAACAAGATTGATCTGCCCGCCGCGCAACCCGAACGCTACGCGGAGGAACTGGCGCACCTCATCGGGTGCGCGCCGCAGGAGGTCCTGCGGATCAGCGCAAAGACCGGTCAAGGGGTACCCGAACTTCTCGACACCATCGTCCGCGATGTCCCTGCACCCGTCGGGGATCCCGACGCGCCAGCTCGCGCGCTCATCTTCGACTCGATCTACGACTCCTACCGGGGGGTGATCTCCTACGTCCGGGTCATCGACGGTGAGTTGTCCACCCGCGACCGGATGCTGATGATGTCTACCCGCGCCGCCCACGAGACGCTCGAAGTAGGGGTCATCTCGCCCGAGCCGGTAGTCCGCCAGACCCTCGGCGTCGGCGAGGTCGGTTACGTGATTCCCGGGGTGAAGGATGTCCGGCAGGCTCGGGTCGGCGACACGATCACCAGCGCCCACCGTCCGGCGGCGCATGCGCTCGGCGGCTACCGCGATCCCAAGCCGATGGTGTTCTCCGGGCTCTACCCTCTGGACGGAAGCGAGTACCCGGCCCTGCGCGAGGCGCTCGACAAGTTGCGGCTGAACGATGCCGCCTTGGTGTATGAGCCGGAGACCAGCGCCGCCCTGGGGTTCGGCTTCCGGGTCGGCTTCCTCGGCCTTTTGCACCTGGAGATCGTGCGCGAGCGGTTGGAGCGGGAATTCGGCCTCACGCTGATTTCCACCGCGCCCAACGTCGTCTACCGCGTGCAGTTGGAATCAGGCGAGTACGTGCAGGTCACCAACCCCAGCGAGATGCCGGGAGGCAAGATTGCGCAGGTTCATGAGCCCATGGTCAAGGCGATGGTGCTCGCGCCGAGCGAATACATCGGCGCAATCATGGAACTGTGCCAATCGCGCCGGGGTTCGCTGGCGGCGATGGACTACCTGTCCGAGGCGAGGGTGGAGCTTCGCTACACACTGCCGCTCGCAGAGATCATCTTTGATTTCTTCGACGCCCTGAAATCTCGCACCCGTGGCTACGCCTCCTTGGACTATGAGCTTTCCGGTGAGCAGGTCTCCGATCTGGTCAAAGTCGACATCCTGCTGCAGGGCGAACCAGTCGACGCGTTCAGTGCGATCGTGCACAAGGACAAGGCCTACGCCTATGGCACCATGATGGTGGGAAAGCTGCGGGGCCTGATCCCCCGCCAGCAGTTCGAGGTACCCATCCAGGCTGCCATCGGTGCACGGGTGATAGCCCGCGAGAACATTCGGGCCATCCGGAAGGACGTTCTGGCCAAGTGCTACGGCGGTGACATCAGCCGAAAGCGCAAGCTGCTGGAAAAGCAGAAGGAGGGCAAGAAGCGCATGAAAACCATCGGGCGCGTCGAAGTCCCCCAGGAGGCCTTTATCGCTGCGCTGTCCACCACGGAACCGTCAGCTTCCTGACGCTGTGTTCGTTCTCGCCGCGCTTGCCTCGGCCTTCTGTTTTGCGGCTGCCGTGGTGCTGCAGCAGCGCTCCGCCGCCGAACACGGGGCTGGGTGGAACCTGCTGGTGCGTGGCGCCTGGCTCGCTGGCGGGGCGGTCGATTTTGCCGGTTTCCTTCTGCAAGCGACTGCGCTGCACCTCGGCGGCGTCGTCGCTGTCCAGGCCCTTCTCACGACCGTGCTTCCCTTCGGGCTGCTGCTCGGCCGCATCCGACCCGGGGCGGGCGGCTGGCTCGGGGCAGCCCTGCTCGCCGTGGGCCTGTCAGGGCTGTTGCTGTCCTTGGACCCGCGCCCTGGCGTACCGCGGGCCGATGGCCTGCGGATCGCGGTGGTGGCCGTCGCCCTGCTGGCCTTCCTGGCGTGGCGACGCGGCGGGGCGGTGGCTCAGTCGCTCGGGGCGGCGTTGCTGTTCGCGCTCACCGCCACCCTCGCCGCGACCGTGGGTGATCAGCTGGTCGGTGAGGGGCTACTCGATCCGCTTACCCATCCGGAGCTTTACCTGCTGGCCCTCGCGTCCTCGTTCGGCCTGGTCCTTGAGCAGCGCGCGTTCGCCGCCGGGCCGTTGGCGCCGTCGCTGGTGGCCCTGACCCTCGCCGATCCGGTTGCGAGCCTGGTGCTCGGAACGACAGTGGCCGGCGACCGGCTTCGCGGCGGCGGATTCGCCGCCGCCGCGGCGATGAGTGCCGTGGTGGCAACCGCCGGTGTAGTCCTGCTTGCCAGGGCCCACCGCGAACCGGCCCCCCATCGGATCTGAGTGCCGGTAGGTGCAGGATTGGGCGTGCCCAGCAACCCACCCGCGGGGGAGTCCGTACCTTCCTACGGTCCGCTTGCCCCTGGCGTGGCGGTCAGCGCCCCGCTGGGCCTGTACGTTCACGTTCCTTTCTGCGCGACGCGCTGCGGCTACTGCGATTTCAATACCTACACGATGGGCGAGCTGGGCGGAAGCACTGACGCGGGTGCCTACGTCCGCGCCGCTTGCACCGAGGTGCGGGCGGCGCGGGCGGCGCTGGCGGAGGCTCCCCCCATGGCGACGGTTTTTTTCGGCGGCGGAACGCCTACGCTCCTGCCGGTCGACAGCCTCACCGAGCTGATGCGGGAGGTGCGCAGCTGCTTCGGGTTGGCACCCGGTGCTGAGGTGAGCACCGAGGCCAACCCTGAGACGATTACCCCCCAGGTGCTGGACGGCCTGCTCGCGGCCGGCTTCACCCGGCTCTCGCTGGGCATGCAGTCATCCGCCGCGCACGTCCTGGCCGTACTCGACCGGGTGCACAGTCCCGGTCGAGCGGTGGCAGCCGCCCGCGCTGCGCGCAGCGCGGGATTCGCCGAGGTGAGCCTGGACCTGATCTACGGCACGCCCGGGGAAAGCGCCGAGGACTGGGACCGGTCGCTGGATGCTGCGCTGGCGGCCGCTCCCACCCACATCTCCGCCTACGCCCTGGTCGTCGAACCCGGCACAGCGCTGTCCCGACGGGTCACTCGCGGGGAGCTTCCCGGCCCTGATGACGACACACTCGCCGACCGGTACGAGGCGGCCGATGCGCGCCTCGCGGCGGCCGGCTTGCCCTGGTATGAGATCAGCAACTGGGGTTCGCCATGCCGCCACAACCTAGGTTACTGGCGCTCGGCGGATTGGTGGGGCATCGGTCCCGGCGCTCACAGCCACGTAGCTGGCACCCGGTGGTGGAATGTGCGGCACCCGGCCGCCTACGCCTCCGCGCTGGCTGCCGGCCGCTCGCCCGCGCAGGCGCTCGAGGTGCTGGATGAGGCCGCCAGGCGCGAGGAGCGGGTCCTGCTCGGAGTCAGGCTGGCCGAGGGGCTGGCGCTGGCCGAGGTGCCCCTGCCGGCGAGGGCGGCCGGGTTGCTTGACGAGGGACTGCTGGCGCCGGGACCGTTCGCGCATGGCCGGCTCGTGCTGACCCTGCGGGGTCGGCTGCTGGCCGACACAGTGGTCCGTGCCCTGCTGGGCTGACCATGCGGCCCGGATGAGTATTAGAAGATGCTGTCGACAAGCGAGCGACCTGGCCTGCGGCCGACCTCGACGTACCACTCGTAGCCGAACACCCGCCGGAAGACGGGCAGCGGCAACCGAAGGAACACCGCCAACGTCCGCGCCGCGCCCCCGCCGGTCACCTGGCTGGCGTGCGCGGCCATCGCCGCCCGCTTCGCCTCCGCGAACGCGGTGACGTCGATGCGATGGGTCAGCCGCTCGCGGGGCACGTAGGCGTCGCGCAGCCTCGGCGCGGTGAAGTCCGCAGGAAGGCCGGGGACCCATCGCAACAACCGGACGGCCCGCAGCAGCAGCGTGCGATCCACGGTGGCTTCCAGCACAACCGGGGTGCGGGCCAGTGCCGCCGCCCGGGCCCCGACGCGGTGAACCTGTCGATGATCAGGGTGCCCGTACCCCCCGGTGGCGTCATAGCTGGTGAGCACGTCCGCGCGCTCGCCGATGAGCAGGTCGGCGAGTCGTCGTGCGGCCTGGTCGACCTCGGCCCTGGCGAAGGCGTTGCCGGGGGCTGATCCGTCCGCCCCGGAGTCCTCATAGCCGAGGAATTCCACCCGCGCGCAGCCCAGGGCTCGGGCCGAAGCATGCAGTTCGGCTCGCCGCCGGGCGGCGAGGCTGGCGCTGGTCTCGGCGCTCAGTCCGGCTCCGCCGTCGGTAGCAACGACTAGGATCACGCGGTGCCCTTCGCTGGCCGCTTTCGCCATCGTGCCGGCGGTCAACAAGGCCTCGTCGTCGGGGTGGGCGTGGAAGGCGACAAGCGTATGGGTGGCGCGCACGCGAACTGCACCCATCCTCGTGGTTGACGAACGGCTGTCGTGGCCGTCGCTATCGTAGGCCGGCCGGCTGTACTCGCTCGCCTGGTCCGATGTCCTCGAGAACGGAAGCCTGCTCGCCCGTGAAGATCGCTCATGTGACCGACTTCTACCTGCCTCGCTTGGGTGGGATCGAGGTCCACGTGCATGATCTCGCCGCACGGCAGCGGGCGGCTGGCCACGAGGTGCACGTTCTCACCGCATCACCCGGGAGGGTGGATGACGGCGAGTCCGATGCGATGTCCGCAGCGCAGGTTCTGCGGGTCACCGAGGGGCTTCGGCGTCCGGCGGCCCTGCATCCCGCCGCCCCCCTGTTGGGGGCCCGGTCGCTGGCGGTCGGCGGCTACGACGTCGTCCACGCTCACGCCGGGGTCTGGTCACCGCTGGCATTCATCGCCGGGATGACCGCGCCGCGGCGGGCGGTTCCCGCCGTTGTCACCTTCCACTCCCTGCTGTCCTGGGCGAGCCCGATTTATCGGGGGGGCGACCTGGTGATCAGGTGGAGTCACAGCCCGGTGCATTGGACGGCGGTCAGTGAGGTAGCCACTGTGCCGTTGCGCCGGCTGCTGCCGCCCGGGACGCAGGTGGGTGTGCTACCGAACGCGGTGGAGGTTGCGGCCTGGCAGGTCCACCCGACGCCGAGGGAGCCCTACGACGTGCTTGCCGTGGCCGTGATGAGGCTCGCGCCCAGGAAGCGACCCCTCGCCCTGCTGCGCACCCTGCGCCGGGTGCACGCGGCCCTGCCTCCCCACGTGCGCCTGCGGACTGTGCTGGTGGGGGAGGGACCCGAGCGTGCCTCCCTGGAGCGTTACCTGCGCCGCTATGGGCTGTCCGGCCGGGTATCGCTGCCCGGTCGACAGACCCGGACCCAGATTCGTGATCTTTACCGCCGCGCCGACGTGTTCCTTGCCCCGGCGCACCTGGAGTCCTTCGGGATCGCCGCGTTGGAGGCCCGCTGCGCCGGTGTGCCGGTGGTGGCGATGGCGCACAGCGGCATCAGCGATTTTGTCACCGACGGTGTCGAGGGGTTGCTGGTCGACTCCGACGCGCAGATGGGCCGGGCGCTGCTCAGGCTGGCCGGTAACCCGAAGCTGCGCTCCGGGATGGCGGCCCACAATCGGGCGGTGCCCCCCGCGTTTGGCTGGCCGGACGCGCTTGCTCGAACCGAGGACGCCTACCAGCGAGCAGCGCAGCGTATCGGGGTCGAGCTCCCCGCCTCTTCCCGGGTCGAGGTCCCTGCGTGAGCGGAGCTGCGAAGTGGCGAAGCGAATGCAGATTGGACGCCGCGTGAACGGCGCCGCCCCGCGCGGCCTGCCGTTGGTGCCATGGCGTCGCCGCGGGTTCGCGCGTCCCCTGCTGGTGGCGGAGTTGCTCATCGTGTTCGCTCTGCTTCGGGTGTACGACTGGGTCAAGGCCGCCGCGGCGGAGAAGGGTGTCCCGGCTCAGGGGCACGCCGAGACGCTGGTGCGGGTCGAGCGGACGGTGCATGTCTACTTCGAACCCGCGCTAGATCACCTGCTGGCCCGGCACCTCACCCTGTCGTGGGTAGCCAGCTGGTACTACCAGTTCGCCCACATCGGGGTCGCGCTGACGGTGCTCGCGCTGTGCTACGTGCGGTGGCCGACGATCTACCGGCCGGCTCGCAACACCCTCATCGCGACCAACGTGGTGGGCTTGGTGGTATTCGTGCTGTACCCGGTGATGCCGCCACGACTGCTGCCGGGCGCCGGCTTCATCGACGCCGTGGCCCTGGCTGGTTTCGGTACCACCCACGGCGGCCCCGTCCCCGCTGATCAGTACGCGGCGATGCCTTCACTGCACGTTGCCTGGTCGCTGTGGGCGGCGGTCGTCCTCATCGTGGCCGCTCGTCGGCGGTGGGCGGGCTGGTTGGCCCTGCTCTACCCGGCGACGACCACGGTGGTGGTTCTCGCCACCGGCAACCACTACCTGCTTGACGTCGTGGCCGCGGTGGGAACCGTGGCGATCGCGGCTGCCGGCCTGGGGCTGCGCCGCGCTACGCCGGCCGCGCGCATCGCGCGGGGCAGCGCAGCTGGTGGGACGCCCGGCCCTTGCGCCGATCAGCCGCCCACTCCACCGGGGGAAGCGTCCTATCCCGTCGCCGTTTGAGCCGAGACTGGGCACCGACTCCGACTGGAAGTTACGCGGCGCCGACCCCCGAGTCGCCGTGGAAGGGCGCCGGGACCCCCACGCGCCGTAGAGTTGGCACTCTGGGGCGATGAGTGCCAAACGTTCTCGCTTCCCGATGGGCGGCCAGAGCTCACCGTAGGAGGTGCGCAGCATGGAGGATCGCAAGCTTGATGTGCTGCGCGCGATCGTGGAGGACTTCGTCTCCACGCACGAACCGGTGGGCTCCAAGAGTCTCGCCGAGCGCCATGGCCTGGGCGTGAGCCCGGCGACCGTGCGCAACGACATGGCCAGCCTCGAGGAGGAGGGATATCTGACCCAGCCGCATACCAGCGCAGGGCGGGTCCCCACCGACAAGGGTTACCGGCTTTTCGTGGACCGGCTGTCGGCGGTGCGGTCGCTGTCGACAGCGGAAAAGCGGGCCATCCAGACCTTCCTGCAGGGCGCTGTCGACCTCGACGATGTCGTGCGGCGCAGCGTGCGACTGTTGGCCCAATTGACGCGCCATGTCGCCGTTGTCCAGTATCCGAGCCTGCAGCGATCCCGGGTGCGGCACGTGGAGTTGGTGCATCTGCAGCCAGGGCGCCTGCTGCTCGTGTTCATCACCGACACGGGCCGGGTGGAGCAGCGTGTCGTCGAAACCCACGCCGCCCTGTCCGACGCTGGGGTGGGAGATCTGCGTAGCGCGCTGAACACGGCGCTCGTGACCGCGGCGTTGACCGAGGTGCCGGCACTGGTCGCTGATCTGCCGGACAAGGTGGAGGCCGGCCTGCGCCCGGTCCTGACCAGCGTTCTCACCGTCGCGCTGGAGGCTTTGGTGGACCGCCCGGAAGAGCGGGTGATGCTTGCCGGCACCGCGAACCTCACTCGCGCTGCGGCGCTGGATTTCCCCGGGACGCTACGCCCGGTGCTGGAGGCCCTCGAGGAACAGGTAGTTCTCCTCAAGCTACTCAGCGAGGCTCACGACTCGGCAACGATGGTCGTGCGCATCGGTCAGGAGAACGAGCTGGAGCAGCTGCGCTCCACGTCGGTCGTGACGATCGGCTATGGCGGCGGGGACACCGCGCTGGCGTCCCTGGGCGTCGTCGGGCCGACCAGAATGGATTACCCGGGCGCGATGACCGCGGTCCGGGCCGTGGCCCGCTATGTCGGCCAGATGCTGGGGAGCCCCACCTCGTGACTGACTACTACGCAGTCCTCGGCGTTCATCCCGGGGCCACCCCGGAAGAGATCAAACGGGCCTACCGCAAGCTTGCTGTGCAGCTGCATCCGGACAAGAACCCGGGCGACGAGCCAGCGGCCGAGCGATTCAAGCAGGTCTCTACCGCCTACGAGGTGCTCAGCGACCCGGCTAAGCGGCAGGTCGTCGATCTCGGCGGCGACCCACTGCAGCAAGGTGGCGCGGCCGCCGGCCAGGGCTTCGGCTTCGGCGGCCTCGGGGACATCATGGACGCCTTCTTCGGTGGGGGCGCCGGCGCTGCGACCGGGCGAGGCCCCCAGCCGCGCGTACGAGCTGGCAAGGATGCGTTACTGCGTATCGAGGTGGATCTCGCCGATACCGCGTTCGGAACCACCCGCGACATCCCGATCGATTCGGCGGTGCGCTGCGACACCTGCCTGGGGGCCGGCACGGCGCGGGGGACCGCGCCGGTGGTGTGCGGCACCTGCCAGGGGAGCGGGGAAATTCGGAGCGTGAGCCGCACCTTCCTCGGCCAGATGGTAACGGCCCGCCCTTGCCACGTCTGCGGCGCCACCGGCACGGTCATCCCCCACCCATGCACCACATGTGGGGGCGACGGCCGGGTACGCGCCCGGCGCACCCTGGCGGTGAAGGTGCCGGCGGGGGTCAGCGATGGCATGCGCATCCGCCTCGCCAGCGAGGGGGAAGTCGGTCCAGGGGGAGGGCCGTCAGGGGACCTCTATGTGGAGATCCATGAGCGGCCGCACCCGGTGTTCACCCGGGATGGGGATGACCTGCACTGTGAGGTGACCGTGCCGATGACTGCCGCCGCCCTCGGCACCGTGGTGACCCTCAAGACCCTGGATAGCGAGGAAAGCGTTGACCTGCGAGCAGGTTCGCAGTCCGGTCAGGTCGTCACCCTGCGCGCGAGAGGGGTGCCGCACCTGCGTTCCGACGGCCGGGGTGATCTGCACGTTCACGTGACGGTGCAGACACCCACCCGGCTCGACGGCGAGCAGGAGCGGTTGCTGCGCGAGCTGGCGGCGCTGCGCGCGGAGGAACAGGTGGGGGTCGTCGGGGAGGACGGTGACCACCGTGAGGGCGCCGGCCTGTTCTCCCGGCTGCGTGGACGGTCGCGCTGAGTCCTCCGGTCTTTTTTGTGCCGGCGCTCCCCCGCGTGGGCACCTTCCGGCTGGCCGGCGAGCAGGGCAGGCACGCCGCCACCGTTCGACGGCTGCGGGCCGGCGAGCAGCTAGATCTCGTCGACGGGGTCGGCGGCATCGCCTCGTGCCGGGTGAGTGCCGCCGGGCGAAATCTGCTCGACCTAGACGTGCTGGGTATCGAGCACATCCCGGCTCCGCAGCCGCGGTTGACCGTGGTGCAGGCGTTGCCCAAGGGGGACCGCGGCGAGCTGGCCGTGGCGTTGCTCACCGAGGTGGGGGTCGACCGGGTGGTGCCATGGGCGGCGAGGCGCTGCGTGACCCGCTGGGATGCTGAGCGCGGGGCCAAGGCGCTGGAGCGATGGCGGGCCGCAGCCCGGGCCGCGGCGAAACAGTCGAGGCGAAGCTGGTGGCCGCAGGTCACCAACCCCGCGACGACTGGGGAGGTGTCCAGGCTGCTGCGAACGGCCGATCTCGGTGCGGTGCTGCATGAGTCGGGGGGCACCCGGATCGCTGAGCTTGCCGTGCCACCGGCGGGGGAGCTGGTGCTCGTCGTCGGCCCGGAAGGCGGCATCGGCGACGACGAGCTCGCCGAATTGGCGGGTCCCACCCTGCGGCTATCCACCGAGGTGCTGCGCACTTCCACCGCGGGTATCGTCGCTGCGGCCGCCCTGTTCTCGCGCACCCCGCGCTGGAACGGCAGCCTTTCGAGGGTTGGAAAAGGCGCCTGAAACACCTCGCTGCGACCCGGACGCCCGGTTCGTTCGCTGACTCCACGCGGTCGCTTTAGACTGGGGACTGACCCCGCGCCCCGGAGAAACGAGCCACCCTGAGCGAGACCACCACCGAACCGATCAAGATCGTCGTACCGCCTAGCGTCGACATGGTCCGGCTCCTCGGCGACCGGGACAGCCTCCTTCGTGAGGTGGAGCGCGCATTGCCGGGTGCCGACGTTCACGTTCGAGGTAACGAGATCACCCTCGGCGGCGCGCAGGCGCCCCTGGCGGGGCGGTTGTTTAACGAGATGCTGGCCCTGCTCGATCGGGGACAGTTACTCACCGCGGAGCAGGTGATGCGGACTCTGGCCATGTTGCGCGGCGGTGCTGCCGCTCCCGGCGAACGCCCCGCCGAGGTACTCACCCTCAACATCGTCTCCAGCCGCGGTCGCACCGTTCGACCCAAGACCTTGAACCAGAAGCGTTACGTGGAGGCGATTGACGCCAACACCATCACGTTTGCGATCGGCCCGGCCGGCACCGGTAAGACCTACCTTGCGATGGCGAAGGCGGTCCAGGCCCTGCAGGCAAAGCAGGTGAACCGGATCATTCTCACCCGACCGGCTGTCGAGGCGGGGGAGCGCTTGGGTTACCTGCCGGGCACCCTGTTCGAGAAAATCGACCCGTATCTGCGCCCCCTGTACGACGCGCTGCACGACATGCTCGACGCGGAGGCCGTCCCACGCCTCATGCAGGCCGGGACCATCGAAGTGGCGCCGCTGGCGTACATGCGCGGGAGGACCCTCAACGACGCGTTCATCATCCTGGACGAGGCCCAGAACACGTCGGCTGAACAGATGAAGATGTTCCTGACCCGACTCGGATTTGGGTCCAAGGTTGTCGTGACCGGCGATGTCACCCAGGTCGACCTGCCGGGCGGAACGACCTCGGGTCTGCGGGTGGTGCGGGATGTCCTGGTCGGCGTCTCGGACGTGCATTTCGCACTGCTCACCAGCCAGGATGTGGTGCGACACCGCCTCGTGGGAGACATCGTCGATGCCTACGCCCGCTGGGACGCGGAACAGCAGGCCCCGGTCGTGCCGTCCGCACAGCGTCGTAGGCGTTGACCTTGTCCCGATGAGTGTCTTTGTCGCCAACGAGACCGGTGTGCCCCTGGACCTGGGCGAGCTGGCCAGCCTGGTCCGGTCCGCGTTGGCGGGCTGGCAGGTTAACCCTCAGGCCGAGGTCAACGTCATAATCACCGATCCGAACTCGATGGCAGAGTTACACCTGACCTGGATGGGTGAGCCGGGCCCCACCGACGTGCTGAGCTTCCCGATGGACGAACTCACCGAGGCTGGCTCCTGGAAGCAGGATCCGGCTGACGCATCCCCGGCGCTGCTCGGGGATGTGTATGTCTGCGCCGAGGTGGCCATCGCGCAGGCGGTGGAACGCGGTCATCCGTTCCTGCACGAACTGCGGATCCTGACCGTGCATGGTTTGCTGCATCTGCTTGGCTACGACCACGCGGAACTCGAGACCGAGCGGGAAATGTTCGCCAAACAGAACGCCGCCGTCGCGGCCTTCGAGGCGCACCGATGATCATGCGCCCGACCAACACGGCTGGTGTGCGCGCCGTCGGCGTGACGTGAGCGGGGACGCCGCCCTCGCCGCGGTGGCGGTCCTCGCCGTGTTGCTGGCTGGCGTGCTGGCCTGCCTCGAGGCCGCCCTGGGCAGGATCAGCGCCCCGCTGGCGACCTCGCTGGTGCAGGACCGCCGGCGGGGGGCGAAACGGCTGTCCCGGCTGGTCGCCGAACGTGCCCAACCGCTTAACCTGCTCCTGCTCCTTCGGATCGTGGCCGAAATCGCGGGTGTGGCCTCCGCCACTGTGCTTGTCGTACACGCCCGTGGGGAGGGTTTTGGCACCGTCGCGATCGCTACCTTGCTGATGACGCTGGTGTCCTACGTTCTGGTTGGTGTCGCGGCGCGCACCCTCGGCCAGCAGAACGCGCAGGCTGTTGCCCTTGCCACGGCCGGCATCGTTACGGCAGTCACGCGCGTGTTCGGGCCGTTGCCGCGGCTACTCATCGTGCTCGGAAACGTACTGACGCCCGGTCGGGGCTTTCGGGAAGGACCGTTCGCCACCGAGGCCGAGTTGCGGGCGCTGGTGGAGTTGGCGGTGCAGCGCGGTGAGGTCGACGCGCGCGAGCGCCAGCTCATCGACTCGGCGCTGGACCTCGGTGACACCATCGTGCGGGAAGTCATGGTTCCCCGCCCCGACATGGTTTTCGTCGAGCGGGGCCGTACCGTCCGGCAGGGATTGAACCTGGCCCTGCGCAGCGGGTTCAGCCGCATCCCGGTCATCGGCGACAGCGAAGACGACGTGGTCGGGGTGGTGTTTCTCAAGGATCTCGCCAGCCGGGCGATTTCGGAGAACCGCGGCACCGCGCATGTCGAGGATGTGATGCGGCCGGCTTCGTTCGTGCCCGACTCCAGGCCGGTGGATGAGTTGCTCCGCGAGATGCAGGCGGGCCGAATCCACCTGGCCGTGGTCGTCGACGAGTACGGCGGTACCGCGGGACTCGTCACGATCGAGGACATCCTGGAGGAGATCGTCGGGGAGATCACCGACGAGTATGACCGCGACGACGACCCGATCGAGCGGCTCGCGGTCGGCCGTTGGCGGGTCACCGCCCGGCTACCAGTCGATGAGCTCGGTCTGTTGCTCAGCGCGGATCTGACCAGGGAGGGTGTCGATACGGTCGGTGGGCTGCTGGCCGCCGAACTGGGTCGGGTGCCAATTCCGGGCGCGGCGGTGGATCTGGCCGCGGGTGATCATGGGGTTCGCCTCGAAGCCGAGAGTTCGGCCGGGCGCCGCAATCGCATCGGGACGGTGCTGGTGACGCTGGCCGGTAGCCAGCAGCGAGTGGAGGACGAGCGATGAGCGAGGGCCCGAGCCAGGAGGACGCAAAGCTCCTCACCCTGGCCCGCGGGGCTCGGCTACGCGCCTACGCGCCGTACCGCGGTCCGGCGCAGGGAGCGGCCGTCCGTGACGCCGACGGGCGTACCTACGCAGCCGCCACCGTGGAGCACCCCGATGAGGCCTTGAGCACGAGTGCGCTGCAGGCGGCACTCGCGGCTGCGTATTCCAGCGGCGCCAGGGCGTTTGAGGCATGTGCGGTGACTGGGGAGGGGATTACCCTGAGCCAGCACGACGCGGCTTTGCTGGGCGCGCTGGCGGCGGGAGTCCCGATCCTGCTGGCGGGCCCCGACGGCGTCGTCGTCCGGACCACCACGGTGGAGGGCGACCGCCCGCCGGGAGGGCCGATGGCAACGAGGGGCAGGTGAGGACGCAGTGACCACCGACCGGATGCACCGCAGCGGCTTCGCCTGTTTCGTCGGCCGTCCGAATGCGGGCAAGTCGACGCTGACCAATGCGATGGTTGGCAGCAAGGTCGCCATCACCAGCGATCGTCCGCAAACGACGCGACACGCTGTCCGCGGGGTCGTGACCCGCCCCGACGGGCAACTGGTCTTGGTCGACACTCCCGGTCTGCACCGGCCGCGAACGCTGCTCGGGCAGCGGCTCAACGACGTCGTGGCCACGACGCTCGCCGCGGTCGACGTCGTCTGCTTGTGCGTGCCGGCCGATGAGAAGGTGGGCCCCGGGGACCGGTTCATTGCCGACAAGCTCGCTGACCTACGTTCGCCGGTCCTTGTCGCAGTGGTGACCAAGACGGACAAGGCCGACCGCGACCGAATCGGGGCCCAGCTGCTCGCGATCAGCGCCTTGGCCGATTTCGTCGAGGTCGTTCCGGTCAGTGCAACCGCCGGACACCAGGTGGACCTTCTCGCCGACCTGCTGATGACCCGGCTCCCGGAAGGGCCGCAGCTCTACCCGGGGGGAGTGCTCACCGATGAGCCGGACGCGGTGATGGTCGCCGAACTGGTTCGGGAGGCCGCGATCGACGGCGTCCACGATGAGTTGCCCCACTCGCTGGCGGTGGTCGTCGAGGAGATGCTGGCTCGTCCCGATCACCCTCGCGGACTGATCGACGTGCGCGTGGAGGTCTACGTCGAACGCGCCTCGCAGAAGGCAATCGTCATCGGCCGAGGCGGCGAGCGGCTTCGCACGGTGGGGGTCCGCGCCCGTGGCCAGATCGAAGCCCTGCTAGGAACCCCCATCTACCTCGACCTGCACGTGCGTGTGGCCAAGGAGTGGCAGCGGGACCCGAAACAACTCCGCCGCCTGGGCTTCTAGGTCGGGCCGGCGAGCTCAGCCATGGGTGCCGGTGCTCCAGACCGCACCGCTGGCGCCGTAGAGGACCAGATTCCCGTCGTCCTGCATCGCGAGCTGGTTGGCGCCCCCCGATCCGCTGGTTCGGGTCGACCACAGCGGATGCCCGGAGCGGTCGTACACCACGAGGTTGCCGTCCGTCTGCAGAATCAAAACGGACCCTGGTGCTTGGGTGTGGCTGGCCCAAAGCGCCCGGCCCCGGTCGTAGACAACAAAGTTGCCGTCGCCCTGCATTACCGCGGCAAATCGATGGTCGGCCGACGAGAGCGCGGTTCCCGACGACAGCTCGCCGGGGGCCCGCAGCACGCCTTGGCTCGGCAGCCCGGTCGCCCACACCGCGCCCCTGGGCCCATAGAGGACGAGATTGCCGTCGTCTTGCATGACGAGTTGGTCGCTGCCCCCCGAGCCGCCGGTGCCACTGGCCCAGAGCGGGCGCCCCTGCGAGTCGTAAATCACCACGTTGCCGTCCGACTGGAGCGCCAGGGCCGCCCCGGCCGCCCGGGTGCGGGTGGCGAAGCCAGGGCGCCCGTCCGCAAAGACCACGAAGTTTCCGTCGCCTTGCAGGAGGGCGACGAAGCGCCCATTGGGCGAGCGCAGGGACTGATTGGCCGACAGCTGCGCCGGCGGCCGCAGGACGCTGCCGGCCGATCCAGGGGTTGGTGGCGCGGTGATGACCAGCACGTGGCAGTTGAATCCGAAATAGCTGGCCTTGCTCGGGTCGCTGGCATATGTGAAAGGACTGTCATCCAGCCCGAACACGGTGAATGTGCCCGCCCCGGACATTGGGCTGGAGGTGGGTGGCGCGACGCCGGCGCCGCGCTGCCCGGGGGCTGGACAATTGGCGGCGGTTCGCGCCCCTGGCAACACTGACCACTTGGTGAAGGTGTTATCAGAGGGCAGCGTCACGGTGAGGGGTACCGAGACAGCGCCGGGCGCCGCCGCCGCGGCGCTCGCCACCAGCAGGGCCCGGTTACCCAGATTCGTCCAGAGCGGGGCACCAAGGCCGGTGACTTCATCCCAGCCGGCTCGCGCGCTGAAGCCTCCGTTGCTACCGCTCGTCACGTCCCGAAGGGCGCTGGTCGCGTGCGCCCGGTAAAGCCAGCCGGTGATGTCGCCGACACCCGAGGCGTAGTGGCGGACGCCGAGCGCGGCGGCCAGCCCACCGGCGGCCAGCGGAGCGGACAGGCTGGTACCTCCCACCGCTGGTATGCAGTCGCCGCCGCAACCTCCGGCGGCGCTTGGGGCTGCGGAGTATGCGATCAGGCCGGTGTTCGGGTCGCCATCTGCGGCCATGTCCGGAACGCCCCTGGCGCTTCCCCCCGCGTTCCCGACACTCGGCGATGCGTCGGGCACCACGCCATCTTGGTACGTGGGGCGCCCCCAGATCGCGCTGTAGCCGCCTCCACTTCCCTTCCAGCCGGATTCGGTCACTGCCCCATTGGTGTCCTGAGTGCTCAGCCCACCGACACCGATGACCTGGGGGAAGGAAGCCGGCGCATCCACGTCGTTCTCGTTGACCCGTGGTCCCTGGCCGGCGCAGTCGTGCGAGCCGGTATCGCCGCTGGCGGCGAAGAAGGTCACGCCGGCGGCTAACGCGTTCAGGAGGGCATTCTCGTCGGTGTCGATGAGGGCCTGATCGAAGCCGGTGAAATTGCCGTTTGTGTCGAACTTGCCGTAGGCGGCGTACTCGCATGAGCCCCACGAGTCGCTGGCCGCCACGATGTGCCGCGCGCTGGCCTCCTTCGCGATCATGTTGAGCGCGTCGGACTGACCCAGAACCGTGTTGGGCGTGAAGTAGGCAACCTGCCGGAACGCGGGGGCGACCGCCAGGAGCGCCTCCTGGTCGATCGCAACCTCGAGTTGGCCGCCGCTGTCCGTCGGACCGCCGTCTACCGACCGAGCGAGATAGGCGCCGGAGGCGACCGGATCAGCCTGGCCGTGTTCGCCCGCGTAGTGGGACAGGTCCTGGGCATTCCAGTTCGAGAACTGCACGGTCGCGACGGTGGGGGAGCTCAGGTCAGCGGTGGCCGCGCTCGGGCCTGGGACGGCGTAGGTTTGCCGCAACTCGGCGGCCGAAAGGTCCCCGTGGGGGGATTGATTGAGCGGATGGCGAGCCGGGCGCGACTCGTCGCCGCCAGCCGCGATCGTGACCAACCCCTGCAGAACGGCCGGCAGCCGAGGCAGCGGCTGGGCAGTCCGCAGCCGTGGCGAACTCTGCCGGGCACTGCCGAAAAGCGCTTGCAGCTGCTGCGCCGAGCCGCTGGCGGTCACGCTCGTCTCCGAACTGCCCACCACCTGCAGGCCGAGGCTCTGGACGGTGTCGGCGACCTGAGCGGCCCGTGCCAAGCCACCCAACGCCTGATGCCGGCGGGCCTCGCGGACCTGCGGGGAGAGGCGGCCGCCGCGGCCGGCAAGGGCGTGCAGCCCGCTGACGTCACGGGGGGCAAGCGCGAGAACCACCGTTTGCGGGCCGAGCGGGCCGGTCCCGGCCAGGTGAGACGGGCCGGCCGCCCAGCCGGTGGGGGCGCCCGTGGCCACCAAGGCGCCGGCCAGGACGGCGGCGAAAAGCGGCCTGATGACGATGGTGCGCTGCACTCGGACTCCAGGGCGGGGGCGGATGGGGGTGCCGTGAGTGCATCGTCACCCGAATGCGTTGAATTAACCACTTTGCCGGGGGGCGTGGCGTGATCCCTACCCGGCAGCGGCCCGCTCGGCCGGGATGCGAGCATGGCTTTGTGGCGCTCTACCGGGACGAGGGGGTGGTGCTGCGCGTGCAAAAACTGGGGGAGGCCGATCGCATCGTGACGCTCCTGACCCGTCGCCGTGGCCGGGTACGTGCCGTCGGCAAGGGAGTGCGGCGAACGCGGTCAAAGTTCGGGGCGCGCCTCGAACCATTCAGTCACGTTGCCCTGCAGCTGGCGGAGGGCCGCTCGCTGGATGTGGTCACCGAAGCCGTCAGCCTGGATGGTTTCGGTTCCCAGCTCGCCGACGACTACGGGCGGTACACCGCTGGCACAGCCATGTTGGAAGCCGCCGAACGCCTCACCGCCGAGGAGGGTGAGCCCGCGCTCCGGTTGTACTTGCTGCTGGTGTCAGCGCTGCGCGCCCTCTGCGAGGCAGCGCGCCCCCCCACGTTGCTGCTTGACGCCTTCCTGCTGCGCTCACTTGGCCAGGCCGGTTATGGAATCGCGCTGACCGGATGCGCCCGCTGCGGGATGCCGGGGCCGCATTCGGATTTCTCGGTGGCCGCCGGCGGAAGCGTGTGCGCCGGGTGCCGGCCTGCTGGTTCCGCCACTCCGGCGCCGACCGTTATCACCTTGTTGGGTGATCTGCTGGCCGGAGACTGGCCTTCGGCGCTGGCCAGCAGCGCCGGTGATCGACGGATGGCCAGTGGCCTGGTCGCCGCCTCGCTGCAGTGGCACCTGGAACGTGGGTTGCGTTCCCTGCCCCTGGTCGAACGCCGATGACGCCCATCCCACCGCAGCCGCATCCCTCGGGGGCGACCGCTCCGCGGTTGCCACCCGAACGCATTCCCCGGCATGTGGCGTTGGTGATGGACGGGAACGGGCGCTGGGCGCAGCGGCACGGCTGGCCGCGCACCCGGGGCCATGAGGCCGGTGAGGCCGCCTTGCTCGACGTGGTAAAGGGGGGGATCGAGATCGGCGTCCAGTGGGTCAGCGCCTACGCCTTCTCGACCGAGAACTGGCGCCGTTCCCCCGACGAGGTCAGGTTCCTGATGGGCTTCAACCGCGATGTCCTGCGCCGGCGCCGGGATGAGATGCACGCCCTCGGGGTTCGGGTGCGCTGGGCCGGACGCCGCCCCCGGCTATGGCGCAGCGTGATCACCGAACTTGAGGAGGCAGAGCGGCTCACCGCCGCGAACAGCACGCTGACCCTCGTCATGTGCGTGAATTACGGTGGCCGGGCCGAGCTCACCGACGCGGTCATCCAGATCGCCTCCGACGCCCGGGACGGACGGCTGAATCCAGCAAAGATCACCGAAAAAACTATCGCCCGGTATCTCGACGAACCGGACATGCCGGATGTGGATTTGTTTATCCGCACATCCGGGGAGCAGCGCACTAGCAACTTTCTGCTGTGGCAGAGCGCCTACGCCGAGTTGGCCTTCGTCGACACGTTGTTCCCCGACTTCGACCGCCGCCACCTGTGGGCCGCGATCGAGCAGTACGCCGGTCGTCATCGCAGTTACGGCGGCGTCATCGTCTGAGGCCCGCAACGACGACCGCCGCAAGGACGATCAGCATTAGCACCCGTCCGACCCGGGCGCCCACCCGGGCAACCGGCCATGCAAGGAAACACACCCAGCCGACGAGCGCCAGGAGCAATGCCCCTGGCAGCAACACCCACGGGCCGGTGACGGCGGCGACTGCGATCATCAAGGCGAGCGGCACTACCCCGACCAACAGCCTCGGTTGTTGATGCAGCCACACCACCGGGACCGCGCTGCGCCTTTCGATCACCTGACGAAACCCGCCCGCATCCGGGGTGAAGAAGCTGTCCCCGCGGGGCAGCGGCTTGGGCGTGGATCTGGGCACCGGACCAGTCTGCTGCACGCGGCATTGGCCGCTGCTTTCACGGGCGCTGAGCGCCATCCACCGGGGCGGTAACCTGAGGGTTCATCGCCGACCGCCAGCCGGACTGGAGCTCACGATCATGGCCGCGCATGCCGCCGACCGCATGGACACCCTGGTCAGCCTCGCCAAGCGGCGCGGCCTGGTCTACCCAAGCAGCGAAATCTACGGTGGCCTGCGCGCTTCCTGGGACTACGGTCCGCTCGGCGTGGAACTGAAGAACAACGTCAAACGCCAGTGGTGGAAGGCCATGGTGCAAGGCAGGGACGACGTTGTCGGCCTGGATTCGTGTGTCATCTTGGCCCGCGAGGTGTGGCAGGCCTCCGGCCACGAGAAGGCTTTCGTCGAGCCGCTGACCGAGTGCCAAAATTGTCACAAGCGCTACCGGGCCGATCACCTGGAGGAGACTTACGCCGCAAAGCACGGTCACCTACCCGCCGAGGGGCTCGCCGGGTTGTCGTGCCCCAACTGCGGGGTGCGTGGTTCGTTTACCGCGCCTCGAATGTTCAACGGCCTGCTCAAAACGTTCCTCGGGCCGGTGGATGACGAGGGCGCGCTGGCCTACCTGCGCCCGGAGACTGCGCAGGGTATTTTCATCAACTTTATGAACGTGCAGCAGAGTTCCCGCAAGAAGCCGCCGTTCGGCATCGGCCAGATCGGCAAATCGTTTCGCAATGAGATCACCCCGGGCAACTTTATCTTCCGCACACGTGAATTCGAGCAGATGGAGATGGAGTTCTTTGTCGAACCCGGCACGGATGGCACCTGGCATGACTACTGGATTAATTACCGCACCAACTGGTTTACCGACCTCGGGGTTGCCAAGACGAACCTGCGGCACTACGAGCACCCGGCGGACAAGCGGTCGCATTATTCGGTGCGAACCGTGGACATCGAGTACAGGTACGATTTCGCTGGCACCGAGTGGGGCGAGTTGGAGGGGATCGCCAACCGCACCGATTTCGACCTGAAGACCCACTCGGCCGCCTCCGGGGTCGACCTGACGTACTTCGACCAGGAAAAGAACTCCCGCTGGACGCCGTACGTCATCGAGCCTGCCGTCGGGGTGGATCGATCCATGCTGGTGTTCTTGCTCGAAGCCTTCAGCGAGGACGAGGCGCCCAACGCCAAGGGAGTTCTGGAAAGGAGGACCGTCCTGAAGTTGGACCATCGGCTGTCGCCGGTGAAGGCGGCGGTGCTGCCGCTGTCGCGAAACGCCGACCTCTCACCAGTGGCGCGCGAGCTGGCGGCCACCCTGCGCCGGCAATGGAACGTGGATTTCGACGACGCAGGAGCCATCGGCCGGCGCTACCGCCGGCAAGACGAGATCGGCACCCCCTACTGCGTGACAGTCGATTTCGAGACGCTGACCGATCACGCGGTCACCGTTCGTTCCCGCGATACCATGACCCAGGAGCGGGTTGCCTTGGATCAGGTGCGCACCTGGCTGCACGAGCGCCTCACCGGCCTGTAGTGGGGGCACCGAGCCGCGGCCGTTGGGCGCCTTGGGTGTCCGCCACGTTGGCCGCGACGGCTTTGATCACCGGGTGCGGTTCGCCAGGCAGGGGCTCGTCAACCGGGTCCACCCCGGTGTCGACCCCGGCGCCAGCGGGATCGGCGAGCCCGCTCACCGGTTCCCCCACATCAACGGTGAGCGCTGCCCCGACTGCTTCCGCGCCGCAGCCGCTGACCGTGAGCGGTGCCCCCATACCCGGCGCTGGCGAAGGCTGGGCTGGCTTCTGGGCTCGTCGCGGCGTGCGGCCGGCGCCCCCCACCGACCTGCTCGAGCGGTACGCCGGCCTGCCGCTCCCCGCGGTACACGACGGGAGCGCAAAGTCCGTTGTCGCCGGCGACTACGCGCGGGCCGCCTTGCGTCAGCTTTCTGGCGAGCAGTACGCGCTGACCCAGCTACGCACCGACCTGGTCGACGCGGGAGTGCTCGGCTCGGCCGGCCTCTCGGGTGACGGCGCGAGCATCGCCATGGCGAAAAAGGTCGGGCTGGTCGCCGTCTCCTCGGTCCTCAATGAGGTGCAGGCCGCGTCGGTGCTTGCGCTCACCCCCGCGCTCCGCAAGGCCACCGGGCAGCCCTACCTGGTGCTGCTGCGGGTTCGGTTTGGCGCCGTAACCGGTCGCTACCTTGATGGCAGCACCAAGCTGCTCCCGGCCGGGAAGCCGGTGACCTACGCTCTGGTCGGCCATGTTGTCCGGGCCCGGCTACTCGGGTCCTTCTTGTTCGTCCAGGCCGCGTATGACTGCGCGAGCGCGGCAAAGGGCGGCCCGATCGCTAAGAACGTGTTGGGAAAGCGTCGGCGCGCCTCCGTGACTGGTGTGACTGATGTGGTCAACGTGCGGGAATGCGGTCTCCTTCCCCGGCCCGCTACCCGTCGGATCTGACCGACGAACAGTGGTGTCTG